>ERZ772874.16-NODE-16-length-96359-cov-9.646899_pt1 | contig 96359 bp, 82 predicted proteins | sample MGYA00580586_ERZ772874 | MGnify/ENA primary metagenome ERZ772874 (study PRJEB29015, sample SAMEA2737952) | human oral metagenome | biome: human oral; feature: human-associated habitat; material: dental | place: China | collected 2154 ... | reverse complement strand
GTAAACTCAGCGAGAATTACCCAGTATTCTTGGTGAACTCGGTGAACCCCTACCGCATTGAGGGGCAGAAGACCGGTTCTTTTGAGGTCGTCGACACCCTGGGAGACGCCCCCGATTACCATCTGCTCCCGGTAGGTAACGCGGGCAATATTACCGCTTATTGGAAGGGATACAAGGAGTATTCCGAGCCCTATACGAACCGTGACGGCAAGGTCTTAGAGCCGGTCGCCACCAAGCGACCCATCATGTGGGGTTTCCAAGCAGCCGGCGCGGCCCCGATTGTTGCAGGGCACCCGATTGACACTCCCGAAACGATTGCGACCGCGATTCGCATCGGCAACCCTGCCTCATGGGAGAAAGCTGAGGCGGCACGCGACGAATCCGGCGGCGTGATTGAAGCTGTCACCGATGAGGAGATTCTTGAGGCGCACCGCTGGCTCTCTTCCCGCGAGGGCGTTTTCGTTGAGCCCGCTTCAGCCGCCGGTGTTGCGGGTCTGCTCAAGAAACATCGCGCTGGTGAGGCTCCCGAAGGCAAGACCATTGTCATTACGGTGACAGGTCACGGTTTGAAGGATCCGCAATGGGCGCTGGAACCGGTCAACGGCGCGAAGGTTGAACCGACTAAGGCAGCCTTCGATGTTGTGGCTGTGGCAGATATTCTTGACCTGAACTAACCACCCTATAGCCTGTTAACCGATAGGTCGATGCGCCCTTGTCCGAGAAAATTTTCTTGGGCAAGGGCGTCTTATTCTGTCCGTAACCCGCTCAATGCTAGGATAAATTCTCGTAAAGTAAGTGACATTAGTGTTGTTCCACCGTTTAAACAGCACGGTATGCGCTCCTAACATCCACATGCATCCGAGGTTTCCATGTCGAATTCCGATACCCCTATCACATGCGCAGATATTCCTGTCGGTAAAACCGTCACCGTCAAGGTTCCGGCATCAAGTGCTAACCTCGGGCCCGGCTACGATACTTTAGGCTTGGCTTTAGGATTTTATGATGAACTTAGGGTTGAGCGTATTTCTGAAGGTTTAGAGTTTGAGCTTTCCGGCGAGGGCAGCGAGGCCGTACCGCGCGATGAAACCCATCTGGTGATTCAGGCGATGCGTTCCACTTTTGAGAAGGTCGGACTTCATGATTTCCCAGACCTCAGGCTGACGGCACACAATCGTATTCCGCATTCACGTGGCATGGGCTCATCTGCCTCCGCTATTGTTGCGGGCGTTGCGGCGGCCTCCGGGCTGCTTCCCGGGCACGCTCAATTGAGTCGTGACCAGATTCTTCAAGTAGCTTCAGACCTTGAAGGACACCCCGATAATGTGGCGCCTTCGGTGTATGGTTCACTGTCAATATCCTGGGGCGAACTGGGGGACTGGCGCTCGCTGGTCGTACCGGTTCATTCTGCCGTTATACCTATCGTAGCGGTGCCCGATTATGAAGTTTCTACAAAACTTGCGCGTTCGCTGATTCCTGCCGAGATTCCGCATGAGCAGGCTGCGGCAAACTCAGGTCGTGCTGCTTTATTGATTCAAGCCCTTTCGCAGGCACCGGAGTATCTTATGGATGCAACCGTGGACTATCTGCATCAGGGCTACCGTATTCCTGCGATGCAGCCGAGTGCGGCGCTGGTCGCCTATCTGCGTGATCAGCAGCTTCCCGCCGTAATTTCGGGGGCTGGGCCTACCGTATTAACCTTCTCCCGTAGCTGTGAAGAAGTCGCTGCAGCACAGCGAGCGATCGCTGAGTTTGAGGCTACTCATGAGGGGAGCGAATATGAGGGGCGTCGCCTGTCATGGCGCGTCATGCCCCTTGAAATCGATGCAGAAGGTGTTATAGTTACACAGTAAGGTGTTTTTCACCTGCATGGTTTATCGTGTTTGTTTTATCTCCCGGTCGCACGAAGAACCGCCACATCCGGGAATGGAAAGTATTTTCTTTGAACCACGTCTTTTTGTGTGTTCGCGTATGCTTCTTCTTCCGTGGGGAGCTCGCGAGGAAATATTTTTTCTGTGGTTATGTATTTTTTGCCTCACTTCACAAGGACTTTGCCGTTTCTTGACCTCACGTAACGACGGTTCGAAAGTGAGTGCCTCGGATATACATGAGGCAGTATAGCGTAGCGCGATACCGCACAGTATGCGGTATGTAGTTTCTACACTGTATGCATGATGAGAAAAACCCGATCCTCAATTCTGAGAGGATTTTCTGGGTGTCCCTGACTAAAAGGATAAATCGTTTGGCAAAGAACATTGTCGTGATCGAGGATAATGGCACCGGTTCCGGTGACGCTTTCTCCGAATTCAGCGGCTTGAAGGTCGCACAGCTTCGTACTCTCGCTCAGCAGCTCGGTATTCGTGGATACCTGAAAATGAAGAAGGCTGAGCTTGTGGAAGCGTTAACCCTGCATCAGCGCGGCGGCACCACCGAAGGTGCCGAGGCTGCCTCGACTCAAGAAAGCACGAAAACTTCTAAAAACACCCGCTCAAAGTCGCAAGATTCTCAAGCGCAGGATGAGACTCCGGCACAGAAGCGCGCGCGTAGTCGCAAGGCCGCTAAGGCAGCTTCTGAAGAAGCCGCTAAACCTGATGAGGCTTCCTTAACAAAGAAATCTTCCGAAGAAGCAGCATCTGGCGAGAGTACCGAGACCCCCGAGCACGAGGAACGTACCACTCGCCGCACTCGAAATTCACGATCTCGGAAAGACCGTGAAGCTAAGAACGGTCGCGGTCCCCAAGAGGGTAAGAATGCGGATTTGCCTCCCTTAGATGTGAAAGCAGAACTGGCTTCTGAAAGCATCGGTTCGCGTTCTGCACAGCGTGATCTTCCCGAGAATTCCGCCGATTTGAAAGCCACAACTTCGGACGGCTCTACTACCCTGGACTCCATTACGGCGGCTCTGGATATGACTTTCGGCTCTGAACCTGAGAAGCCGACTAAACGTACACGCACACGCGAGCGGAATAACCGTCGTAAGGGCGAAGAAGAGGCCGAAGAGCGCACTAGCCGCCGTAACAAGCGTGACCGTTCTGAGAAGAATGAGCGTTCCGAGAAAAACGATCAACGATTCGAAAAACAGAATCAGAATCGTGAGGAGCGCACTAGCCGCCGCAATAAGCGTGACCGCTATGAAAAGAACGATCGTCGTAACCGTCGTGGGGACTCCGATGAGCCTCAGGTGAATGAGGACGACGTACTGGCACCGATTTCCGGTGTCCTCGATATCCTCGATAATTATGCTTTTGTGCGCACCTCCGGCTATCTGCCTGGTCCGAACGATGTCTATGTATCCCTGGCTCAGGTTAAGCGTTACCACATGCGTAAGGGTGACCATATTCTGGGCGCTATTCGCGTGCCGCGCGAGGGAGAACAAAACTCGCGCCAGCGTTTCAACGCGCTTGTGAAAGTTGAAGCTATTAATGGGCAGCCTGTGGAAGAAGCTTCCAGCCGTCGTGAGTTCTCGAAACTTACCCCGCTGTATCCCAAGGAACGTCTGCGCCTAGAGACCACCCCGAAGAAACTGGGTACCCGTGTTGTTGATCTGGTATCTCCGATCGGTAAAGGTCAGCGCGGTCTGATCGTTTCGCCGCCAAAGGCCGGTAAAACCCTTATGCTGCAATCGATCGCGAACGCTATTACTGCCAACAACCCTGAGGTTTACCTCATGATGGTTTTGGTGGATGAACGCCCTGAAGAAGTAACCGACATGCAGCGCACGGTCTCCGGCGAGGTTATAGCTTCAACCTTCGACCGTCCTGCTGAGGATCACACCACCGTTGCTGAGTTGGCTATCGAACGCGCTAAGCGCATGGTTGAGCTGGGTTACGATGTCGTCGTGCTGCTGGATTCCATGACTCGTCTGGGGCGTGCCTACAACCTGGCGGCTCCTGCCTCCGGTCGTATTCTGTCCGGCGGTGTCGATTCTGCCGCTCTGTACCCGCCGAAGAAATTCTTCGGTGCCGCTCGTAACATCGAAGAAGGTGGCTCGCTTACTATTCTGGCGACGGCTCTGGTAGAGACCGGCTCGAAGATGGATGAAGTTATCTTCGAAGAGTTCAAGGGCACCGGTAATATGGAACTGCGTCTGTCACGTCAGCTCGCGGATAAACGTATTTTCCCGGCGGTGGATATTAACGCCTCCGGCACACGCCGCGAAGAGAATCTGCTCTCTCCGGACGAAGTTAAGATTATGTGGGGTCTGCGCCGTGCTCTGGCCGGTATGGAACCCGAGCAGGCTCTAAATATTCTTACAAACCAGCTTCGGAAGACCGAGAGCAACGTTGAATTCTTGCTGACTGTTCAGAAGAATGGGCTGCGCCTTGTGGATTAGCAAGGTAACCGTCTCGTAGCGGTTATCGCACAGCATTGTTCGCCCCGTACCGCCCAAGAGATTGTGCGGTACGGGGTGTGCGGTGCCTAGACCCTGTAATAATGAAGTGAAGATATACGCGAGTTCAGGAGATCGGCGCGTATACAAAGGTAAGAGAGCAAAAATGTTTGAGTCTATCCAGGTGCTCCTTGACGAGCACACTGAGCTTCAGGAGCAGCTGGCTGACCCCGCCGTTCAGGCAAATCAGGGGAAGGCTCGCCGCGTGGGGCGGCGTTATGCGGAACTCACCGGTATCGTGACCGCATATAACAAATACAAGTCCTTGGCGGATGACTTAGAAGCGGCGCGTGAAATGGCCTCAGAAGACCCCGATTTTGCGGCTGAGATTCCTACTCTTGAGGCCGAGCTTGAAGAAGCCCAAGAGAGGCTACGTCGTCTTTTGATTCCTCGTGATCCTGATGATGGTCGCAACGTTATTCTTGAGGTCAAAGCGGGCGCGGGCGGTGATGAGGCGGCTCTCTTCGCGGGTGACCTTTTGCGCATGTATCTGCGTTATGCCGAGCATAAGGGCTGGAAGACTGAGGTTATTTCCTCCACCAGTACCGATGTGGGTGGGTACAAGGATGCCCAGATAGCAATCAAGGGAACCTCCAACGAACCTGCCGAAGGCGTATGGGCACACATGAAATATGAAGGCGGCGTGCACCGAGTTCAGCGTGTTCCCGCGACTGAATCGCAGGGGCGCATTCACACGTCGGCTGCGGGCGTGCTCGTATTTCCTGAGGTTGATGAACCCGAAGAGATCGAGATCAGTCAGAACGACCTGAAGATTGATGTTTACCGTTCTTCCGGTCCCGGCGGACAGTCTGTGAATACAACCGACTCTGCCGTGCGTATTACTCATCTTCCTACGGGCATTGTTGTGGCTATGCAGAATGAGAAATCACAGCTGCAGAACCGCGAAGCTGCAATGCGCGTGCTGCGTGCCCGTTTGCTGGCGCATCAGCAGGAGCAGATCGACGCTGAGAACGCCGCGCATCGTGCCTCTCAGGTGCGCACGATGGACCGTTCGGAACGCATACGTACCTACAACTTCCCCGAGAACCGTATTGCCGACCACCGTACCGGATACAAAGCATATAACTTAGACGCGGTTTTGGACGGCGACCTTGATCCAGTTGTGCAGTCTGCCATCGAAATGGATGAGGCTCACCGGCTGGAACAGGTTGGCCAAGAGCAGGAATAATCCGAGGCAACGCAGAAGTGACAGGATTACGGGTCACCCCAACAGCACACCGCGGCGAAGGGCTTGATGAAGCCTTGCGCCGCGGTGCTGACGTACTGCGTCGCGCTGGGATAGAACAATATCGGGCAGACGCCGAACTTCTTGCCGCATATCTGTTAGATACGGATTCTCAAGGTATTCAGGGCGGTAGCTACGGGAAAACCCATGTAACTCGTGCGGACGTGCAGCGGTTCGCCCTGATGGGGCGTAGGATTACGCCACAAGATTCAGTACGCTATATGGAACTGCTAGAGCGCAGAGCTCAGCGCGTTCCGTTGCAGCATATTACGGGGGTCGCACCTTTTTATCACCTGGAGATGAAGGTAGGTCCGGGCGTTTTTATCCCCCGTCCTGAAACTGAGCTTCTAGTGGAGGAAGCTCTGCGGGTCTTGGCGACATACGAGTCTAACGCTCGCCCTCGCGTCGTGGATTTATGCACGGGATCCGGGGCAATCGCCGCAGCGATTAAAGAAGAGAATCCTCAAGCGGAAGTTTTTGCGGTTGAACTTTCTGAGCAGGCTCTCCTTTGGGCACGCAAGAATCTTGATCCTCAGAACGTACATCTTATTCCGGGCGATATTCGTACCTCGCTTGAAGATCTGCCCGGATACTTTGACTTGGTGCTTTCAAACCCTCCATATATTCCTTCCCACAGCAAACCCCAGGCTCCTGAAGTCGCCGAGTATGACCCGCAGATGGCGCTTTATGGCGGGGGAGAAGAGGGTATGGAAATTCCTCGGGAGGTAATCGCTCGGGCTCATTATCTTTTGCGTCCCGGCGGTTTCTTTATGATGGAGCACGATGATTCACAAGAGATCCGCGTGGCTGAGACATTGGCGGCACAGGGGTTTGTGAGCATATACTCAATCCAAGATTTGAACGGCAAACCCAGACACACTGCGGGATATAAACCCCGGTAGAGAGCGGTATATTCGGGCGTGACCACTCGCTTATTGCGTAACCTTGTCACACCATCCACCGCCTCGTACCAAAACATGAGAGAATAAGGCACGTGAACGCAAAGCTGTACCCAGTAACGACTGATACCGAGACCACGGAGGCCGTCGAAGCCGCTCGTGAGGCATTGAATGCCCACGAAACTATCGTGATTCCTACCGATACCGTCTACGGCATCGCCTGTGATGCTTTCTCGCATCAGGGCGTTTCGAAGCTTCTGGCTGATAAAGGCCGTTCCCGTACCATGCCTCCGCCTGTGCTGATATTCGACCTTGCAGCTCTTGCGGGCGTTGCTGACGAAATCCCCAACGATGTATATGATTTGGGCAATAAGTTTTGGCCCGGAGCTCTAACGATTATTCTGTATTCCTATCCATCGCTGACGTGGGATTTGGGCGAAACTCAAGGGACGGTTGCCGTACGTGTGCCCGACGATAAGTTTGCGCTCAAGCTTCTGACTGAGCACGGTCCATTGGCGGTGTCTTCGGCTAACAAGACAGGACAGCCTGCGGCAGCTAATGCCGAAGAAGCGCTTAACCAGCTGGGTGAGGATGTCACGCTTGTTGTGGACGATGGCTCTCGTCCTGTACCGCAGGAAGACGGAAGCATTGGCGATAGCAAGCCGTCCACAATTCTGGACTGTACTTCGACCCCTTATGTTGTGGTTCGTGAAGGTGCTATTACCGTTGAAGAGCTTCGTGAGGTTGTGCCTTCAATCGTGACCCGTAGCGAGCTCAATGCTCGTAACGATGAGAAAGATAAGCAAGAAACCTCCACTCAAGAAGATACTGAGCAGCAACCTACCGGTCAGGAAGACCTTGATGAAGCATATGACCAGTGGGACGCAGAGCATTCCGGCAGCGGCAAAGAACCGGAACGGGCAGCATCACCAGTAGCCGGTTCCATTGCAGATATGTTATTGGGCGCCGTTAATACCGCAACCTCGCTTGCTGCCGATAAAAAGCCTGAGGTTGATCAAAAACGTTCGCGCGGCTACCGCAACAACACACCTCAGCCGGTCAAGACAGCGCAGGCTCCGGTTAAGCCGGTATCGACGGATGCTGCTCGCGCCCTTGTGCACGGCGAGGCGAAATCAGAATCTTAGAGGGCAGATAATTCTCACAAGAAAATACTGTTATTCAAAAATGGGTGAGGGAATCGAGATACTAACTCTCGAATCCCTCACCGTTGCTTATTCTGTGTAGAAAAGTGTAAGGGCCTGTAGCTAGGCGTTCTTAAACCGCTTATCTTTCTTTTTACCGAGTGCAGTATGGGCATTGCGCAGCACTTCACGCACTCGCGGCTCGGGTAGAAGACCGTTTTCACGAGCCCAGGAATCGTCGAGTTCTTGTCCAAACCACATGAGCTCGACTTTGCGAACGGAACCTTGGAACCTATCATTCATCATTTCGGAGACCGTATACCCGGTCTTAACCGCCAGATGGCACAGCCATTCAGGCAGGTGCACGGGCTTGCGGCGACCGGCATCCGCCATGGTAGAGGCTACCGTCTCGCCTTCCCACGGCTGCAGCACAATAGAGGGTAGCTCACCCTTAAAGGAGCCGACTTTAACCACAAATTCAGCCAGTGCATATGAGCTCGATACGGGAGATTTGCGGGTTCCTGCACCTGCTACAGAAGCTAACGGGGAAGAGGCTATTTTGGCGAAGACCTCGGTAGTGCGGCGCCCGCGTCCCTGCACGCTGGTGGCACGCAGGATGCACAGCTCAACAGATTTAGAGGCTTCGCCATGCGAGGTCTCGTGGAACGTATCTTGCAAGTCTAAAAGGGCTTCTTCACCCAAGGCTTTTGAAAAGGAGTATGCGCTAAAGGGAGCTGTGTATTCGCTCGCATCAAGAACAGATTTTGCGCCCTGAACTGCTGCCGAACTGAGGTGAATAACTCGGCGTACTCCGGTACGGTGTGCTGCTATAGCGATCACCGCCGGTAACAGAGCATTAGCACCCACTAGCGCAGGTACGTCTTGCATATTGGGGGCAGCAAGACCTGCTGCGTTAACAACAACCTGAGCCCCGGCAAACGCATCCGCTAGGGAGTCGATGATGCCTTCAAGGAGCTGAGCTTCTTCGATAATAGTTCTTGAGTCGAGTGCTCGGGTTGCTAAACGGGGTGCCTCAATGGGATCTACGCTGATTCCTTCGGCATTTAGTCGTGCCACGATGGACGACCCCACGAAGCCACTTGCACCGATAACTTTCCATTTAGACTCGGACACGTCTTTTCACCTTTCTCACCCCAAACTGTTACGGAGTGTGTATTTCAACTTTCGCATATTCGGTGGTGTTTAAGAAACAGAAATAACGTTTTCGAGTAGTACTTCAGGGCAGAAGAGAGCAAAAGCATAGTCGTGGCACAGGAGCACGTGGCGGAGCTAACTTTTTGATCTCTAGTCGAAACTGAAGCTGGAACGTAATGTTTAGCTATAGAGCTTTCGACGGGTAGAATAGCTATCTTGGGATGTCTCATATATCCGTGTGTTTATAGGTCCGCCTGAAAAGTGCGTGCTGGGGGAGGAAGCGTCGATGCCTGATGAGAGCGAAAACTCGGTGAGTGCGCCTGTCTGCGGTGTGGCACAGCTCGGTAGGCCGCGTGTTGTAGCGGTTGTTGTGACCTATAATCGTCAAGATTTATTACCCATTACCCTCGCAGGTATCGCTGCAGGGCAGGTTGTGCCGGACGCCGTTGTCGTGGTTGATAACGCTTCTACTGACGGTACGGCCGAATATCTAAAAAACCTAAGCTATTCACTTCCGCTTGATATCATCACATTGTCTCAGAATATGGGAGGTGCGGGTGGATTTGCCGTTGGAATCGACCGCGCGTTAGCGCGCCATAATCCAGATCTTGTGTGGGTTATGGATGATGACACTGAACCAACCGAAAACACCCTGCATGAGTCTGTTCAAGCATGGGAATCATATTCGCCGGATCGCAGCCGTCGTCCCGCCTTGATAGCTTCACGGGTTGTGTGGACTAATGGGGAAGACCATCCCATGAATACGATGCGCACTATGTTCGGTGCTGGCTCTGGGCGGCATCGTCGTGCACAAGCGGTGGGTGGTCGGCCTATACGCAGCGCCTCCTTTGTATCTTTGGTGATGGACGCTCAAGTTATTCGTCAGAATGGCGGCCTGCCGATTGCAGATTTTTTTATCTGGAACGATGATTTTGAATTTTCGACCCGCCTTGCGCATCACCGAGATGCCATTGCTGTACCCGCCTCGGTGGCTCGTCATCATACGAAAACTTTTGGGACGACGAATGCGAAGCCAGGTCCTCGGTTTTATAACGATGTTCGCAATAAATTGTGGGTTTTTACGCGAGCCCGTACTCTCAGCCCGCTTGAGAAGTTGTTATATGGCGGGTCGGTAGCAAGACTTTGGGCTTCAACAGTTCTGCGTACGGACGAAAAATCTATCTATTTGGGTTATTTCCTGAGGGGTATCAAGGATGCGCTGCATGCCCCTCGCCTTAATCGTGATGTGCTTCGCGGAGTGTACGACCTTGAATTTCCCGGGCATTATGGTATCCAAGAAAACCATGATTCCTTTGGCGCACCACATTCTCAGGCGGAGTTCTCTGTTCTGATGAGTGTTTACGCTCGGGAATCTGCTGATCATGTGGAGGCAGCTATTGCCTCGAACGCTCAGCATCAGACCCTTCGGCCTGCTGAACTGGTTTTGGTTCAGGATGGTCCGTTGCTTTCTGAAGTGCGCGAGGTCATTGACCGTTGGGTCGAACGTAGCAGGGCGGGGGAATGCGCTCCTATCGTCACAGTCAAACTGCCTCAGAATGTGGGTCTTGCCACTGCACTTAACGAGGGGCTGAATGCTTGTTCTTACGGCATCGTTGCCCGAGCGGACTCTGACGATATTTCGGAGCCAGACCGATTTGCAACCCTAATTCCGGCGCTTATCGAGAGCGACTGTGCGGTGATGGGCTCTGCCATGTACGAAGTTGATGCGCAGAATACCACAGTAGAGGCTACCCGCCAGACGGTAACTGACGCATCTCGGTTGGCTGACATGATGCCTTCGCGCAATCCCCTGTACCACCCAACGGTGGCTTTCTACAAAGACGTTGTTCAACGTTTAGGCGGGTATGAATATGTACCTGGTGCCGAAGACTGGTGGCTGTGGTCGCGGGTTATCGCCGCTGGTTATAAGATTGGTAATGTGCCTGAGCCATTAGTCCGTTATCGTGTGGGTGCGGGTGCCTACACGCGGCGGGGCGGACTTAACGCCTGGAAACAGGATTGGGCGATTCAACGTCGACTATATACCGGGCACACGATCTCAAAGCTCGGGTGGATTAAGAATATGAGCGTTCGAACGGCGTACCGGTTTATTCCGGAGAGTACGCGCCGTAAGGCATTTCGAGCGCTCACCGATATACGGCCTAGTAGGAACGTAGAGAATAGTTTGCAGGGGAAGGACGCATAAGTGGAGAACTATCCCACGACTCAACCGATTGCGGTGGTGGATCGCCAACGCCCCTACACCCCTAAAAGCTGGTGGCTTCTCGTTCAGATTGCACTAGATTCCGTAGCCTGGATTATAGGGCTCGTCATCGCGTTTATGCTGCGGTACAGCCTGCTTCTGAACCAGAACTCTGTCTTTGATGTGATTGATCTTCAAAGCGTGGCGCTCAGTATGGGGTTTGCGATTATTCTGCAGATTCTTGTGGGCTACGGTATGAAGGTGTACCGCGGCCTGTATTCTTACGGTTCTTTCGAGGAAGTCTGGCGTGCGGGCGCAACCGTAGGTATCGTCTCGGTGGCGCTTTTCCTCTTCAGCTACGTAGACGAAGCTCTCGGACTAGTACATGTGCCTCATGGTGTGCCGCCTATTTCGGTGGGTATTACATTGCTATTCATGGCGGCGATGCGCATGGTTAAGCGTATTTATGTTGAGCATAAGACTTTGCGTAATCTTGATGGTGAGCCTGTTATCGTCTATGGCGCCGGGTTTACGGGTCGCACAGTTATCGAAGCTCTTATGCATGATGACTCTGCATATATGCGGCCTGTTGCGGTAGTGGACGATAACCCTCAGCTACGCGGTATTAACATTCATAATGTGCCGGTTTATAACACCGGTAAAGAACTGGATGCGGTCATCAGGCGCTATGCCCCTAAAAAAATGATTGTCGCTATCACCAATATGCCGCACGATCGTTTCGACCGGGTCTGGGCACGCATGCAAAAACATGGAGTCGAAGTAACTCGTGTAGCGAGCGCCAGCGAAAAGCTCTTCGGCAACAACGTGGTAGAAACCGACGATAACGAGCTTATGAAGCTTATTCGCGGCGAAATCAACTACGATGTTGATACTGAAGTTTTGCGCAGCTACCTTCAAGGTAAGCGGGTCTTGGTGACCGGCGCAGGAGGATCTATTGGTTCTGAGCTATGCCGTCAGATCCACGAATATGACCCTGAGCTGCTCATGATGCTCGATCGTGACGAAACCCTGCTGATGGAAACAAAGCTCTCGATCACTGGCGAGTCCAGTCTGGATGATGAGCGTATTATTCTCGCGGATATTCGTGAGGGGGAAAACCTGCGTAATATCTTCCTTGAACGAAAACCGCAGGTGGTTTTCCACGCCGCAGCTTTGAAGCATGTTTCTGCGCTGGAGGCATACCCTGAGGAAGCATGGAAAACAAATTCGCTGGGCACCCTTAACGTTCTATATGCTGCGCAAGCGGCGAATGTTGAAACGTTTGTGAATGTTTCAACCGATAAAGCGGCAGATCCTAAGACCGCTTTGGGGCAGTCAAAACGAACCGCTGAATGCTTAACCTCGTGGTTTGGACAGCAGACGGGGAAGACTTATGTATCGGTTCGATTCGGTAATGTTTTTGGCTCGCGCGGCTCTATCAAACCTCTGTTTACGCAGCAGATTCTCAACGGCGGTCCCATTACACTTACTGATGAGAACGCTACCCGGTACTTTATGCTCATTACGGATGCTTGCCTGCTGGTGATGCTTGCAGGGGCTATTGGTCATCCGGGTGAAGTTATGGTGCTTGATATGGGTGAACCTGTATATATCTACGATGTTGCACATGAGATGCGTAAAGCCTATGAGCGTTACGATGTTGATATTGTAGTGACCGGTCTGCGTCCTGGCGAAAAATTGGACGAAACCCTCTTCGGTGCTAATGAGCAACACACTCGAAGCACTCAAAACAAGTTTATTTCGCACTCGACGGCACCAGCCCTCAATCCTGAGGATTTGGATTATGAGCAGTGGATTCAGAATTATGAAGCGCATCGTTCATATGAGCGTCATGGATTTACCCGTGTGGTAGATCCGCGTCAGGGTCGTCTTCTGGAAGAACACAGGAATTAGCCGTTTTTGAATATTGAACGATGAAATTTTGCCCCGTTAACGTCTGCGTAAGCACGTACTACGGATGAATTTCGTCTTGTAGAACGAGTAGCGGGGAAGTAGAATCCCAAATTACACCCTGTTACGAGGCTTTACCGTCTAGAGGAGAGACATGAACCAGGCATCTCTGGTGCTTATACTAGCGTTTGTGTTAGGAGCGCTTCTGCCTTTTGCGGTACGCCCCCTGTTGCACGCGCTAAATATGGTTGATATACCCAATGAGCGTTCCTCGCATACGACTCCGACGTACCGGGGCATGGGGCTGGCAACCGCAAGTGCTACCTGTTTGAGCTTCGCGGTCGCTACCCTCATGGGGTGGACTGTGAATCTCCCCATCTCGTTAACTTTTTTGGCAGGCGGCGGTCTTGCTTTGCTTTTGGGATGGACCGAAGATGTCTACGGAGTCAGCGTTGCCAAGCGTGCCGGGATGCAGCTTGTTATAGGGCTCGGTATTGCGCTTTCTCTCGCTATTATTCAAGAGGCATCATTGCTGTGGGTTCCTGTAGCGGGGCTCTTTATTGCGGGGTATATAAACGTTACAAACTTTATGGACGGCATAAACGGTATCTCCGGATGCCACGGGCTGGTTGCTGGGCTTGCCTACGCCTATATGGGCGGCGTAAGTAGTTTGCCGTGGATGACGATAGGCGGCCTGGCAATTGCAGGTGCCTATACGGCTTTCCTGCCTTGGAATTTACGCACGGGGCACAATGTTTTCTTAGGTGATGCTGGGTCTTATTTCCTGGGTGCCTTTCTTGGAACAATTGCCGTTGGTGCTTTCTATGCTGGAATTCCGTTCCTTGCGTCGATAGCCCCGCTTCTGGTTTATCTTGCAGATTCTGCGATGACTCTTATACGTCGTATGGCTGCTGGGGAGCAGTGGTACAAACCGCATCGAACCCATGTGTATCAGCGTCTGACTGACGTTGGATTGGGGCATATCAGCGCAACAATTATGGTGAGTTCTGCGACTGCGATTGTATGGGCTTTTGTACTCTTTGCCTCAGATCTTTTCCTAACAGGTGCCTTTTTCGCTGGTGTTGGCGTTCTTGCCCTTGCTGTAGCCGTCATTGTTTTATACCTGCGACTTCCCGAATTGCTGGATACGCGTCTGCAGCCTGCCGAGCAGAGGCACGCTAATTCCAAGCAGAATATTGCAACAGAGACGCAGAAGTCTGAGGGCTTACAGGAGTGAAACAACGGCGGCTAAATTCGATTCGGAGGGCTCTGTGGAACCCAAAATTTATCCATAATATAGGTAAGAAAGACAATAAGCAAAATAGGGTGCAAGGCTTTTCCTGGAGGCTTTTAGCCTATCGCGAGACCGTAATGTCTGCACTGGTTTTAGTTCCTTGTTTACCGATTCTGGGAATCATATTGGGCATTCGCGGGTCGGCGGGATTTATGGTTGGGTTTCTGGTAGTCTATATATGTTTCACCATGGGCGTAGCAACTGCTTTGGGGGCACACCGTATAAAGATTGGGATTCCTCAGGCTTTGCTTGTAAGTTATGTGGTGAAGGTGTTACTCATGGCGATGGTGCTTTTATTAGTACCTATGCCAGAGGCACTTAAACACGGTTGGACGCTTGGTGGTGCCGTCATAGGAGCGGTACTGTGGTTAAGTGTCGAGGCTGTAACCATTATGAATTCAAGGATTTTGTACTTCGATCCTGAGTCTTAGCACACACAAAGGCTTACTCAGAAGTAGATAGGGAAATTTTTGACCGATTCTGAGAAGAAATGGTGGGACGGAGATAAGAAACTCCGTACCACAGGAGAACTGGTATCCGGCGGTGGATTATCCGGCGGCGTGATGTCTGTTTTGTATCTTATTATCGGCATGGCTTTTTGGGGATTGGTTGGCTTTGGAGTTGACTGGCTCCTCAATACCCGGTGGTTTGTATGGGTTGGTGTTCTGATAGGTGCTTGCGGAGGCATCTACCTGGTATATCTGCATACGAGCCGCTCTAAATAAATAACCTAAAAGTTTTAGGTTTTGCACACATTCCATCCAGTTAGTTGAGCATAGTTTGCGCCAGCAAGTAGCCAGCTAACGGCAAGAAAGGACTTGCTTTGAACGAGAACGGGTCTGTACTCGCAGAAGGCTATACGCCGCCGACACCGGTCGATATGCATCTGCCTGACTTCTTCCAGGTTGATTCTCTTGGGTTCGGCTTTGGTAAACAGATGCTGCTCGTCATCCTGTCTGTCGTAGTCGTCTCCATATTCTTTATGATGGCTGCACGCAAGCGTGCAATGGTTCCGGGTAAAGCCCAGTTCATCGCAGAATCAGGCTATCTCTTCACCCGTAATTCACTTGGCAAAGACCTGATTGGTGCACAGCATTTCAAGCCTTTCGTGCCCCTGCTCTTTACTTCTTTCTTCTTTATTCTGATTAATAACCTTTACGGTTCAATTCCCCTTATCCAACTTCCTTCTTTTTCTCACCCGGGCAGCGCCTATGCATTGGCCATCGTCGGCTACCTTACCTGGGTTGGCGTAGGTATCAAGCGCAAGGGACTGGTTGGGTTTTTCAAAGATCTGACGATGCCGTCCGGAGTTCCGGGGTGGGTGTACGTTATTTTGGTACCGATTGAGTTCCTCTCGAACCTTATCATTCGTCCCGTGACTCACGCGCTTCGTCTTTTCGCTACGATGTTCGGCGGTCACATGGCAATGATGGTGGCAGCATCCCTAACTCAGTTCCTGGTGATGAGCGTCGGCGGGGCTGCCGCTTTGGGTGGTATCGCCTCTGGAACGTTGGGTCTATTCCTCTACTTCCTGGAACTGATGATTCAGGTAATCCAGGCTTATGTCTTCACACTGCTCCTTGCGGTATACCTGCAAGGGTCGGTTTCCGAAGGACACTAAAATATAGGTTTTCGTAACTGGCTATCCAGTTGCGAAGAAAGCAACCCGTTTTACGGGTCGAATACACATAAGTAGCTCTGTAACTTCGGTATTTTCACTGAAGCACACACTGTTGAAAGGAATCAACATGAACGTTATTGGTTACGGCCTCGCAGCTATTGGTGGCGGCATCGGCGTGGGTCTAATCTTCGCTGCCTACATGACGAGCGTTGCACGTCAGCCCGAGTCCCAGCGTACCCTGCAGCCGATGCTGTTCATGGGTTTCGCGGTGGTTGAGGCTCTGGCGATTCTGGGCCTCGTTCTGGCATTCATCATCTAAGCTCAGATATAGCTGTTAACGAACCAACCTAAAGAACAGGAAATCCCTCAATGACTTATCTGGCAGAAGGAGGGGGCGCAGAGCACAGCTCTAACCCTCTAATTCCCAATCTCTGGGAATTGGGCATCACCGTCGTTGGGTTCGTGATTCTCTATTTCATCGTTCATAAATACGTTGTCCCGGCGTTCGAGAAGATCTACCAGGACCGTAAAGAAGCAATCGAGGGTGGTCTTGCCAAAGCTGAGAAAGCTCAGGCAGAGGCCGCGGCGGCTCGCGAAGAGTACAACCAGCAGCTTGAAAGCGCTCGTTTGGAAGCTCAGAAGATTCGCGAAGAAGCGCGTACCGAAGGCGAATCAATTATCGCAGCGGCTCGTGAGCGCGCAACCGTTGAGGCTCAGCGTATTACTGATAATGCGCAGAAGACTATCGAGGCTGAGCGTCTAGCTGCTTCAGTATCTCTTCGTCATGAAGTTGGTACTTTGGCGACTACTCTTGCAGGAAAGATTGTGGGCGAGGCCCTTGACGATGATGAGCGATCGGCCCGCGTGGTAGATCGTTTTCTTGCTGACCTTGAAACCGAGCAACAGAATGCAGGTGCAACTCGGTAATGGCAGGAGTATCTACTGAATCACTGAGCAAGGTGGAAGCGGTTCTTGAAGCCAACGCTTCGTTGAACCCACTCAACCTAGCTAGCGAGCTTTTCGCCGTGGTCGATGTACTTGACCACGATGGCGGTTTGCGCCGTGGTTTGACCGACTCTTCGCGTGAAGGGAAGGATCGAGAAAATATTGCACAGGCTATTTTTAGCGGCAAAATTTCTTCTCAAGCACTCAAAGTGCTGACTACGGCGGTAGCACTGCGTTGGTCTCAAGAACGTGATCTTGCAGACGCGCTTGAGAAGGCTGCGGTACTCGCATCCATCGCCTCCGCTCAGTCTCGTGGTGGTGCTGATGCCCTTGAAGAGGTTACCAACGAGTTGCTGACGTTTGTGCGCAACGTTGATGGTACCCCCGAAGCGCAAGCAGCGCTGTCCGACAACTTGGCAAGCAAAGAAGCAAAGAAGAAGCTCGCTGTAGCATTAGGCGGTCCAGCCGCCACTGCGGAAGGCGTACTTCTTTTGGAACGAATTGGTAGCGAATCCCGTGGTCACCATGCCGCTCGCCTCGCTGATGAATTCGTGGAAATCATCGTCACGCGACAGAACCGTTACATCGCAAAGGTAACTTCTGCAGTAGCGCTGTCGCAGGCACAGCTTGAACGCCTGAGCCGGACCTTGAACAAGATCTATAATCGTCAGCTTAAACTCGACGTTTCTATAGATACAGCTGTTCTAGGCGGTATGCGCGTACAGATTGGAGATGAGATTATCGACGGAACCGTTGGTACCCGTCTTGATGATCTTGAACGTGACCTTCAGGCGTAGAGATTAGCTGAATATTTCTGCGATACGTCGCAACGGTGATTTAGAAGATACCTTGGGAAGAAGACAAGTTTTTAGATATTGCTCCTTCCCACGAAGCAAGTTTCGGTTGTTCCAAGAGGATCAACCACAATTAGGAGAGCAGGGACATAAGATGGCCGATTTGACCATCAATGCCGACGATGTCCGTAACGCGCTGAACGAATTTGCAGCGTCTTACGAACCCGGCAACGTAGAACGTGTTGAAGTGGGGCGCGTTATAGCAGCCTCCGATGGTATCGCGCGCGTCGAGGGCTTGCCCTCGGTGATGGCGAACGAACTACTTCGTTTTGAAGATGGCACCCTTGGACTCGCGCAGAACCTTGATACCCGTGATATTGGCGTCATTATTCTTGGCGACTTTACTGGTATCGAAGAGGGACAGCCAGTTCACCGTACCGGTGAGGTACTTTCGGTTCCGGTGGGCGATGCTTACCTTGGTCGTGTAGTCGATCCACTAGGTAATCCTATTGACGATCTGGGTCCTATTAAGGACGAAGGGCGCCGTGCTCTTGAACTGCAGGCACCTGGTGTAACGCAACGTAAGTCTGTGCATGAGCCCTTACAGACCGGTCTGAAAGCTATTGACGCTATGATTCCGATCGGTCGAGGGCAGCGTCAGCTTATTATTGGTGACCGTCAGACCGGTAAAACTGCGATTGCAGTCGATACGATTCTGAACCAGAAGGCTAATTGGGAAACCGGTGACCCCAGTAAACAGGTTCGTTGTGTTTACGTGGCAGTTGGACAGAAGGCCTCCACCATTGCTGCTGTTCGACACACCCTTGAAACCAGGGGAGCGTTGGAATACACCACGATCGTTGCTGCCCCCGCATCTGACGCAGCAGGCTTTAAATACTTGGCTCCCTACACCGGTTCTGCCATTGGTCAGCACTGGATGTATGGCGGAAAGCACGTCCTGATTATCTTTGATGATCTTTCAAAACAGGCAGAAGCGTACCGCGCCGTGTCGCTGTTGCTTCGTCGTCCGCCGGGACGTGAAGCATACCCCGGTGACGTTTTCTACCTGCACTCTCGTCTATTGGAGCGTTGCGCTAAACTCTCTGATGAGTTGGGTGCAGGGTCGATGACCGGTTTCCCCATTATTGAAACCAAGGCAAACGACGTTTCTGCCTTCATCCCGACCAACGTCATTTCTATCACTGACGGTCAGATCTTCCTACAATCCGATCTGTTCAACGCTAACCAGCGCCCCGCCGTTGATGTTGGTATTTCCGTCTCTCGTGTGGGTGGTGCGGCGCAGACCAAGGCTATGAAGAAGGTCTCCGGTACTTTGAAACTGGACCTTGCTCAGTACCGTGCTATGGAAGCGTTTGCAATGTTCGCCTCCGATCTCGACGATGCTTCCAAGGCACAGCTAACCCGCGGCGCCCGTCTTACCGAGCTGCTTCGCCAGCCGCAGTACACCCCGTATGCGGTAGAAGAGCAGGTTGTCTCCATCTGGGCAGGTACCAACGGTTACCTTGATGATCTTGAGGTTTCTGACGTTCTTCGCTTCGAGGCAGAGTTTATTGACTATCTGCGTCACCGGACCTCGGTGTTGAGCGATATTGCCGCATCCGGCAAGCTTGAGGATGAAACCCTAGATGCCTTGAAAGCTGCCGTTGCAGATTTCAAGAAGGGATTCCGCTCGGAGGGTACCAGCCACCTTGTTGATGCAGGTCATGAGGAGCATAAAGCGGCTCAGGATCGTGACATCACTCAGGAAACCATCGGTTAGCGATTAGTCCTAGGTGTTAGCCCCGCTCTGAATTTTCAGAGTTATGGGCGGGGCAAATGTCCAGGAGAAAGGAAGCTCTATGGGAGCCCAGATTAGGGTTTACCGACAGAAAATTGCTTCGACATCGTCTATGCAGAAAATCTTCAAGGCGATGGAGATGATCGCGACCTCCCGTATTAACAAGGCGCGTCGGAGCGCTCAAACCACGGGTCCTTACGCAAACGCGTTGACCCGCGTTGTGACTGCTTTGGCAACGCAACAGTCCGTGCAGCATCCTCTGATCCATCGTCCCGATACATTCGGCAAGCACGAGCATAAGCGCTCTGCTGTCTTGGTGATGACGAGTGATCGCGGTCTTGCAGGTTCGTATTCGTCGTCTGTGCTGAAGAAAACAGAAGAGCTTATCGAGAGGCTACGCGGTGAGGGGCGCGAAATACAGCTGTATTTGGTGGGGCGTAAAGCGAAGTCTTATTTTGAATTCCGGGAACGTCCTTATGAGCGTGCTTGGGAAGGACACACCGATAATCCGCATATTGATACCGCAGTTGAGATCCGTGATGTGTTCTTGGAGGAGTACGAAAAGGGACATGAAAACGGTGGGGTAGACGATCTACACATCGTATACACCGAATTCAAGTCCATGGTGACTCAAGAGACCAAGATTCTTCGTTTACTTCCCATTCATGTGGCAGAAGCAACTAAATTGGGCGAGGAAATCGTACCTGACGAAGAACTGTCTTCGGCCGATTATCAGCAACCCGCATCCTTTGAATTTGAGCCTTCTCCCCAGGAAGTATTGGATGCGCTGCTACCGCGTTATATCGCTTCTCGTATCTTCGCGTGTCTGCTCCAAGCCGCTGCAAGTGAACTTGCGTCGCGTCAGCGTGCGATGAAGACTGCGGGCGATAACGCTGAGACTCTAATCAAGAAGTACACTCGACTGATGAACAATGCTCGTCAGGCTGAGATTACTCAGGAGCTCTCTGAGATTGTGGGCGGCGCAGACGCTCTCGCCTCCTCTTAAGAACACTGCTAACTCGAAGCTATCTACTTTCAACTTTTCAAGGTAAGTGAGAAACATGACTACTACCACCACCCAGGGCGCGACGGGTCGTATTGCCCGCGTGATTGGCCCCGTGGTTGACGTTGAGTTCCCCGCTGGTCAGGTGCCGGATATTTACAATGCGCTGACCACTGAACTCACCCTCGACGGGAAAACCTACACCATCACCTTTGAGACTGCTCAGCATTTGGGTGATTCGATTGTTCGTGCCATCTCTATGCAACAGACTGACGGTCTTGTGCGTGGGCAGGCTGTCCTAGATACCGGGGCTCCTATCGCTGTACCCGTGGGCGATGGCGTGAAGGGGCACCTCTTCAATGTTCTTGGTAACGCACTAGATGTGCCGAACTCCGATATCGATGCTGACGCATACTGGCCTATTCACCGTGCCGCTCCCGGCTTCGCAGAGCTAGAGGGATCGACCGAGATGCTAGAGACCGGTATTAAATCTATCGACCTGCTCACCCCTTACATTAAGGGTGGTAAGATCGGTCTGTTCGGTGGTGCTGGTGTTGGTAAGACAGTGCTGATTCAGGAAATGATTACCCGTGTGGCGCGCAACTTCGGTGGTACCTCGGTGTTCACCGGCGTTGGTGAGCGTACCCGTGAAGGTAACGACCTGTGGGTTGAGATGGAAGAAGCAGGGGTTTTGAAAGATACTGCCCTTGTCTTCGGACAGATGGATGAACCCCCGGGAACTCGTCTGCGTGTGGCACTCACCGGCTTGACTATGGCGGAATACTTCCGCGATGTGAAGAACCAGGATGTGCTGCTCTTTATCGATAACATCTTCCGCTTTACTCAGGCAGGTTCTGAAGTTTCGACTTTGCTCGGCCGTATGCCCTCTGCTGTTGGCTACCAGCCTAACCTGGCGGATGAAATGGGTTTGCTTCAGGAACGCATTACCTCGACTCGCGGTCACTCCATTACTTCGATGCAGGCAATCTACGTTCCTGCAGACGATTACACCGACCCTGCACCGGCGACAACCTTCGCACACTTGGATGCGACTACCGAGCTTTCGCGTGAGATTGCATCGCGCGGTCTGTACCCGGCGATTGACCCGTTGACCTCGACCTCTCGTATTCTTGACCCGCAGTACATTGGGCAGGAACACTACGACACGGCTATTCGCGTGAAGGCTATTCTGCAGGAGAATAAGGACCTTCAGGATATTATCGCGATTCTGGGTGTTGATGAGCTTTCTGAGGAGCAGAAGGTCGTTGTTTCACGTGCACGCCGCATTGAGCAGTTCCTTTCACAGAACACCTATACTGCAAAGCAGTTCACTGGCGTTGAAGGATCTACTGTCCCGTTGAAGGACACCATCGAATCATTCCAGATGATCTGCAATGGCGATGTAGACCATATTCCTGAGCAGGCGTTCTACAACATCGGTGGCATGGATGACGTGATGCGTCAGTACGAGGAAATCAAGGCACAGACCGGAGCCAAGTAATTATGGCACTAACAGTTGAAGTTGTTTCTCGCGAAAACGTTGTGTGGACTGGTGAAGCTTCCTATGTACGGGTGCGTACTACGAACGGCGATTTGGGTATTTATCCCGGACTCATCCCCACCTGTGCGCTTCTTGCGGAGGACGGAGAACTTCTGATTCGACCCGTCAATGGCGGCGAACTCACCACGCGTTTGCATGATGGGTTCTTGACCGTCTCAAATGATAAGGTAACGATCGCGGCAAAGCATGCCGAGATCGCTACCCCTACGACGGGTAAGAAGTAAACCGTTAATAAGGTAAAAGCCGGTACAACCTATTGTTGGTTGTACCGGCTTTTACCTTCCCGAATACTTGAGTTTTAGAGTCGCGAAGATCTCTACAGCGCATAAATATTGGCTTAGAAAAGCCGATCTGCAGCATCGTCGATACCGCGCATCGCATCGTAATCGAGAGAGATGCAGCGAATACCGCGATCTTCGGCAAGAGTCCGTGCCTGGGGCTTGATCTTTTGTGCAGCAAAAACACCCTTCACAGGCGCTAGTCGTGGGTCGCGGTTGAGCAGATCAAGGTACCGGGTAAGCTGTTCAACCCCGTCAATATCACCCACGCGCTTGAGCTCTACAGCAATACTGATACCGTTGGAATCTTTCGCCATAATATCCACGGGCCCAATGGCCGTAGGGTATTCACGGCGTACTAGAGAGTAACCCTTGCCGAGCGTTTCAATCTGTTCTGCAAGAAGACGCTGCAGGTCGGACTCTACACCGTCTTTGATAAGTCCGGGATCGGATCCTAAATCATGGGCGTGTTCATGGATAACTTCGTACACGCGTATGAGAAGGCGGTCATCACTTTTGGCGGCCTGCACCGTCCACAACTGCTGTACATCCGTATCAAGATCTTCACGGGTGCTTTCTGGAATTTCGTCATAGTCTGCGACAAGGAGAGAGCATGGCGGGCTCATCCAGTTTAGCGGCTTATAGGAACCACCATCGGAATGGATAAGCACAGAACCGTCATTCTTCACCATAAGTAAGCGGGTAGCACGGGGGAGATGGGCACGCAAACGCCCTTCGTAATCAACAGAACAGTCAGCTATAACGATACGCACCCCATCTACTCTACCGAGGAAGAGTATGACATGCCAGCTGTAGAAACCGCTGACTGACGCATCATAGCGGATAAAAGATGGGTAACCGCATTGCGCAGTCAGACTGAACGCTAGAATAGAAAGCATGGCACGCAAGAATCACCCCGGTAAACGTTCCTCGGGCACAACCTCCAACAAATGGACGCGGTCTGCACCCGGTGGACGTGATATATCTCGTATTCTTGACCCGGCGCCGCGTATTGAACGTGACCGTTTTGGTGATTGGCTGGTGCAATACGTTCCCGCCGTAAATGCTCTGAAAACCTATACGTGCCCGGAATGTAACTGTCCAATTCCGCCAAGAACAGCGCATCTTGTTGTATGGCAAGAAAGCCATACACTGGGGCGTTCTCGCGCCATTGATGAGCGCCGCCACTGGCACCAACATTGTTGGCGTACCAGACGCGCTTAGAACTATTACAAAATCGGAATACCTATCGTGGGCGCGAAGACCTGTTAGAACGAAGAAAGTGACACTATGGCGACTGAAGAGTCCTCTGGAAAACTCCGAGAGTTTGATCCCTCACGGTATGTTTTCACCCAATCTGATCAGCCTGTCCTCATTAAATCTCGTACGGTACTTCCCGCGCGCCGTGAAAACTTTGATGTTACAACTGCTGACGGGAAGCGCCTTGTGGGTGAACTGGCACTTCCCGAAGGGGATATTAAAGCTACTCTCGTGACTTTTCACCCGCTTCCAACGCATGGCGGATATATGGATTCGCATGTGTACAAGAAGGCTTCATTCCGTCTGCCAGCGCTTGCAAATATTGCGGTTCTGCGGTTTAACACCCGCGGTACTTCTTCGATCCGCGGTACAAGCGAGGGAGTGTTCGACGGAGGATTTGCCGAGAAAAAAGATTTTGACGCGATCTTACAATATGCCGTAGAACGCCAGCTGCCGAATATCTGGTTAATTGGGTGGTCTTTCGGTACGGAACTTGTGCTCAAGTATGCCCCAGAACATGCATCAGAATTTGTGGGGGCTATTCTGCTTTCTCCGCCTCTACACCGAGTGCATCCCGCCGAACTGGACGAATGGAATAAAATCTCAAATCCGCTCTATTCCTTTATCCCGGAGTTTGACGATTATCTACGCCCCACCGAAGCGCGCGAGCGTTTTAAACCAATAGCCCGCACTCAGGTCGTGCCTTTTGAGAACTGTAAACACCTTTGGGTGGGTGAAAAGTCAGTAAACAGCGTGATCAACGCCCTTGTCTCAGCGGTGACGGGTCAGCAGACCACACTTCCTACTGAATACAACGGCCCGGTCGCAGAAGAGATTACTGAACCATAATCTGTCTCTACTCCGTCTATACGAAGGATGCGCCTGCCGCTTTTCTCAACGGCGGGCGCATCCTTATATTTCTAAGAAAAGGGTTTTACCGATGGTCTTGGCGGGGAATAAAGACTTCCTTCACCAGAATCAGTAGCGATGCGGCAACAGGAATCGCAATAAGCGCGCCCAAGACGCCCCACAGTGCACCGCCTGCAGCGACAGCGATAATAGCGACACCGCCGGGAACCGAAACAGCCTTTGACATAATACGCGGCGAAATTACGTACGCCTCGATCTGCAGGTAAATGAAATAGGCGATCGCAAATGTGACAGACATTTGCCAGCCTTGCGTCAGAAGAATAAGAGACACCAGAACAAGCGCCGCTACGCCGCCAACCAATGGGATGAAGGCCAAAATCAAGACGAACACAGCCACAAGTTGAGGGAATGAGAACCCCAAGATAATCATGGTGATAAGCGCAAAGGTTGCGTTGAGAACAGCGACAACTCCCTGCCCCATCACATAGTTACCAACGGCACCCGTGATACGTTCGGTAAGTTCCTCAACACGTTCCCGCTTGGAAGCCGGAGCCAAACGCGACCCCCACGCCTTAATAGTGCGCATTGATGAGAGGAAATAGAGCGAGAGGAACAGCACAATAATAGTGCCGGTCAAAATCTGCGCAATTGTGGAACCCGCAGTAATTAGGTTGCTCATGAATCCGCCGACCGCAGAGCTTGATGTAAGAGACTCTAGGAACTTTGGAACGTTGTTATTAACCCAGTCGTTAACATGCAGAACGTCATCAATGCGTTTGAAAGTATCAGAATCGATGAAATCCTGATAAATAGCGGGTGCCCGATAGACAAAGCTGCTGGCCTGTGCGCTGATAATAGGCACAATCCACACCACAAGTCCGCTGATGATGGCTGCGAAGGAAAGAACCACAATCACCACACCGGCACCGCGTTTAACGCCGAAACTCTCAAGTTTACGAACAATGGGGTCAAGCCCAAGCGCGATGAAGATAGCGCCAGTGACCCAGCCGACAAGCGCGCCGACATTGGTAAAAGCGTAGTAAGCCAGCAGGGCCAGACCAACACCAACCGTCGTCAGGAAACCGAAAGATACAGGATTATGTAGCGGTGAGCTTTTCTCATAAATATGAAGTTCAGAAGCCTCATCGACTTTTGGAGCGATGTGGGGAGGAAGAGAAGCTTTGCGGCGTTGTGAGCGTGCCTGACTGATGCTATCGGTCAAATCGCTGATGGTACCCGTAATATGTGAAGTCAGGGATTCGCGCTTTGTAGACGATGCGGAACCGTCCTGTTCAAACATGTGATCTTCCTGCTCCGGCTTTTTCCGCGGAACCCGGGGAACTGGGGGAGGAGTCTGCTGGGCTTGCGGATTCGAGCTATCGGACATAGTCTGCCTTTCATAAAGCTTACCTGGCTATTCTACCGGGCATCTCTGAAAACTGTACGCGCTCGCAACATTCTTGATGCAGAAAGCTACCGAGTAAGCCTATCTGAAATTTCGCGCACCTCGAACGATTGCTGAGAATCCTGTAAAACAGAGGGCCGCGCGGGATAATGGGGAGTACGTTAAATTTTTCTGAGGCTCGTAAAGGATTCTCGATGACAATTCCTCCCACCCCGAACCAACTGCCAACAAACCCCCAAAGCTCAGCAGAACAAATTCCCGCGTCGGTACGTAGCGCTCCAGTGCTTGGCGGTCACGATATCAGTACTTCTACACCCACTGCAGCACAGAGCAATTCGGCGAAAAGCTGGCGTTTCGATGTTGCAACACCTGAAGATTTTCAGAAGTACGTACAACTGTCTACTCAAGGCGCCGTGATCTTTGGGCTATATGCCCCGCATTCTCCAGCGTCGCTTGAAATGCTAGACACCGTTGAAAACCTAGTCAATGAGGCAGAAGGCGCGATGCTACTTGCCGCTGTCGACATTACGAAACTTCCGGAGGCTGCCCAAGCGTTTGGCATGGACGGCGTACCAGCAGGCGTGGCCGTTATCGCCGGTCGCCCGGCCCCTCTTTATAACGGTCAGATTAGCCCGCAGGATCTTTCAGAAATGTTGAAACAGGTCTTGCAGCTTGCCGTGCAGTATCAGCTTCCCGGTGGATTTGAGCCTGCTCCTTCGGCTGAGGAAGAGAAAACCCTGCCGCCGCTGCACACTAAAGCACTGGAGGCACTTGATGAACGCGACTATGAAGGAGCACGAGCCGCCTACCGCGAGGCTTTGACAGAGAACCCGGGCGACCATGATGCTAAAGTTGGGCTTGCTCAGGTTGATTTATTAGCTCGCGTGGCAGATTTGGATCTTGCCCAAGAGCGTGAAGCAGCTGCATCCGACGCTCTCAACATTGAGGCTGCCTTTAACGTTGCCGATCTTGACGTTATAGGCGGGCATGTTGAAGATGCCTACGCACGACTGTTGCGACTTTTTAAATCTGTTTCTCCGGAAGATAAGAGCCGAGTACGTGAACGTCTTGTGCAGCTCTTTGACGTTGTGGGTGCTACAGATCCGCGAACAGTCAAAGCACGGGCTGAGCTGACGATGGCAATTTTCTAGACCCCATAGAAGAGAAAATAAGGCGGGATGTATGTAGCTTGTGACGCATCCTGCCTTATTCGCACCTTCAATGTGAAGGTAATAAAAAATACTCTAGTAATCCTTATAGTTCATGCTTTAAAAAGTTTAGAGAATTATTGGTGATATAAGCCCCAAATATGGTTTTGAAGTATTCCCAAACTGGTACCGTTGTATGTATGAAAGAACACAATTCTGTGCCTGGGAAGGCCCCTGAGGACTACGGCTATTCACCAGAGAATACACAAGCTGGTACACCGACGTATGATGCTGGCCAGTCAATGACCAAACAGAGTTATGCAAACGCGCAGCCGGGGAGCTTGCCTCAAGTCACCCGTGAGGCTCTTAGTCACCAACCTGGTGCGCACCTTGTTAATGCCATCGAAATTCATGGTTTGACGAAGGCGTTCGGTATGACTGTTGCCGTTAATCGCATTAATCTTGCTATTCCTACCGGCTCTTTTTACGGTCTGGTAGGGCGCAACGGTGCCGGTAAGACGACGACTATCTCAATGGTTTCTGGCATGCTGCAGCCCACCGAAGGCGTGGCGTTGATTAAGGGAACCGATATGTGGCAGAACCCTTTGGAAGCCAAAAAACATTTGGGCGTTCTGCCGGATGGCGTGCACCTTTTCGATAAACTTACAGGTGAACAGCTTATTACCTATTCGGGGTACCTGCATGGTCTCGAACGTGACACTGTTGCCGAACGTACCAAGGATCTTCTGCAGGCTATGGATTTAACCGATGCAGCAGGTCGCGCGGTCGCCGACTATTCAGCAGGTATGACCAAGAAGATCGCCCTCGCAGCAGCGCTGATTCACGCCCCTTCAGTCTTGATCTTGGATGAGCCCTTTGAAGCGGTTGATCCGGTTTCAGCGGCTAATATTCAGGATATCCTCAAAGGATTCGTCGCCTCAGGCGGAACAGTTATCCTCTCCTCGCATGTTATGGACTTGGTGCAGCGTTTATGCGACCACGTAGCCATTATGGATGAGGGACGGATTCTCGCTGCAGGTACGGTTGATGAAGTGCGTGGGGAATCTACTTTGGAAGAACGTTTCATACAGCTCGTGGGCGGACGCACCACCTCGGAAGGACTGTCATGGTTGCGCACCTCGTCTCACTAAAATGGCGGTATGTGCTTGCCTCGCTCAAACGTAGTGTGTGGGCGATTATTGGTATTGCTTTTGGCGCCCTGTACCTGCTTGGCACACTGACTGGTTTGGGATTCGCTTACGTTGGTTTAGGGATTGATGGTAGTTTAGATGGTCCTGCACTCGCCCTATTCCTTGGGTTTCTTGTATCTCTTGGCTGGGCTCTTATCCCCATTGTCTGGACTGGCCTAGACGGAACCCTTGATGAAAGCCGCTTCGTGTTATTCCCGCTAGAGGCTAAGACGCTGCAGAAGGGGCAATTCTTCGGTGGGTTTATAGGTCTTCCAGGTATAGCGACGATTATCCTAATCCTTCTGGGAACCCTCGGATTTATTGGTAATCCTGTGGGATTAGCAGCCTATCTGCTGAGCATAGTGTTGGGGCTGGCTTTGCTGATGACAGTGGCGCGCCTTGCCAATCAGCTTGGCGTTTATTTGAATGCTAACCCCCGTATTGATCTGATCTTCAAGATTATTCTGGGCGTGCTGTTGGTAAGCTCAGGTTTTATCTTCAGTGGAGCTATATTCTATGTGATAGATCATTTCCAGGAGATCGCTCAGAACGTTCAATGGTTGGGGTATACGCCTTTCGGGTCTGCTTTTGCGATTGCATACCATGTGGCGGCGGGTAACTGGGCTCTAGCAGGTCTAAGTCTGGTACTTTCCCTCATATACCTGGGTGGTGCTTGGGTATTGTGGGGTCGTAGCCTCGAACGCTCAATGCGTAATGTCAGCGGTGAACAAAAACGGGGCAAGGCTAAGAACCTGACGGCAGGAGATATTGGTATTTTTGCGAGGTTCCCAAACACTGGTTGGGGCGCTGTGGCCGCACGTACCATTCATAGCTACTTCAAAGATACGCGCATGACTTTGCTGATCGCCATGACTGCCATGCTCTATGTACTCTTTGCTCTCGTGATGCCGCTCTTCACGGGCAGCATGGGGTCTCGTGGTGCAACGACGGGAATCCAGCTCGCTAATTCCGGGGCTGGACCTGAAACGCTCTTCGGCTTCTGGGTTTATTTCTGCAATGTCTTCACAGGATTCTACATAGCGTATATGGTCTCGTACGATAACACGGCTTTTAGTCTGCACGTGCTCTCGCCTCTGCGTGGGCGTGATGATAGGCTTGGGCGTGCACTCGGACACTCCATCGTAATGCTACCAATCGTCGTGGTGATGTTCTTTATTATGTGCGCTGTCCACGGGCTTATAGCCTATTACCCGGTCGTGCTTTTGCATCAGCTGGGAGTCTACGCAGGAACTGTAGGGTTCGGATTAATGCTTGATACAGTGCTTTCGCCACCGGTCGCGCCTCCTGGAGCCAACCCCTTCAAAACGCCTAAACAGCCAGACGGCTTTGCGAAGCAGCTTTTGCTGATGGGCAGCATGATTATCTGCATGCTAATCGCTCTTCCCGGTGGGATTGGCTCGTTCATCTACATAGTCGGCGGCAAGGACGACATGGTGCTGATTATCTCTGGCGTTATCCAGCTGGTTATCGGTGCTGCACTATTCATTATCGGAGTTTCTGCAGGTGGTAAACTCTACGATCGCCATAGCTCGATGATGCTTCAGCGGGTTGCAAAGTTCAATACGAACTAGAACCTATAGAGAATATGGGGGCGGCGTTATGGGACAGTTACACGTATGTTTCCAAGCGTCGCCCTTGTTCTCTATGGAATAACCATGCATCCCTTCCCGTTGTTACACTAGTCTCTACAATAGAACTAATAGAACTAAGACGGCGAGAACATACTTGAAGGAGAGAACATGAGCTCCATTGAAGGCGTTGAAGATCCCTTCGGTCCTGAGACAGCGGGCGGTACCGCATTACTTGAGCGGGAAGAAGCCCAGCTTTCTGAGCCGGGCGACCATGAACGCTTCTCGCATTATGTGCGTAAGGAAAAAATCATGGAATCCGCCCTTACCGGTGAACCCGTTCGCGCGCTGTGCGGTAAGGTGTGGACTCCTGGACGCGATCCGCAAAAATTCCCAGTCTGCCCAACCTGCAAAGAAATCTACGAGGGTCTTAAGCCTGGTAAAGATAATTCGGATAACGGCGACAAATAACGGAAGTTTCGCTCCGGAATATGCAGAAGTATGTGCCTGTATCCCCAGCATGGGGTGCAGGCACATACTTTATTTTTGGACTCAAACAGACTTCGCACTGGGCAAAATAACTAAGCGAACCCTCGCGGACGTATCACGACACGGTGGTAGAATTTATAACCTGTGTTTCTGCAGGAGCCTTTGTACACAGGAAATACTGAAGCAGAGGTAAACCAGAGAAAATATGGGGGAGAAGAGCATGAGCGAGTACGAAGAGCCTACATTGTTTGACAGCATGGTTAAGCCAAAGCTCTCCCCGGCATACCCCGATCGTGCCCCGTGGGGTACTTCCGTCAGTCTGCGTGCCTGGCAGGCCGAGGCGATGAAAAAATATTTTGAGACGAACCCTCGGGACTTTATGGCTGTAGCAACCCCTGGTGCTGGCAAGACAACCTTTGCTCTCACCTTGGCACGTGAACTCTTCGATCGCGGGGTTGTGCGAAAACTTACCGTGGTAGCACCCACCGACCACCTCAAGAAACAGTGGGCGGATGCCGCCGCTAAGGTCGGTATTCCGATCGATCCTAACTTCAAAAACGCCGATGTTCACGTTGGACGCCAGTACAAGGGCGTAGCGCTCACATATTCGCAGGTTGCTAATAAGCCGCAGCTGCACGCCCGAAATACCGAAAATGACAAGACTCTTGTTATCTTCGACGAAATCCACCATGCAGGTGATGCTTTATCTTGGGGCGATGGTCTGCGTGAGGCTTTCGATGAGGCCACACGCCGCCTTGCGCTGACCGGTACACCATTCCGATCTGATGCCTCACCTATCCCATTTGTTACCTATGAGCAAGACCATGAAGGTATTCGTCGATCGCGTGCCGATTACTCCTATGGTTATGGCCCCGCTCTGAAAGACCACGTGGTGCGGCCAGTTATTTTCATGGCATATTCCGGACAAATGCGCTGGCGGACCTCCGCCGGAGAAGAAATGGCGGCGAATCTAGGGGAAGGATTCACTAAAGATATTACCGCCCAGGCATGGCGCACCGCACTTGATCCTCAGGGTGAGTGGATTCCCACAGTGCTCTCTGCGGCCGATAAACGACTCACCGAAGTGCGCCGCACTGTTCCTGACGCGGGAGCGCTCGTCATCGCAACTGACCACGCCGATGCCAAAGCCTATGCCGAAAAACTGCACAAGATCACGGGGGAGAAGCCGACCGTAGTACTTTCTGACGATCGTGAAGCATCCGCTAAAATCGACGATTTTCGTGAAAGCAGCAAGCGGTGGATGGTCGCGGTACGCATGGTGTCCGAAGGGGTGGACGTACCCCGCTTGGCGGTGGGTGTGTATGCTACCAGCACCAGCACACCTCTCTTCTTCGCACAGGCGATTGGCCGTTTTGTACGTGCCCGTAAACGTGGGGAAACCGCATCTGTCTTTCTGCCGTCTGTGCCGCAGCTGATGATGCTTGCCAATGATATGGAAGTTGAGCGTGACCACGCTCTCGATCGCCATACCACCGACGACGATATCGATCCAATGACTGAAGGGCTGGACGATGAAGCGCTCGAAGAAGCAAACCGCGAGGAACGGGCTTCCGAACAACTAACGCGCGGTAAATTCGAGGCGATTGGTTCGCAAGCTTCCTTCCACGGCGTGCTCTTCGATGGCTCCGAATTTTCGTCAGGTGGTCTGGAGATCGGTTCGGAAGAAGAACAAGACTTCCTCGGTATTCCCGGTTTGCTGGACGCCGACCAGGTGGGTACTCTGCTTCGTGCACGCCAGCGTGAACACGCATCCCGCCGCCCAGCGACAGCAGCTCCCGCAATTGTGGATCACCGCCAGCTTAAAGAGATGCGCAATAAACTGGCGAAAAACGTGGCAGCCTGGTCTATCCGTTCAGGCAAACCACACGGCGTTATCCATAATGAGCTGCGTAAAATTTGCGGTGGTCCCGCAGTTGCACAGGCATCCGCGGAGCAAATTCAGGCTCGCCTGGATAAATTGGCGGATTGGTTCGTGGGCAGGAACTTGTAGAATAATCTCTCGCCTGGCTAAAGCGCTTCTGTGACGGTAATACCGTCATCCTCCATGTCGGCGATAACATCATCCAGTTTGTCTTCATGAACCGGCGCCGTGAGGTCAATCAGCACGCGAGTTTCGTACCCGGCATCTACTGCATCCTTTGCTGTCGCTAGTACACAGAAGTCGGTCGCGATCCCGACGATATCAACATCTTTAACATCATGTTCGTCGAGCCAATCGGCGAGTGGGGTGTTAGGTGCCTCATCTTCCAACGATGCTTCGGGATCGTGCTCACCGGTCATCACGGAATCTTCGGCAGCTTGAAGACCCTCGAAGCCCGAATATGCCGCCTCATACTTTCCTTTGCGGAAATATGCTTCGATATAGTCGGTATCAAGATTCGGGTGAATCTCTGCCCCCTCGGTGTTGGCGACGCAGTGTACAGGCCAGGAATTCACATAATCTGGATTTTCTGAGAAATGATCGCCCGGATCAATGTGCCAGTCTTGAGTTGCCACAATGGCATCGTACTGGTGATGGTGTTCCTCAACGTATTCGCTAATTAGCGATGCAACGTTGGCGCCTTGCTGTGTTGCAAGGGCTCCGCCAGGGCAGAAATCATTCTGAACGTCGACAATAATAAGCGCTTTTGCCATGTGTATAGTCCCTTTCTTGGCAATATCTGGATGGGCTGTGGCTAGATGAATTCAGTGGGAATAATGGGTTCGCCTTCTGAAAGGCGACGAGCGGATTCGGGAAGCTCCGCTAGGGATGCGCTATGTCGTTCGGTTGCGTTGCGTACCGCCTCTTCGCCAGTAAAACCGGGCAGGAGTTCGCCAGAAACCACAAAATCGCGAATAAGGTCGCGAGTATTTTCGAGGGCAGCGGGGTTGTTCCCCGTTCCGATAAGCTCAGCAGTAGCGATGCCCAAGGAATTGTGGCGGCGCGCAGCTTGCTTTGCACCACCTAGAGAACGTTTGCCAGCAGAGGTTTTAGCGACGGGTTCCAGCTCGCCAGCAGTATTTTCACGTTCCACCAGCTTGTATACCATTGCGGAGGTAGGCGCACCGGAGCCGGTCACTAGCCTGGTGCCTACGCCATAGGAATCTACCGGCGCGGCGGCTAAGGAAGCAATAGCATATTCATCAAGATCACTCGTCACTGTAATCTTGGTGTTGTGGTTGCCCAAAGAATCGAGAAGTTCACGCACGCGCTGTGCCGATGCTACCAGATCACCTGAGTCTAGGCGGACTCCGCCGAGCTCTTCGCCCGCGAGTTCCACGCCAAGGCGTACCGCATTCTCGACATCATAGGTATCAGCAAGAAGGGTCGTGCGTGCCCCTAACGATTGCAGTTGCGCTTCAAAGGCTTCACGCTCAGAGTCGTAAAGAAGGGTAAAGGCGTGGGCGCTGGTACCGAGAGTGTGAAGCCCATAGCGCTTGCCCGCTTCCAGGTTAGATGTTGCAGTGAAGCCTGCAATAGCAGCGGCACGTGCCGCTGATACAGCGGCACGTTCGTGCGCACGGCGCGAGCCCATCTCAATACAGGGACGGTGGCCCGCCGCCGCAGTCATACGTGATGCTGCAGAGGCAACAGCTGAATCATAGTTCAAGATAGACAGCAGGTAGGTTTCTAAGATGCAGGCTTCTGCGAAAGTTGCTTCGACCTGTACAACGGGGGAGTGCGGAAAGAAAATCTCTCCCTCGACATAGCCTCGAATATTGCCGGTAAACCTAAAGTTCTCAAGGTATTTTAGGGTTTGCGCATTCACAATATTGCGAGAGGCTAGAAAAGATAGATCTTCGTCATCGAAGCGGAAAGACTGAAGCCCTTCGAGAAAGCGTCCTGTACCTGCGAGCACGCCGTAGCGGCGGCTCGCGGGCAAGCGACGTGTAAAGACTTCAAAGGTGCAGCGGCGATGCGCAGTTCCAGAGGCGAGCGCTGCCTGGAGCATCGTAAGTTCGTAATGGTCGGTTAGAAGCGAGGTAGTTGCCATATGTCTCATTTTAGTTGTCTGTTAGGCAGGTTACTACCTTTACGGGATGTGTTGTCCGCGACATAATGTAAATTTGACTTTAAGATATTTATGATTATTTGAACGGAATCAATCCCGCGGGAACAAAGCCCCCACGAGTATAATCTTATGCATGACCAACAAGCTCACCCATCTTTCCAACCACACTGTAACGGCTGTTCTTGCGACCGATACTCTAGATGCCACTGAGCTTGATGCGACGATTGACGAAAATCTTGAAACGCAGACGCCGTGGCAGGTAATCGTCTGGAACGATCCCGTTAATCTTATGACCTATGTTTCTTATGTTTTTCGCGCTCATTTCGGGTTTAGCCGTCGTCGTGCCGAGAAACTGATGCTCCAGGTGCACAATAACGGCAAGGCTGTTGTGTTCACCGGCAGTCGTGAGGATGCAGAAAAGCATACCCAGGCCATGCACGCGTGGGGTTTGATGGCGAGCTTTGAAAAGGCGGAGAACTAATTTATGGCGCAGGGTTTTCGACATACACCGCATGGCTATGCCGCTCGATTTGAGAAGGCTGAATTTGATCTTATTCGAGATCTAGCCGAAGACGTGATTGCTCTTCTGGAATCTCCGGATTCGGAAAATCATGATCCTCTTGAAGCTCTCATCGGTATTGTCGAGAATCCCAGCGTCCCAGACGATCCAGCGGTGGCACGAGTACTGCCTGCAGGAAGTAGCGATCCTGAGGCGGCGCTGGAATATCGCCGGTACACCGAACAGGATTTACGCGCCACGAAGGTGGCAAATCTGAGTCTCCTGGCTTTCGATATTGAAGCGGGAGACATCGTGCTTAGTGATGAGCACGCTCATGCGTGGGCGTCTGCACTTAACGATATCCGTTTAGTTTTGGGAAGCCGTTTAGACATTATTGATGAAGAACGTGCAGACCAGGTGCACCATCTCACGGACTGGTCAAAGGTTGAGAACGACGACGATTATTTGGCGGTCGTGTACAATTTCGTGACCTGGGTACAGGACTCGCTTATGGTTGCGATGCTTGATTCGATGGAAACCCCGCAGTCTTAGAAACGTGCTGATCAGAGACAAGATAAGCGCATCGCACGATGCCTTCCAGATTAACGAATCCAGTACCGCATGCGATATGAAACATCACTGCCCGAACCTTGATGTGGCCCATCCTATAGGGTGGTTTAGGACTCAGAGACGGCTATCTAGAACAGGACAGTATCTGTAACACCTTAGAATGAAAATAAAGTACATCATATGCTGAAGGAAAACAGGTAAAGTTCGTGAGCGATAACTTAGATACCTCAAATCCATATCGTACCCGCACCCCGTGGGGAACCCCCGCGCCACCGGCTGGTCCAACATCAAGCGCACCCATCGGAGTTTTTGACTCCGGGGTGGGTGGTCTGACCGTTGCGCGCGCTATTATGGATCAGTTGCCGCATGAGCGCATTATTTATGTAGGCGACACCGCTCATGGACCTTACGGCCCGCTCAAAATTGCCGAGGTTCGTGCTAATGCCCTGCGCATTATGGACGAGCTTGTTGATTCCGGTGTAAAAATGCTGGTTATTGCGTGCAATACAGCATCCGCCGCCGTGCTTCGGGACGCACGCGAACGCTACACCCGCCATTACGGTATTCCCGTGATTGAGGTAATTCAGCCTGCCGCGCGTCGAGCACTAGCCGCGACCCGCAACCGTAAGATTGGGGTTATCGCCACAGAGGCAACGGTAACCTCACGCGCTTACGAAGATACATTTGCGATTACCCCGAACCTTATGGTGCAGTCTGTCGCATGTCCTCGATTCGTCGAGTTCGTGGAGAAGGGCGTGACATCCGGACCCGAACTTTTGCGTACTGCCGAAGAATATCTGCAGCCCCTTAAAGATTCGGGAGTAGACACGCTGGTACTTGGCTGCACTCACTACCCTTTGCTGACGGGCATTATTTCCTACATCATGGGGGAGGACGTAACTCTTGTTTCTTCGGCAGATGAGACTGCCAAAGACGTTTATCGGGCACTTCTTACCGAGAATATTGAGAACCCTGACCTTGAAACGAATCCGCATCATGAATTCTTAACGACCGGCGAATCTGAGACTTTCGAGAACCTAGCGCGCAGGTTCTTGGGTCCAGAAGTTCACAATGTGCGGCACACGGCATCTGTGGCAGAACGATTCCCCACGGGCTCTTTGGCGGCTCTTCCCGCACCAGCAGGCAGCGAAAAGGCCACTACGAAAGACTCCAACTCCGAAGAAGCTTCAGGACTGCCTTCCGTCACGATTGACTCAAGTCTTGCCGCTTTCACACACACCGAATAGGAAACACCCCGTATGCGCTTGACGATTATCGGCTGTACCGGCTCGTTTCCCGGACCAAATTCTCCGGCGAGCTGTTATCTGCTCTCAGCAACCGACTATGCTGGGCACACGTGGCGTGTGCTCATGGATATGGGCAACGGCTCACTAGGTGTACTCCAACGGTACATTGACCTGGCTGAGATTGACGCTATCCTGATATCGCATCTTCACCCTGACCACTGCATTGATCTCTCCGGTTTGCACGTCGCCGTGAAATGGGATCCCCGAGGCTGGCCCAAAGGCAGGATTCCTCTCTACGGACCTGCCGCCATTAACGAATATCTTTCGGCAACGCACGGGCTTGACCCAGACCCGGGCATGAGTACCGAGTTTGAATATCATACTTGGGACGAAGGACATAAAGTCGAAATCGGTCCTTTCACAGTTGAACCCTTTAGGGTGCTCCACCCCGCTAAAGATCCTTACGCGCTACGTATTACCTGCAATAGCCGGGACGGCAGAACACTTTTTGCCTACTCCGGTGATACCGACACATGCGATGGGCTCATCAAAGCTGCCCGCGGTGCCGATCTTTTCCTGTGCGAGGCGGCGTATCAAGAAGGACGTGACGATGCGTTGCGTGGTATTCATCTGACTGGTAAGCGCGCCGGTGAAGCAGCTCAAGAAGCCGGGGTACGCAACCTTTTGTTAACGCACCTGCCAGTGTGGAATGACCCCGATATCGCCCGTGCCGAGGCACAAAGTGCATTCGACGGGCCGGTAGGTGTCGCCGAGGTTGCAGCAAGCTATCGCGTGCATCCTAGGCCAGCGCCCACGCATCCGCCAACCTCAACCCTGAACGTTATCGAACTGCTCGATCCACCCATGTCAAACATATCTCTTCCCCCGGAAGAAGAGTAGGAGAACTATGACTTTTGTAGCCCGTGCCGATGGTCGTGCCCTCAACGAACTGCGCCCCATCATCATCACTCGTGGGTGGTCAAACCAAGCCGAAGGGTCTGCGCTGGTAGAGTTCGGCGATACCCGGGTGCTGTGCACCGCATCCTTCACGGAAGGGGTACCACGCTGGCTCAAAGGTGAAGGAAAGGGGTGGGTAACCGCAGAGTACGCCATGCTTCCGCGCGCTACAGGCACCCGGTCTTCGCGTGAATCCGTCAAGGGAAAGATTGGCGGTCGTACACACGAAATTTCCCGTCTTATTGGGCGATCCCTGCGTGCCATTATCGATATGAACGCGTTGGGAGAAAATACCATTGTTCTGGATTGCGATGTTCTTCAGGCAGATGGCGGAACACGTACCGCTTCGATCACGGGTGCCTATGTAGCGCTCGCCGATTCTATCGCGTGGGCACAGCGTAATGGTCTGCTTTCACCCAGTGCTAAGCCTTTGAAAGACTCTGTGTCAGCTATTTCCGTGGGTATTATCGACGGTGCTCCCATGCTTGATTTGCCCTATACCGAGGATGTGCGCGCTGAAACTGATATGAATGTGGTCGTGACTGGTTCCGGGAAATTTGTGGAGGTTCAGGGTACGGCAGAGGGTGTACCGTTTGACCGTGATGAGCTGAATGCTTTGCTCGACCTTGCTTTAGAAGGCACCGCCGAACTTGCTCGGATACAGCGTGAATCTCTTGAAGAGGGGTAATACTTTTATGGTTAAGGTTGTCTTAGCAAGTCGCAATCAAGGTAAGCTGCGCGAACTTCGCGAAATTTTGCGTAACCGTATTGTTGGGCTGAACGTGGATACCGATGTGGTCGATGCCGCCAGTATCAATGCCCCCGATGTTCCAGAGACCGGGGTAACATTTGCCGAGAATTCATTGCTCAAAGCACGTGCCGTGGCAGAATCTACAGGGTGTATCGCTATTGCCGATGATTCGGGTCTTTCCGTTGAGGTTCTTCACGGCGCTCCCGGCATTTTTTCGGCGCGCTGGGCAGGGGAGCATGGGGACGATACCGCGAATCTCACCCTGCTGTTGAAACAACTTTGTGATATCAGCGATGAACACCGTGCCGCTAAATTCTGCTGTGCCGCCTCCTTAGCTGTTCCTTCAGCGCTCGGTGGGTATGAAGCAGTTGAGTACGGCGAGCTTCCTGGAACGCTTTTGCACGCACCGCAGGGAAACGGCGGGTTTGGGTATGATCCTATTATGATGCCGGTGGAGCTTAATGGTGAAAACGCGCTTTATGATGGAGCCTATGCGGACCAGTCGTGTGCCCAGATCCCGGCGGAGATCAAAAATTCAATAAGTCACCGGGCGCGTGCCTTTGAAGCATTAGTTCCGCATCTGCAGCAAGCTCTTGAGCATAAATAATCATGCGTCCTATGAGGTAGACGCATGATCGGAGTGTTTTAGCTCATCAATCGGGTATGTACGACATCTTCTGAAGAAAGAACGTTGCGGTCATCTCTTTCTCAGCTTCGACCGTGAAGATCGTATAAAACGATTCTGGTACAAGGCACAATGGTAAGTAATATATACGGCAACAGATATGCTTTGAGGCCCTGATGATTGTTCTCTTTGCTGTAATGATTATTCTGCTGATTCCCGCGCTGTGGGCATACTCTTATATCTGGCGCGGGCTCAATCGGCGTGTTATCGCCGCTGTTAAAGTAGTTGATCCAGTGATAACTCTCGGGCCCTATGCCATGGGATGCTGGGGGCTCTTAACAGCATGGGTGGGCATCAATATCTGGGCGACAGGTACCGCAGCACTGGTTGGAAGTATCGTAACTCTGAGCGGCGCAGCTTTATGCTTTCTCTGGGCAGGGTTTTGGGTCTTGATGCACTGTTTGGGCGGGCAAACCCCCGGTAAACGGCCCCTTTGGTGGCGCGAAGCAGTTGCCGCAAAATATGCATGGCGCAATCTGGAAAGGATGCCCGCCTACTTCGGTGGACGCACCAGCATTCTTCCGGTGCAGAACCCGCGCATCGTCAAACCCTATTCAGGATCATGGACTCGACCGGTGGGAGCAACTCTGGAAGGTTATCTGCCGGATGGAAAATCCCGTGAGGGTTTTGACGAATATGGGCGGCCTATGCCCCGTATGTACCCTGTAGGACCGGAACCAACTATTTTTGAAGTTGCACGCTGGGGCAAATCGGTAAGCGCCGATAGGTTGCTTTACACTTTTCTGCCTACAGCACCCTTTGAACGGTTACGTTTGGCCGGTACTATTCGCGGTCCGTTCACCTTTGCGGGAGAAGTTCCTCATGGAGCCGTCACCAAATGGCCGCGTCGTTCCGGCGCAAACCGCGCTTTTGGGAACTACGCCAAGCTGGGGGACATCACGGAACGTCGGGTAGAGCTCTTGATTGACCACCGCCTTATCGCGGCTTTGCAGACAACCCGTGAATGCTATGAGCGCCGACATAGCTGGATGCTCGCGTTCACCGATATTATGCCCGATGATCTTCTTTATTCCACGACCGACGATGGGTTCTTGCAGATTACCTTCGGTACCGTCGCTGAAGGATACGAGAAACCGTGGATTTTTACCTCGACGCAGAAAGATACCCCACGACTTCGCCGTCAAGTAGCGCGCGCCATGCGTGTGCGTAAGATCCTGAAACAGACAAGCGCCGAGCTGATGGACTGGTATTTTGTGCCTAAGATTAGCGAATTTCCGCACGGTCCTGTGACTAACGAACTGCCGGAAGAGTTCTATTTCTCGTCCAATATTATGGTGACTAATAGGCATGAAAGCTCGGCGCGGGCGACCGGCGAAACGCATTAGAAACTTCAAGGGTACGACTTCCTTCGTGAAGAGGAAACCGTACCCTTGGTAATTTACTGGCGGATGTCACACCCTCGGGAATCTCGCCCTAAAGTCGTGACGTCTGGTCATCCCACAACAAGATGCCTTCAAGCCCTTTGAGTTTTTCTTCGTGGGCACGTCCGTGGTGACCGCAGAAGAACAGTTCGCCCCCGGAAGGCAAGACCGCACGAATATATGCCTGAGAACCACACACATCGCAACGATCGTGGGAATTCAACGTACGCGAATCAACAGATTCGAGAGTTGCATGAGCATTCACTGAAAATCTCCCTTACTGAAGTTCTCATAGGTTCCTAGAATTGTCGTAACTCTATCCAACCACATATACCCTCGGTGCCATACCTTCGCCCTGACCCTTTCGCTCTCAGCGTCCAGGATGGACTACACATGAAATGTCCGTGACAAGAGTGAACACAAGTTACCTGCGGTGCACGATAGAATAGACTTACGAAGAAAACCATTTCGAAAGGGAACATCTTGGCTGCATCGAACTATACTGCCCGACACCTCTCGGTTCTCGAAGGTCTTGAAGCGGTGCGTAAGCGCCCGGGCATGTATATTGGTTCGACCGATTCCCGCGGTCTTATGCACTGCCTCTGGGAGATTATTGATAACTCTGTTGATGAGGCTCTTGCCGGTTACGGACAGTCAATTCAGATCATTCTCTACCGAGACGGTTCTGTTGAAGTACAGGACGACGGTCGCGGTATCCCTACCGATGTCGAGCCTCGAACCGGGCTTTCCGGGCTAGAGGTGGTTTTCACGAAACTCCATGCTGGCGGCAAATTTGGCGGCGGATCGTACACGGCATCGGGCGGTCTGCACGGTGTGGGCGCCTCGGTGGTGAACGCGCTTTCATCACGTCTTGACGTTCAGGTAGATCGCGGGTCAAAAACCTATCAAATGTCCTTTCGACATGGGCTACCGGGCGTGTTCGATTCCGGGCGCACTCCTAAGCCTGAAGACTCTTTTACCCCTGCAGATGAGAAACATCCTGCGCTTCAGATCGTAGGGCGCGCCAAGCGTGGTGTAACTGGAACCAGAGTACGGTATTGGGCTGATCCGCAGATTTTTACCCCGGATGCGCGTTTTAGCTACGAGGATTTGGTGGCACGTGCCCGCCAAACTTCATTCCTTATTCCTGGGCTGCGCATTGCTATTCGAGACGAGCGGCGCATCCCCGGAACTCCGGGGGAGTTCGGCCCTTACGAAGAGGTCTTTCAGCATGACGGCGGCATTAGCGAATTTGTTGAATTCCTGGCCCATGACTCTGCCGTGACCGATATTTGGCGTTTTAGCGGCAGAGGCTCTTTTACGGAAACCGTACCCGTTCTAGGCTCGGATGGGCGCTCTAAACTCACCGAAGTTGACCGTGAGTGTGAGGTTGATATTGCCCTGCGCTGGGGCATTGGTTACGAGACGACAATCCGCAGCTTCGTCAATATTATTGCCACACCCAAAGGCGGCACCCACGCCACGGGGTTTGAACAAGGACTTCTCAAAACATTCCGCAAGCATCTTGCCGACAACGCTCGAAAGTTTAAGGTTGGCAGCGACAAGATCGAGAAAGACGATGCCCTCGCAGGTCTTACCGCCGTGTTGACAGTGCGCCTTGCGGAACCTCAATTCGAGGGGCAGACAAAGGAAATTCTGGGAACGCCGGCTGTGCGGCAGATCGTCTCTAAAGTAGTTGGTGATCAGCTCAAGGCTCGGCTGAACTCTACGGCACGCGCCGAGAAAGCGCAGGCTGCAGCCCTGTGCGAGAAGGTCGTATCTGAGATGAAAACCCGCATCTCAGCGCGCATTCACAAGGAAACTCAGAGGCGCAAAACTGCCTTGGAATCTTCCTCAATGCCAACAAAACTTGTAGACTGCCGCTCAACAAACGTAGAGCATTCTGAGCTGTTTATTGTGGAGGGTGACTCTGCACTGGGTACCGCCCGCTTGGCGCGTTCCTCGGCCTATCAGGCGCTTCTACCGATTCGCGGCAAGATTCTGAACACTCAGCGTGCCTCGGTAACAGATATGCTGGCGAACGCCGAATGCGCGGCCCTAATCCAGGTAATTGGTGCCGGTTCTGGGCGTACATTCGAGCTGGAGGCGGCACGCTACAGCAAAGTCATCATGATGACCGATGCCGATGTTGACGGTGCTCATATTCGTACCCTGCTTCTTACTCTCATGTACCGGTATATGCGCCCGCTCATCGAAGACGGTCGTGTATATGCGGCTGTACCACCACTGCATCGTGTAGAGGTTATTAACCGAGGTAAACCGAACGAGATGGTGTATACCTATTCAGAACGTCAGCTGCATGAACTGCTGAGCCAGCTGCAGGCCAAAGGCAAAAGTTATAAAGAGCCCATTCAGCGCTATAAAGGTTTGGGTGAGATGGATGCCGACCAACTTGCCGAAACTACGATGGATCCCCGGCATCGTATGCTACGCCGCATCCGAATTGAAGACGCGGAGGCAGCTGAGAAGGCTTTCTCGCTCCTGATGGGAGCGGAGGTTGCTCCGCGTAAGGAATTTATTATTGCTGGTGCGCATCAGCTCGATCAGGACAATATTGATATTTAGTTTGCACCTGTGAACAATCTGACACAGGGGAGTTGAAACCTCTTTTTGACAGATTTTTGACGCTGCAAGTATTGGTGATTATACTCACTGTGTCCTTCTTCATAAATCATGCATGACTATAAGAAAAAGGTGTCTCTCCTCATAATTTTTTTGGGGGGGGGGGGAGTCACCTAAGTGCGTGTAAACTGCTGACCCTAGATTTCTTGGAAAGTTTTAGGAAAGGCATCACCAAGGCGTGATGCTTATCTTGAAGTTTCTCCCAATATCTACGGGTCAAAGCGCATAAAAATCAATAATTGTGTTAACTACCTTTATAGGTTCGTCAAGCCATGCACACCTGAGTGTAAAACTTGCCTGGTTCATGCCGTTTTTAAAACGCGTTACCTTACCTATGTAAGACATCCTGAGATATGTGCACCTGACTTCCGGAGGTGTGCTACGCTCCCGGGCGTGTCTGCCAACAGTAGACTTTACACATTTTAGAAAAGGATCATGTACATGGATCCCCTTGACATTGGGCGGTGGCAGTTCGGTATCACGACCGTCTACCACTTCTTTATGGTGCCCTTAACCCTCGGTTTGGGTATGGTTGTCACCTTCCTGTACCTGCGCTATATCTTCACGAAAAAAGACGAATACAAACGTATGACGAAGTTCTGGGGAAAGCTCTACCTCATCAACTTCGCAATGGGTGTGGCAACCGGTTTAGTGCAGGAATTCCAGTTTGGTATGGCCTGGAGTGAATACTCGCGTTTTGTGGGTGACGTCTTTGGTGCGCCGCTAGCTATGGAAGGTCTTTTTGCCTTCTTTATCGAATCAACCTTCCTGGGGCTTTGGATCTTTGGATGGGATAAACTCAAGCCCAAAGTTCACGCCCTATGCCTCTTCATGGCGGTTCTCGGTTCTTGGGTATCCGCATACTTTATTCTGGTGGCAAACTCCTGGATGCAGCATCCGGTAGGCGTTGAAATGGTCGATGGTCGTCCCCGAATGACCGATATCTGGGCTGTTCTCACAAATAACACCGCACTTCTTACCTTCCCCCACGTGATCTTTGGCGCCATTCAGGTCGCCGGTGGATTCCTGGTCGGTATTTCCTGGTATAAGCTCTGGCGCCGACGCCGTGACGGCATTGACATTGTAGAGGATGGCAAAGTCGTAGTAGGGGATGCTGAAGTTGGTGGTCGTGATAAGACCGACTACAAGGTTTGGTTCCGTTCCCTGCGCATCGGCGCGATTGTGGGTCTCATCGGGTTCTCTGGTGTGGCTCTTAGTGGTCACGCTCAAGCTCAGCTCATGATTCATCAGCAGCCCCTTAAGATGGCGGCTGCCGAGGCGGCATGCCATGACGGTACCGGTTTCTCGGTTCTCTCCATATCTTCTCTGGGCGCTCAAGACTGCGATAAGGTGCAGGCAGTGCTTGAGGTTCCCGGTGCACTCTCATTCCTAGCCCACGAAGATTTCACCACCGAGGTCAAGGGTGTGAAAACCCTCATGCCTGAATACGAAGCTAAATACGGTACGCATCTGGCGGATAACCCCCTCTACGGTGAGCGTGCCGGGCAGAAGATCAACTATTTGCCCCTTATGGAAGTCACCTATTATGGATTCCGCGGCATGATCACGCTTGGTGGTATTGGTGCACTTTCGTACGTCTACGTACTATGGGTTACTCGTAAAAAAGGAACCGGTACTGTTCCCGAAGCCAAGTGGCTGAAAACCCTGGCTTTGTGGGGAATTTGGGCTCCCTTCTTCGGCAACGCCCTCGGCTGGATCTTCACTGAAATGGGACGCCAGCCCTTCGTGGTGGCGCCCAACCCTGAGGGTGACCCGTCCATCCTCATGTTCACGGCGGCAGCGGTTTCTCCGGGCGTGAGCGGTGAAGAAATCCTGTTCTCGCTTATCGCTCTAGGAGCGGTATACGGCATCCTGATGGTGGTCGAAATTTACCTGCTGACTAAATATATAAAGGCCGGTGTGGTAGCCGCTATGCCCGAACTCGTGCGTTCTGAACACGAGCAGGACGGCGAAAAGAGCGGTCACGATAAACGCGATGTCTTGGAGTTCGCCTACTAGGCGGGTAAGGATTCTCAACGATGACCTTCGACTTTAATATCTTTGCCGGGCAGCCGCTGCTGCCAACCATCTGGTTCGTCGCTATCGGTATTTTCTGGATTGGCTACCTTATCCTCGACAGTTTCGATTTGGGCGTAGGCATGCTCATGAGCGTCTTCGCCAAAAACGAGAAAGAGCGACGCCTGCTTCTGAACACGATCGGTCCCGTATGGGATGGTAACGAAGTCTGGCTCGTTACCGGTGGTGCTGCTACCTTCGCGGCGTTTCCGTTATGGTACGCATCCCTCTTCTCGGCACTATACATTCCGTTAACGTTCGTGTTGCTAGCACTGATCTTCCGCGTGATCGCTATTGAGTATCGCGGCAAGAAAAACGATGAACGATGGATTCGCGGTTGGACTATCGCTCTCTCGCTATCATCATTCTTTATCGCTTTACTGGTAGGTGCGCTTCTTGCGCTGACCTCCATCGGCTTACCAATTAATGCCAACGGTGACCGTGTAGGCGGTGCCTTCGCCTGGGCCTCCTGGCCCGTGCTTCTAGGCGGCCTCTCTCTTGTGGGGTTTGCCCTCGTGCAGGGACTTGCTTTTGTTGCCTTGAAAACCGATGGAGATATACGCCACCGTGCACGCACCGTCCTGGTGCGTTGGCTTCCGCTTCTGCTTTTGCCTATCGTACTCTGGGTAATGTACATGCAGGTTACAACCGGTAACGGTATTTCCTGGCTATGCACTATTCTTGCCGTATTTGCAGTGCTCTTCGCGTGGATAAGCGCCCGAAGCTCACGCGAAGGCCGTGCCTTCGCAGGTCTGAGCCTCTTCATGGCTTTTGGCGCGCTGGCGATTTTCACCGCTCTTTTCCCCAACGTACTACCTTCAACCTTGGACGCGGCTCATTCGCTCACCATTGCAAACGCCTCAAGCTCGGAGTACACACTCGGAGTTATGAGCGTTGTGAGTGGATTTGGATTGCCCGTTATTATCGTGTACCAAATCTGGACATACTGGGTGTTCCGCAAGCGTTTGCGCGTTGAAAATATCCCCGATGCCCACGATGCTAGCGAGCTGGTGACGCACCCGAACAGGGCGTCATAGCCAAGAATGTACCCGGTAATCGGGAGGGTACAGAAGTATTTTCGGTGCTTTCAGCAACATATGAAGGCACCGAAAATACTTTAAAACTGAAAGCAGACAAGCCCGTCACCAGTGTCTAAACTAGGAAACACACCGGAGAAAATATCCACACTCACTTTAGCGGTAGGGAAGGAACGAGACGTGAGCCCACGCGCCAATAAAACACAGCGCAACAACGATAAACGTCCTCCGCTAGGACCAGACGCCCGTAAAAACCTAGGGGTTTTCGGGCTTATCACCGGGATACACACACTGGCAACCATGATCTTCAGCGCGGCGCTCGCATCCCTCATTGCCCGATCAGCCCACGCCGGATTTACCGCACTCACCGCCGAGCACGAGCATCTAAGGACCGCCAGCGATCCAGAAACCTATCGCGCTCTCATCGAATTCTCGGGTAACTCACAAGCGAAACTCGACAGTACCAATGGGTGGCTTCTAGGGCTAGGCAATCTTCTTGGCACCGGAAACGCCATAACGTGGGGGCTAATCGTTACGGCGCTGATAGCGCTTGCTGTACGTTCGGGTGCCGACTACGCACTGTCCGTAAGCGCTCAGCGTGCAGCCGTAGGAGCCAAAGCAAGTATCCGCCAAAAACTTGTGCATCGTGTCTTAGCCACAGGAGGGGCAGACGCCCCTGAAGGTACAGGCGCAACCGCCGTTCTGCTGGCGCGGGGACTGAACGCGCTCGATGATTACTACACTAAAACCCTGACCGCCTTTGTCTCGGTCGCCATAGTGCCCGTTCTGCTGTGGCTTATTGTGCTCTCACTGGATATCACAAGTGCCCTCGTCCTAGCGTGCACCCTGCCGCTTATTCCCATCTTCATGATACTTATCGGTAAAACCACACGTGAAGATACCGCCGCTGCTCAAGCCGAGCTGCACCGTCTATCAGACCATATTCTTGAACTCATCCGTGGGCTGCCCGTATTGATCGGGCTGGGGCGTGAACGCGCACAAACTCGTGCCCTTAGGAAGCTGGGTGAACAATACCGCGAACGTACCATGCAGACGCTTCGCAGCGCATTTATGTCTTCGCTCGCTTTAGAACTTATCACGACCATCTCGGTGGCACTGATCGCCGTGCTCATTGGCGTGCGCCTGGTACAGGGCACACTCGGACTCGATACCGCAATCCTTGTACTCCTGCTAGCCCCTGAATGCTACCAGCCTTTGCGTGATGTCGGCGCAGCCTACCACCAGTCTGAAGACGGCATAGCCGCACTTCGGTCTGTACGTACAGTCCTTGATACTCCCGTACCAGAAGCCTCTGCGGATGCTTCCTGCGAAAAGGTATCGACGATTCCCGAAACACCCGAGCACCTTGTGATTGAGAACCTCTCGGTCACATACCCCGGACGTACACAGATCTTAGACTCAGTAAACCTGAATATTCCACGTACTTCGAAGCGCCCAAGCGCGGCAGGAAAACAGCGCGGAGCGTTAGTAGGCATTCTGGGAGCATCAGGAAGCGGTAAATCAACGATCCTCGGAGTACTTTCCGGGAGCGTCCGCGACGGACTGGTACCAACCGGCGCATCCGAACCGATTAAAGTAACTGGCCGCATTATAGGTGCCGGAAACACCCTGAGTATTCCGCAGAATCCTATTTTCGCCGCCCCCACGGTCCTGCACGAGATGGCGCTCTATGCCTTCAGCGCCGATCGCAGCGAAGAGGACTATGCGGCTAAACTTCTCACGGGGGAAACACAGATACGCCCCTCAGATCGTGAACGCCTAGAGAACTATCTGCGGAAGCTCGGGCTCGAAAACCTGAGCGAACTCAGCCCCGAATCGCTCAGCGCGGGTCAAGCGCGCAGGTTGGCATGCGCCCGTATCTTAGCTCGCATTGATGCCCTCCACCGTGCAACCGATCACCATCAAAATCTCCAGATTACCGTTCTAGTAGATGAACCTACCGCCCACCTGGATGCACACGCCGCCCACCTGGTAACACAGGCGCTGGATGCGCTTGCAGAGCGCGGAGTAACCGTTCTAATCGTGACCCATGAAACGGAACTTACCGAGTACTGCGATAGCGTGGTGCGGGCATCGGCGGTAGTCGAGGGAGCGCATGCGGAACCATCGCATGAGCAGGTGTATCGGTGGAGCATCGTCCAGAATGAGGCGCCCAAGATTATCCCCGCTGCAGCCCCGCAGAAGCAGGACTCAGCCGATACCTTTGCTGAGCATAGCCCAGCGTTACATAACGCTCCTGAAAAGATGGTTCGAGAAAGCACAGAACATACTGTCGGAGTCGTGAAAACCCTCAAAACACTGCGGAATCTTACAGGACTAGGTATATTGCAGGGACTGCCGCCGGTAATTCTTGCCGCCCTCACCTCCCTTGCCGCAATTTCTCTGACCGCGCTCTCAGGATGGCTTATCGTGCGTGCAGCCGAAGGTCCAGCCATGATGTTCCTTATGGTAGCTATCGTTGGTGTGCGCTTCTTTGGGCTAGGGCGTGCCTGTGCTCGATATGCAGAGCGTTTACTTACCCACGCTAAAGTCTTGACCGCAGCGAATACTCTGCGTGTGCGCGCCTGGACCGGGGCCTATCTTAATGTTGGCAGCGTGCGGGCCCTGCTTCGCGGCGACGCCCTGCTGGAAAGGCTTATTGGCGGCATAGATGAGCTGCGCGACAGTATTCCGCGTGTTCTTATTCCACCCGCTGCACATGTGCTTGTGATGTTAACAGCGCTAATAACCACCATTGTTGTGCTACCTCAGGCTATTGTGCCCGTAGCGCTCGCAGCTTTGATAACAACAATTTTTGTGCCATGGGCTGTTACGCGCGCGGACGCTCACGCTGAGGAAACCACACGAGAAAGTACAGCTGAGCTTCTGCGTTTAGGCACCGGTGCGCTGAGCGCTGCAGAAGATATTCGCGCTAACGGGGTTGCGCCGAGCATTGAGATTGCTACAACACGTTTGAATGACCGCAATGTTGCCGCATTGACTCGCACCTCGTATGCCCAAGGTCTTGGTAGGGCGCTTGTGACCCTGAGCTGGTTCGGAGCAGCACTGTGGTGCGCAATTATTGCGCATCCGTTAGCGGTATCGGGAACGGTAGGTGCTCCGGAGTCTGCCGCCGTAGTTCTCATGTGTACGGCAATGATAGAAAGTTCCGTGCAGCATATAGAAGCGGTGCGTTCGTGGTCTTCTTTTGCCACTCTGTTGGCGCAGATTGCTCCCGGTATTGCGGATGAAAATAGTATTTCAGACCTTGAGGACGATACACAGGATACATCTCATGCTGGGCGTGTTCGCGCCCCTCAGGGGCAGGAACCTGCTCTTGAACTTGTTGATGCTGCCGCTCGGTGGCCGAGCATGGATAAGCCCGTTTTTGAGCATCTTAACGCTACGGCGCATACCGGAAAGTGGACGGGAATTACCGGTCCCTCAGGTTCGGGTAAGAGCACCGTGTTGGCGACTCTTTTGGGTTTTTTGCCGTTGGAAGCTGGCGAAATTCGCTCCTACGGGAAAGTGCTGGGGAACGAGCAGCTCCGCGGGTATGCGGCATGGTGCCCACAGGCTGCGCATATTTTTGAGTCTACTCTTGAAGGTAATTTACTCTTGGCGCGCGATCGTGCTGATCGCCCGAGTGAAGAACAAATGATAAAAGCTCTGCAGCGTGTAGGTTTGGGGGAGTGGTACAGCACCTTGCCGGAAGGTCTGCACACCCGTGTTGGTGCTGGTGGCGGGTTCCTGTCGGGAGGCCAGCGGCAGCGTCTTGCGGTGGCTCGTGCCCTGCTCGTGGAATCTCCGGTGCTTTTGCTGGATGAGCCTACCGCGCATTTGGATTCTGAATCAGCTGCGGCGCTTATGGCTGATCTGGACACGGCAACTCGCACCAGCGGAATGGCAACTGTTTTGGTCTCGCACCGCCCTGAAGACATTGCCCGCTGCGATGCGGTTGTTACATTGGAATAGGTCTATACATGACGTTGTGAGGGGTTCAAGAAATGTTAGAACCCGTTTTAGATGTATTGAGAAGCGTAAGCTTTTGGAAGGATGAAGCCTACGCTCTATGTACGTCAAGCTAGTTAGATTGCTTTTACCATAATCAGACAGGGAGTATCTTCGCCCCACAGGTTCGTCTCTTCAAGGGGCAAAAACCCTACAGATTTATAGAAATTGCGGGTGCGTTGGTACGGTTCGTTGAGAAAAGATTCTCCAAGCGTCTTTACCTGTATCAGCCTGATACCGCGGTTACGTGCATCCTTTTCGAATGTATTTATCAAGGAAGTGCCAATTCCGTATCTGTGAAAGGCAGCATCTACTGCCAGCAAATGAATTTCTGCCTCAACCGGGTAGTGCTGGACGATAAGCATGATACCCACAATTTCGTGGGTTTCCGGATGAGTTACCGTCCACGTTTCCAGTCGTTCAGCATCATGTATGTATTTGGCATTGGACTCTTCACGTCCAAACCATTCAGGCAGGGTCTTGAGGATACGTGCCACCGCTTGAGGGTTGTGAGCGGTTTGAGCTGCCGGGAGCCAGGGGATAGTCATGACTGTTTCCTTAAGAATTATGTTTTATGGACACTAAAAATAGCCGTGTTCACACTACGGGGTGTGACACGAATACGTGGAACGGAATCGTCATAAGACGATAACTAAACAGTCATAGGACGAGCATACCTGATGAATATGACGGGATGGAACTTTCAGATGCTAGGCTGAGCTTGTACGTATTTCCACGTCAGAGAGCGAGGGCATCATGATTGACGAAACGATGAAAACACTCACCGAAGAATTGATTTCGCGCGGTACCAGCTACGATATTGATTTTCTGCAGCGGGTGTACGCCGACGACCTAAAATTTGTGCGGATCCTGCCGGATAATACGGTGCAGATTCTCTCAAAACAGGACAATATCGATTTCTTTCAAGCACTCAAAGACAGCGGCGCCGCACCCCTGAACACAGCGCACACCATACTTTTTGCCGATTCTGACGGCGAAACTGGAACTATTGTGCTCAAACGCAGGATGAGTCAGGGCTCGCAGGAGCAGGATTTTCTTTTCACCATCACCTGGAAAAAGCGCGGCGAAAACTGGCAGATTGTTCAAGAAATTGTGGCGTTATTGAGCAAGTAAACGGGGTACGCCTTAAAAGCAGGTTGCGGTGATAATATCTCACCGCAGCCGCTGTCGAACTATTAGGAATCTTCGTCGTTCAGGTATGACTGGGCCACCTCATAGAGCTCAGGAAAATCTGGGGAAACACGTTTCCAAGCCTCAAAAGCCTGATCATTGTGCCCCATCTGCTGGTACAAAACGCCTAAATTCAGCTGTGCTCGCGCATACTGATCGGGAACACTGGCAGGTATTTTCTGATAGGTACTTAGAGCCGTGGTCAAGTTACCATGCAGGTGCAGGAGCACGGCGCTATTGAACTGTGCCATGGAATAGTGCAGAACATCTATTTTAGGAACTTTGCTGTATGCCGCTAAAGCAGACTCATCCTGCTCTAAAGTCTCGTGCACAGATCCGATATTGTACTGTGCTACGGCATAGGGCTGAGTCTCACTTTCGGGAACCTTCTGCCATGCCTTAATGGCCTGCTCATGCTGACCTTGACCGTCGTAGACAATGCCTATATTTACATGCGCGATGGCGTATTGATCGGGAACACTTTCAGGTACTTTCTCCCACGCTTCACATGCCTGATCGAGCAGACCCTGTTCGTAGTATTGTGCGCCAAGATCTACCTGTTCCTGGGCGTAGCGTTGCATCTCTGCATGAGGCTGATCGACCATGATTTCCTTTCCTGCACCAGGTGTTGATGAGCACCTATTTTGCCGGGGCTTACCCTCAAGCAAAAACTGTTTTCTCTAACTATACGGGAAGGAGCCTCAGCGCGAAGATAAGCGCATCCTTCATATCCTAACCACCGAAGGGATTCAGGCTAGGCGCAGCGTTTAGGCGGCGACAGATTTCTTCATCAGGATATCCGTCTGCTGATCGTTACCCAGCTGAAAAATATGCGTACCAAAGGCGATAAACCCGTTTTTCTCATAGAAACGCAGGGCTCGATGATTATGCTCCCACACCCCTAGCCACACATAGCTTGCCTTTCGGTCTTCTGCCACACTCATGGCGTGATGGTAGAGGGCCTGCCCAACACCATATCCGTGATAGCTGCCAAGCACGTAGATACGCTCAATTTCGAGTGCGTCCGCCGCCTGCGGTTCGGTTTGTGCGTGTGCAGTATTGAGCTTGAGGTAACCCACGACGTGCCCGTTTACCTCGGCAACGTAGAAGAACGAATCAGGGTTGCTGAGCTCCCGGGCGAGCTGCTCTTCCGAGAAGTTCTCTGTAAGATAGCGTTCCATATCTTCGGCTTTGTTAGCCTCTGAAAATGTTTCGATGAACGTATCACGGGCAATGCCGCGCAGAATGGAGACATCGTTGATAGTGAGGGAGGTAATCCTCACGTTATCTTAGCCTTCCTGCTTTTGCCCGCTGTCCTGCTTCTTCTGTTCGGAAGGTTTTTCTTGGTTCTTGGCGCTCCCGTCCTGCTGCTCGGTTTCGCCGCTATCCTTGGCTTTTTCCTGGTTCTCGGCGATGATGCTCAGGTTGGTTTGTGCCATCTCGTACTGCTCCGAAGCAGACTCGGGAATATTCTTCCAGACGGCAACTGCCTCGTCCGCTTCACCCAGTTTGTAGTAGGCCCCGCCAATATTGAATTGGGCTTTGTAGAAGTGCTCAGAAGCATCCTTGGGAACACGTTCCCATGCCACTAGGGCATCGTCGATATTGCCCTGTTCTTCGTAGATAAGTCCGGTGTTGTATTGGGCTACGGCGTAGGGCTCAGAGGCGCTCGCAGGAATACGCTCCCAAGCCTCGACTGCTTTCGTCGGTTTGCCCTGCTCCACATAGGAAGTACCGATATTGTACTGTGCCGAAGCGTAGCGTTCCGGTAAGCTCTCGGGTACACGCTCCCACGCGGCAATAGCCTGTTCTAGCTTTCCTTGGCTGTCGTACACCATGCCCAGATTCATCTGCGCGGTCGCGTATTGTTCGGGAATATCGGCAGAAACGGTCTCCCAAAGTTCGAGAGCCTGCTCTGTCTTACCTTGGTTGTAATAGGTTACGCCCAAGTTGTTGAGAGCCATCGCGTACTGGTCAGGAACGGTGCTGGGTACCTGCTGGTAGGCTTCAGAAGCCTGTTCGGCTTTACCCTGCCCTTCGTAGAGCACGCCCAGGTTGTTGAGTGCTTTCGCGTATTTTGCGGGGGCTGCATCGGGGACGTTCTTGTAGGCTTCAGTGGCCTCATCCATTTTGCCCTGCTGTGCGTATGTGGCACCCAGGTTGTATTGCGCGTGCGCATAAAGATTAGTGACATCCTTGGGAACACGCTGGTAAGCTTCAACAGCTTCATCAACGTTGTTTTGCTGCGCGTAGGTTACACCCAGGTTGAACTGCGCCATTGCGTACTGCTTTGGGGCAGCAGAGGGAATGTTCTTCCATGCTTCAAGAGCCTTATCAGTTTCGCCCTGTTTAATATAGGCAGAGGCAAGGTTATTGTGCGCCTTGGCGTACAGTTCGGGAACATCTTTGGGAATGCGGTTCCAGGCTTCGACCGCCTGCTCTACCTTGCCCTGGTCTCGGTAAACGATACCGAGATTGTTTTGAGCTGTTGCGTAGGCTTGCGGGTTCTCGTCGGCAGAAATTGTGCCCAGGACGTCGATAGCTTTATCGAAAGCACCAGCTTTATAGTGCTCCTTGCTCAGGTTAAGGCGCTCCTGCACGGTCATCTGCTCTAACGGGTTCTCTGCTTCGGTCACGGTGATCTCCATAGGCGGTGTCTGTAGAATTTCGGGCAGGGCATAAGATCCTGCCTGAAACGCATATATATAAGAGTAATGGTGTGCAACCTCTGTGTGAAGTTTGACGCCCCTGTAGAAAGATGAAGATTAGAATAAGTTTTTGCGGGTAGACATCATGTTTTCAGGTGGGGGAATAACTCTCGTGCAAGCTCCGTGCTCCTTTACTCCTTGTTTCTAAAGGGGTTTTGAGAGATACGAACCTTGCTTTTACCACTGCCTTGGTCGAGCAGGATGCGGAAGAAATCTTGGTCCTTCGCCGCACCAGGGGAAAGCCAAATTTTATCGATATGTGGCAGTACAGGCTCCTCGTACTCGACATACATCCACTGTTTTTCACGGTCGCTGTGAATCTTCTCGTCACGAAACTGAGTAATGTACATAATGCGGCATTCCTGCTCCTCCTGGAAAGCAATATGTTTCACCAGATATTGCAGGGGGAGAAGAATAAACCGGATGGCTTCAAGAATTTTCTGTTTTTCTTCTACGCCGTATGTATTAGGATCTTTGAAGATGGATTTAAGTTTCTCTAAGATAGAATCATTGTTATTAAATAAAGAATCTTTAAAAGATTCTTCTATTTTTGAAATTTTTTTAGAATATTCTATCCAATGATTTTCTGCTGTCTCTTTTTCCTTATTTTCGCGATAGAAAGTGGATTTATCGCGTTGAGCCAGAGTCCAATACCCGGTCTCAGGGTCGAGATAAATACAGCGGTAGAGTGTGGATTTACCTATTAACGGTTTCTTATTGTCACTCTCCGGTTTTCCTGTTTCATTGGGCTTAATTTGTATCGATTTACTAGATAGGTCTGTCGAAGGGCCAGCTATAAACTCTAAGGTATCTGTCTGATCGCTAAAAAACTCTTTCTTGAATACCAAGCTAACGCCTGTTGCTTCCCGACCGCCCTCTTTTCCATAGAGACGAAACTGATTAAGGCTGTCGTGGTTAAAAGTAAAACAACTAATGAAGGTTGCGGTATCGTTTGTATGTATGATTTCTGGGATACCTTGCTGATCCCAATATTTCCCTAGAACCAGTCCTTCTGTTGGATCGTTAACTCCACGGATGGTACTGAGTCGGAAATTCGACGGATTCTGATCGTTTCTCTCGTCCCCAAATAAAGTAAAAGCTGTTGCTGCTCGACTATAGTGTGAAACCTTCGACTCAAAATCTGGAATTATCTGAAGAGATTTTAAGACTTTGTCAGTATTTTCAACTAAACTATGAAGGTCTTTCCTTATTCCCAGAGTGCACCTAAGAATCTTGAATCCGCGTTCAGACTTATAATAGGAGAAGTCACGTACATTGTCGTATGCTTCGTGTGCTTGTTCCTCTTTTTCTTTATCTAATGAGTAAACCTCCCCGAGACAGAGCTGTGCCCCCGCATAGGTTTCAGGGTCGTCGTCTCGGGTGATCTTTGACCAGGCGGTAATAGCATTATCCAAATTGTTTTGGTTTGCGTATGCTGTACCGAGGTTGAACTGTGCCCTTGTGTAGGCTTCGGAGTCGTCCTCGCGGTGGATGTTTGACCATGCCTCGATGGCTTGATCCAGCTTACCTTGGGCGTAGTAGGTTGCTCCGAGGTTGAGCTGCGCTTTAGCATAGACTTCGGGGTTGTCCTTACGATCAATATTTGACCATGCGCTTATACACTCGTCTAGCCTGTCTTGGATTTCGTAGGCGAACCCAAGTCTGAACTGGGCCCATGCATAGGCTTTGGGATTATCCTCACGGTGAATGTTTAACCAAGCGCTAATAGCTTCGTTGATGTTACCTTTGAACTCGTAAGCAAATCCTAGGCCAAGTTGTGCCTCTGTGTGTGTAAGGGAGTCTTCAGTGGGAACAATCGTTTGTAGAAGGGTAATTGCCTCATCAAATTTTCCCTTATTGTAGTAGCTTCTGCCGAGGGCAAGCCGCTCTTGCGCGGTCATCTGTTCTAGGGGCTTATGTGGTTCGGTCACGCCTGTTTCTCCTTGACGCAGCGGTTAGAAAAGTTCAAAGCCTTAGGTCTCGCCTAAAACTTCACATTAAAGGTAACAGTGTTGCCCCTCGTCTGCGCAGGAACAACGCTGTGGGTAGCTAGTGTTTATTCACCAGCGCAAGGCTACGTTGTGCTTCGGCGTAGGACTGTGGGTCGTCCTCTTTGAGAACATTGTTCCACGCGGTCACGGCCTCATCAAGAGACCCGTTGTTATAGTAGGCGATGCCCATGTTGAGTTGTGCCACAGCATATATGTAAGGGCTGTCGCTGCGCAGAACCCTGCTCCGGGCGGCAAAAGAATCGTCAAATAGTTCTTTGTCTTCGTATGCGCTGCCCAGGTTGTTTTGCGCTGCGGCGTACGCTTCGGGGTTATCCTCCCGGCGCACGTTACGCCACACGGCGATCGCCTCATCAAGCTGCCCTAGCGGGGCGTAGGTGAGGCCCAGGCTCAGCTGCGCCCGAGCGTAAACTGAGGGGTTGTCATCATGGCGCACCCTTCCCCACGCCGCGATAGCCTCATCTATCCGCCCTTGATTCTTGCATGTAGAACCAATGTTGAACTGTGCCTGGGCGTAGGTTTCTGCGTCTACCTCGCGAAGCACGCCTCCCCAGCTTTGAAGGGCATCATCTGTCTTGCCCATAAGCTTATAGGTGTTGCCAAGGTTGAACTGTGCGTTAGTGTACGCTTCGGGGCTGTCGTTAAGCTGCACATTCCCGAACGCGGCGGCGGCATCATCCAGCCGCCTCATCGTCTGAAAGACGGTGCCAAGGTTGTTCTGCGCCCACGCGTAAGATTCCGGGTTGTCTTCACGAACAACACGGCTGAACGCGGCAACAGCATCATCAAGCCGCCCCATGTTCTTATAGAGAATACCTGCGCTGTTCTGCGCCGAAGCGTAGGCTACAGGGTTAGCATGGCGATGGACATTGTTGTAGGCGGTCATCGCTTCACGAAGATTTCCCGCATCCTCGTAGACGTCACCTAGAAAGTACTGCGCCCAAGAGTACGCCCCAGGATTTTCACCCGCTGAAACCGTAGCCAGGATATGAACGGCGTCATTCAGCCTGCCCGCGTCGAGGCAATCTACACCAAGGTCAAGCCGCTCTTGCGCGGTCATCTGCTCCCGGGGCTTAATCGGTTCGGTCATGCCTGCCTATCCTTAATACTGCGGTAGAAAAAATCCAGGTCTCACCTAAAACTTCACATTAAAGGTAGCAGTGTTGCCTTAACTTGCATGGAAGCAACACTGCTACCTGCAACAACGGATAAAAATAGCAGCGACCCAACTAAAAAAGGCTAGAACAACTTTTCCCCGTCAGACGCCATTTTTGCTTGCTCGGTGATAGCCGCATAGTTGGGGCCTACCGCGCCGATCGCCTGGGTAAGGGGCACACCCGAACCGTCACGTGAACCGTGCTCGGTCGGTAGGGAGCGTGCTACACCGCCCGGCGTGCCAGCCTTCGCCGGGCCAATGCCAACCCACGCCAGCGCCAGCTTCGACTCTCCCGTCAAGAAACGATGCGCCCGCACACCGCCGGTCGCGCGACCCTTCTGCGGGTACTCCGCCAGGGGAGTGACCTTCGCACTCGCCATACCATCCTGCCCATTCGTGACGGTCACAACCTCTGCGGCAGAACCCGGGGCGGTCACGCCGAGCGCAATTACCGCATCCTGTGCGCCCAGCTTAATACCAGCGATACCGCCGCCCGCGCGACCCTGCGGACGAACCTTAGCCGCATCGAAGGTCAGAAGTTTCGCTTCCTGGGTGACTAACGTTAGGGCGTTATCGTCGGAAGAGCACACGGTTGCGGCAATAACCGTATCCTTCGGCTTGAGCTTGATAACATCCCACTCCGTCTGGTTCAGCGGATACTCCGGGTTCACGCGCTTAATCACGCCGTTCGCCGTTGCCAGTGCAAGTACCTCATTCAACGGCACAAGCCCCACCAGCTTCTCACCCTTTGCTAGGGCAACAACCTCAGTAGCTTTGACGCCCGTAGTCAATACGGGAGTTCCCGAAGAATCATCGAACACCACCAAATCCATGACCGACAGGCGCACCATGCGCCCCGTAGAGGTCACCGCACCAATCTCGCCCCGCGCCGTCGTAGGAACAATAGACGTGAAGACGTCATGTTTAATACGTTTGCCCGGATCAACCAAAGCCTCACGCATTGGTTTACCCACCGTGCGCCCCAGTATGCCGGATGTCGTCAGCAGCACCCAACAGGGCTCATCGGCAATTTCAAGCGCCAACCCGAGGCTCTTCTTCGCCTTTGAGGCACCGTTTGAGACAGCCTCAATCGCAGACTGCATATCGTCTTTCGTCTTCAAAACGGTACGGCGATCGTTGCCGTACTTCTCGGCAACCTCGGCAAGCTCGTCAGATACCAGCTCACGCAGCGCAGAATCGGAACCCAAAATTCGCTCCAGTTCAGCGATCTCCTGGCGTAACTTATCACGCTCAGCCTCAAGCTCAATACGGGAATACTTTGTAAGCTGGCGCAGACGCAGCTCAAGAATATAGTTCGCCTGAACCTCCGTCAGATCGAAGACCGCCATCAGCTTCTCACGAGCTTGCGCGGTTTCATCCGAAGACCGAATAATCTCAATAACTTCGTCAATATCAACAATGGCAATCAGCAGACCATCCACCAAATGCAGACGATCCTTATGCTTACCCAGACGGAATTCGGTGCGGCGGCGCACCACCGACAGACGATGATCGATATACACCCGCAGAAGATCAAGCAGCCCCAAGGTCTGCGGCTGCCCATTCACCAGCGCCACATTATTAATGCCGAAGGAATCCTCCAAAGGCGTGTGCTTATATAGCGAGGCCAGCACAGCCTGCGGATTAAAACCGTTCTTAATCTCAATAACAAGACGCAACCCGTGTTTGCGGTCGGTCAAATCGACCACATCAGAAATACCGGTCAGTTTCTTGGCGTTAACGCCGTCCTTGATCTTTTCAATAACCTTTTCGGGACCCACCATATACGGCAGTTCAGTCACCACAATACCCTGTTTACGGGGGGTCACCTGCTCAATAGAGACCTTGGCACGGGTCTTGAATGTGCCGCGCCCGCTTTCGTAGGCATCCTTAATACCGCTCAATCCCACAATCGTGCCGCCGCTGGGCAGATCGGGGCCGGGAATGAACTTCATAACCTCTTTGAGCGTGGCATCAGGATGCGCAATCAAATGCCGCGTACCCGCAATAACCTCGCGCAGGTTATGCGGAGCCATGTTCGTTGCCATACCCACCGCGATGCCGGTCGTACCATTGACCAACAGGTTAGGGAACGCCGCTGGCAGCACGCCCGGCTGCATGAACTGGTTATCGTAGTTCGGCACAAAATCAACAACGTCTTCGTCAAGATCCGCAGTCAGTGCCGTCGCTGCGGGGGCCATACGTGCCTCTGTATAGCGGGCAGCCGCCGGACCGTCGTCAAGCGAGCCAAAGTTACCGTGCCCATCCACCAATGGCAGGCGCATCGCAAAAGGCTGCGCCAAACGCACCATCGCATCGTAAATAGCGGCATCGCCGTGCGGGTGCAGTTTACCCATGACCTCGCCGGTCACGCGGGCGCTCTTCACATGCCCCTTATCCGGGCGCAGCCCCATCTGCTGCATCATGTAGAGGATGCGCCGCTGCACCGGTTTCAGCCCGTCGCGCGCATCCGGCAGAGCACGCGAATAAATAACCGAGTAGGAGTACTCCAAAAAGCTGGATTCCATCTCGGCAGAGACATCAATATCGACAATATTTTCGACAATATCAACCGGGTAATCTTCAACGGCGGACTTGCTGCGGCGTGCCATTTCTCTCCTTGAGGCGCACAATAATGCGCCCAATGTGGGGTGGGCGTATTCGTAATTCTATTCTACAGGTAGCGCAGAAAAATCCGCCCAAATGCCCGTCAAAGTAGCACAGGCGGCATGTAAAGCACTAAGGTATAAACTACAGTGTCTAACAACGGCACCACACATGCGCACTCGAATCTGCCTTATTACCTATGACCCTAAGGAGTCTTCATGACAGCGACCGCATATGATCCGCGGGAAAAACTCACGGCCGATATCGAACGTGCAGGTTTCTACCCAGATTTAGTGCGTGACATTGTTGATGAAGCTCTTGCCGGTTTAGAACCAGAATCCCATTTTGTGCAGGTTGAAACGCATTTCAGCCATAATAATTTGCATCGCCATATCACGGTTTTAGTTGTTAGTGGATCTCTGCTGATTCTAGCGCATTTAGACGACCAGCACCTTGAAGAAGAAGGGCAGCAGACCGTAGCACATGTGGGCGTTGAAGCGGTTAAGCTGAGTTCTCTGCGTGCCGTCACTATTAGTTACGGGTACGATAATCCGCAGGCATATAAGCCCGGAACGGTCCCCACCGAACTTTCGATGCAGATAGCATGGACGGGCTCGCTGCACCTGGAACTGGCACCCGCTACCTGCCCCGATCCGCACTGCACCGCAGATCACGGGTATAGTGGTGACGCCAGCCGAGAAGATTTAGCCCTACGCGTCTCGGCAACAGCGGACGGTCCCGAAGCTATCCTTCAAGCGCAGCAGTTCGCCCGCGCCCTACACCGTGCACATATTCAGGTGAGCGAAAGCCGCTGATATGTCTGAATACCTCGATTACGCTGGAAATCCGGTGCCCCCGCCACCTGCCTATGGAAGCAACAGCGTGGCAGATGTTTTCGAATCGGCCGCATCACTGGTAGCGCAAAGAAGCTTACCGCGTGCTCAGCACCCATTAGATGATGAACCAGATTTCAGCCTGGACGCAGACCCACTCAACCTGGCACAGCGACTAACTGAAGCTGGGGCTGACCCAAACGGATTCCGTAATATCTGCCTGATCATGGTCGATGGTCTGGGAGAACAACTGCTGCAAAGCTACGGATCTTATGCGCCTTATCTAAAGAAAACAGTCTTTTTAGGGGCATTGGATGCGGCATTCCCCACCACGACTGCAGCGTCGTTGGGTTCGCTGGGCACCGCCTCCGCGCCGGGGGCTCATGGGATTGCTGGCTATGAGGTTCGCAACCCCACGACGAATACCGTGATGAACCATCTTTCGGGGTGGGATAAGAATGTTGATCCGCACGCCTGGCAACCCCTGCCCACCGTGTTCGAGCGGTACTGTACCGATAGGCGCGTGGTGACGATTTCACTGGAAAAATACCGGGGGAGCGGACTCACCGAAGCAAACTTGCGCGGCGGCGAGTTTGTAGGCGCAGCCGACTATAACGCTCGTATTACTTATGCCTGCGAACTTCTGGCCTCGCGCACACCGACCTTGATATATCTTTACTGGGGAGAGCTTGACCAAGCGGGGCATCGTTACGGTGCGGGAAGTAACGAATGGCTTGAACAACTTGAAGAACTTAACCTGGCACTGCGCCGCCTTGCCGAACGTTCCCCGGCGTGGGCTGGTATTTTCCTCACGGCCGATCACGGCATGGTAAATGTTCCGCAGGAAAACCGCATCGACTATTCGGCGACCAAAGAACTACTGGAAAATGTCGCTATGACGGCAGGGGAACCGCGAGCGGTGCAGCTCTATCTGCACGATACTTCACCGGATGCCCGTCGCCAGAGCGCACAATGTTGGGTTCGGCACTGGGGTGAGCATGCTTGGGTGCTAGACTCGCATGACCTGTATGAGCGGGGCTACTACGGCACGATAATTCGTGATGCAGCGCGAGAACGAATTGGCGATCTGATCGTTTGCGCTCGTGATGATTATGCGCTCTACGATATGCGCCGCCAGAAGGAACGCGCACTCGCTATGGTGGGGCAGCACGGTTCGCTGACCGATGCGGAGCGTCTTATTCCTCTGCGGTATCTGCCGACCTCGTAACGTCAAGGACGACAAGGCTAAATTGTCTGTGTCTTCAGGAATCCTAGTAAGAAATTAACTACTATTTACGCCCGCCGAAAAGGATATCATCCCATGCGGGAATGCTTCGGCGCTGCTTCTTCGAAGAACTGGTCTTGTTCCCATCACGATTGTTTTGGTGATGCTCACCTTTAGGCTCCGAAGTGTGATGAGCATGCTCGGGCGTCGAAGGAGCAGAGTCGTCGCTGTCATGTTCATCAACGGGTTCAACTGACTGCGGGGTATCCGGTTCAGGCTCATACACTTCCGGCTCTTCCACCACGGGAGTAACCGGGCGTACCGAGCGGGCGCGTTCGAGAAGCTCATTGAGTTTACGTTCGTCACGGCTTTCGCCCTTCAAAGAAGAGGTAGGCGCATTAACGTGTACCGGAGTCGTATGAGTAGTCACAAGCCGCTGCTGCACCGGGGCGGTTGCCTCCGGATGCTCTTCGTGCTCTTCATCTTCGCCGTCTAAAGAAGTTTTCTTAGCCGCAGCTGCCACCGCAGCCGGGCTTCCCATCAGGAAGTATGCTGCCTCATTTGATGCGTACAGCCCTTGATTAGCCGGGTTGTAGGTCCAACGAGCGGGGAACCGTACCTTTTCAGGCAGGTGGGAGCGTGCCTCGTCGGAGAGCGCAAAGTCGGCTTCGACTCGCCACTGCCCGTTTTCTTTCTGCCTAGTCTCCCAATCCTGGGTGGCATCCTCAAAACCGTGCTGGTGCGCAATCTCGGCAATACGAGCCGCGAGGGTGACAGGAATTTGTCCTATGCCAGAAGCTGAATCACGTCGTCCCACTTTCACGTTTTGAGCGGCGCGAATAATGTGCGAGCGCTCCGCCACGATAGGCCACTCGTACCTGCGCACGCGCTCCGGTTCCCAGCCGGACTCTTCAGCAATTTCTTCTACGCTGGCACCCTGTCGGAAACGAGTTTGAATATCACGTGGACCGAAAGACCCCTTAGTACCTCGCCCGCGAAGCGGCTGGATGCGTCGTGCCTTAGTGATGCTTGTGCGCAGATTCGCGTCAATTGGAAGGAGAAACCTAGTGCCGTCAGCAGACTCAAGCACCAGATTTTCACCGTCATCATGTACGCCAATCAGACGCAATTCAAGCATAAGAACCTCCAAATTCATGGGTGGGGCAACACCACAACCATGCCGTTATGCCGGTTTAAAAAACATAAAGTTACCTACCAAGGGTACCGTGAGAGCTGCAAAAAACGGTAGTAAAACCCCCAAAACATCGTGAAAAAATCCTAAATTGATATCTTCCAAGAGGCCTTTATGACGGCTAAAAGTTCACTAACTGCGTCCCGATTAGACAAAATGGGTATCAATAGTGAACAATACCTGCATGCCGCCGTCGCATAACACGCCGATATGTGATGGGGTACTACCTATTTAGACCACCGTGGGCGGTAGGATTTTCAGCCCACCAAAAACGACGGAGCGTGATAGTTTGGCAACTGATTACGATGCACCCCGCAAGCAGGATGACGAACAGAACGAAGAATCCTACGAAGAGCTGAACGCGCACCGTTCGGAGATGCAGTCCGGGGCGGTGGATGAGGATGAGAATACCGCGGCAGAAAGTTTTGAGCTGCCCGGTGCAGATCTCTCCAATGAAGAGCTCAACGTAGTGGTTCTGCCCGCACAGGAAGACGAATTCACCTGCGCATCCTGCTTCCTGGTTCGTCACCGCTCGCAGATTGCGCGTGAAGAAGACGGTCTGTTGTACTGCGTAGAATGCGAAGGATAAGAAGCTAAACCATACGACTCAAGGGCGGTTTCCTCAGGGAGACCGCCCTTTTAGTTGAGAAGAGAACTAGCCGTTTAGAATCTCGGCTATTTTTTCGGGATTACGGGTTGAGGCAATCCAGTAGGGGGTTGGATCGGCAGGGTCGGTAATATCGATGCGGATTTTTGATGTAATCCAGCCGCGAAAACACATGTATGCGCGCCCATCAAGGTCAGGACCAGCCGCAATACGGGCCTGTTCGCCACGAAATGCTTGTGTTTCACCCACATAAGCGCGCTCAATACTTGCTCGCCCCACACGAACCCAATCCTGCGATATTTCAATAGTGGGTGCAGAAAAATATAAAATCCACCCGAGAAGAAGCGTAACAACGACAGCAGCAATAATACCCACCGGAATACCAATAGGAGCGCCCACCAGGTAAGATGCACCCCCGGCACACAGCGTGAGAAACCACATGCCAAATCCGGGAAAAAGACGCTCATAATAGAGCGTATGAGGTGACGAAGAAGCCATCGTAATAGTCCTTCTAAGCTTGTTGGGTACCTATTCAGGCGGCATCTCGAAAAGGAGTGTGTGCACCACCTGAGCAGAAAATCATATTCAATATTCTAACCGAGGTTATTTTGTGCACCCTTCAGCGCCGTACAGTACTTATGTGAAACTCCAGCGCGCTAAGGAGAGGGACAGAGATGGCGTAGCCCCCGTATGTTCGGTAGAGTGAAAGACATGATTAATCCCATTGATGTCCAGATTAAAATGCTTGATGCAGAGCTCCCAGCACCGTCTTACACCAATCCTGGCGATGCGGGCGCAGATCTGCGTTCACGAGTAGATTTTGCACTGGCGCCCGGAGAGAGAGCACTTGTACCTACCGGTATTGCTATTGCTCTTCCCGAAGGATATGTAGGGTTGGTGCATCCGCGTTCGGGGCTTGCTACTAAACACGGCATCACAATTGTTAACGCACCGGGAACTGTCGATTCTGGGTATCGCGGTGAACTTATGGTGACGTTATTGAATACGGATCGTGCAAAGTCTTTCCAAATCAAGCGTGGTGATCGTATTGCCCAGCTTGTCATTCAGCGTTATGAACACGCTAATTTTGTGGTGGTAGAGAACCTTGACGAAACCGAACGAGGATCTCAGGGATTCGGCTCAAGCGGCTTGAAATAATCTTTTACCGCGTAATTCGGCAGATAATAGACTTTAATCGCACAAAGAAATATACAATATCTGCATACAATATGAGACGCACTAACATCTACCAGTAAGGGATATTCAGTGTTTGGTTTTGGCAAGAAAAGCTCTGACGATGAGCGTAAGAAAGCAGAAGAGAAAACTACTAAGGTTACTTCTAAAGACTCCAATAAAGAAGATGCTGAGCTAACCAAAGCTAAGTCTAAGTCCAGCCTTAACAAGGTCGATCGTGATGATGAAGAGCCCGAGGTAGTTATCTACGACCGTTCTGAAGGCCCCCACGATATTGGTGAGGTTGATGATACCGAAGAATACATCGACCTTGGTGCTCTATATATTAAGATGCTTGACGGCCTAAATCTGCGTCTTGAGATGGACGAAGGTACGGGAGCTGTAATTGCCGCAACCTGTATTCGTGCTGGTGGAACCCTCCAGATTCAGGCGTTCGCAGCGCCTCGTAGTACTGGCATATGGGATGATATTCGGCATGATCTTGCCGAGTCTGTAGCATCGCAGGGTGGAACCGCCGAAATGTATACGGGTGAGTTCGGCGCCGAGATGCTAACCCGCCTTCCCGCTACGACTGAGGACGGGAAACGAGGGGAGCGCATCGCACGATTCGTTGGCGTCGATGGCCCTCGATGGTTCTTACGCGGTGTTATTTCTGGCGAGGCCGTTCTAGGCAATGAAGAAGCTGCTGAAGCGATTGAAGAGGTCTTCCGTACCGCTATTGTCAATCGTGGCGACGACCCCCGCCCACCACGTGAGCTATTACCCATGACGATGCCGGAACAGATATATACCTTAGACGACTCAGATGATGAAGAGCAGGAACCTGAGGAGCAGGAGAGTAGTCGAGAGACTGAAACGAAGAAAAAGAAGAACGAGGATAAGCGCGAACTACGCCCAATGCCTCGTCGCGGGCCCGAGATTACAGAGATTGGGTAATGCCGCGCATAGATAACAGCCACTCTGCACCCGGTTCGGGGACTTCTTCTCAAGTTGAGGCGGAGTACCCCGAACGTTTTCGTGTTCGCCTAGCTGGCCGTATCGATCAGGTGTGGATTCCTGCTGTTCACGATAAACCGCTCTACCAAGCAGAACTTATCGTGGCGAAGTCAAAACCGCTTCAATGGGCCAGTCCTCTAGCTCTGATTGGTATGCCCATTGTTGAGCCTCCTGGCGAAGACTTTGACGATGAGCAGGAAGACTCGCAGAATGCTGAGACCATTATGCCTGATGGAGACCAACAACAATCAGTTTTGGGGAAGAACCCCATGACGGAGAGCTTAGAAGTGCGGTTCCCCTCACGTCCGCCGTTTTCAGTGGGAGAAAGAGTAACCCTTATTTGGCATGGGCAGCGTGTAGTTCCTGGTTTACTGGCGGGGTGCCTGCTGCGGTGCTCTGGGGTTATTTCAACGCACACGTATCCGCCCGTGATGTACAACCCCCGATACGAGATTGTTCCCCAATACTTCTTAGAAAAGGATCCTCGACGTGGTTAATACTCCACATGACCCTCAGCATTTGAATAACCAGTATGCCTCTGATGCCCAGAGTGCAGAGACAAACTCGATATCGGGGCAAGAGCCATTAGGTAAGAGCCTGGGTGCTTCTTTGGGCGGCAATATCCGCCGTACAGAGTCAGGTCATGTGGATGTGCTCCATGCAATTGGCGGGTGGCGTGGACTCGTAGAAACCTCTCTGCCTTCATTACTCTTCCTTATCTTCTTCACGGTCACCAAAGATTTAAACTTGGCATTAGTTATCGCGGTGGCAGCTGCAGGTATTTTTACCGTGCTGCGCCTTATACAGCGCAGTAAACTCATACCTGCGGTGTCGGGTATTGTGGGTGTTGCAATTTGTGCTTTCACTGCTTTTCGCACAGGGAACGCTGCCGACTACTATTTGCCGGGGTTTTGGACAAACGGCATTTACAGTGTTGCGTTCATAGCTTCGATTATCGTGGGTTGGCCTCTGGCGGGACTCATTTTCGGGTATATCAGGGGAGAGCAGCTTACCTGGCGACAGAAACCCGAACGTTTAAAAGCCTATAAGCTGGCAACGTGGATTATGGCAGCTGTCTTGCTGTTGCGACTTGCGATCCAAATACCGCTTTACTATATGAACGCTACCGAAGTCTTAGGTGCTATGCGCATCGTTATGGGGTTGCCTCTGTACGCGGCGGGTATCTGGCTGGCGTGGCGAGTATCTGATCCGGCTGAAACATCATAGGTAAGTGCCGCTGGGCACATATTGTTGTAGACTCAGAAGACAAACGACCTGCGTAAGCAAAAGGACGCTATAACCCGCTCCTATATTTCGCGCGTTTCAGCTGAGAAATAGCTCGTTTTCGTTGGTTCTCTAGGAGGGGAGAGAGATAATCTAGGCGAAGAGCGCCCGAATCTGGTCTTCTCCGTCAAGCGTTGTGATGAAGAAAAGTTCGTCGCCACCCTCAATAACAACATCGGCGGAAGGGGCAACCGGAACACCATCGCGCAAGATGGCGGTGAGTACCGTATCGGTTGGCCATTGCACATGGTCTATCCTGTAGCCAATCACAGGATGATCGAGCGGTACCGTATACGCCGCCAATGTCGCCCCGCCGGCCTGAAGTGTAAGCAGGCGCACCACATCGCCCACCTCGACGGCTTCCTCCACGAGAGCCGTCATCAAACGCGGAGTGGAAACTGCCACATCCACGCCCCAGGCATCATCGAAAAGCCACTCATTCCGGGGATTATTCACACGCGCTACAGTGCGTTGTACACCAAACTCGCTGCGGCACAGTAGAGATACCATCAGATTAACTTTATCGTCACCGGTGGCGGCAACAATCACATCAGCGGTATTCGGGTGAACCTGACGCAAAACAGATAGCTCACAGGCGTCACCAATATGCCAGCGCACCCCCGGCAGGTCGGTACGTTTTTTCATCTCAGGCTTGGAATCAATAATAGTGACCGTGTGCCCATTCGCCTTGAGCTCCTTAGCGATAGATGCTCCCACGGAACCGGCCCCAACAATAAGTACCTTCATGTTATAAGCTCCTTATGCTTTCGGGCGACGGCGATCGCCGGGGTGCTGCGCCGGGTCTATCGGCTTCGCATGGAACCAATCCAGCCGCGGATCGGTACTGTACTCGACATCTTCATCAGTACGAGGCGACCGCGAAAGAATCCGAGAGACTTCGTTAATATCGTCCGTGCGCATCATAATGTGTACGGTATCTCCCTGCTGATAGGCGGTATCTGGACGTGGCAGCATGCCTTCACCGAATCGGGTAATGTAGGCGATGCGCACCCCGGCAGCACGCTCAATATCCACGAGTGCATGACCTGCCCATTGTTCATGCAGTGGAATCTCAGTAAGCATGAGCCTGCCCGATGGCTCCCGAAAATCCCCCTTGAGTGCCTGCTCCGGTAACAGACGACGAAGCACCTGATCCGTTGACCACCGAACGGCGGCTACCGTGGGAATACCTAGACGCTGAAAGAATTCGGCACGATTTGGGTCGTAGACTCGGGCAACAACATTTTTTACTTTGAAAGTCTCACGCGCCACGCGGGCGGCAATAATATTTGAATTATCTCCCGAAGATACAGCAGCAAAAGCGTACGCGTCCGAAATACCCGCCTGTTTGAGCGTTTCTTGGTCAAAACCGACACCGGTCACCAACTGCCCGCTGAACCCTTTACGCAAGGGTTGGAAAGCTCGCTCATCTTGATCGATAACGGCTACCGTATGCCCCGAAGCCTCTAGAGTACGGGCAAGCATAACTCCCACACGACCAGAACCCATAATGACGAAATGGGGCATATGCTTTCCTCCTCAACAGACGACCGGTTTTCCTGTTAAGTGTACCGAGTAAGACCACTAAACGCCCGATGACCTGCGAAACACGCGGCAAATAAAATTGAGCTTTACCCCGCAGGCGGATAGCCTTAAACCTGTGAAATATCGTTGGGAAAAAATTCGCAGCGCCTTCACCGGAAAGCCGGTAGATTCGCGTCAAGTAGCGGCCATGTCGCTGCCTAAGCGTTTTGCCCTACCCCTTTTCGGCTCTGACGGTATTTCATCTGTCGCATACGCCGCCGACGAGATTATTCTGATGCTCGCCGTTGCGGGTAACGCAGCCATTGTCTATGCCCCTTGGGTTGGGTTAGCGGTCGCCGTCGTAGGTCTTATGATCGTAGGAACCTACCGATACAACATTAATCAGGTTGCTGCTGAAGGCGATTTTGAACTAGTGCACCGGCGGTTGGGCAGTAAACCCGCCGTTATTTTGGGGGCCTCGGTACTTCTTGATTTCGTGCTTACGGTTGCCGTTTCCATGTCGTCGGCTGCAACATTCCTGGTGGCACTTTACCCAGAATTACAAGATCATCGCAGCGCCATCGCAATACTGCTCATCATTATTTTGACCGTAGTGTCTCTGCGCGGTCTACAACTCATGGGAAAGATAGCACACTGGCCGCTCTATATTTTCCTCGCGATCCTAGGCGTTACGCTGTGCATTGGAATTATCAAATCCTGGATGGGTGTGCTTGCTAAAGCAGAATCGGCAAACTACTCGGTACTCCCCGAAAACGTCGATTCACAGCTGATTGGCATAGCGTTCTTCTTTTTGATCTCACGGTCTTTTTCAGCGGGTGCCGTTGCGCTCTCCGGAGTTTCCACGATCTCAAACTCCGTGCGTTTCTTCCGGCGCCCCAAAAAACATAATGCCGCCCTCACCCTCATGATTATGGGTACCATAACGGGTGTGCTTCTCGTCAGCATACTTTACATAGCCCAAGTCACCGGCGTTACTATGGTGCATGACACCACACAATATTTGTTGATTGAGGGGCGCGCGCCGGGCGAATTCTTCCACCAGAAACCCGCGCTCTATCAGATAGCACTCGCTATCTATGATGGCGCCCCGCTCATACCTCAGCTGCTTGTTTTTGCCACCGTTGCAGTGCTGACCATAGCGTCTTTTACAGCTTTTATCGGTTTTCCGTTGAGTTCATCTGCTCTCGCTGATCGCAGGTATCTGCCAGTTCAGCTACGGAGCATCAACTCTGTGGGTCTCTACCGTAACGGGGTTCTCCTGCTGGCTGTTATGGCAACATGTCTAACGTTGCTTTTTGGCTCGGATATTTTCTCGCTCATTCAGCTCTATCTCGTGGGTATGTTCCTCTCGATGCTGCTCACTCAGGGATCGGTAGTGAGCTACCGCATCCGAAAACTGCGCATTACACTGGCATTTACTTCGCGCCGACACCTGATCCGTGACCTAGCCGTCAGTATCATCGGGGTTATCGTGACCGCCGCTGTACTCATTACTGTTATTGTCACTAAGTTCACGGCAGGTGCCTGGCTTTCGCTTCTTATAATCGCTACCTTGTTCGGGGGCATGATGATAACCCGTAAACACTACGATGCCGTCATCAAAGCGGCAGAAATACCATATGAAGATCTAGAATCCGCCGATCTATCCTCGCTGCCTTCACGGGTTCACGCCATTGTTTACACGAAAGATCTCAACAAACCCGTGCTTCGTGCCCTAGCCTATGCGCGCGCATCCCATCCTTCAACGCTGGAAGCTCTGACCGTTAATAACGACCAGGCCACTCTTGACGATGTGAAGACTCGCTGGGATCGCATGCGGATTCCTGTACGACTCTCGGTGATTGACTCACCCTACCGCGATACCGTCCAAGCCGTACATAACTATGTGCGCCGTATTCAGAACAATACATCGCGGGATGTTATTGCCGTTTACATTCCAGAGTTTGTTCCGGAACATTGGTGGCAGCGCCTCATTCATCCGCGAACTGTCAAACAGCTTAAGAAAGTTTTAGAGCAAGAGCCTAATGTTATTCTTGTGACTGTTCCGTGGAGCATTCATGAGAATGCAACGTCCATTGATACCGAGGACATTGATACCTCCGTTCACTCCCATAAAAACGATACGATGTATCGGGGCTCAACCCACACAGAAAAAACGTGATATTCCATGAGAACCCTTGAGATTTTCTCATGCTTATGGCAGGGTTGAACGGTTATTTAAAAATAAGCGGTGTAGAATGCTTCACATCAGAATTCTGTAAGGAGAAGACGCGTGAACACCCCTGAAACCAGCACAGTACGTGACTCCGGTGCGGATAACGTTACCTCGGAGCAGGGGTACACTATAGGCGATCTAATCCAGGTAACCTGTGAAACACCCGCCCACGGAGGTGCACTCGTTGCACGTACGCACGCCGGGGTCGTTTTCGTAAGGCACGGTGTAGTGGGTGAAGAAGCCCAAGTTCGGATTACCGCAATAGGCCCAAAAAACCGTTTCTACTTTGCAGATGTTGTAGCCGTCAAAGTGCCTGCACCAGTGCGCCGTAAGCATCCCTGGGCACAGGCAGATGCCCTCAAAACCCCCGAAGAACGTCAGAAACTCACCGGCATAGCAGAGCTTCTTGGTGGGATGGAATATGGACACCTAGAACCCTCTGAACAACGGCGTTACAAAGCCGAGATCGTACGAACTCAGCTTCATCGCCTAGGCGGCATCCCTCTAGAATCACCACTCTTAACAAACCTTATCGTTGAGTCTATGCCTAATCGAGACCTCGTCGAAGGCGACCTCTCCTGGCGATCTCGTATACGGTACACCACCGCTAAAAGCATTGAAGACGGTACCACGTATTGGCGCATCGGCATGTACCCCTACCACAGCTCGCAACCGGTACCCGTCGTTGATTTTCCCCTCGTGGCACGCGAATTACGTGATCTAGAACTTCACAAGCTCAACCTGCGGGGCGTTCGAGAACTGGAAGCAACACTGTCTTCACGTGGGCGTATTCTGCTCCAATTCATGGTTGACCCCCGGTTTGAGACAACCCATGTCGCCAAAGAGATTGAAAGGCAGTGCATCCAGCTTTGGGGCGAGCTTGCTAAGCGTAAAATCTCGCTTTTCTTCACCCCCTATAGCGGATCGAAAGCAAAACCGAGCAAGCGTTCGGGGCAGCCCAGCGTGCATAGCCCTTATCGGCGTGTGCGTCAGGGAGATATACTCCTTGGCGGTGGGTTACGTTCCGTAACCGAAGAAGTAAGTTTTGGTCCGCGAAGGTTCAGCTATCAGGTTTCCGCAGGTGGCTTCTGGCAGATTCACCGCTGTGCCCCCTCAACTCTCATGGGCACCATGTTAACCATGCTTCGCCCAACCTTAGGCGAATGCGCCCTCGACCTATACGCCGGTGCTGGGCTATTTACAGCAGCGCTCGCGGATGCTGTCGGATCAGAAGGAACGGTTATCAGCGTTGAAGGTTCCCCGGTAACGCACCGTGATGCGCGTTCCAACTTCGCGCCGGATGGTCCTTCCCGAAGCGATAACTCCAAGGAAACCCGTGTTGAGGTTATTCGCGGAGACGTTGCACAAAGCCTTCAAGATCTTAAAGCAGCACATAGCCTTGGTCAGATACCTACCCCGGATGCCGTGGTACTTGACCCATCTCGTGAAGGGGCAAACCGCAAAGTTTTGGAACGCCTCAACGAACTCAAACCCGGGCGCATTCTATATGTGGCATGTGATCCTGCAGCCTTAGGACGCGATACAGCTATTTTGCGTGAACTAGGCTGGGATCTCGTACAGGTACGGGCATTTGATATGTACCCTAATACGCATCATGTTGAGACGCTCGCTCTTTTTCACCGTGCGCCTGCGCGTATTCGTCCGGCGCGTCTGTCAAAACGTCATAAGTAAATTCCCGTAGATACAGCAAAACTGTATGTACCTAAGATGGAGAACACGGTAACCATGACTTTTTTCGGCAACCTTCAAATGGGTATATATAGCCCAACCCGTTAGAATTTAACTGTTAGACCTAGAGGTACATTGTTGACCTCAACTGTGCAGAAGGAGAGTGTATGTCTGCTGAGAACGAGGCGAACAAGGAATCCTCAGGGTTCTTGTCCGATATTCGTGAACCTCGGGATTTGCGCCCCCTCAGCTACGAGCAGCTGCGTGAACTCGCTGAAGAGATCCGTCAGTTTATAGTAACGAATGTTTCTGCAACGGGTGGTCATTTAGGTCCCAATCTTGGCGTTGTTGAGCTGACTCTTGGTATCCACCGTATTTTTAATTCGCCCCACGATTCTATTCTCTTTGATACAGGGCATCAGTCCTATGTACACAAGCTGGTGACTGGTCGTCACGCCTTTGACACCCTGCGCCAAAAGGGTGGGTTGTCGGGGTACCCGGATCGTGGCGAGTCTGAACACGATATTATTCAGTCCTCGCACGCTTCATCATCAATTTCCTGGGCTGATGGTATTTCACGCGCCTACGCTCTCAACGGAGAAAATGACCGCTATACGGTGGTTTTAATCGGTGATGGTGCGTTGACCGGAGGCATGGCCTGGGAAGCCGTGAATAATATCGCTGCCGACCGTAGTCGTAAAGTCGTTATTGTAGTCAATGACAATGGTCGATCGTATGCGCCTACTATTGGCGGTTTTGCTAACCAGCTGACGGCACTTAAGCACGAGGTGCAGCAGCAGGTTGACCGTATGCGTCTTGACCATCGATACGATCGGGCACTTGATGCTATGCGCCGTGGTCTGCAGCGTGGTGGGCCGCTGGGGCAGATGATTTACCGGGGGCTGCACGGCATGAAGGTCGGTATTAAGGACGTTGTGGTCCCCAAGGGTATTTTTGAAGATCTCGGCATGAAATATGTTGGTCCAATTGATGGGCACGATCAAGAAGCTGTTGAGACCGCCTTGCGTGCCGCTAAGAACTACGGCGGCCCGGTGATTGTGCACGCTATTACGGAGAAAGGACACGGCTACGCTCCGGCACGTGCGAATGATGATGATCAATTCCATGCGGTAGGACGGATTGATCCTCTTACCGGTAAGCCCGTATCAACCAGCACCGAAGAGTCATGGACGAGTGTTTTCGGTCGTGAGATCAAACAGATCGCGGATGAACGCGAGGACATTGTGGGCATTACCGGTGCCATGCTCATCCCTGTTGGCCTACGTGAATTCGCGCAAGCGCATCCGAACAGAGTCATTGATGTTGGTATCGCAGAACAGCACGCCGTTGCGATGAGTGCGGGCTTGGCATACGGCGGTATGCATCCTGTGGTAGCGCTCTATGCGACCTTCTTAAACCGCGGCTTCGATCAGCTCTTGATGGATGTTGCCCTTCACAAGGCGGGCGTGACTCTGGTTCTTGACCGCTCCGGTATTACTGGACCTGACGGCGCAAGTCACCACGGCATGTGGGACTTATCGCTTCTGCAGTTTATTCCTGGGTTAAACTTGGCCGCTCCACGCGATGCTGCGACGCTTCGTGAAGCGCTTCGTGAAGCCGTCGCTATTGATGATGCACCGACCGTTGTCAGGTACCCAAAGGGGTCGGTGGGTGAAGATATTACTGCCCTGGAACGCCGCTCTGACGGGGTGGATGTGCTGACCCGCACCGGGCGGCCGCATCCTGAAACTGGGCAGCGCGATGTGCTGTTTGTTGCCGTTGGCGCTATGGCACGGGTAGCGCTCGAAGTGTCTGAACGCCTTGCCGAGCAGGGCATCCATTCGACGGTGATTGATCCGCGATGGGTTATGCCGGTTCCGCATTCGGTGGTGGATTTTGCGCGAGACCACCGCATCGTGGTGACTCTAGAAGATGGTGTGCGCGCGGGCGGTGTGGGTTCACGCATTCGCCAAGAGATGCGTGCGGCTGGCGTGGATACGGCGTTGAGTGAGCTCGGCTTACCGGCAGAATTTATACCGCATGCGTCACGTGAGGAAATCCTGGAAGATGTTGGTTTGTGCGCGGAAACCATTACTGCCGATATTCTCGCGCAGCTTGCGGGCGATAAGGTTCCCTTCGCACGCGAGGAAGGACAAAAACCGCGGCATACCCAGTAATTTTCTTGTGGTGATTGACCGAGTGCAAAAAATAAAACGTTGGGGTGTGTAGATTTTCACACACCCCCTAACGTTTTTATTGACACGAAATCTAGACGTTGAAAACTAATATACCGTCAATACCCATATGTGAAAGGTATTATCCTCCAACAATGATCCTGCCGTCTTTCACCTCTGCTTTATAGGATTTCAACGGCGACTCGGCAGGACCACCTTTGACTGAGCCATCGGCGAGCGCAAACTGAGAACCATGGCATGGGCACACAATTTGGCTGTTGTTTTGTACGTTGAGTTGGCATCCTTGGTGGGTGCAGGTGGAACTAAAAGCCTTGAAGACACCGTTTTCAGGCTGAGATACGATAACGGTAACGCCGCCTTTGGTAAGTTTCGCCGCTTTGCCGACGGGTACCTCCGAAACTGCCGCAATATCGGTGGGGGACTCTGGCCCGGCAGCACCGTTACCGCCTCCTCCACCACCACCACCGCTGGAACCTTCGGCACAGGCGCTTAAAGCAAGAGCCCCTGCGGTAGCTGTAGCCCCCGCTACGAGTGCATTTCGGCGCGAAAGTTTATGCTCCAGCTCCTGAATGCTTTGAGAGTTTGGCTCGTGCGCAGAAATTTCTGATTGTGCGCACGAACAGGTGCACGATGGTACTTCGTTCATCGTTCCTCCTTGAATTCTCCGGTGTGTGAAGCCGGGCTTGTGTGATGCTGAGGCGACCGTACTTGTGGGATAGCTGCGTGTCGCTCTCTTATAAATCTAGAGGATAAGTCGTATGCACGCGAATAAGCCGTTTTGTTGTGTGGCGTGCGACTCCATATTTTTCTTGGGTTGAGAGATCCATGTGTTAAGGCATTAGCCAAGGTGTCGCTGGAAAACTTCATGAAGATCCGGGGCGAGGATTTCAATCTGCCACGGGCGCACATCATGCGAGCGAAGAGCCTCAAGAAGGGCCTCTTGAGAGTAAGGCTCGGGCGGATCCCAGCACAGACGCCGTATACAATCAGCACTGATAATATTCTGTGCTGGAATATTGAGCCGCTCTGACTCCCGTTGTACTATCTTCCGCACTTCGCTAAGAATCTCTAGTGAAATAGGGCGTTTCGTTTCCCAAGCCTTAAGCGGGGGAGGCGCGGTTGCCGGAATGGTATAGGGTGCCGGGTCCTCACCCCGAGACGCTGATACTATCGCACGCACCCAGCGGGGACCTTCACGTTTCAACAGTCGAGTACGGAACCCCGGAATCGCCATGATAGCTGGTACATTGCGAGGCATTTTCTGCGCAGCCTCAACAAGTGCGGCATCTGAGAGTAAAGCCTTAGAATCTATATCTTTCTTCTGCGCTAATTTATCGCGCTCGAACCAAAGATTCCGCAGGGCTGTTAGTTGCGGTACGGACCGGAGCGTGTTCCGTCCCTTCGTTTTCCTCCACCGTTCGGCTTTCTTCGCAGCAGGGTCGGCGGGCGGCAGTGAACAGAGATAGGCAAATTCCTGGCGGGCATACTCAAGTTTTCCCTGGTCTTCTAAAACCTCTTCCAAGGCATCGCGTAAATCTGCCAGTACATCAACATCAAGGCATGCGTAGTTCAGCCAAGACTCTGGCAAAGGACGTTGTGACCAGTCTTCTTGGGAGTGCTTTTTCTCAAGTTTGTATCCCAGAAGCTCTTTGACAACAGCTCCCAAGTTCACCCGTTCCAGGCCCGCTAAACGTGCACCGAGCTCGGTATCAAAGAGAAGACGCGGTCGCATTCCAAGAAGGTCCAGACTTGGAAAATCCTGGGTTGCCGCGTGAATAATCCATTCGGCATCTGCTAGAGCATCGTTGATGATCCTAAGGTCAGAGAAAGCTTCGGGATCGATCAGGTAGAGCTTATCTTCGCGTTTCAGCTGCACCAAGAAAGCCCTGATCCCGTACCGTATACCCTGTGCGCGTTCCGTATCGACTGCAACCGGGCCGGATGCAGCACGCAAAGATTCAGCAGCACGTTCAAGCGCCCTCTCCGTGTTGATAATGGAGGGGACCGGAACTGACGGGGTATTTAGCGGAATAACATCGGGAACCGTGAAATCAGCAGGTAATCCGAGCATAGGGGGGAGTTTGATAGGCTCGGTACTCGGGCTGAGACTCATCGAAAGTGGTTCCTTGAATATCCGTTTCTGGTAGCTCCCTCGACGGGGCTGAAAACAATGACTCCACCATTCTACCCGTTGCCGCTGTGCGTTACATGTTTCTTCAAATATACCGAAAACCCAAGGACCGGCACCGGGCTAACAGCAGTATTGTCTCGTAAATAGCTCTAGCTTACGACTTCTGCGGTTCCAATGTGAGACAGACAGAATTGATGCAATACCGCAGATCAGTCGGAGTATCGTATCCTTCGCCTTCAAACACGTGACCCAGATGCGAATCGCAGGCGGCGCAACGTACCTCTACTCGGCGCATCCCTAACGTGGTGTCTTCCAGATACCGTACACGATCTTCGGCGAGTGGAGCGAAGAAAGAGGGCCAGCCGCAGTGCGACTCGAACTTCTCAGCAGAGCGGAAAAGCTCGGTCCCACAGGCTCGGCACGAATACACGCCCTCGGTTTTCGTATCCCAGTATTCGCCGGTGAAAGCACGTTCGGTGCCTCCTTCACGCAGTACCGCGTATTCTTCGGGTTTGAGAACTTCACGCCAATTCTTCGCAATTTTACCGACACCCGGTAGTGAGTTTCCCACTGTTGCTCCTTCAAATCTTCTCTTATGAGCTGTCGTCGTTATAACGGTGCTGGCTCGGGTTTTGTTCCCGATGGTACAGGGTACGCACCACCATATCCTCATAGTGAGCGAGTGAATCTGCGGGTCGCCCCAAATACTCCATGACGCGCGTATCCCTGAACAGCGCATACCATTCGGCTGCGTCCTCCGCTGCAGGGATCCGCAGCTCAAGACACGGCTGCTCAGGCGCGAAGAGGCGCATAGTTGCCGCCGGTGAGTTTAAGCAAGTCGGCGGGGGAGAGCTCAATATCAAGCCCGCGTTTACCGCCAGAGACCATGATGGTTTGATACTGCTCAGCGCTGGCATCCAAAAGCGTGGGGGAAGGAGTTTTCTGCCCTAACGGCGAAATACCACCCACCACATATCCAGTGCGGCGCTCGGCAACCTTCGGATCGCACATGGAGGCGCTCTTCCAACCAAGGGCGTGTGCCGCTGCTTTCAGGTTTAGCTGCCCACTCACCGGCACTACCGCCACCGCAAAATCTTTGTCATGAACAATAAGAAGCGTTTTAAATACCTGCTCAGGATTGGCGCCAAGTTTCTGCGCGGCCTCCAGCCCAAAGGAGGTTTCTCCCTCCACATGCTCATACTCACGAATCTCAAAAGGAGTCTTAGTTTCCTTCAAGAGCGCGACCGCAGCGGTGGAGGCACCTTTCTTGCCGCTTTTATTCTTTTTAGCCATGAAGACTATTCTACGAAAACGTGAGGTGAACCCCTAAGGTATGTATCACCTTTACCTGCGTATGGATGGGGCGCCTGCAAGCGTTAGGCTACACAACGTTTTCCAACATAGCGGGTTTCTGACTAGGAGAATTAGCCGATTCATCTTCAATTGAGATACCAAAGTCGGTGACTGTACTCAGATCGTGCTCTGTCATGGTTGTGATCCCTGCACCGCGACCAGCAGAATTGAGGATTCCAGATCCCACAATATTGCCCTGAGCATCGTAAAACCAGAGTTTATAGACCTTTCCTTCGGGTAGCGCAGGCAGATTTGTCGTTGAAACACCCGCCATGTTGTGGGAAGGGGAGTACATGACCGATACTGGCATACCGTTGACTTTACCTTGGGCCATTGAAAGGTCAGGAGCCATGCTGATTTGCTCGACGATCGACTGGTCGCCAGGTCGTGCAGCTGCCGGATGTGCTGGAGCCGAAGAGGACACCCTCGCGGCTTGAAGCTCCTGGGAGGTACGTTCTAGTTGCTGATGCTGCGTGAAACCCCATATGCCCAGACCAGCAGCGATAATAATACTTGCCGCAGCCGTCATGCGAGATGGTGAGAATTTACCCTGAGCCCCGAACCAACGCCGTTTAGCTCGTGCATAAGCGGAATCCTCTGAGTCTGCGATAGCTTGAGCGTTGTCTGCATTATCTGATGCAAAGTAACCTTCGGAATCGGCATGATCACTCTTATGCTCGGCATTCACATCATCTGTACCTAGCTCATTAACTGGCTGGATTTGCTCGGTATGTGCAACCTGCGCCATCACACGAGCTTTAAGCTCAGCGGACGGTTCTTGCGGAGTGAGCGAAGTACCAAAAACCTCAGAGAGGACCGCAGCATCGGTCTTAGCATCTTCGCGTTCGTGTTTGGGGGCCCACGATTCAAACGCTATACGTTGCGTTGGTGAAAGCGTGTGGAGGGCGTAGTCGAGTTTATCGGGGAAATCTTCGGGATAGTCTTTAGTGCTCACGGGTGCCCTCCAATCGTTCACGTAGTTTCTGCATGCCAGCGCGCATGCGGGTTTTGACAGTTCCTAGAGGAATGCCCGTTTCATCGGAGATCTCGCGCTGTGATTTACCTCCGAAATATGCCATAGTGAGCAGCTGCGCTTGTTCGCGTGGAATACCCGATAGAGCATGATGAACCTCCTCCGTATCCATAAAAGCAGCTATTGCGTCATCAACATGATGATAAGATTCGCGATACTCCTCAAGACCGCGTGTGAAATCACGTTCTGTGGAGGCTGCAACGGAGCGCACCCTATCAACCGCACGGCGGTGAGCAATAGTTGCAGCCCACGACAACACAGTACCCCGTTCTGCACGGTATAAAGGCGCTTTTTGCCATATTTCTAGAAAAACTTCTTGAGTAACTTCTTCCGCATGCGTTCGGTTATGAAGAATGCGGTTAATAAGCGCGTACAGACGCGGAACAAGCGCATCGTATAGAGCTTCAAAACAGTGTTCGTTTCCTGCGGCAGCACACTCCATCAACGCAGTTAAGCGCTGATATTCCTGAGGAATTTGGGTGGCTTTTTGAGCTTCTTGATACGCCGAAGTCACCTGACGATCCAAAAAAGTCATGGTCATATCATCTCACGCCCTATGATGACATTTGATTATTGTGTCGGTGATAAGCGAAGTTTAGGTATGTTTTACACCCTAGAAAATATTCCAGGGTGTAAAGCAGCATACCGGCAAAATATTACTTCGACATGGCGGAAGCCGAAGGAGACATCATGGCGTCTTTGTTTTCCATCTTGCCTCCTTTGTCACCGTCCATCTTATTGTCATCATGCTTCATGCTGTCATGATCTCCCTGCATTTTATCGCCGTCCATCTTGCCGTGGTCGCCATCCATCTTGTCCCCAGACATGGCAGACTGGCTTGGCATAGCTGAAGGAGACATCATAGTGTCTGAACTCATCATGGCAGAAGAAGAGGGGGTGGATGATGCAGAAGAGCTCGACGATGCGCTCGGCGATGAGTTCTGATCAGAAGCGTTAGAAGAACATGCAGAAACACCAGCAACGAGGGCTAGAGAAACAGCTGCAAAAGACGCAGTGCGAAGAATAACGGACATACGTAACTCCAATCTTATATCGGCACAGGTAACGCGGAGGAGCGCCCGTACCATTGCAAAATATTCAGAATCCTAAACTGGACTCATTAGGTATTCGGAACATTCAGCCCGCTCGGATTGCAAAACCTCAGAAAAATTTTTAAATGATGTATCTGACTACCTCTCGCAACAACTTGAGAAAAACATCCATGATCTTGAATATTGCGCAGTAAAAGGCCTCATCAAGACTCTGCCAATTGTGCAGGCATCGCTATAAAAATAATTTCAACCAAACCGAAACCGCAGTTTGTTCCGAATATAACCATGACAACACGTGAGGCAGTATCGCCTCGCATTACCAATCCATGAGGAAGAATAACTATGCTGTTATCGCTCATCATCCTTGGCATACTCGGTGGTCTTATTACTGGGATCTCACCTTGTATCCTGCCTATCTTGCCCGTTATTCTCGTCACTGGCGGTGCAGATTCAGCGCGCACTGCATCTACCGAATTTGGACAAACAGGCATAGCAAAAGATTCTGCGGACAATGTGCAAGCCTTATTCTCGCGCAGAAGCGCAGTTCTCGGAAACGCAGCTCCAGCACCCATGCAGCGTACTGCATCACGCTGGCGTCCCTATCAAGTTGTAGGCGGGCTCGTTCTGAGCTTCAGCCTCTTTACCCTGCTCGGTTCGGTTATTCTTGCTGCCCTGCACTTGCCGCAAGATACGCTGAGGATTTTAGGTATCACCTTCCTCATTATTGTTGGGCTGAGCATGCTTATACCCCCGTTGGAGCGCCTGCTTGAAAAACCTTTCGCGAAATTCTCAAAGCTCGGAGCGAAACGCAGCACCACACGTGGCGGCTTCCTCATGGGGCTTGCTCTCGGTCTCGTCTATGTGCCCTGTGCGGGTCCGGTTCTTGCAGCTATTACCCTTGCTGGCGCAACCGGAAACATCGGTATCGAAACCGTAGCACTCACCCTATCTTTTGCTTTCGGAACAGCTATTCCGCTGTTGATCTTTGCTCTTGCGGGGCGAAGCATTGCAGAACGAGTTAAGACGTTCCGCACCCACCAGCGTGGAGTGCGCACCGCCTCGGGTGTACTCTTAATCGCTCTTTCAATCGGACTAGTATTCAACGTTCCTGCCCAGCTGCAGCGCGCAATTCCGAATTATACGGAAGGGATTGAGCAGACTATCAGTCAAGATACGCAGAATAATATTATTTCTTCTTCCACCGGTGGGTCGATAAGCTCGTGCCGACCCGATGAAGAAAAATTGCAGGACTGCGGCTCTGCCCCGGAATTAGCAGGTGGCACGGGTAACTTCAACACTGAGAATCAGCCAAGTCTCGCTCATATGCGTGGAAAGGTTACGCTCGTTGATTTTTGGGCATACTCGTGCATTAACTGTCAGAGGACGGCACCGCACCTGAATGAGCTCTACGCCAAATACCATGATTATGGTCTAGAAATAGTGGGAGTACACACGCCGGAATATGCGTTCGAACACGAAGGTAAGAATGTCCAGGCAGGCATTGAGAACCTAGGTATTAAATACCCGGTAGTTCAAGACAACGACTATGCTATTTGGCGTGCTTACAGCAACCGCTATTGGCCTGCACACTATCTCATTGATAGTGAAGGTAAACTTCGTGCTGTTCACTATGGTGAAGGTGGGCATAAGGTGACCGAGGCACAGGTACGCGAACTTCTCAAAGCCGCAAATCCACAAGTGCAGCTTCCAGACCCTATTCACAGGGATGATGCACAAGAGGAAACACAAAACGCGCATGATGCGCGAACCCCTGAAACGTATCTGGGCTCTAAGCGCGCAATGTACTTTGCGGGGCAAGAAAGCTACTCTAACGGAACCCGAACCTTCAAACCGGCAGATCGTCTAGCTGTTGACCAATACGACCTCAACGGTACGTGGTCTATAACCCCCGAACGTATTGAGCCTCAAGGAAACGATGGCACTTTGCGGATTAACTATCGTGCTCACGGAGTGCAGGTTGTTGCTGGCGGCAGCGGTACCATCGAAGTGCGGCGCAATGGTACAACAGAAAAGATTCACGTAGACGGTGCTCCCAACGCCCACCACATTGTGCGCGGCGATGAGCAAAGTAGCGGAGTTATTGAGCTCAAGGTCTCGTCCGGAGTGCAGCTGTACTCGCTCACCTTCTCATAAGTCTCTGCCGAATCTCACGCAGAATTCACCCCTGACGACTAAACCCGGGACTGTGTTTTCAAGGTTTTAGATCGCACATGACTAAAACCACGTAAAACGCATAGTCCCGGGTTTTACTGCGTTTTCACCGCATCTGTACCCGAGGGAGAGAGCACTCCGCGTACCGGGCTGCGGCAAGCTCAGCACATCCGTACTAAACTTAAGACAAGTAACATAGACGTCACTCAGAAAGTTATATCGTGCCCGTCACCTACGAACACCTTACCGAACGTATCCCAAACGTCTCAGCAGAAGAGCTTCTCGCTGGATTTCGTCCCTCAGAACGATTCGGTGAAGTGTCATTCGACAGCTATATTCCCGATCCAAACCAGCCCTCCCAAGCTGAAGCAGTACAAAAACTCAAAACCTTCGGCGATAAAATCAACAAAGGAGGAAATTCCGGCGGGTTCTTCGGCAAACTTTTTGGCGGTAAAAAGAAAGACTCCGCAAAATCCGGGCTCTATTTAGATGGCGGCTTCGGTGTTGGGAAAACCCACCTTCTAGCCTCCCTATGGCACTATGTTGACGGGCCCAAAGCCTTCGGTACTTTCGTTGAATACACCAACCTGGTTGGTGCCCTCACCTTCCGCAAAACCGTAGAAGCGCTCAGTGGGTACAAGCTCGTTTGCATTGACGAATTCGAGCTTGACGACCCCGGCGATACTGTCCTCATGTCCCGCTTGATGCGCGAACTCGCAGATGCTGACGTCAAACTCGTAGCAACCTCCAACACTCTACCCGGTGCCCTCGGCGAAGGACGCTTTGCCGCCGAAGACTTCAAACGTGAAATCCAAGTACTCGCCGAACAATTCGAAGTACACCGTGTGGATGGTGAAGACTTCCGTCATCGCGGTCTTCCAGCTGCACCGGAACCCGTAACTCCCGACGCGTTCGACGCTAAGGTTGAGGAAGTATTCGATGGCAAAACCGTGGGTATCGATACCTTTTCAGAGCTTGTCGAACACCTAGCGAAAGTGCACCCTTCCCGTTACCGCCAGTTTATCGACGGTCTGCAGGGTATCGCTTGGCGCGATGTACACCCGATTACCGAGCAAGCGGTAGCGCTGCGCTTTGTTGTGCTCGCTGACCGTCTTTACGACAAAGACCTGCCGATCGTCTCATCCGGTGTACCCTTCGACCAGGTCTTCACACCCGAAATGCTTGCTGGCGGTTACCAGAAGAAGTACTTCCGTGCCGTCTCGCGTCTGACGGCGCTCGCTCGTGAAGGCTTGCTAGGGGAATCAGAGGCTTAGACTTCATGGCATTGCGGTATAGCGTAGAAGGCTGTGCTTGATATTTGCGACCTTATTTGTGTAGAAGGTTGTAAGGTTTTTGGTACTGACGCTCGGCTTAAAAAGTGCGGCAAAAGATTTGGCAAACGACGAAAAAACCCGTATAGTATTTATCTGTCAGTGTGACGGGTAAAGCCTGTTGTTGATGCTTGAAAAGCACCTGATAAGCGGTTGTAGCTCAGTTGGTAGAGCACCACCTTGCCAAGGTGGATGTCGCGAGTTCAAGTCTCGTCAACCGCTCGTAGGACTCCTAGAGTTCGAACTCATCTCGCGAGAGATGTATGCGGTGAGGTGGTCGAGTGGTTAGGCAGCGGCCTGCAAAGCCGTGTACGCGGGTTCGAATCCCGTCCTCACCTCGCAACAACACATTGATGTTGTAGGCGCGATTGGCGCAGCGGTAGCGCGCTTCCCTGACACGGAAGAGGTCACTGGTTCGAACCCAGTATCGCGCACAAGTAAAAAGTCCCGGTTCTTAGAGAACCGGGACTTTTATGTTGCTTATAAACCTTCTTTAGTCATCAGAAATTTGAATAGCCTCAAGACCTAATTCAGGAGAGTAACGAAGAAGATAATCGACGAGCTTCACCTCGTAGAAACCGGAATTCTGTAGCTCAAAAGGCAAAATTAGCTCACCGGCAAGCATAAAGCTTTTCTGCCACGAGTCAATGCGTTCGTCTTCTAACTCCTCAATGGCAGCATCAAAGCGGAGTTGTCCATTAACCCTGTTCTTTGGAGAATCCGAGTATTGGTAGGGCAGACGTATAGCTGATGCTAACAGCTCGAAGGTTAGGGGCTTTGTGGGCTCCTCTGGATCCTTTGCATTGTGCCAGTCAATATCCTGGTTTTTCCGTGTAGCGCTGGGAATCGTACGGTAGCGGTCAATGTAGCCGTCTCCATCGCGTTCAACCACTATCGCAATCACTTCAAGAGAAGCGTCACTATCGCGTACACGTGCCTCACCGATTTGGTCTTCTGAGAGTGTTCCGTTTTTGGCGTTGATGTAATTATTCATCACATCAGCCATCACCGTTTGGGTTTGCGCACCTGGATGTTTCAGTAAGTAGGATTGCGCCCTATGCTCAGCGGTTTCCCGGTTCTTATTGAATTCTTCACGCGCTTCCTGGTATGCATCGTTCCAAGCATCAGGGTACTTTGGAGTATCTTCGTATGCTTTCTGAACAAGCTCGCTCATATCCGCCGGAATGCGCAGAGCTTTGCCGTCAAAATAGGGGAGTAACTGCGCATAACTGCTGAGCAGGATAGCGGGCTCGTAGACCGAACGTGAGCCTTTGGGGAACTCGGGGACTTGGGTTTCAGAACCAAAAATTTCAACACCACGAACGTAGCAGATGGGTGAACGATACTCGGAAGGTCGTTCTGAGTCATCACGCTCATGACGGTGCAGGCGGCCTAGCCTTTGAAGTACTAAATCTACCGGGGCGAAGTCGGTCACCATGACATCAAAGTCGAGGTCGAGAGACTGCTCGATAACCTGTGTTCCCACCACGATTAAACGTTCTGGGCGGCCATCACCTCGGTGAGCGCCTTTACCGAGCTGCGAAACTAAATCAGCTTCTTTCTCCGCACGATGTTTAGAGGTAAAACGGGAATGGGTCAACATTACGTCAGCGCCAAATTTTGCTCGAAGATGCTCGTAAGCGTTTTGAGCCCGACCCACCGTATTACAGATAACCGCGGCACAGCCGTGCCCGATTTCTAGGGGTTCCAGCACTTTATCAAGGTCGGTGAACTCGTCACCTATCTGACGAATGGAGATTGTTACCTGCTCTTCGGGGGCTGTTACCTGCCATTTATGTGGCGTGTAACCATCCTCGGCAGTGAGCGTATGAATAACTGGATAATCTAGGTCGAGAGAAGGCTCGGTAACATCCTCTGAGTCGAAATCATCATCAAAATCCCATTCAGTAGAATCCTGAATTTCAAGACCTTCCGCGTAACTTTCCATCAAAGAGGTGCGAACATGTGCAGGTAGAGTAGCCGACATGAGAATAACGGGTGCGTTCATCTGACCCAACCAGTAGAGTGCCTCCTTGAGATAAACACCCATATAGGCATCATAAGCGTGCACCTCGTCAATGATGACGACTTTAGAACCTAACCCAAGGTGGCGAAGCATCACATGGCGTGACTGTAGAGCCATCATAAGAATCTGGTCGATAGTACACACAACGAAGGTCGAAAGAATGCCGCGTTTCCGACCACCTATCCAGCTGTGACGTGCTACTGAAGTATTAGGGCGTATACTCTGTTTCCCTTCAATGTCGGCTTCTGAATCGAAAATATCAGCTCGCTGTAGGTAGCGGAAAGAATCTTGCTGTTGGTTTTTCGCATGGCCTAAAAACATAGTATGCGGTTCAAAACCGCCAGCAGGCCCTTGTGCCCATGCTTTGACCCGATCAAAAAGTGCGTTTGACGTCGCCTGAGTAGGGGCGGCAAAAGCGAGCCCACTGCGTCCTGTTTCTTGAGCCAGAATTTCGGCAGCGATGAGTCCAGCCTCAGTTTTGCCTTGTCCCATGGGAGCCTCAATGCACATCATGCCGCCGCCGTTCATCGAACGTGCAGCATTGACCACTACTTCCTGCATCGGTCGTAGAGTGGGATTTTTCCAACTAAACCGCGAACTGTACAGACCAGAAGTATCACTGTTTTCAACATGAGCAGCCCAGGGATATTCGAGTCCGAGAGCTTTCCAGCCTTGGTTTAGGCGCCCATGTTGTGCCTCAACGCTGAAAGTACCCATGGGGAAATACTCGGGATTAGAAGCAATCCAATCCGCCATAATCACCAGGCCCGTAAGATAAAGCTGCACGGCAACAGGGATTTTGGTACCTGACATGAGCTTCTTAAGAACCTGATCTGCGCTGGTTTGCTCCAGCGTCATCTCGAAAAGTTCATGCCACGCTTGATGCCACTTGTCGTTAAGCCCCTCAAAAATTGCACAAGCACGTCCGGTTTCTGGAACATATTCTGCAGGCACACCATGGTGTGCACCCGCAATGCTTGCGATTGTCTTGGCAGTCTCTACATCATCTGTATAACGTCCAGTAAGCAGCTTGATAAGGATGCTTTGGCTATAGGTTGAGTGAGGGCATCGGGTTCCTGTAGGTGGGGTGGTTAGATCCTGAGGGAAGCAGAAGCCTTGCTTTTCAATTCTGTCTCTAAAAACGCGGAGCTCTTCTTTGCCACGTGAGTCTAACTGTCCCGCGAACTCCGGTGTCGCTTTCCCCATATCATGGGTGGCGGCAACCCAACAGGCGAAAGACTTTGCCTCATCCTGTGTGAGGTTGAGTAACTCCATGATGCGCTGTTTAGTGCCAGGGGAGAGCCACTTATCCCAAAGCTCAGCAGCTACAGATCCTGCATCTGTCATGTGTTGAGGTAGGGAGAGGCCTATAGAGGGTGTTTCCTCAGATCCAGTTTTAGCCCATAGAGATGATGTCTCTACTGAAGCAAGTTGGCTGGGGCACATGGTATATTTGGCTGTCATTTTAACTCCTTATCGGTTAGACTTATAAGCTATTGTTCCCGCGAGGCGAGAAGCGCGGGATGAGCCTTTTGTACGGTTTCTTCTTAAAATGCTCCCCAGTTCCTCTGGGGATCTTCTCGTTTTACTCTTATTTTATAAGTTTGTTCGTTTTCTTCTTGACTTATTATTTCCTTTAGGCCTACACTGAAGCTGTGCTCAGTTGAACCTGGCGATACGGCAGTGTATCTAATGAGCTTCATATCTTTTATTTTGAAGTATGTGATAAGAATATGCTTAAGATTTCGTCGTCGTACGACGACTCTTAACATGTGACCTTAATCAATGATGAAAGGAGGGAACATGTCTAGTGGCCAGTCGGTGCAAAATAATGTGGGCTCCGGCTTTAATCTGTGCTATGAACCATGGATTCCTGTTCTCTATACCTCAGGGAAAGTACAAACAGTTTCTCTGAAACAGTTGTTTGAAGATGGCGGAACAATTCGGAAAATCCATGCTAATGATGCAACAACCGATGTTGCGATTCTCGGAGTGGTTACTGTTGTGTTGTTCCGTGCAATTCTTGCAGATTCAGGGGAATATAGAGAGCTACACAATAGTCCTAAAAGCTGGATTCAGAGTGTTCGTTCGGGTGATCCTGAGCGGTTAAAGTTTATTTTTGACTATTTGGAGAAGTATAAAAACCGCTTCGACCTTTTTGATGCCGAGCGCCCTTTTATGCAGGTCGCGGATCTGCACACGAGTAAAGGTGAGGTAAAACCTGTATCGCGTCTGGTGCTTGACTCCGAGAGCGAGTACTTCTCAATGCGTGCTGAACAAGCCTTGACGTCGCTGAGTTATGCTGAAGCAGCGCGGTACCTAGTAACCGTGCAGGCATACGATTATTCGGGCATTAAGTCCGGTGCCGTTGGAGATCCTCGTGTCAAAGGTGGTAAGGGATATCCTTTGGGAGTGGGCTGGTATGGAACTACGGGTAAGGTTGTTATTCATGGTGAGAACCTGATTGAAACCCTACTATATTGCATGGATTATGATCAGCTTCTCAACGTTGAAAGGAGCAAGGGTAAGAATCGCAAACTTGCTCTACAAGATAAGCCTGTTTGGGAGCGTGAAAGCCCTGATACCGCTGCTCCTCGCGCATATACGGGTGGTGACCCCACCAAGTATAAAGACGAGCCTGTGCCCGCAGCTGGCATGTGCGAAATTCTGACCTGGCAGTCACGCCGTGTTCGCCTTTTTCCTGAAAATGGGCGAGTCACTGGGGTGCTTGTATCGAACGGTGATAAGTGGCTCGACCGTAACACGTATACCGATCCGTTAACTGCTTACCGCTTTAGCAAAAATCAATCTACTCAGACTAACCCTGTTTGGATGCCAAAAGCGCACAGTGCCGAACGTACACTGTGGCGTGGGGTTGATGCGTTATTAATACGTCTAGACTCGTCACAAATGAAGCAAGATAAACCGGCACCTGTTATACGACAAATTTCCAGTGGAAAGTATTTTCCTGCAGGTGCTAAGGCTAATGTGCAACTTGTAGGTATGGTTTATGGTAACCAAAGTGCTGTAATTGAGGGGACTATAGATGAATCATTGTCTATAGAGCTTGCTCTTCTTACAGAGCAGGGTGCCCGTATTTCTACAACGGTACGTGAAAACATCCAGATAACTATAGATGCAGCTATTGCTCTTGGACAGTACACAGGAAACCTTCTTCGAGCAGCTGGTAAGGAATACGAGTTCCGTCCTACCGTAACGGAAAGTATTCTGCATCGTATGGAAGATGAATTCCGCAGTTGGCTTGCAGATCTGAGCGTTTCTGATGATGTATCTACGCAAGCCGCTATGTGGCAGTCAAAAGTACGTCGCCTTCTTGAGGATGAGGCTGACCAGCTCGCTGTGAGTGCTGGCCCTAAAGCTGCTATAGGAACTATCTACGATGAGCAGCTTTATACCACGGCTAAAGCACGCCGTCAGTTTGGTGGTCGACTGTATAAGCTTCTGCCTCTCGCATATTCTTCAACACCTACTGAGAAAAAGGAGGAAGGTAATGAGTGACGTCGAGTCTCAAGTCACTTTGAGTAACTATGTTACTCGTAAGGTGATGTCTCTCTATCGCCAGAAAGATGCTGGTAGTTCAGTTGCTACCGCAAAACTGGCACAGTTGCGTCGAGGGGCGGGAAAAGACCCTGTAAGCCATCCGGAACTATGGGGAATTATTTTCGGAGAAGATGAAGATACCCCTGGTTTTCCCGAATGTTATAGAGGTAAATACGACGCCCCTACTCGTGGGGAATATGCAACTTTTAATGCAGTAACCCTCTTTGCCTTGCACCAGCAAGCACGTTCTCAGCCTATGCATGTGCCAGGTTTCAGGTTCGGTACAGCAGCGGGGCAACTTACCCTGAAAACTAGTGAGTCTATGAAGAAAAGGTTTGATTCGCTGTTAAAAGCACGAAGCGAACCGGCACGCAGGCATTATTTGCGTAGCCTCATAACACTTCTAAGGTCAGAAGAAATTGCTTTTGACTATGGGCAGTTTGCTCAGGATTACATGCAGTTACTAAATTCTGAAAAACGCGATGCGGTTATTCTGCGCTGGAGTCGTGACTTTTTGTATGGCTACGAACCCAAGAAATCTAAAACCTCAGAGGAAACCTCTAATAACTAATTGAAAGGATAAGAACTATGTCGTTCTTTGTTGATATTCACGCTCTGCAAACTCTTCCCCCGTCAAACATTAACCGTGACGATACCGGAAGCCCAAAATCCGCTATTTTTGGTGGTGTAAGCCGCCAGCGTGTCTCTAGTCAGGCATGGAAATCAGTCATTCGCCGTAACTTTGAAGAACACTTAGACCGCTCTGAAATCGGTGTTCGCACCCGCCAGGTTGCCGACATGATTGTAGACCGCATTACCAATATCAGCCCCGATTTTGACCCAGATAAAGCCGAATCAGCTGTTGTGGACGCTTTCAAAGCGGCCAAAATCAAACTTGAGAAGCCCAAGGCCAAGAAGGGAGAAGAAAATACTGGCCGCGCTGTATCGGGTTACCTTCTCTTCCTGAGTAACCAGCAGATTAACCGTCTTGCCAACGCCATCATAGAGGCTAAGGGCGAGAAAATCCCCGCTAAGGAAATCAAAGACATTCTGGATACCGAGCATAGTGTTGATATTGCACTCTTTGGCCGTATGCTGGCCGACGCCCCGGATTTCAATGTGGATGCCGCTTGTCAGGTGGCTCACGCCCTTGGGGTACATGGCTCGGAACCTGATTTTGACTACTATACTGCCGTTGATGATGTAATTCGTGAATCAGAAGATGAAACCGGTGCTGGAATGATCGGTACCATCGAGATGGCCTCCAGTACCCTTTACCGTTACGCCAACATCAATGTGGACGCTCTGAAAACTAACTTAGGCGGTTCTTCGGTTGCTACCGTTGAAGCTACCCTCGCTTTTATTCGCGCCTTTATAGACTCGATGCCCACCGGTAAACAGAATACGTTTGCTGCACGTACTCTGCCTGAGGCCGTGGTTGTGACGGTGCGTGAGGATCGCCCGATTTCTTACATTAATGCGTTCGAAAAGCCTGTTACGGAGAAATCTTCCGAAGGCCGCCGTCTCTTGGCTGCTCATGCACTAGCAACGGAAGCCGTAAACATCCGCGAAAGCTACGGGTATGAGCCCGTTGCATCGTATGTGGTAGCGCTTGGCGAGCTACGTAAGGCATTGTCGAATATAGGAGAGGCTGTAACTTTAAGGGAGCTTCTGACTTCCCTTGAAAATCAGCTGACTGAGTTAATCGGTCAGGAGTCTTAATTATGCCTAGTCTGCTCCTTAAACTGAGCGGGCCAATGCAGTCCTGGGGTACACAAAGCCGATACCGTCGTCGAGATTCTGGGCATGAACCCAGCAAATCTGGCGTTATTGGTTTGATAGCCGCGGCCTTAGGACGTGCACGGACGGAGCCCATAGATGACCTTGCTCGGCTTAAATTTGCGGTGCGTGTAGATGCACCTGGTACTTTACTGCGCGACTACCAGACTGCAAAAGATTGGGCGACAGATCCACATGGCACGGCATTGCTCTCGACCCGTTATTACCTTTCGGACGCTGTTTTTGTGGTGGCTGTGGAAGGTGACCGAGAGGATCTAAAGAATATCGAATCGGCGCTTAAGAAACCGGTATATCCGTTGTATCTAGGGCGGCGTTCTTGCCCTGTAGGGTATGACCTTGTGCTCGGTATTCGTGAAGAATCTGCTGAAGAAGCCCTAAGGAATGAAGAGTGGCATGTGCCTGAACACCGTCGCTTAGAGTTCCCCGATCCTGTCCGGCTACGCATTTTACGGGACGCAACGCCTGGCGAGCAGGGAGACTTAGTACAGGATGTTCCGGTTAGCTTCAGCCAGGCACATCGTCAATACGCAGTACGAGCGGTAGTTTCTGTCGAACCTAAGATAATTGAGAATCCCAAAGGCAAACGTCACAACGACATTGATTTTATGAGGACGGTGACTGAAGCATGACCTACTTCTCAAAGTTCCTCATTAACCCGCAGCGTCGTGGCGCCCGCAAACTACTAAGTAGCCCGCAGGCTTTGCACGCAGCCATCATGGCAACCGTTCCACCGGATGTAAAACCTGAGGACGGACGTATTTTATGGCGTCTGGATATAACAGGACACCAGTACGTGCTATATGTGTTAAGCCCTGAAAAGCCTGACTTTTCGGCTTTGATCGAACAAGCCGGGTGGGATACTCGACCAGGGGAGAGCGCCCACTATGGACGTTTGCTCGCAAAACTGGAGAACGGGCAGGAATGGGGGTTCAGGCTTACCGCTAACCCCGTAAAACGTCAGAGAGGGAAAGGCGATAAAATCTTGCCTCATGTGACGCCAGCTCAGCAAAGTGCATGGTTGCGTGAACATGCTCAGCAATGGGGCTTTGAAGTCATACCAGTTGAAAACCAGGAGATCGCGGATATCCCTCTTGTAACGGCGCGCAAGGATCTTTCCTTCAATCGTCGTGATTCTTCTGGAAACATAGGAAAAGTCACTCTGCGGAAAGCGCAGTTTGACGGTGCTTTGCGTATTACCGATGTCGAGCTGTTCCGTCAAGCATTGGTGAACGGTATGGGCCGTGGTAAAGCTTATGGGATGGGTCTGATGACTTTAGCTTCGCTTACCCGATAAACCCAGTGTGCGCATAAATTTTAAAAAGGGCGGGGTATATATGTACCCCGCCCTTCATATCAGCATTTTATTTTCGAGGAGGAACGATGATCGGGGCAACTCCACCCAATATCAGTGAATTAACAAGGAGTTCAGAACGACTCTCTTATATTTATGTGGAACACGCAACAATTCACCGTGCAGACAATGCAATCACTGTGACGGAAGAGCGGGGAGTCACCCATATCCCAGCAGCGTCTTTAAGCGCTTTACTGCTGGGACCCGGCACACGAATAACCCATCAGGCCATGACATTATTAGGAGAGTGCGGTACTTCGGCTATATGGGTGGGAGAGCAAGGGGTGCGTTACTATGCGCACGGACGGTCTCTAGCACGTTCCTCTCGATTACTCATTGCTCAGGCAGAGAAAGTATCAAATACTCGTTCTCGCCTAGAAGTCGCACGCACTATGTATGCATGGCGTTTCCCCGATGACGACACTAATGGGCTCACGATGCAACAGCTTCGAGGACGTGAAGGTGCCCGGGTGCGACGGGTATACAGGTACTGGTCAGAGCAAACGGGAGTTCCATGGACGCGACGTAGCTATAATCCAAATGATTTTGGAGATGGAGACCCTATTAACCAGTCTCTTTCAGCAGCACACGCTTGCCTCTACGGTATTGTTCACGCCGCAATAGTTGCTTTGGGATGCGCTCCAGGACTGGGATTCGTACATACCGGTAACTCGTGGTCTTTTGTATACGACATCGCGGATTTATACAAGGCTGAGATTACTATTCCGGTGGCTTTTCAGGTGACTGCTAAGTATGAGAAAGGCCAGGATATTGGAGCTATTACTCGTCGTGCTGTTCGTGACCGTATTCGCGGCGAAAAGATTATGCAGCGGGTGGCTCGGGATATTCAACGTTTACTTGTTCCCGATGAAATTCCAGAAGAAATTCTAGAAAGCACCGATATGATGCTTTGGGATGAGAAAACTGGTGGCACATCTGCTCGACACAATTTTGAGATGGATGGGGACGCATGATTGTAGTGGTTTTATCTGCATGCCCAGTTGGGTTACGAGGCGATCTTACGAGGTGGTTATTAGAAATTAGTGCTGGAGTTTTTGTAGGAAAAGTGAGTGCGCGCGTTCGTGAACATTTATGGAATCGCATTACGGTTACTTGTAGTGATGGTCGTGCTCTTATGGTGTACTCGGCAGATAATGAACAGCGTCTTGATTTCAAGGTTCATAATTATCCATGGGAGCCTGTAGATTTTGAGGGAGTCAAACTTATGATGCGTCCATCTACTCCCAAAGAAAAATTGGGACTTCGAAAAGGGTGGAGTAAAGCAAGTCGATATAGGCGTGCTTCCCAGCGGCGCCACAGTTAAAAATCATGTAGGGTTAATAGAGGCTTTGGGCTCCAAACTAATTCTAAAACTTGCTATGTGGGGATAAAGCTCCATGTCAGCAAGTGTTTTCCCCGCACCTGCGGGGATGAGCCGCCGCACGCGAAACAGCCAAAGCAACAGCCTCTGTTTTCCCCGCACCTGCGGGGATGAGCCGATATTTACACGATCCGCCTACTGGTAAACGATGTTTTCCCCGCACCTGCGGGGATGAGCCGCTCTGCAATTTCGGGTGACTCAACCTTAGGTGGTTTTCCCCGCACCTGCGGGGATGAGCCGCGGCGCTTTAGGATTCACAGCAGCAGGCGCGAGTTTTCCCCGCACCTGCGGGGATGAGCCGGCGCCGCTGCCGCCGCGTCCGGCTCAAAGCTTGTTTTCCCCGCACCTGCGGGGATGAGCCGAATACGCCCAAAACCTCCAGACAGACCTCGCCGTTTTCCCCGCACCTGCGGGGATGAGCCGGGTAACGGCTGCTTATCAACTATCCTAACTTCGTTTTCCCCGCACCTGCGGGGATGAGCCGGTAAACGAGATTCACGCCCGCCCCGCAGCAGAGTTTTCCCCGCACCTGCGGGGATGAGCCGCGTACACGGGTGTTGAGACGGGCGGGGCGAACGTTTTCCCCGCACCTGCGGGGATGAGCCGTACAGGCATCCAGCATTCCAAGAAATGCGCCGGTTTTCCCCGCACCTGCGGGGATGAGCCGGTTTTTCGTTGCGTGGATGACTGATTGCGTGCTGTTTTCCCCGCACCTGCGGGGATGAGCCGAGCACGACTTCGCGGTTCAGCAGTGGAAGACGGTTTTCCCCGCACCTGCGGGGATGAGCCGAAACCTCCGATGCCCTGCCCCTCCGAAAGGCTGTTTTCCCCGCACCTGCGGGGATGAGCCGGAAGTTTCTCATGTGTTCTAGATCGAGCATTAGTTTTCCCCGCACCTGCGGGGATGAGCCGTCGCTAAAGATATTGCAACGGTGTGTGTAGCAGTTTTCCCCGCACCTGCGGGGATGAGCCGGAGGGTTTATGAGTGAGGCACCTGAAGCATCGGTTTTCCCCGCACCTGCGGGGATGAGCCGCCGCCTTCACGCGCATCAATGGTGCTGCCGGTGTTTTCCCCGCACCTGCGGGGATGAGCCGACGCAGCGACCAGTCACGCGGTACAACACGCTGTTTTCCCCGCACCTGCGGGGATGAGCCGACAAACCGCGATCAGGCTACCACTACATTCCGGTTTTCCCCGCACCTGCGGGGATGAGCCGTCGTTATCAACCTTGTCACCCCAGTTTCCAGAGTTTTCCCCGCACCTGCGGGGATGAGCCGGCTTCGTGCCCGAGTCCGTACCCGAGTACCTGGTTTTCCCCGCACCTGCGGGGATGAGCCGCATACAAGAGACAGGATCGCGCCCGCCTCGCTGTTTTCCCCGCACCTGCGGGGATGAGCCGGCAAATTGTTCATTCGGCGTATTTCGTTGCGAGTTTTCCCCGCACCTGCGGGGATGAGCCGGGCCGCCGTAAACCTAAGCCCATACCACGGCCGTTTTCCCCGCACCTGCGGGGATGAGCCGAAAAGGTCGGTTACCGAGAATGAACGCCCGCCGTTTTCCCCGCACCTGCGGGGATGAGCCGGGGTAGCTGACCTTGTAGATGCCCGCCGGTAGGTTTTCCCCGCACCTGCAGGGATGAGCCGCGGCGCTGGTAGGTGAGCCGGGCGCCGGAATGGTTTTCCCCGCACCTGCGGGGATGAGCCGAACCAGTAAGCACGGTGGTGCAGGTCGAGATTGTTTTCCCCGCACCTGCGGGGATGAGCCGCCCCGCCGTAAGGCGGGGCGCAGGGAGGGCGAGTTTTCCCCGCACCTGCGGGGATGAGCCGGTGAGCAGGGTATCCCCGGCCCGCAAGGTGCAGTTTTCCCCGCACCTGCGGGGATGAGCCGAAGCTATGCGCGCCGCCTTACGACATTGGGAAGTTTTCCCCGCACCTGCGGGGATGAGCCGCCAGAGCTGAATTCATATGCCGCCACTGCGCCGTTTTCCCCGCACCTGCGGGGATGAGCCGTGAAGAGAACCAGTCAACTTCTGTGCCTTCATGTTTTCCCCGCACCTGCGGGGATGAGCCGGTTCCAGTGAAGGCACCGGTTTGTTTCATGCAGTTTTCCCCGCACCTGCGGGGATGAGCCGATCGCCTGGATAGCAGGAATGAGAATCCCTAGGTTTTCCCCGCACCTGCGGGGATGAGCCGCATACTCGATCCTCAACCACGGAGGCGACGACGTTTTCCCCGCACCTGCGGGGATGAGCCGCCTACGGGGGCTCAGGTGGTTCAGATTGGTGGGTTTTCCCCGCACCTGCGGGGATGAGCCGACGAAATGCGTAGCATACCCGGCCTGTGGGATGTTTTCCCCGCACCTGCGGGGATGAGCCGAAACCTACCGCGCCATCATCAACCACATCATCGTTTTCCCCGCACCTGCGGGGATGAGCCGACGAAATGCGTAGCATACCCGGCCTG
>ERZ772874.13-NODE-13-length-104664-cov-19.418062_pt1 | contig 104664 bp, 82 predicted proteins | sample MGYA00580586_ERZ772874 | MGnify/ENA primary metagenome ERZ772874 (study PRJEB29015, sample SAMEA2737952) | human oral metagenome | biome: human oral; feature: human-associated habitat; material: dental | place: China | collected 2154 ... | reverse complement strand
ACACAAACGCCCCAAAACGGCGCGGAGAGGCCCGATCCTCCCATTTGTGTACACTCCTGCGTCGTCGCCCTGGCGGTGAGGCCCACGTCGCCGGGGTGGTGACGCAACCACCTACCCACACGAGCTCACGAAGCCTCTATTTTAGGATTCGGCTTTACCCGGAGTCGTCTCGTTTTCGCCATCCAACCTTCCCAAAACATAATCGCGATCTTGACCACGACTCGTCGTTTGCGGATTCTCGCCACTTAGCCTACGAGGAGAGGTCTCAGTATGCCCTTCCACATATCGTCTAGAATGCTCTTCGTACGTACAGCGCGCATGACGAGCATCGAGAGGGCAGGCGTATGAACAGACCAATCCTCGGCATCATCGGTGGGGTGGGGCCGCTGGCAACCGCATACTTCATGGAAGCGATCATCAAGAAGACCCCCGCAACCACCGATCAAGACCACATCCCGATGATCGTGTTCAACGACCCACAGATCCCTGACCGCACCGCCTATATCCTCGACCACACAAAACCCGACCCACAGCCCGAGATGGTCAAGGTTGCCCAATGGCTCGAGGAGGCCGGTGCCGACTACATTGCCATCGCCTGCAACACCGCGCACTACTTCTATGACGCTATCTGTAAGGCCGTGAGCATCCCCGTGCTCAACATCATGGAGGAGACGGCGCGAAGGATAGCCCACGAGATTGGCGCCACGGGCGCAGTGGGGCTTCTCGCCACGGACGGCACCATAGAGTCGGGCGTCTTCCAGGGCTACTTCGAGACCGAGGGGCTGAGGACAATAGAGCCCGACGACGCTGATCAGAGGCGCGTCATGTCCCTCATCTACCAGGGGATCAAGGCAAACGGGGCCTACGATCCCAGGGGTCTCGTCCGGCTCGCCGAGCGCCTCCATGAGCGGGGCGGCGATGCCGTGGTGGTGGGATGTACGGAGCTCTCGGTCATCTACCAGGACCTCACCCAAAGGCCACCGTTTCTATTCGACTCCCTTGACATCCTCGCCGAGCGCTGCGTAGAGACCTACGAGTCGGAACGCAAGGACAAGGGGAACGTATGGGTGCAGGCCAAGGTGACGCCTGCCCGGCCGCAAGGGCCGGACTCCATCTCTTCGTAACGCTTGTGGTGAACTTCGTAACGCCTGTGGTGAACTGCACGCTCCTGCGCGTGTCAACATGATGACACGAGGCCAACAGGCGCTCGGCCAACGGGAAGACGTACGTTACGCCAAGAGACGAATCCTGCCCATATAACAAGCGAACAAAAAAAGGGGTCGGATTTACCCGACCCCGTCTTGAATGCCTTGTCCTGTGGTACCTAGATGACCGAACCGCCACCCACGAAGTGACCGGAGGAGTAACTTGCGCTCCTGATCTCGACACCACCGTAGTTAGAGTGGATCATCTGACCGTTACCAATATAGAGGGCGACATGGGTGGTCGATCCGGTTCCCGAACCCCAGAACATGAGATCGCCTGGCTCAAGCTGAGAAATACTCGTCTTCAAGCCGTGCTGCATGACCCATCCGATCATGGAGTTGTTGTAGCCATTGGCCATACGCTGTCCACGAGGGATCGAGTACCCCGCCTGTCGGAACGCCCACCAGACAAGCCCGGAGCAGTCAAACTCCTGCCCGGCGATGGCGTTGCCCGCATAGGAGTAGGAGACGCCCAGCTGGGACTTCGCTGCGGCTATAACCGCCGAGATGCCTGAGCCATAGCTTTTTCTCGAGCTAGAACCAGAAGAACCGGAACTGCTGTTTGACTTCGACTTACCCGAGTTAGATCTACTCTTAGACTCTGAGCGCTTGTTCGAGCTAGAGCCACCGTCTGAGTTAGAGTTGCTGTTGGAACCGGAGTCCCTGTTTGACCCAGAGTCCCTCTTCGACCCAGAATCCTGCCTTTCGTCCGAATTACCACCCGAGTTAGAATTCGAGCGCTCATTCGAACTTGAGTCATCACCTCTCTGGGAACCACCGTTGTCAGCGGCCGCATCCGAGTTCGACTCATCACCCGTGTTGTCGTGAGACGCCGCAGCCGCAGCCTCGGCCTCGGCCTGCTTGCGCGCCGCCTCCGCTGCCTCAGCCTCGGCCTGGCGTTTAGCCTCCTCCTCAGCCTGCTTGCGCGCCGCCTCCTCGGCCTCTATCTGCTTGCGAACCTCCTCGGAGAGATTGTTGACGTAGCTGCGCTGATTGGAGATGACCGACTGGATCTGCTCGTAGCTCGCCTTGCTCTGCTCTAGGAGATTCTCCTCCTCCTTCTCCTCCTGCTCAAGCTTGGACTTCTGCTCTTGCAGCTCGGACTGAATCTTCACTACCTCAGCGATGGCGTTGGTCTCCTTCTCGGAGACCTTGTTCGCGTAGTATACGCGTGAGGCAAGGTCATCGAAGGAGGTAGATCTCAAGACATACCCAACGAAGTTGGTGTCATCCTTGTAGTTATCGGACATGATGCCCGAAAGCTCTGTCTGCGCATCCGTAAGCTCAGATTGTTTTGTCTCGATCTGCGACTGTGTGTCGCTTATCTGGGCACGCGTATCCTCCAAGTTCGCCTGAGCCTGCTCGAGCTCGGAGAATCTCTCGTTCGCTTGCTGTGAGTACTCTTGGAGCTTTGCTCGTGCTTGATCAAGCTCACTTTGCATCTCAGCAGAACTCGTCGCACCAAAGGCATAGGTCGGAACAGTCGAGAACGCAAGCGTGAGAGAGAGACCCATTGCGGCCCCTGCCCTCACCACAGCCCGTATCTTATCTGTCATAAGCTCCCTACCTCGCAAAAGTCATCTGCACTGTCACAGTTTCCACTCTTGCCCGCATAATCCTTTGTTACTTTACTCTTGGAGCACACGCTGCCGCACGAGAAAGAGAATCAACATATGCCTTGACACACGACCTCACCGCGCACCCCTGCGCAGGACCCTACCCAAGAGACGGGACACCATGCCGGCCTCGGGGGCCTTGGTCGCCAAGGCAATGCCATAGGTCACCACAAGCGCCGGAATGCCCGCAAGCATAAGGCACGCGATGGAACCGAACGTTCCTGCCGCCACCAGGGCGGTGCGCGCCAGGAGGGAAAGGACAGCGAAGCCGACCGCTGCGCCGGTCACACCAAACACCGATGCCCTCACGGCACAGCCTACCACGCTCCAAAGGCCCATCGGCCCCAGCTGCCGCCGGAGGCCCACAAACGAGACCATATCGACCAACAGCATGTACGCAGCTGAGCTGAGCGCCACGAAGTTGAGCCCGAGGATAGGGGTGAGCAGCAGGCAGAGTGCCGTTTGGATAAGGGCGGCAATCACGTGGGCACGCGCGTAGAGGCTCATGCGTCGCATGGACGAGCACACCTTCTGCAGGTAGGTGTTCACCCCATAGAGCGGCAGCGACACCGAGAGCGCCTGAAGGTACTGCGTCGTGGTCCCGATCTCATCCGGGCTGAACCTGCCTGCCGATATGAACCCGACGAGAGGCCGCGCGAAGACGATCAGGTAGAGCATGAACGGAATCATGTGGAAGAGAATCTGGCTCGTGCCGTCGGCCACGCCCCTCTTGTATGAGTCAAGGTCGCTCTCCGCGACATAGACCGACAGTTCGGTGAACATGGCAGTGGTTATGGGCACGGCGAGGATGGCGTAGGGAAGCGTGAACCACAGGCGTGCATAGTAGGAGATCGAGGCGCCCGCCCCCGTCACCGAGAGTGCCGAGCTGTTCATTACCGAGGTGGTCTCAAAGGAGCAGAGCATGACAACGATGGTGGGCACACCAATGGTGAGGGTCTCTTTGATGGCCGGGTCACGCAGGTCGATACGCCACCTGAGGCGAATGCCATGTCGTTTCAGCGCGGGCAGCTGGACGAGCACCTGCACGGCGACGCCAAGCGGGTTGCCAAGGGCAAGGACGATGAGGGCGAGTGAGGGATCTGAGTCTACGAGCCAGGCGTACGCGAGAAACGAGGCAGTCGTCACGAAGTTGTTGATGATGGGCGCCGCACTCGACCAGAGATAGTCCCTCTCGGCGTTAAGGACGCCCGAGAAGATCGATGATAGCGAGTAGAGCACGACCTCTATCACGAAGAAACGGAAGAAGTAGGCGGCAAGCTCGGAGTCGAACTCACTCGTCGCGCCGAACGATTGCGTCCACACCACCTGGGCAGCGAACACGAAGCCCAGGGCGGCGACGGCGCCCATGAGCAGGAGCACGATAGAGACGAGGTTCGAGGTGTAGGAACTCGCCCCCTCCGCGCCGAGACGTCTCTTGATAGAGAGGTACACGGGCAGGAAGGCCGTGACGAGCATGCCACCCACGACGATCTCGTAAAGTTGGTTGGGAAGGTTGTTGGCAACCGAGTAGCAGCTCGCCATCACGGTGACGCCAAGGGCGTACGCCTGCCCCCAGGTGCGAAAGAAGCCCGTGATGCGGCTCACGATGACCAAGGCGCTCATGAGGGCGGTGTTGCGACCGATGGCAACCGCAGCCTCTTGGCCAGCCTCCTGGACGGCCTCCATAGGAACCGTGTCGGAACCGACGCCGCCCCCAAGTCCGGACGAGGGCCCCTCAAAGGGCGCGAGGTGCCTCGGCCTCCCCTGGGACGAGGACGAGCCGACCTTAGACATCTTGGCCCTCGCTGCCGTCACCTCAGGCGAGGCCATATGCTTGGGCCCACGCGTCATCGGTGGCTCTCCTGGAGCCACATCGCCCTGCGGCACTGCGCTACCTCATCCTCGCGTCGAGCTCACCTGCGAGCTCGCCGAGCGTCACCTCGTAGCGCTCAGCCGTGACGAGCAGGTGGTAGATGAGGTCACCCATCTCGTAGCGGATGTGATCGTGGTCATCGTCCTTGCAGGCCATGATGACCTCGCTTGCCTCCTCGGCGAGCTTCTTCAAAAGCTCGTCCTCCTCACCGGTGAGGAGCCTGGCGGTATAGGAGCGAGCCGGGTCATGCTCCCAGCGCCCGTGAATGGTAGTCGCAAGAGAGTCGAGCGTCTCTGCCATATCGCCATCCTGCACGTCTGCGGTACGCACGCCCATCCTAGTCCCCCTTCGCCCGCCCCGCACACAAGGCAGGCGCGTCTTCTGATGCCATCGTTTCGACAAGCTCGCGAAAGAAGCAGCTTCGGCTTCCCGTGTGGCAGGCGGGGCCAGGGGAATCTACCTCATAGATGAGGGTATCCGCGTCACAGTCCACGAGCACACGCCTGACACTCTGCACGTTTCCGCTCGTCGCTCCCTTATTCCAGAGCTCGTGGCGAGAGCGGCTCCAGAACCAGCTCGCGTTCGTAGCGAGGGTGAGCCGAAGGGCCTCCTCGTTCGCCCAAGCAACCATCAGGACCTCGCCCGTGCCCACCTGCTGCACGACCACAGGAATGAGACCCCGCCCATCGTATCCCAGCCGAACCTCCCCAAGCGCGACCTGCTCCATGCATCCTCCTGGTTTGCCTGACCGAACAACCCTGCGTACCCGACAGATTCTAGCGTTATGCGACCCTTCGGGGCAACCGGGCACAAGGCCCATGGGTTAGAAGTCCAGCCTCACGGCAATGCCCTGGCTCGCCATGTACTCCTTCACCTCGCGGATCGAGAAGGTCCCGAAGTGAAAGACACTTGCGGCAAGAACCGCGTCTGCCTCGCCCTCAAGGATACCCTCGGCAAAGTGCTCGAGCGTCCCCACGCCGCCCGAGGCGATGACGGGGATGGACACGGCGCGGGCGACCGCACGGGTGAGCGCAAGGTCGAAGCCGTCCTTGGTGCCGTCGCGATCCATGCTGGTGAGCAGAATCTCACCGGCACCACGTCGTGCGACCTCCTCTGCCCACGCAACCGCATTGATGCCCGTGGCCGTGCGGCCCCCAGCGACATAGACCTCCCAGCCGTCCCTTGCGCCTCCCGTATGGCGGGCGTCTATGGCACAGATGACGGCCTGGCTGCCGAAGGCAGACGCCGCAGCCGAGATAAGTGTGGGATCCTTGACTGCGGCGGAGTTGATGGAGACCTTGTCCGCACCCGCCGAGATCATCTTGGTCATGCCGTCCACGTCACGAAAGCCTCCCCCGACGGTGTAGGGAACATGCAGCTCCTTGGCAGCACGGCTCGCAAGGTCGACGGTCGTGGAGCGGTCGTCAGAGGTCGCAGTGATATCGAGGAAGACGACCTCATCGGCCCCGGCCCGGTCATAGGAACTCGCAAGCTCCACGGGATCTCCCGCATCGCGCAGCCCAACGAAGTTCACGCCCTTGACGACACGTCCGTCTCGCACGTCCAGACACGGTATGACTCGCTTAGTCAGCATGTGACTCTCCTTCCCGATGCCCTCTCTTCTGCCCGCTCGCACACCCCTCACCTGCCGCAGCCAGCGCTTCCTCGAGGGTGAAGTTTCCCTCAAAGAGGGCACGGCCACAGATGGCACCCTCTACAAGCCGGGGACCGAGCTCAGCAAGGGTACGAATGTCCTCCAACCCCGCGATGCCGCCGGAGGCGATGATGGGAAAGCCAGCCAGTCTTGCCATGCGCACATAGGCATCCGCATCGATACCCGTCTGCATGCCGTCACGAGCGATATCGGTAAAGACCAGATGTCTGAACCCCATTGTGGCAAGATCTCCCACGAGCCTCTCCGCCAGGACGTCTGCGCCCTCACGCCAACCGTTGACCCTCACCCGACCATCCCTGGCGGCGACGTCGGCGACGAGTAGCTCACCAAAGCGTGCAACAGCCCTACGCGCCAGCTCGGGATCACGTACGAGGACGGTCCCCAAGGCGATGCGCCCGACGCCCACCTCAACAAGACGCTCTATAGACTCGATGCTGCGCACGCCGCCGCCGACATCAACCGAAACGCCCTCCAGCCGGCAGATGCCCTCGATGGCACGGTGGTTGGCACAGAGCGCCTCCTCACCCTCCCCAAAGGTCGCCGAGAGGTCCACCACATGAATCCAACGTGCACCCCGTGCTGCAAAGTCACGCGCCACAGCCACCGGATCGTCCGCGTAGACGTCCATTTTCGACCGGTCACCGCGCGAGAGGCGTACCACTTTGCCAGCGACGAGATCGATGGCGGGAAACAGGATCACGGTCCCTCCTATCCGTACACGATACGCACGAAGTTCGAGAGCATCCTCAGACCTGCGGTGGAGGACTTCTCGGGATGGAACTGGACGGCGAAAACGTTGTCTCTCCAGACTGTTGAAGGAAAGCTGCGCGCATAGTGGGTCTTCGCACAGACGACATCCCCATCATGACCGTCAGCGAGGGCGTACGAGTGCGTGAAGTAGGCATTCGTGCCCTCCGCAACATCTACAAGAAGGGGACACTGCTCGCCTCGCTTGGTAAGATGCAGCTGGTTCCAACCTACATGGGGTACCTTGAGGCGCTGCGAGTCGAGTCGCGTGACTGAACCGGCAAGAACACCAAGGCCAGGCACCCAATTGCCACCCCATGAGCTTCGCCCAAGAGACCGCGAACGCTCGGTACTCCGCTCGAAAAGGAGGTGAAGGCCAAGACAGATACCTAAAAACGGCGTGTCCTCGCCTATGGATGAAAGGATGGCATCCGCCTCACCGCTCTGCCTCAGAAAGCCCATCGCATCCTCGAAGGCGCCGACGCCTGGAAGAACGAGTCCTGCGGCAGAGGCAATTCTCTTAGGGTCGTCGGACGCGACGGCAAACCCCCCCACTGCGGAAAGGCCCCTCACTACGCTCTGCAGGTTGCCGCGGTGGTAGTCCACGACCACGATCTCCTTGGACAGCATCAAAGGCTTCCCTTCGTCGAGGGTACGCCGCTCACACGCGGGTCAGGTTCGACCGCGATGCGCAGGGCCCTAGCTACCGCCTTGAACGCACACTCGATGACGTGGTGGGCATTCTCACCCGCAAGTTTGCGAACGTGCAGGGTGATGCCAGCGTCGCGGGCAAGACCTACAAAGAATTCGTGGGCAAGCTCGGTGTCAAAGCTCCCCACCTTCTGGGCCTTGATGGGCAGGTCCCAGAAGAGCTCACCTCGGCCCGAGACATCGATGGCAGCGAGCACGAGTGCCTCGTCCATGGGGACGCAGGCATCCGAGAAGCGCCTGATACCCCTCTTGTCGCCTAGGGCCTCACGCAGGGCCTGCCCCATGACGATGCCAACATCCTCGACCGTGTGGTGGTCATCCACCCAGGTATCGCCCCTAGCCTCGACCGTGAGGTCGAGCAGGGCGTGGCGACCGAGGGCGTTCAGCATGTGGTCGAAGAATCCGACCCCCGTAGCCAAGGAACAGTCTCCCTGACCGTCGAGGTCGAGCGTAACCGTCACATCGGTCTCCCCGGTCGTGCGGCTGACGCTGGCACGCCTGCGCGCTGTGCTTGTCGCATCCTTTGTCGGACCGCTCACGAGGTCTTCCTTCGATAGGCTCATTGCGACTCTCCTCTCAGGATTGTGGTGATGGCGCCGATAACGGCGTCGTTCTCGTCTGGCCTGCCGACGGTGATACGCAGGCAGCCCGTGAGGCCCGGCGTATCCGAGAGGTCGCGCACGAGTATCGAGAACTCGTCGCGCAGGCGCGCACGGGCCTCGGCAGCATGGGGCAGACGCACAAGCAGGAAGTTCGCCGAGCTCGGCCACACGCGAAGGCCCATGTCCGACAAGGAGGCCAAGGCCAAGAGCGTCCGTTGTCGCTCCCGCCTGATCCTATCGATACTGTGTTGGAACTCAAAGCGGTGCTCGATGACGGCAAGCGCCGCTGCCTGCGCAAGAACACCCACCGAGTAGGGCTGACGCACAGCTGCGAGCGCCGCGATGACGTCAGCAGACGCCAAGGCGTAACCGAGCCTGCCGCCCGCGAACTGGTAGGCCTTCGAGAGCGTGCGCAGCACGGACAGGTTGTCATGGGCAACGAGCAGCCCCTCTGAGCTTGACCCCTTCTCAGCGAACTCGATGTAGGCCTCGTCGGCAAGAACGATGCCGGGGCAAGCGTCACAGAGACGGGCCACGAACTCTGGAGATGAGAGGTTGCCCGTCGGATTGTTGGGCGTCGTCACGATGATGAGGTTGGCTCTCCCTGCTGCCTCGACGGCCCTGTCCTCGTCGACCCCGAAGGTGTCCGGATCACGCCACAGCCTGATGACGGGCGTCTCAAGGAGCTTGGCGTAGAGCTCGTAGACCGAGAAGGTCGGCGCAAGGACGAGCAGGGGCCTATCAGTTCCCCCAAAGGCGAGGATGAGGTTGAAAAGGAGCTCATCGCCACCGTTTCCAACGATGACCTGGTCCTTTTCGACGCCATGCCACGCCGCGATGGCAACGCGCAGCTCGTCCGCCATCGCGATGGGATAACGGTTGGTAGGCGTCTGCGCGATGGCCGCGTCGATCGCCTCGCGTGCGGCAGCTGGCATGGGGTAGTCGTTCTCGTTGGCGGAGAGGTTGATGTGTGCCTGAGAGAAAGCCGCGTCGTAAGGCTCGAGCGCCGCCGCCGCAGGCCGCATGAGGCAACGGACCCTTTTGGAGATGGAAAGCGTCACGGATTCCCCTAAGCTAGTCGCCGGCCTGATCGCCAGGATCCGAAAGCCTCGCTGTACCCGGCGCCCTGAGTGCTCGCGGCCAGGCGGTGAATCCTGCGTCCTCGCATGCCGAGGCGACATCGGAAAAGCCCGTGCTCGCCCTGCCTTCTGCGAGGAGTCTCCTTCGAAGGCCTATAGAGAGTGCGTGCGCCCAGAGTCCCTCGGCCTGGGCCAACGCCTGGACGGCAGGACCATCGGCGAGCAGCCCCTCTGGCGAGTATGAGATCACGCTCGAACGCTTGGTGAAGTCATAGACGCCAAGCGGACTCGAGAAGCGAGCGGTACCGCCCGTTGGCAGGGTGTGGTTGGGACCAGCGACGTAGTCGCCCAGAGGTTCGGAGCTCCAGGCGCCCACAAAGATGGCGCCCGCATTTCTCACCTTGCCCACAAGCGAGAGGGAGTCCGCACAGTGAAGCTCAAGGTGCTCCGGCGCGATCACGTTCACAGCATCCACGGCATCTGCGAGCGAGCTGGTGATAACGATGACGCCGTGGACGTCCAACGACGCCCTCGTGATGTCCTTGCGCGGACTCTGCGGGACCAGAAGCTCGATGGCGTCCTCCACCTTCTGGGGAAGTCTCGCATCAGGGGTTACGAGGTAGCAGGCTGCCATGGGGTCGTGCTCCGCCTGCGCCATGAGGTCGGCAGCGACCACGACGGGATCGGCCGTGGCGTCTGCGAGCACGCACACCTCGGAGGGGCCTGCGACCATGTCGATGCCCACGTCGCCCGAGACACAGCGCTTGGCGGCGGCAACGAAGGCGTTACCGGGACCCACGATCTTCTCGACGGGAGGGATGGACTCAGTACCATAGGCTGCGGCGGCGATGGCTTGGGCACCTCCCACGGCATACAGCTCGTCCACACCCGCGACCGCCGCTGCTGCCAGCGTGTAGGCCGAGAGTGACCCGTCCCTCTGCGGGGGAGTCATCATGATGACGCGTTGCACGCCGGCGACCTTCGCGGGGATCGAGTCCATGAGCACGGTCGATGGATACTGAGCGCGACCACCTGGCACGTAGAGCGCGGCGGAGGCCACCGGCGTCACCTGCACGCCGAGCACAGTGCCGTCGGCACGCGTGGTAAACCAGGAGCGCTCGCGCTCCCTCTCGTGGAAGTCGCGAATCTGCCTGGCTGCGAGCCTCAGGGCGGAGAGGAACTCCTCGTCCACCAGGTCGAGCGCGCCCTCGATGATCTCCCCAGGAACGCGAAACTCCTCAGGGCAGCTCCCATCGAGGCGCAGGGAGTGCTCGCGGACGGCGACGTCACCACGCTCGCGCACATCGTCCACTATCCGCTCGGCAGCCTCCATGGCCTCCCGCGGAAGTGCGCCTAGAGGTCTGAGCGCCGCCCTGTCAAGGCGCCCGCCGACACCAAGGCTTAGAATTCTCATGCTTCTCTTCCCTCCTGTGAGAGCTCGCCCAAGTTCGCCGCGAGCCTGCGCACGCGTCCATCGGAGCGATAGGCGGCGGGCCCTGCGAAAAAGCGGGCCGTGCAGCTCATGACGTCATCGACGATGACGAGGTCGTTCTCCCTGAGCGTGGCCCCTGTCGCGGTGATGTCCACGATACGGTCGGTCATACCCACGATGGGTCCGAGCTCGATGTTGCCGTGCAAAGTGACGATGTCAACCTTCTGGCCGATGGAGTCGTAGTAATCCTGCGTGATGCGTGGATACTTGGTCGCAACACGCACGGTCCCGCGCCATGAGTAGGCACCCTCGGCGACGCCCTGTTTGGCGCGAGGCTCGGCCACCACAAAGCGACAGGCACCGAAGCCGAGGTCAACGAGCTGGACGAGCTCGATGCCTGCCTCGATGATCGAGTCATTTCCACAGATGCCGCAATCGGCACCGCCGTGGCCCACGAAGGCGGGAGCGTCTTGGGCACGCACGATCACGTACTCAACGTCGCCCGCCGAAACGATGAGCCTGCGCCCGAGGTTGCGCAGCCCCTCCACGGGAAGACCCGCACGACCAAGCACGTCAACGGCACCCCTAAAGAGTCCGCCCTTAGGCACCGCGATCCTGAGCGGGCGTGTCGAGCGCCCGCGTGCGGTAGACACGACACCCGACTCCCCCTGCTCGCCGAGCACCTCCTGCAGACGCTCCAGCGAGAGCGCAAAGCCGCAGGCGGACATCTCGGGACGACCGAAGCTCTCGGGTACCGCATCATAGCGCCCCCCCGAGGCGATCGCCCCGCTCGAGGCGTCAGAGTAGGCCTTGAAGACGATACCCGTATAGTAGTCGAAGGAGTTGACGATCGAGAAGTCAAAACCGATGTTCGCATCCTCGGTAAGGCTCGAGAGCTGCCTCGCGAAGTCACGCAGCTCACACGTCCCACGCCTCTTAATGGGGATACCCACCTCGGCGAGAAGGCCGTCGGCCTCATCGATGGTGGAGGTGTCGCCGGCAAGGCGGCAAAGAGAGCTCAACGCATGGGCCGCACGGCGATCGAGCATGGCGCCCCTGACTAGTTCGTCGAGCCCCGGCAAGTCAGAGTCATGAACCAGCGACAGGACCTGTGCGTGAAAGGCGGCACTTGGTGCGCAGGCGTCAAGCAGCGAGAGGAGCGGGGTCACAGAACCGCAGACGATGCGCCAGGATGGCACGCCTAGCGTCTTGAGCGTCTCGGCAAGGACCGAGACTATCTCAATCTCGGGCAGGCTGCCCCGCACGTCGAAGAGCTCGGCCCCAAGTTGGGTGAACTGCCTCGGCTGCCCCGCAAGGGCCGAGCTCTCGCGGACCACAGGCTCCAGATAGCGCAGGCGAAGGGGCAGGCTGCTCTCGTCGGTGCGCTCAGACACCATGCGCGCGATGGGCATCGTAAGGTCGGACCGGAGCACGAGCGGTCCGCTCTCTGAGTCGAAGAGCTGAAATGATGGAATTCTCGGCTTACCGACACGCTCGAAGGTCTCGTGTAGCTCGAGGAGAGGCGTCTCGACAGGAGCGTAGCCGTGCCCTGTGAGACATGCCTGCACCATGCCGACGATGCGCTCGCGAGCGAGCGCCTCGCTCGGAAGGATGTCCCGAAACCCCCGCGCTGTTCCAGCCCGCACCGCATTCCTCCTGTCCTATGCCTTCACCAGTACCGTACCCCACGACTTTAAACGGGAAGTGTCCCACACCAAGAAGAAAGGTGCAGGGGGAAACGCACTTTTTACTACCCAGAGTTGCTCGGACGCGTCAAGACCTCTCACGTACGTAGCGCACGCAGGCCATATGAAGCTTATATGAGATCCGGAGGAGAAGCTGGCACTGCAGCAGGCGCGGCACCTCTTCCGACAGCGTGGAACCTATGCGAGCGGAAAGCCCAACGCGTGGATACCGCCCCAACGGCTCAGTGGAGAGACCATGCAGACCCCACCCGGACTCGGCTCATGGACACACCTGCTGTTACCAAGGTACATGGCAACGTGGTGACCCCCATTCACGAACACGAGGTCGCCGGGCTGGAGTTGCGAGGTGTTAAAGAACACGTGGCCGGCAGCCCTGCAGGCGGCAAGCTGAGTCGTGGTCGTGCGCGGAATGGAGTAGCCACACTGGGCAAAGGCCCACTGCATGAGACCAGAGCAGTCCGTCCCCCCTGACTGCGGATAGGTCCCACCCCACACGTAGGGGACGCCAAGGAGCGACAGCGCGGCATTGCAGAGTCGCTCACGAAGCCCCGAACCGGTGATGGCAGGTGTGCCCGCACCGTAGTTTGCCATCGCAGCCGCCTCTGCGGCCCTGCGCTGCTCCTCCTCGCGCGCAGCCTGGATCTCGGCGTCGCGCCTGGCAATGAGGTCCTTCACCTCCTGATCGAGTCCGTCGACCACCGACTTGGCCTCCTGCTGCTTGGCCTGCGTGTCCGCCGCCTGCTGGTCCAGCTGCCTCTTGAGTTCCTCGAGCCGGGCCTTCTGCTCCTCAAGCTGGGCCTTCTGCCTCTCGAGCTGGGCCTTCTCCTCCTCGAGCTGGACCCTTTGTCCCTCAAGCTGGGACTTGAGCCCCTTTATGTGAGTAATCTTGTCCCGCTCGCTCTGGGCGATCTTGTCAGAGTAGTAGATGCTGTTAGCGAGCTCGTCGAGGGAGTCTGAGTTGACGACGATGTCGACGATGGAGATCCCACCCGTCTTGTAGTTTGTGGCGACGCTCCTGCCCAGCTCGTCCTGCGCAGACTGGATCTCCCTCTGCTTCTGGTCGATCTCCTCCTGCTTGCTCCGGATCCTTTGCCTTGTGTCCTCTATCTTTGACTGAGTCTTGTCGATCCTGGACTGAGTCTCGTCGATCTGCTGCTGTGTCTGCTCTTGCTGGGCGCCAAGCTCCTCGAGTTGGCTGCCGATCTCCTCGAGTTTTGCCTCGGCTGCGTCGTAGCGCGCCTTCGCGTCGGAAAGCGCATCCAAGGTCTCTTGCGATGCCTCGGGATCTGCGTAAGCCAGCGTCACACCAAGCCCCGACATGACCGCTCCCAGCGCTATACCACCCGCCAGAGCAAGCAATTTCCTTCTCGAAACAACCAGCTTGCCCATAGGTAGACCCCTCTCGAAACACGTCTCGTGACGTTTGCCAGATTTTAGGTTCAGATTGTCATCGAAAAATGTGTAAAGGTCAGTATAGTCCAGTTTAGTGCGAATTGTCACCACCCTGCACGATATCGGCAAATGTCGCTTTGACAAACCCTGCGAGGTCACTGGGGTCGAGCTCGAGGCTCAGGCCACGTCGGCCTCCAGATATGCCTATCGTGTCGAAGAGCTGGGCCGTCTCGTCGATGAGGGTGGGAAACTGTCGCCTCATGCCCACGGGCGTGCAGCCCCCACGCACATACCCCGTCACGGACTCAAGGTCTTTGACAGGCAGAAGCTCAAGAGACTTCTCGCCCGCTGCCGCTGCGGCTTTCTTGAGGTCGAGTTCGTCCGCAACGGGGATGCAGCAGACCACGTGGCCGCCCGAGGGCGCCACGCAGACGAGGGTCTTGAACTGGCTCTGGGGATCCTCTCCCGCCTCCCGCGCCATTCGTAGACCGAGTCCACGCGAGATATCCTTCTCCTCGCCAAGCTCGCGGGCCACGTAGGTGATGTGACCGCGCTCCAACTCACGCATGGCGTTGGTCTTTGCGACCCTCTCCCTCTCTCGTCTACTCATGGTTGACCAACTCCCAGCGTCGTGCCGCTCGCAACCCCTATCAAGACCACCGACACCCTCATCTCCTTTGCCTTATCCAGGCATTTTGGAAGACCACTGCGCGCTTGTTGCTGCATACTCTGTATACCCTCTGGCATGGCCGATGAGCCACGACGAGCACTCGGCCGGATGCGGACAGTAGCGTCTCGCGGTGCTGCCCCCATCGGATTGGCGGCGCCGTCATGGGATATCGCTCGCGAGATGCGCATATAGTCGCCCTGAGTCTCCGCGCCACCTCAACTGTGACGCTTAGCTGCTAGACTGACACACCCACCTGCCCTCCGAGCAGGGATAGGTCCGTAGGGTCTATGTCGAACCTCTCGCGGAGCGCGCTGACTTTCCGTCACACCGCGCAGAGCGCGCCGACCTTCCTCCGCACCGGCACCATCTGTCACCCATCTGGGTCCCGCAGTCCCTGACCTCGCACGGCACCCGCGCGCAACCCCCATGGCCGACGCCGCACGAATGGCTGACTTGTTTTGGTCCAAGATTCCCACCGCAGTCCCGTTTGGCTGATTTCGGTCGCCGTTAACACTATGTGCCTTTGCGTGAGACGACACCTCCAGAATGCGTCTTTTCGTGAGGCGGCAAACGTAGAATGTGCTTTTCCATGAGACGGACCGACGTTTGCCCAGTTGAGGAAAGGCGCATTCTACGGAAAAGCGCATTCTGCACGGGCGACGTAACGGGAAAGCGCATTCTGCAGGTTGGGTCTCACGGGAAAGCGCACTTTGCCTATAACAAGCTCGGCCCTCGAGGCGGCGCTGGGATACACGCACCCGGGGTACACGCACCAGAAGTCGCGCGCTATCAGAAGGCGATGTCCTCCGGTCCAATCTTCGTGAGCCTCTCGTTCTCGAAGAGAAGGGCAAGGCCATGTTCCGGGTCGAGACGGTAGTGACACATGAGCGCGACGGAGCGCTTTGAATCATCCCGAACGACGAAGAGGGAGTAGGGCTCCACCACGTCGAAGATGTCGTCGATGCGCGCAGTGCCGCACTCAGAGGCGAGCATGTTCCCATCGTTCTCGAGGCAGTAGGATTTCACGGCATCGAGCGCAGCGTTCACCGCACCCCACGAGACGAATATCGCACCCAAGGCATACGCCTGCCTTGAGGTCACCCTCTCGTCGTCGAGGAGGTCGAACCTGACCTCAAGGGTGATCTCCTTGCCCCACGTGCTCATGACAATACCGCTCATGGCTGTTACCTCCCATGCCTCATGGCTGCTGCTCCCCGACTCCCATGCCCTCTAGCCTCTCTTTTGCTGCACACTCTGAGCGGCCACCGCTATGGCTGTAGTGCGAGTGAATGGTCTGCGGAACGAACTGACAGGTATGCATGTCACTGCACTCATGGAAGGCGAGGTTGTTTTCCTTCTTCCAGTCAGCGACGTCACGCGAGATCCAGTCGGTCTTGGGGTTTCCCTCCTTGTCGGGACGCCCTTCCATGTTCCACCTGTCCGCAAGAACCCGACAGGCTTGCTTCCAATTGGTCTCGATATTAGGCGTCATGGCATCGATCGTGACGGTCTCCTTGGCGACGGGACCGAAATCGGGTACGCAGCCTTTATAGACGATTCCCTCGAGCCCGGCCCTAGCGAGCTCCTGCTTGACGGCTCTGCCCTTCTCGGTGGTCACGTCTGGTCTGCACAGGGAGTTGCCTGGGCTCGAATCCCAGTTGGCCTCCGTAGATGGGCCAAACCTCTTTCGAAACTCAAGGGATGTGTAGTACCCGTCAGGACCCCGCAGGTCACCGGACGCATGCTCTGATACGTGAACGTTAGGCTCCCCCGAAGCGGGAATTTCCGCCTCGGACGCCGCAGCATCCCCTGATGGTGTACCAATACGCGCATCGGGATTGAACTCAGAAAGGGCATCGCCCGCCTTCTCAACGTCCCCACGCTCGACCCCGACGCCATCCGGGGCAGCTTTCCCAATCCTTGCGTCGGGGTTAAAACTGCCGTGAACGCCACCGGACAGCTCAGGAGATTCGGGCGGCTGTACCACATCCCGGTTCGAACCCACGTCAGACATCCCCCTCATGCCAAACCTCCCTTGATGGACCACTCTCTTAGCGCGTTCTCGTCATGGAGCTCGTTGTAGAGGTAGTCGGTGACGATCGCCTGGATGATGTCTCTTCTGACTTGCTCGGCCAAGGTAGTCTGAGCCTCTTGTGCCAAACACTCAGACGCCGCCCTCGTCCACGCGGACATGTCGAAGGCGCTCTCGCGATGTGACGAGACGACCGCGCGACGCACGTCAGGGAAGAGGGCACTCATCACGGGGCCAAGCCTCGTCATGCGCGGCTCAGCTGGAGGCGCTTGCAAGAACCTCAGGATAAGGACTTGTACGAAGGCCTCCACGCCCAAGGCGTCGAGCCTCTTTCGCAGGTCCTTAAGCCGCTCTGGGCTAAAGATCGCCCTGCCCCCGCTCAGCAACTCGGCAATGAGAAGCGCGTCCTCTCTTTTGCCTGAGGGGTCGGGCACCTCAGGGCGCACGTACGCATAGGGCACAGACGGCGCCTCGAAGCGCTCGACCTTGCAGAGAACGGGCTCGACCCACTCGTTCTGGTAGACAGCCGCCACGCCCTGCGGCAGCCTCGCGAGCTCCTTGATCTGACGATCATTGAGGTTGGCGGACCTCCCCACGAGCTGGCGGTCATCCTCGTCGGGCAGGCGCATGATGATCTTGGTGTTGGTGTTGCGTATCGCCGCCAGATCGAGCAGTCCGGGCGCCTGATCGACGACGACGAAGCCCTCCCCGTAGGCCCTCATCTCGGCGATGGCGTTAGTGAGCATCTCCACGCTCTTGCCAAGCAGATTTGCGCCCTCGGCCGGCTGCTCGGTCGACACGCGCCTGAGGAGGTTGTGTGCCTCCTCGAGGACGGTCAGGTGCCTGAGGCCCTCGTTGGCCACGGGGAAGGAACTCATCAGGTACTCCCGCAGCTTGAGCACGAGGACGCCCATGAGGAGCGACTTCGTCTCGCTGGAGCCGACGCGGCTCAGGTCGACGATGACCCTGCCCTCGAAGAGCTCTGCGTCGTCAAGTCCGACGCCGGCAAAGACCATGCCGTTAATCCCGTTGGTCAGGGATCTCAGGCGCGTGAGCAAGGCTCCCTTGTAGGCACCCTTGTTCTCGGCATCATACTCGCTCGTGTCGAGGATCTCCCTCACGTTGCGCGCGACGTCCGAAAACGAGGGGTAGAGTCCCTCCCCGTAATCATTGGTGGACTCGGTCAGGTCCCACCCGCAATCCTCGTAAGAGCGCTCGACAGCCTCCTTGAGCACCGCAGGCATCGCGGCGTACATCGGCCAGCAGACGTTGAAGACCTCCACGAGCCTGTCCAGATGCTCGAGGACATGGACACCTGCGGGAAAGGCAAACGGATTGAGCCTCAGCAGCGGTGCGACCAGGGGGTTGGTCCCAAAGACCCTGACGTCACCCCTCGTACCAAAGGCGTCCTTGTACTCGCCCTTCGCAGGTTCGACCACAAGAAAGCCTGCGCCCGCCCTGTCTGCCTCAGAGAGGAGCTGGCAGACCGTGTTGGTCTTGCCAGATCCCGTACTGCCCGTCACGAACACGTGGGAGGTGAGCGAGTCCGCAAAGAGCCTCACGGGCGTTCTCTCCTCATGCAGCATGTGAAACACCCTGCCGAGCGAGAGCTCGCCCGTGACGTCAGGGCGGACGGCGGAGTAGGTCGTGACGCTCCTGCCAAACTCCGCACACTCTATCACCGGAAACCCCGCTAGGGACTTCCTCGGGAAGTTGAGGGACAGCGCCAGCTCCTTGCCGCTCAGAGGCGTCATCGCGCTCACGAGAGGTGGATAGACGCAGAAGTCATCGTCTTGCGAGATAAGGTCGGGGCTGATGCCAAACAGTGGCTGGCGCAGCTGGCGCAGGTAGCTGTAGATCTCATGCGCCGCCCCGCTGCCCTCGCCCATGTCCCCACGCCAGAGGTTGACGGCAGAACTTGACAGATAGGACAGCTCACCCTGCGTCAGGGCCAGGTACGTGTGGGCGACGTTGTTGGCGACGTTCAGATCCTCGCTCAGGACGTACGCCGCGAAGTCCCACATCCCGAGCGCGGAGCTCGCCTCATAGCGCTTCATCTGCTCTTGGAGCAGCTCAAGCGTATGCTTGACGGAGAAGTTCGCGAACGACTGCGTGATGCCCTCGTTCTTACCCACCGTCGCCGTGACGTTCGATGTCCTGGCAAAGTTCATGCCAAAGTTCGCACCAAGGCTCCTTGCGGCCATGCTGCCAGCGGCCGTGCCCACCGTCTTGGTCACCGCACGACCGAGACCACGTGACACTGCCTTGCCAACCGTGTTGGCGATGGACCTCGAACTCCCATCCGAGACCGAGGTACCCATCGCGTCTGAGGTATTCGACGTGTACTGCCGGACCATGCTCGCCTCGGCGTTTATATTTACGGGAACTTTTTTTGGAACAGGAAAACTCGCACTTATCTGCACAGAACCTGTTGTGCTCTCGCCCGACGTGTCCGTGTGCGTGCTGCTGCTCGACTCGCTGTGGGTCGTCCCGCTCGTCTCGCCTACCGAGCTGTTCTCTGACTCCGCGCTGTTCGTCGAGTCGCTCGTCGCGTTGGCGTCCGTCATCGACTGGTTGGTGCCCACCTGCATGCCGGCACTTGCCCCCACGTTCAGGCCCACGGTGGCACCAGACATCTGGGAGTCGGACTCCGTGAAGGTGTAGTTGGTCTGCCACGAGGCATACGGAGCGAGGCCCGAGTAGATCTCACCAAGGCGAAGCTTTCGCTCCCCCACGTCCCGGATGGGCGACGCCAGAAGGATCAGCGTGTACTGCTGGGCCATGTTTGCGGGTACGATGCCGTCCAACAGCTTATCGACGGTTTGGCTCACGAAGCTCTCGGACTTCTCCGTTGGGATGTTCGACGCGCACGCGACCGAGTACGGCCTGTCGTCGTCGATGCAGGGAGGGACGCCCGTGCACACCTCCCGTCCCCACTCAGAGCCCGGGAAGTTGCCCCTCAGGGCTCCCGTGACCCGGTCCATGTAGTTGTCCACGTTGACGTTGTCATGGTCGTTGCGCACGTTGACCACGGCGAGGAACACCTGGGTGTCATGGGTGGTCCTGTGGAACACGAGCGCTATGTTGCACTCCTCGTCGGACAGCACGTCATAGACGTTCACGAGCTTCTCGAGGCTGTCTTCCGTGGCGTCCATGACCCACCTGGTGATGTTGACGTACCTCACGTTATGGGCCGGGTCAAATGCACCTTCGTACTCCTCGTCGCGCGAAACGGGCACGTAGAGCTCCCGCAGCTGCGGCAGGTAGGCATCATAGACCTCGACGGCGTTTGCGGCGAGGAGGGTCTGCGTCAGCCTCTCGGCCGCCGCGTCGGTAGGGTCCGCCATCTTGGAGAGGTAGCTCTCTCGCCGCTCATGGATCTCCTTGAGCTGGCCGGGACCAAGCACCGAGAGGCTGGCGACCGCGTCTGCTGCCCTGCCGCCAATGCGCCTGGCAAGGCTCCTAATCCCCATACGCGAGCACCTCGTCCTTCCAGTCGAGCATGAGGCTGATCTGGCCCCTGCATCTTTTGAGCATGTCTATGCCCGACTCCAGCTCGGCGATCCTCCTCGTATCCTCCTCTATGATCTGTGCCTGGCTTTTCAGCGAGGGATTGTAAGAGATGATGTTCTTGGAGCAGAGCGCCAGAAGCTCCTGGAGCCATAGCACGAAGCTCTGCCTATGGCTCTCCTCCACCCTGGGAAAGATCTCGTCGTGAACGACCTGCCGGACCGTGCGGCCATACACCTTGGAAACCTTGGGGATATTCAGCCTGTCAGAGCGTATCAGACGAAAGTTTCCGAGCCACAGACCGTGCATCCTCTCCCTGTCGAAGTACTCCACGGTCGGTTGACTCAGCTCGAGAGGCCTATAGTCCGCGATGACATCCGCAAGCTCCTGCCTCACACCCTCGTCGATCTCCGTCGAGCCCGAGACCAGTTCGTACAGCGCTTGTCGGCTGCTTTTTGAAGCATCCTCCCAGTACTCTCGCGAGTGCAAGGTGATGGTCTCGTTCGCCTTTCTCAACCTAGACACGAGAAGTCCCTCAAGCTGTGCTAGCAGCTTGTCGGTGGCACCCCGCGTCGCACGGCTCAAAAGCTCCTGCAGCGACCTGCTCGCATTTCTGGCTTCCCTCACGTCACCCATCGTCCCTGCCTTCTCGACAGGCCCGTCCTCTTGGTCGGAAGACGTCCCGCCCTCGTCCTCCGCAAAGGCACGCGCGCGGTTAGTGAAGTTGCCCAACACCGCGTCGCGGGCCTGACGCACTCGTTCTGCCAACTCGTCGTAGCCGAGGCGCTCCCTCTCCCTTGCGATGAGTGCCTCCTCCTTCTTACTGAGGTCATCGGGACGCAGGGTTTTGCACACGCCGTCGGCAACCGGGAGCAAGGCCTCCCGAAACGATGAGACCTGCTCTTCCCTCAGCTCTGCCTCCCTCGCCTCGAGCTGCCTAAGAAGCGCCTCCCTGTCATCCTCAAGCACCTTGTTGCGCTGGTTTCTCGAGCGCTCGCAGTCCTCTTTCGTCAGCGACAGCTCCTCCTGCGTGATGTCGATGATCCTGTCAAGCGACTGCCTCGACTGGTAACACTTGTTGTATGAGGAATACCTGCACGCGAAGATCTGCATCGCGCGCTCGAGCGCATAGAGGCCACTGTTTGCGAGCATGAGGTTCTCGCACGCCCTCGACTCCGTGACGGCTCTCGCCTTTATCTGCTCGGGCATGATGTCGTACAGGTACAGAGACTTGTAATAGGGCTCAGAGGGGTCTGCGTACTTTCTTTGCTGGTCCTCGAACTTCTCCGCATAGTAGTCGCTCGAGAACTGCCCGTCCACCTTCGCTCCCAGACCCACGATGGAGGATATGAAGTAGATTCCCTGCGAGTACATGTGCGCAGGAACGGCCTGATGGAGTATCTGGGCCTCGTCCTCGGCGCTCAACCCACCCTTTGGCAGCGAGGCGATGTCCGCCTTGTTTACGACGATCATCGCGAATCGGCTGTCAAGGGCCTCGATCTTCTTGATCTCGTCGTACAGGCTGCGGTTGTCGATGCTGTCAAGTGAGTCATATTGGGAGACGTACACGGGAACGCCGTTTGACATGCTCTGCATGGCATCGCGCAGGACACGCAGGTGGTCCGCGTGAGTTGCCGAGTTCGACCCAGGGGTGTCAAAGATCACGAAGTTTCCTGACTGTGCCCAGGGATCGACGTCGCTCAGCGGGAGTTCGATCCTTACGAGGTCAGAGACCCTGCCCTGCCCCTCAAGGGAGACGCAGTCGTTTATCACCCGCAGCGCCGCGTTCATCTGCCGCACGAGCCCTCCGCTGGCAGCCTCGGCCGCAGAGCGCACGGCATCCAAGATGGGAAGGTCGCCCTCGCCCTTCGGACTTGAGAGGCCATTGGTGCCAAAGCGCAGAGAGACGTCAGTTCCGTCGTACGAGAAGTCGATGCGGCCGGCCTCGTCGCGCTGGGAGTGCTGGATCTGGTAGATGCGAGCCGTCGTGGGCTCATCCCCGTTGGGAAGCAGCTCAGCGCCGATGAGGGCGTTGATGAAGGTCGACTTGCCCGCGCTATAGTTGCCCATGACGCAGATGGGCACCGCGTCACTCGACGCGTCTGAGAACTTCCTCAGGTCATTGTCGATCTTGGAGTGGTCCCTGACATGCTCCGTGAGAAAGGGAGTCAGCTCATGGAAGAGCGCAATGATGTCCGGGAGGATGTCGCGGGCATTGGACAGACGTCTTGCGGACTGCGACAGTCTCACGGTGTCTGCGTAGCGAGCATCCGCACATATCGCCTCAAGCTCCCCGTACTCGTCGCTCGCTCCCTCGAAAACGATGCTGACCGGGTTGCCGGACGTCCAGTAGTCGCCGACGATGATGTCCACGATCTCCTTCACCTTGAAGGGAAAGAACCCATGCGCGATGCTATCCCCCAAAAGCTTGCTGCCTGGGTTGACCGGACGCCAGTCATCCTCGGCATCGCCCTCGCACTGAAAGTTGGTCTGCTTCCTGTAGGGATCGCTGATGATCTTGACTCGAGACATGATTCGACACACCTTGCACTACGTCGTGATGGTCAATGCGAACACGTGGCACATCCTGTAGTATCACATGACCCGAGGACGATTGACCCTCAAGTTCTGTAAATGGTTTGAAAATACGCGATTCAAGATCTTGCGTCAGCGAGATGAGCTGCATCTTAGCGACAACCCGACTGGCACCGCCCTGGCCGACCTGGTCGGTGACAACTCGGTAGGCGCTACCCATGTACCCGTGATCAGTACTACCCGTGACCACCCGCCGCCCGTCCAGAGTGCGCCTTTTGGTGAGGGGCGGGGGCCAGAATGCGCTTTTCCGTAGAATGCGCTTTTTCTCACCTGGGCAAACGCGGCGTCGCCTCACGGAAAAGCGCATTCTGGCAGGTCGGCTCACGGAAAAGCGCACTTTGGTCGCGCTCCCGGGACGTACCTCACGGAAAGACGCACTCTGACTGGGGCGTCACCTCCAGAATGCGTCTCTACGTGAGCCTGCATAGGCGCAATGCAAGGAGACGCCCCGGTCCCCGCGATGCGATTCGGCAACGACCCCGCACCAGAGCTCTACGACGGCCCTGACTCCACACCCGCATCCACCATGCGCTCGCGGTCTCGCTCGAGGATGGGTGCCAGGTAGTGACCGGTATAGCTCTCCTTCACCTTCACCACCTGCTCTGGTGTGCCATAGGCCACGACGCGCCCGCCGCCCTCCCCGCCCTCGGGACCGAGGTCAATGATGCGGTCAGCCATCTTTATGACATCGAGGTTGTGCTCGATCACGAGCACGGTATTGCCCGCATCCACGAGCTTCTCGAGCACCTCGACGAGCATGCGCACGTCCTCGAAGTGCAGGCCTGTCGTGGGCTCGTCCAAGATGTAGAAGGTCTTGCCCGTCTGCTGGCGGTGAAGCTCCTTTGCGAGCTTCACGCGCTGGGCCTCGCCGCCCGAGAGCGTCGTGGCACTCTGGCCCAAGTGGATGTAGCCCAGCCCCACGTCGAAGAGGGTCTGCAGCTTGTTCTTGATGCGCGGGATGTTACCAAAGAACGTGAGCGCCTCGGTCACGGTCATGTCGAGCACATCGCTGATGCTCTTGCCGTGATAGGTAACCTCAAGGGTCTCGCGATTATAGCGCTTGCCGTGGCAGACCTCGCAGGGCACGTAGATGTCGGGCAGGAAGTTCATCTCTATCTTTATCTGGCCGTCACCCTTGCAGGCCTCGCAGCGCCCTCCCGACACGTTGAACGAGAAGCGTCCCGCACTGTAGCCACGGGCTCGGCTCTCGGGCACGGAGGCGAAGAGGTTGCGCAGGCCATCCCAGAGGCCGATGTAGGTGGCGGGGTTGGAGCGCGGCGTACGACCGATGGGGCTCTGGTCGATGTCGATGACCTTGTCCACGATCTTTCGACCCTCGTCGTCGACCAGGCCCTCGAGCTTCTTATAGGGACCGACGACGCGCTTGGAGTGATGCACGATGTTGGTCAGCGCCGGCGCCAGCGTATCGGTGACGAGCGACGACTTTCCCGAACCGGAGACGCCCGTGACCACGGTGAAGGTACCCAGCTCCACCTTGGCGCTCGCGTTCTTGAGGTTGTTGGCGCGAGCACCCGTGAGCCGAATGGACCCACGGCGCGGGTTGCGCCTCTTCTCGGGAAGCCTGATGAGCCTCTTTCCCGTGAGGTAGGCCCCCGTCAGGGAATCGGGATGCTCCATGATCTCCTCTGGCGTACCTGCGGCAACGACGTCACCACCCAGTTCGCCTGCACCAGGACCCATATCGACCACATAGTCGGCCGCACGTATGGTGTCCTCGTCGTGCTCGACCACGATCACGGTATTTCCCTGGTCGCGCAGTCGCTTCAGCGTGTCGATGAGGCGGTTGTTGTCCCTCTGGTGGAGGCCTATGGAGGGCTCGTCTAGGATGTAGAGCACGCCCATGAGACCCGCCCCTATCTGGGTGGCTAGGCGGATGCGCTGTGCCTCGCCGCCAGAGAGGGTCGTGGCCGCACGGCTGAGTGTGAGGTAGTCAAGGCCAACGTTGACCATGAAGCGCAGGCGCGCGATGACCTCCTTCACGATGGGGGCACCGATGAGGTGCTGGCGCTCCGTGAGTTGCAGCCGCTCGAAGAAGGACAGGCTGTCCCTGCACGAGAGGTCGCAGACCTCCTGGATGTTCTTGTCACCCACGGTGACGGCCAGGTACTCGGGCTTGAGTCGCGCGCCATGGCAGCTGGGGCAGGGCACCTCACGGACGAATTTCTCCAGGTGGGCCCTCATGGTCGCGCTCGTGGTCTCCTGGTATTTCTCGAACAGGATGGAGCGCACGCCAGAGAACTTGGAGAACCAGTGCGTATCGCGCCCGTCACGGGTGTGGTAGTCCACACGAATCTTAGTGTCACCCAAGCCATCGAGCAGGGCCTTCTGCGCCTTCTTCGAGAGGTCCTGCCAGGCCGTCTCGTCCGACTCGCCCAGATGTCTGCAGACGGCGGAGAGGATCTGCGGGTAGTAGTTGGAGTGACTAAAGATCGCATCGAAGACGCCGTCCTTGACCGAGAGGGTCGGATCCTCGATGAGTGCCTCGGCGTCCACGATGCGACGGGCACCGAGGCCGTCGCAGTCTGGACAGGCACCGTAGGGAGCGTTGAACGAGAAGTCACGCGGCTGGAGATCATCTATAGAGTGGCCGTGCTCTGGACAGGCGAGCGCGAGCGAGTATTGGAGGAGCTCACCTTCTGTCCCCTCGGGCGCGTCCTTGTCGGGCAGCAGGTAGAAGCCCACGCGTCCCGAGGCGAGGCGCGTCGCCGTCTCTACGGCCTCGGCCACGCGACCCAAGCTGGTCTCGCGCACGACGATGCGGTCAACCACGACTTCGATGGAGTGCTTGTACTTCTTGTCGAGCTTGATGGTCTCGGAGAGATCACGCACCTCGCCGTCCACGCGCACGCGGGAGAAGCCCTCCTTGGCGAGGTCCTCGAAGAGCTTGGCGTACTCGCCCTTGCGACCTAGGACCACCGGGGCGAGTACGAGCGCACGGCGTCCCTGCGCACGTGCGAGAACCTTGTCGGCTACCTGGTCGGTGGTCTGGCGCTCGATGGGCCGCCCGCACTCGGGGCAGTGCGGCACCCCGATGCGGGCGAAGAGCAGACGCAGGTAGTCGTAGATCTCCGTAACCGTACCCACCGTGGAGCGGGGGTTGCGGCTCGTGGTCTTCTGGTCGATGGAGACCGCCGGAGAGAGGCCGTCTATGCTGTCGAGGTCGGGCTTGTCCATCTGGCCCAGAAACATCCGGGCGTAGCTGGAGAGGGACTCCACGTAGCGCCGCTGTCCCTCGGCGTAGATCGTATCGAAGGCGAGACTCGACTTGCCCGAGCCCGAGAGGCCCGTGATCACGACAAGCTTGTCGCGCGGGATGCTGATGTCTATGTCGCGCAGGTTGTGCTCGCGCGCTCCTCGGATGACGATGGATTCCGATGCCATGGGTACCTGTCCGTTCGCTCTGACTCGCCTAGGCATGCCAAAGGACCTGCAGCTACATGCCACGAGGACAGCCCAAGCAGATGGTTTCTCGGCACCTAGTCTACCCAAGGCGGCAAGCGTCTCTAAACACGCCCGCAACTGCACACGACCCGCATCCCACTCCTGCGACGCGGCCCATCGCGCCTCGCGCGCTCCAGGCCCCTACGACTCGTCGCCCGAGCCTACCAGCTCTCGCAGTGAGCGCTCCGCCCAGTCGTGGTGCGCAGACATCCCCCCATACCCCTCGCGGGCGTAGCCGTATCCCGCATAGCCGTATCCCGTGCCGCCGTAGCGCCGCATCTCCATGACTTCCTGACGGAGGCTGGGCTTCTTGTCCAGCAGGCATTCGACGGCATAAGATGAGTCAGGTTCAAGGGAGACGAGGTAGGCCACGTCTATTCTCTCGATGGAGCCCGACAGGTAGCCCTCCACGTTGTACTGCGCGATGCGCTCAGCAGGGGACGAGAGGCCAAAGGCCAGCCAGATCACCAGCAGCGCCGCGACGGACCAGCGAAAGACCTTGAGGCCAGGATGTATGACCCACACCGCCACGAGCACCGTAAGTGAGAGAATCGCAAGCATGCCGACATAGGTAAGGGCGCGCAGCATGGTCAGGCCGTAGCGTCCGACATAGGCCCCCATGCGAAGGGCCGCTGAGGCGAGCATGACCAGGATCGCAAAAAGGAGGACGTACTGCAAAACGATCAAGACTACCGAGCGGGATGCGCCCCTGCGCGCCCGCACACTCAGGAAGGCCACCACGATATTGACGCCCGCGACGATGACCAGCTGGAAGAAGCCCTCACGCGCGTATCCAGCATACGCATGGTCGCCTACCGCGATGGACGTCCCGCCAAAGAGCCTGCCAAACTGGATCGCCACAAACATCAGGTAGAGGAGGTCAAGCACAGCAAGCATGGTGCCCACCGTCACGGCGCTCGCGGGCCTACCCGACGCAGGGTGCGTGGACGAGTCCCCGCCATGCGCATGCGCCACGCCGTACAGCAGCGAGAACGCGAGGGCGCCGATGAAGACGAGGCGGACGACCCTGTACATCACCCAACCGTCGTCGAGCCAGCCTAAAAGCCCCCTCAACGCAGACGCGAAACCCTCGTCGGCACTGGCAAGCAACGGGAGCACGAAGGCTAGGATGAGCGCGGCGGCAAGAAGCCCGCGAAGGGCAGCGGCAAGGACGCTCCGTTCTCCCTTGGAGCCGCGCCTGAGGGTCCTGAGCACGCGTATGTTGCGACCCTGCTCTCGGACGAAGGTCGCCAGGGCGAGACACGCCCCTCCCAAGGAAAGCGCCACGGATTCGGCACAGCCCGCGAGCAGCAGGTACTCGAGCATCGAGGCAGCTGCGAGCACGAAGGCGTTGAGGAAGCGCACGTCTGGGTTGGCCGTCACGGAAGGTACACAGGCAAGCCCCATGACGACGACCAACAAGAAGATGGTGTAGGGCCCCAGGCCCTTGAGTCCGCCGCGCAGGAAGAGGGCACATGCGAAGAACGCGAGCATGGAGATGCTAAAGCCGATACCGCCAAACAGGATGAACGCCAGGGAGATCTTGGGGCCATCTGAGGCGACGCACCAGAAGAGCGAGAGCAGGACAGAGAGGACGAGTGTGGGCCAGTCCCTCTTGTCGAAGCGGGCGGGAGGCCTTCTGGTGGAAACCTGTGATGGCTGTGGTGGCAGGGGCGCTCCCGATGACGTGGGAGCCCCTGGGACCGAGGTATCCGACTCTGTAGGGCAAGGCGTCGGGATAGCGGCGTCTGACACAGGAGCTGCCGAGAGCCCCTGGGGGACGGGGGGACGCCCGTCGTTGAGTCTATCTGTCATGGTTGGTCTCCTATCGAATCGAAGTTGAGAGATACTGAAGTTGAACGGTGCCACTTCCACGCAGCAAGGCCAGCTCAAGGGACTATAACCATCACTCAGGCTCGTACTCAAGCAGATCACCGGGCTGGCAGTCCAGCTCGTGGCAGATGGCCGCAAGCGTCGTAAAGCGCACGGCACGGGCCCTGCCGTTCTTGAGTATCGAGAGGTTCGCCAAGGTCACCCCCACGCGCTCAGAGAGCTGGGTGAGGGTCATCTTCCTTCGGGCAAGCATGACGTCTAGGTTGACGCGTATTTCACCGCGCATCCCATCCGACCGCCGTCCTACCTGTTCTCGCTTGCCCATCCCTACACCACCAAGTCGTTCTCGTCCTTGAGCTCTGCGGCGCTTGCGGTGAATGCCGAGAGGGACGCGCAGACGATGGCCAGGGAAAAACAGAATGCGAGCGCGACAAGCAGCGACGCCGCCACCGAGAAGCGCAGGTGCCCGGCAAGGGCAAGGTACAGGACGAGCTCCACCAGCCAGATGGCACAGTCAACGGCACAGAGCAGAGCCATCGTCCTGAGCGCTCTGGAGTTTTTGGACGTGAAGACCTCACCCGCGCCGATCGCACCATACAACCTCCACGAGACCACCGCAAGTGCGAGCAATGGAACAGAACCCACGATGAACAGCAATGTTGAGAAGTGTGGCACGAGGCCCACCCTCTCGGCACCCGGTATCACCACAAGAGCGATAGACACACAACCCGCCACCGCCATGAGGTTCACGATCTTGAGCAGGATGGACGTCCTCCTCTTGGACATATGGCCATCTCCCATCATTCCTAGCTACTGCTTACTGCCCACTCGCATCAGTATAGTCTATAGATATCGAATATCAATAAGAATATTTTGATTTTCAATAATTCATTCGCATATGTCACCCTTCTGCGCCACGCGCACGCCATCCTCGCGACGCCTCTATCACAGGTACCGGACACTTTGGGTAGAATCGAGACATTGTGCACAGCTAACGAAAGGACGCGAGAGGACCCGCCATGACGAACGCGAAGTCGGATACACCACGTTCACCGGAGATTGACAAGGAGGCGCTGCGTCGCGAGGTGGACGCAGCTCTCGGTCACAACGCCCGCGCGCAAGACCAGGGACCGCAGCGTTTCGTACCTGCCGCAGGAAGCTACATCAAGCATGTGATTGGCGTGGTGTCAGGCAAGGGTGGCGTGGGCAAGTCCCTTGTCGCGGGCGCCATAGCCGCGAGCCTCGCCCGCAGAAACAACAAGGTTGCCATCCTAGACGCCGACATCACCGGACCCTCCATCCCCAAGATGTTCGGACTGTCAGGTGAGCATGCGACAGCCTACGGTGAGCGGATCATCCCTGTCACCTCCAAGGGCGGTATCAAGATCATGAGCACCAACCTCGTCCTCGAGAACGAGACCGATCCCGTCCTCTGGCGCGGGCCCATGCTCATGGGGGCGCTCCGCCAGTTCTTCGAGGACACCGATTGGGGCAAGATCGACTACATGGTCGTCGACATGCCGCCCGGGACTGGCGACGTCGCGCTCACCGTCTTCCAGAGCCTGCCCATCGAGGGTATCGTGATCGTGAGCTCACCCCAGGACCTTGTGCAGATGGTCGTCGGCAAGGCGCTCAACATGGCCGCCATGATGAACGTGCCAGTCATAGGGCTGGTTGAGAACATGGCGTGGCTCCCCTGTCCCCACTGCAAAGCGCGCGTAGAGCCCTTTGGGCCCAGCCGCCTCAAGGAGACGGCCGCGCACTTTGGCATCCCAGCGCTCGACGAGCTGCCCATCGACCCCACGATCGCCACAAGCTGTGACAAGGGAACCTTCGAGGACGTCCTTCCCGAGGGCTTTGTGGCACGGACGATAGAGCAGATCGAGGCCCATGAGGGCTTGGAGGAGTAGGGGGTGTCGAAGGGCAGAACCACATGGTCCGTCTCCCGAGCCAGACAACATGACGCCCTGCTCCGGGCGGCAGCATCTGTGAACGTGCCGTCGGAGGTAGACGTGTGCGTCGTAGGCGGCGGTGCCTCCGGTCTCGTCGCTGCGATCATCGCAGCCGAGGCGGGAGCCTCCGTCGTCGTGCTCGAGTCCGGGCTCGAGTGCGGGCGCAGCATCCTTGCCACGGGCAACGGCCGCTGCAACTTCTCCAACGTGTTGCTCGACGCGGGGCACTACAACGATTCCGACTTCGTGAGCGAGGTCTTTGGCGAGAGACCCCTCGATGACATCCTCGGCTTCTTTCGCGACTGTGGCCTGCGCTGGTGTCTGGAGCAAGACCGCCTCTACCCGATGTCAAGGCGCGCGGCGAGCGTGAGAAACGTGCTTTTCGCCCGCCTGCGCAGGGCGGGGGTGATAGCTGCGCCGGCGCGGCGCGTGACCCAGGTCAGACACCAGGACGAGCGGGGCTTTGACGTGAGTTTCTCTTCTGCGCTGGCGGATGGCTCTTCTGCGCTGGCGGATGGCACCCCGTCAACGCTGCGCGCAGGCAGGCTCATCGTCGCCTGTGGGGGCAGCAGCGCAGGAGAGGCTCCGCAGCCATGGCTCGATGGACTTGGACTCTCCTCGACACCGACCCGGCCCGTCCTCTGCCCCCTGTCCTGCGAGAGCTCGCCCCTCTCTGCCCTCGACGGTCGGCGCGTGCACGCGGCCGTCACCCTCAGCAAGGAAGGCAGTCCCTTCCCTCACTGGCAGGACCGTGGCGAGGTCATGTTGAGGGACTATGGCCTCTCGGGCATCGTAATCTTTGACCTGTCGCGCCGCGTGGCGCCAAAAGACATACTTGAGCTCGACCTCACGCCAGACCTTTCCCGCTCTGAACTGAGAGAGCTTGCATGCAGCTCAGCTCGGGGTGACTTCGAGCCAGGCTGCCTTGACGGCGTGCTCGACCCTGACATTGCGGCATTACTCGAGAGACTCGCCCTCGCACGCTGGCAGCCCACATGGCGCGATTGGGGCAGTGGGGTCCCCAACGACGACGTTGAGGCGCTCGTCTTGCTGACAAAGGCACTGCCCCTTCGCGTCACGGGTGCCGCAGACGTCACGCACGCACAGGTCACGGCTGGTGGCCTTGCAAACGCGCAGTTCTTGCCCACGACACTCGAAGCACTTGACATACCCGGCCTCTACGCGACGGGCGAGGCGCTCGACGTTGATGGCGACTGCGGTGGCTTCAACCTCTCGTGGGCCTGGAAGAGCGGCCTGGTCGCAGGTGCAGCCGCCGCGCGGGCAAGCGTCACCACGGCGCGCACGACCCGCTCGGGCGAGGCAAGGGAGGTACCCCGGAATGCTTGACATCTCCGACATCCGCCTGCCCCTCAAGGAGCTCGATGGTGCGGACGGTACCGAGGACGCCACCCTGCGCAGGGTGGTGCTGTGCAGGCTTCACCTTACCCCTGACGACCTGAGCTCCCTTGAGTTGCGCAAACGTTCGATCGATGCCCGCAAGAGGGGAAACGTGCGCATTGGCTACACCGTGCGCATCGCCCTGCGCGGCGGAGAGAACGCCGAGAGGGAGCTGCTTTGTCGTCTGGCACGGCGTCACCAGGACAGACAGGTCCGCGTTGCTGACGTCGAGCACTTCACACTGCCCAAGGCTCTTAGCGTACGGCGCACGCAGCGGCCCCTTGTGGTCGGCGCGGGATGCGCGGGTCTATTTTGCGCCCTCGCGCTTGCAGAGGCAGGGCTCGAACCCCTGCTCGTGGAGCGTGGCCGGGATGCTGCGCGGCGCACGACCGACGTCGAGCGCTTCATTCGAACGGGTAAGCTTGACCCCGAGAGCAACATACAGTTCGGTTTGGGCGGAGCCGGCAGTTTCTCTGATGGCAAGCTGGAGACCGGCACCAAGAGCGCGGCGCACCGCTTCATCCTCCAGACCCTCGTGGAGGCCGGGGCGCCACGCCACATACTCTGGGACGCGAAGCCCCATGTGGGAAGCGATCTGCTCCCCGCCGTCGTCACTAAGATCTGCGAGCGCATCAAGGCCGCAGGCGGGGAGCTGCGCCTGAGCACCAGACTCACGAAACTCGACATCAGGGGCGGGCATGTGACGGCAGTCGTCCTCGAGCGCAGAGAGGGAAGTGGCCTTCTCGTGGAGGAACGCAGGCCCGTGAGTGACGTAATACTTGCCTGCGGACACTCCGCGCGAGACGTGTTCGAGCTGCTTTGCGACGCAGGCGTCACCCTCGAGCGCAAGGCCTTCGCCATGGGAGTGCGCATAGAGCACCTCCAGGCGGACATCGACCGCGCCCAGTACGGTCCTTTTGCCGGTCATCCGAAGCTCGGTGCCGCCCCCTACAAGCTGGTCGCACATCCAAGCTCACAGCGCCCCGTCTTCTCGTTCTGTATGTGCCCGGGTGGGTATGTCGTCGCAGCAGCGAGCGAGGAGGGTGGTGTCGTCACAAACGGTATGAGCCGCTCCGATCGAGCGGGGACCAACGCGAACTCGGGTCTTCTGGCCAACGTCTTTCCCGAGGACCTGGAAGGGGAGGACGTGCTCGCGGGCGTGATGCTACAGCGCCGCTGCGAGCGGGCAGCCTTCACGTCAGGTGGTGGCTCCTACGCAGCACCGGCACAGCTCGTGGGGGACTTCCTGCAGGGCGTGCCCTCAAGCGATCAGGGAAGCGTCTCTCCCACCTACCCGCGCGGCGTGAGCTGGGGAGACGTCAGAACCTGCCTGCCATCCTACGTCAGTGAGGCACTGCGCCTGGCGATACCTGCCATGGGCCATCAACTGCGCGGTTTCGCGGCAGCGGATGCCGTCCTTACGGGCGTGGAGACGCGCTCTAGCTCGCCGGTGCGCATAGTTCGTGGCAAGAGCCTCCAGTCCATCTCGACGGCAGGACTCTGGCCCTGTGGCGAGGGTGCCGGCTATGCGGGAGGCATCATGAGCGCCGCCACGGACGGCCTTCGCGTGGCACAGGCGCTCGTCGACAGCCTGCTGTAGCTGACTGGCAATCCACTGCCAGGCATGGGCTGATCAGACCCTTCCGGCAGGCAGCACCCTTCCGACAGGCTGCAGGAAGTTTGCCTTGGGCGACAGTAGCCTTCGGCGGACAAGCGGTCTTTGACGGACAGCGACCTTCGGCTACGGGTGGTTCTCGTTTACATCTGAGAGGCGCTACTCGTCTTCGATGGCCTTGTCTTTGAGGGTCGCAATCAGCCTGTCCAGCTCCTCGTCCTCTCCCATACCCGTGACGAAGGCCACACCATTGAAGGTGGGAACGTCAAAGGTCTCCTTGGGCTTCACTACGGCAACGTAGGCATCGGCACCCGCCAGCGCCTCGCGTAGATCGCTCATCGAGACCGCCCTGATGTCCGCCTCGACGCCCCTCTCACCCAAGAGCTTGCGCAGTTTGTTGGCGACGGCATGAGACGTGGCTACCCCCGCCCCACATGCGACGACCACCCTTGCTGCCATGTTCTCTCCCCTCTTGGATCCACACGCAGATGCGCGAATCCACATTTTCTTACGCCTATTGTCTAGTATAGCCGACGCGCACGCCTCTACGAGACAACACGTCCTCGCGAAGTGAGTGATTCACACACATCGTGAGCGCGATGTGAGTGATTTTTCCGTAGAAACCAACATGAACTGAAAGCACGTATTCATATCTACGCAGGTCAGAGACGTGCTGAATAAATTCTCGAAGTGAGTGATTCACACACATCGTGAGCGCGAAGTGAGTGATTCACACACATCGTGGTAAATCGCTCGCTTCATCGTAAAACTCCGTGTCCCTAATGCTTGCGCTTACGGTACCTGCGGCGCGTCGCGTGCGCGGAGCCCCTGCGATCCGTCACCTTGAGGCGGGCGATCACGTCGGCGGCAGACGCCCCCTCAAGACGCGAGCGTAGGGCGACGATCTGGTCGCGCAGGCTCGCCGCACGCTCGAAGTCCGTGTCGGCCGAGGCTTGGATCATCTCGTCTTCAAGCGAGCCCAGAAGGCGCGAGGCCTCCTGCTTGGGAAGCGCCCTCAGCTCGGCCACAAGAGCGTCGGCTTCAACCCCCTCCCGAGAGCCCACGCCCTCGGCCCCCGCCGCCGTGAGGAACTCCCCGTCGATACGCGACTTGTCGTTGAGCGTCGCCGATGCCTCCTCTATGAAGCTTGCCACGTCGGTGATGGACTTCTTGATGGTCTGAGGCACGATGCCGTGCTCCTCGTTGAAGGCTTCCTGGAGTGCGCGGCGCCGCGCCGTCTCGTCCATGGCCTCGCGCATGGAGTCCGTCACGCTGTCGGCGTACATGATCACCTGACCGTGGGCGTTTCTCGCGGCACGTCCCATGGTCTGTATGAGTCCACGACGGTTGCGCAGAAATCCCTCCTTGTCTGCGTCGAGTATCGCCACAAGCGACACCTCGGGGATGTCGAGGCCCTCGCGCAGGAGGTTGATGCCCACGAGCACGTCGATCTTACCCACGCGCAGCTCGCGGATGATGGCCACGCGGTCCAGGGTCGCCGTGTCAGAGTGCATGTAGTTCACGCGCACGCCCTCGTCGAGCAGGTGGTCCGTAAGATCCTCCGCCATGCGCTTGGTGAGCGTGGTCACGAGCACGCGCTCACCCTTGGCAGCGCGCACCTTGATCTCGTCCATGAGGTCGTCTATCTGGCCACGCACCGGGCGCAGCTCGACCTTGGGATCCAACAGGCCCGTCGGCCTGATGACCTGCTCGACCTCCTGCTGGCTCACTGCCTTCTCGTAGTCACCGGGCGTCGCCGAGACGTAGATGAACTGCGGTATGCGCTGCTCGAACTCATCAAAGCGCAAGGGACGGTTGTCGAGCGCCGACGGCAGACGAAAGCCATGGTCGACAAGGGTTACCTTGCGCGAGCGATCACCCTCATACATACCGCGCACCTGCGGCACAGTGACGTGGCTCTCGTCAATGATGCAGAGCATGTCCTTGGGAAAGTAGTCGATGAGCGTGTAGGGAGGCTCGCCGGCGTGCCTGCCGTCCAGGTGACGCGAGTAGTTCTCGATGCCGGAGCAGTATCCCATGGTCTCGAGCATCTCGAGGTCATATCCGGTGCGCTGAGAGAGACGCTGAGCCTCGAGGATCATGTCGTTCGCCTTAAGTTCGGCCACGCGTCTTTCGAGCTCTTCCTCGATGGTCGTGATCGCGTGGTTAACCTTGGGCCGCTCGGTCACGTAGTGCGAGGCAGGCCAGATGGGGATGGCGTCGAACTCGCGCACGACCTCGCCCGAGACGTTGTCGATCTCGGCGATAAACTCGATCTCGTCACCAAAGAAGCTGATGCGCAGGGGGTTCTCTGCATACGGGGGGAACACGTCCACGGTGTCGCCCCTCACACGGAAGGTCCCTCGCGCAAGGTCGTAGTCGTTGCGATCGTACTGGATGTCGATGAGCTCACGAATGAGGTCGTCACGCTCAAGTGGTTGCGACTTGTCCACGTTGGGGGCAAGTCCCGCATAGTCCTGCGGGCTGCCGATGCCGTAGATGCAGCTTACGGAGGCGACCACGATCACGTCGCGGCGAGAGAGCAGACTCGACGTGGCCTGGTGGCGCAACTTCTCGACCTCCTCGTTTATGGAGGCGTCCTTCTCGATGTAGGTGTCCGTCTGCGGAACATAGGCCTCGGGCTGGTAGTAATCGTAGTAGCTCACAAAGTACACGACGGCATTGTTGGGAAAGAGCTCCCTCATCTCGGAAGCCACCTGCGCAGCCAGCGTCTTGTTGGGCTCCATGATGAGAGTGGGCTTCTGCACACGCTCTATGGTCTTGGCCATCGAGAAGGTCTTGCCAGAGCCCGTGACACCCAAAAGCGTCTGGTAGCGAAGCCCCCTGCCAACGCCCTCCGAGAGCCTCTCGATGGCCTGGGGCTGATCGCCGGCCGGCTCGAAGTCCGAGACGACCTTAAGTCTCTCGTCACCGTGCTCCAAGCCAAAGCGCTTGAGCTCGGCACCGTAGCGCTCCTTGGCCTCGGCCGTACCTGCCAGGGGCTCGTAGCGTATGGTATGACCGTCCTGCGCCACAAACGAGCGCAAACCTCCCTCACCTGCCGCCACGCTACCATCTACCACCACGTCCTGCGCCATCGTATACGTCACGCCCCCGTCGCTGCGTCCTCTACCATCACATTCCAGCTCCAGTGTACCCCGTGCGCCTGTACCTCACGTGAGGTACAGGGGGCATTGCCACACACGATTGACGGTTCGTTTCGTATACTGGTCAGAGGGTACTTCCAGACGACATTGAGGATGGGGCGTCATGACGGATAGGTTCAAGAGGGGCGGCAGGGGTTTCTTTGGAACCCGTTGGGGCTACGCCGTGGTCACGTTCGTGATCGTAGCCATCGTGCTCATGCTACTCCTCCTCACAGGATGGCTCAAACCTGACCGCGGTGCGACAAGCGGGTCCCGCTCACACAGCCCCGTCCTACTGATACGCTTTCTCGTCTTTCTTGTCCTCATACCCCTTCGCTTCCTCTGGTCACGATTTCGATCGGCAGGCCATAGTGACCCGTCTGCGCCCACCAAAGACCCAGACGTTGGGTACCCGCGCGCAGAGGACTACCATACCGAGACGATACATCTGGGCGCGACCCCCTACGCTCCGTATGCCAGCCACGGGTCCTACACCCCCACCGCCTCTTCGGGCGAGCCACATCCTCCTGCCGTCGAGACCATCTCCACGTCATCGGCAAGCTCCATCGCCGCAGCAGCCGCTGCGGCCATTCCCGTCTCTGCGAGCAAGCGGACGATTCCCCTCGTGAAGATGCTTGAGCGTGCGGATGACGCAGGCGCCACCCTCGCGGACATGACAAGACACACCCTCGAGAAGGGGGTCCCCAACCGCCTTGCCGAGGCGCTCGAGCTTCTGGGCGTCACGCGAGGGGTGCTGCCGCCCCTGCATGCCCACCTCCTGCCTCGAAATGGCTGCATGTGGCTCAGCCCACACGAGCCGGAGAAAGACAGGGACACCCATGACGCGCTTGTCGCAACGGAGATGGCCATCAACCTCGCGCTCCACCTACCGCTGGCCACGCTCAACACCCCGCTCGACAATCCCGCGTCGCTCTCTCGCATCCATGGCTACCTTCGCGGCCTAGTGCACACGAGCGTCCCCATCCCGCCACCATCAGACGAGTTCTCTCTAGCCTACCCCTCGGGTACCATGAGTGCAACGAGCTCGGAATGGGAGTGTCGCTACAGGCTCATGACACAACTCGAGTCACTTCCTCTGCCCTTTCGCGTCATCCACGAGCTGCGTATGGACCTCTCACAGGGCAACGCCCTTATCGTGCTCGAGGTCCCAAGGCCCAGCTGCCTCGCGGTCCTTGCCGGACGTGCTCGACAGGTGGCAGAGGCGCGCGGATACGCACTGCGCTTCGCCGTGATCGTCGCACGCTGCGCCTTCGAGGCCATCCCAGCGATCACCCACGTATTCGTAAGCTGTCGAACCTACGGCTCAGACGAGGACGTCCTCGCCCTCTCGCTTTCGCGCAGTGACGAGCACAGGCTCCAGATGCTCGCGGCCTCTGAGGCCCTAGACGACGGGATGCTGCCCACCGGCGAGAGGGCAATCAGCTTCACCCTCGGACAAGACGGTTGGTTTCTGCCGATGAAACCCTCCGTCACCTTCGACGATGAGCGGATCTCTCCCACATGGCGCAGGAAGCCCGCAGGCGCCCGCGACCAGAGGCTTTCCCCCGCGCTTGCAAGCGTGACAGGCACACGCACGACGCGTGGACTTGAGGTTCTCGAGGAAGCCGCGCGCATGGACGCGTACGCCTCCATTGCAGACAAGCTCGGTACGACCACCGAGAGTGCCGTCGCTGCCCTCGTCGCGCTCAAGGACGCGAGCGAAGACGACGCGGTGAGGGCGACGTGCTCAGAAACAATTCAATGCCTGCTGAGCGGCACGATGGACGTGGGGGATACGCAGGAGATCGCCCTTCTGTTCATGTCGGGCGCACGACCGATAGACCAAGCGTTCGCGCGGGCGGAGCGGCTGAGCGATGCGGATGAGCTCGACCCGCGCGCCATGCTCGACCAGGTTGAGGGTGCGCTCACCAACATCACGAGGACTGGACGCTACCAGGACGATAAACATGCGGTCTGGCGCTACTTCGAGTCGGTTGCAGAGCGCATCGAGTACAATCTCTTAACACGAGACGACCCACGCGAGTTGAGGCTCGTTCCCACCGCATACTACAAGAGTCTCCTGCTCGCCTCCCGTGCACACAGGATGATGGGTGAGTTCAAGGCCTCCAAGCGCTATGCGAGCGAGATGCTACGCATTGGCCCGATCTGCATCGACACGGCCATGGAGCTCAACGCCATCTGCGGGATGGAGTCGAGATTCTATGACGCGGCTGATGCCCTCATACGATGCCTAGAGCATGCCATGGACTCCTACGACATCGCATGGCTCCACTACCGCCTCGCTCTCACCGAGCGTTCGATTGGCAGAGACGATCTCGCAGTTGCCTGCTACACCCTTGCCCTCACCCGTCCCGACGGCCCCTACCCCTACGCCAGGCGTGAGCTCGATGAATTTCTCAGGCAAGGCGAGGGACTTGGCCCAATGGAGCTGGAGGAAGCCTCGAAAGCCCTGTGTCAAGCGGGAATCCCCACAGGCCTCAGAGATGATGCCGTCGCGCGCATGCGTCAGGCGGCGACCCTCTGCTGCGACGCAGGCATATTTCCAACCGCCCGGGCGTTGGTCATGACGCTGCACACGCTTCGTCCAGACGATGTCTTGGCCGATATGGCATCCTCGCTCGCCTAGCTGTAGCTGTCCACGAGCTCATCGGGATACAGTTCCCGATAGTGACGGTACGCGTCGTTCACGTGTGCGAGATAGGCGGACGTCTCGGCATACGCGATATTGGACGAGATGTCACCGCCGCCCGATTGCCAACCGCTCACGCTGCCGATTCCCGCGTTATACGCCGCGATGACCTCATCTTGGTTTCCGAGGCTTCTCTTGAGATAGCCGAGGTAGGCAACACCGTAGACGATGTTGGTCGTAGGGTCGGTGAGCCTGTTGTAGTCGTAGCGCGAGGAATCGACCAGTCCCAAACGCGCGATCTCCTTGGCCGTCGAGGGCATGAGCTGCATGAGTCCCACCGCTCCCGCAGATGACGACGCAGCGGAGTTCCAGTTTGACTCACACTTGACGATTGCGCAGACAAGGTACGGGTCCACGTTCTGCCGACTCGAGGTCTCCTTGATAAGCGATGCATGGTGCACGGGATAGAACCAACTGCGCACGATGGAGCGGGGCGCGGCGTCTGCGGCATAGTCTACCGCAAAGGTCAGGGCACAGGCCAAAGCCATCGCGAGCAGGGGTATGACCCTGAACCAGCGAAAGAAGCGCAGTTTCCTGTTACGTGCCAAGAGCGTCTCTCCCCTCAGTTTGGACAAAGTTTCCATGGGCATACCACCATACGCGAACTCTGTCCAAAAGCTTAGTCAAGCTTCCCGTGTTTTCGATGATGGTATCCGCATGACTGCGCAGGTATTCGTCAGAGGGCTGACGCCCAAGACGACGCTCGAAGTCCTCGACGTCCATACCACGCCCGACCGCATGCGCAAGGCGCCGCTCGTGGGGGCAGCAGACGCAAAGGACCTCGTCGGCAAGGTCAAGGAGGGAGACTGCCCTGTCAAGCAGAGGAACCTCCACGACAGCGCAAGGGACAGCCGATATCGCCAGCTCGTGAAGCCTTCTTCTAAGGAGGCTTCGTATGTGGGGAAACTCAATCTGCTCGAGCCTCGCGAGCAACTCCTTGCTCCCAAAGACGCGGCTTGCCAAGAGGCTACGGTTGAGCTCACCTGTGACGGGATCGAGAAGTTCCTCCCCGAAGGCGGAAGTGACCTCCGCAAGACAGGGGCTACCCGCCGCCAGGACCTCACGCGAGAGCTGATCAAGATCGATTCGCGTCGCGCCAAGGCGCTCAAGCTCGCGAGCCACCGTAGACTTGCCTGAGGCAATGCCTCCCGCAAGGAAGACCGTGTACATCTCGCCTCCCCAACTCGCGCGGCCGCGCCACAGCCCCGGCCGTCACCTGCTGTCCATTAGCTCGTGATATCGAACTTCTGCTTACACTGGGGGCAGGTGACTCTCACATGGCCCTTCCCGCGAGGGATACGTACCCTTTGGTGGCAGTTTGGGCAGGCGGCATGCTTGTACTGACGACTCTCGGCAAAGGCCGCACGGGGATTACGCAACCAAGGCCGTACGGGCCCGATGACGTCTACGAAAGCCTCATTCTCGTCACGACGAGACTTTACGTTAGTCGAAAACATTCTAAATACAACATAGGCGAACAGCAGGATTACAACGACGGTCAGAGGCGTCCACCGGACGAACATGTCGATGACGCCAAGGACAATGGCGATAGCGACGATAGCGACGGCCAGCTCGTCTGCCCCGTTACGCCCGCGCATGAAGGCATACAGCCTGTCCTGGAAACTATCACTTCCGTTTGACATGAGCCTTCCCCTCTCTTCTATCACGTCATCTGCCGGCGTGACATAACCGCTTCGCTGCGATACTTCCTGTATATACCCGACACGGGAGTCGACCACCCGTCCGTGTCGTGCCTCCATACGACTCATGGGCATGCCGCATCGAAGCTAAGGGCAACACCAGCTCGTCCAAGGCAGGGAACTGTACCCAAAGCATTCGGGTGGGGCCACAGAGGCGACCCCACCCGAATCAGACACAAATTGCAGGATAAGAGAGGAGACTACTCCTCGACGACCTTTTCCTCGCCTTTGTCCTTAGATGCGGAAGCGCCCTCACCCTTGGCTCCCCTCTCGGCCTCCATGGGCTTGACCTCGACCTCATAGCCCAAGGTCTCGGCCGCAGCCTTCATGGAGAGAGAGATGCGACGACGGTCTAGGTCGACCTCCATGACCTTGACCTGGACCTTATCGCCCACAGAGCAGACCTGCGCGGGGGCGTCAACGTGCTTGTTGGCCATCTCGGAGATGTGGACCAGACCCTCGACGCCATCACCGAGATCCACGAAGGCGCCAAAGGTCACAAGCTTGGTGACGCTACCCTCGACGATCGCCCCGGTGGGATACCTCTTGACGAGCGATTTCCAAGGATCCTCGGTGGTCTGCTTGAGGCCAAGAGAGATACGCTCACGATTGAGGTCGACGTCCAAGACCTGCACCTCGACCTCCTGGCCGACCTTGACGACCTCGGAGGGATGGTTGACGTGATTCCAAGAGAGCTCAGAGATGTGGATCAGGCCGTCGATGCCACCGAGGTCCACGAAAGCTCCAAAGTCGACAATCGAGGAGACGGTGCCCTTGAGGCGCATGCCGGGCTGGAGCTTAGAGAGGATCTCGGAACGCTCCGCCTTACGGGTCTCCTCGAGGACAGCCCGACGGGAGAGGACGACGTTGTTGCGGTTGCGATCCATCTCGATGACGCGAGCCTCGACACGAGTACCTAGATAGGCGGTGAGGTCCTTGACACGACGCAGGTCGACCAAGGAGGCGGGCAAAAAGCCCCGCAGGCCGATGTCGAGGATAAGCCCGCCCTTAACGACCTCAATGACCTCACCCTCAACGTTCTCGCCGGACTGGTACTTCTCCTCGACACGCTTCCAGGCGCGCTCATACTCGGCACGGCGCTTAGACAGGATCAGGCGACCCTCCTTATCCTCCTTCGTGATGACCTGAGCCTCGATCTGGTCACCCTTGGAGACGATGTCGGAGGGACTGACGTCCTTGCGGATCGAGAGCTCGTGCTGGGGGATGACGCCCTCAGACTTATAGCCGATGTCAAGCAGTACCTCATCATGCTCGATCTTGACGACGGTGCCCGTCACAAGGTCGCCCTCATCGAAATTGGTAATCGTACCATCGATGAGGTTGTTCATCTCTTCGTCGGATACGTCATCCAAAGAGAAGATGGACGAGTTCTGAATCTCACTCAAAGGTGGACCCCTTTCGGAAGCGGGGCCCCGATCTACATGATCGCTGCCTAGGGCGCTCGGCGCGCAATTGGAAACTTACATGCTCTCGGGGGCCGACAGATACAGTTGCATGGCAGCGCTCCCATGCAAAATGTAGCATACCTTTTGTGTAGCTGTAATTTCAAGAGTCACGCCAAAAACGCGTATGTTTTTTAAGACTCATTGGCGCGCAGTAACCAAAACCTTGAAGCATGTTCGCCAAGGAGCGCCTGTGGTGTGACTCGACCTTCTGTCTGGTTTCTCGCTGCCAGTGTGCTACCTCTCCCACCCACACCGCGACGGGCCTGTACAATACGAGCCGAGACAAAATCATGGGGCAATGCGGGAGGAGGAAACCAGATGATCAAGGCGGTGCTGTTCGATCTCGACAACACGCTCATCGACATCAACCTCGCCGCCTTCATGGCGCGCTACATGGCGGGCCAGGCGCGCATCCTCTCGCGCGTCCTGCGCGTTGCCCCACCGTTCGCCTCCTCTGCCATCATAGCCGCTTACCTAGCCATGTGCAGCACAAGGCGCACAGATGCGCTCTTTAACGAGGAGCTCTTCCATCGTGTGGTGGAGCGGCGCCTAAGACGCCCGTTTGGCCTGGAGCCGCTGGCAGAGGTGATGCAGTACTACGACAGCTGCTATATCGAGAGGTTCAAAGGCGGACTCGTGCAAGCGGGTCCACGGCCGGGATCCCACGAGGTCATCGAGGCGGCGCGGAAACTCGGCCTGACGGTTGCCCTTGCCACCAACCCCGTCGTCTCGCTTGCCGTGGACAAGGTGCGCATGGCCTGGGGTGAACTCGACCCGAGCGGATTCGCAGACGTCTCGCACGTCGGCAACGCCAGGCGGACCAAGCCCAACGCCCTTTACTTCGAGGAGTTCGCGGCGCAGCTGGGCTGTGCGGCAAGCGAGTGCCTGATGGTGGGAAACGACGCCGGGAGCGACTTTCCGAGGCCCAGCATAGGGATGCCCGTCGCGTACGTGGGACACGGCAGGCCAAAGAAGGGCGTCTTCAGGGGTAGCCTCATAGAGCTGGCCTCAAGGCTGCCCGAGCTTATCGCAACGCTCAACGCAACGTCAGCGCAGCCTCCGCCACGCTGCCCTACGCGATGACGCGATAGCCTGCTTGGCTCACCACATCGCGACACGCCACGTCATCGATGGGGTTCTTGGAGCGCACGTGCGCCGTCCTGCTCGCAAGGTCAACCGTCGCCCAGGTGCCCGAGAGTGAGTCCAGCGCCGCCTCAACGTTCTTCACACAATTTTCACAGCTCATTCCCGCAATGGTCAGGTCCGCCCGATAGGGGTAGTGGCTTTCGTCCGTGTCTTGTACCCTAACCCGCCTGAAGCGCTTCGCCGAACTCTTCACGTCCCCCGAGCAACAGCTGCGCCTACCCGAGATGACGCCTATGATCCTCCTGATCCCAAGCACAACCGCAACCGCGACAAGCGAGAGGATGATGATATCGATGGGTTTCATGCTCTACCTCCAAAAAGCCTCGCTCACACCTTCAAGTATGACTGTGGTGCGATACAAGGACGTGCCGGGAAGCTGCGGTCAAAGGGGCGTCACCCAGATCAGATTGGACAGCCGCAGAGTCGCCTTAAGAGACAGCGCAGAGTCATCTTAATTCACCACGTGGCAGCGTAAGATGACTCGCCAAACCTGATTTGCCCGACACCTCCCTGAGACAAGCTCAAATCAACCGACAGCTGGAGCCGGTTCAGATGACGTCCCGTCAGGGGATGGGACCACCATCCGAGCCTTGGGAATCATGAGCGGCGTGTGAGAAACGGGATCCTCTATGATGGCACATTCCAGACCAAACACCTTGGCAAGCACCGATGGCGTCACGACCTCATGCGGCGCTCCCTCGGCGACGATAGCGCCGTCCGCAAGGGCATACACGTGGTCCGCATAGCGAGCAGCCATGTTAATGTCATGCAACACCATGGCGATGGTCACGCCGCGTTCGTGGTTGATTCGCCTGAGCGTGTCGAGGATGTCGAGTTGGTAGGCGACATCGAGATAGGTGGTGGGCTCGTCGAGGAGCAGGATATCCGTCTGCTGAGCCAGCGCCATCGCGATCCATACGCGTTGGCGCTGTCCTCCTGAGAGCTCGTCCACCACGCGATCCGCTAAGCTTGCGATGCCCACCATGTCAAGCGACTCGGCGACGATGCGCAGGTCCTCTCGCTGTAGTGGCTTGAGGAGCGAGCGATGCGGGTAGCGCCCCCGCGCCACGAGGTCACTCACACGAATGCCCTCCGGCACCAAGGGCGATTGGGGCAGCAGGCCAAGTGTGCGGGCAAGCTCCTTGGTGGGCATACGATGCACATCCCTGCCGTCGAGCACCACGGAGCCTCCCACAGGATCAAGCAGTCGTGCAAATGTCTTAAGCAGCGTGGACTTGCCGCAGCCATTGCTACCGATGATGACAGACAGCTTGCCCGCAGGCAGGCTCAAACTCACCGTATCTACGATGGGCCGGCCCTCATAACCGCACGATAGGTCGCGTCCCACAAGCTCATGGTCGCGCCCGACACCCCCAGCGCCACCGCCCGTACGACTCACCGCCGCGGTCCGCCCGTCATCGTGGCTCATGCCTTGCTCACCCTACCCTCCCTCATCAATAACCACAACAGGTACGGCGCCCCCAGAATGCCTGTCACCACGCCCACCGGAAAGCGCGTACCCAAGAGCTCATGACCCACGAGGTCTGCCAAGAGCATGAGCGCGATGGCAACCATGACAGCAGCCACGGTCGCGCGACTCTCCTCCCCCACAAGGCGCGTAGCGATGGGACCTGCCAGAAGCATCACGCAGGCAACGGGGCCTGTGACCGAAGTAGCAATACCTATCATAGCGACACTGCCCAAGAGCAGCACAGCCCTTGAGCGCGAGACACTTACGCCAAGCGTTTGGGCGGTATCCCGTCCCAGCACGAGCGTCTCGAGATCTCGACCAAGGGCAAGGACCACGGGAGCTATCGGCAATACGAGCACCAAGGGCGCCACATCGCCAAGGGCTATGCCCGACAGGCTGCCCGACAGCCAGCGCAGGGCAGCAGGCACATCGTACTCGGCGCCATAGAGGAGCACTGCGGAGGTGACGGCGCGCATGAGCGCCTGCATACCGAGGCCAATGAGGACGAGCTTCCCCTCCGAGAACCCCCCGATGTTTGACAGGCCGAAGATAGCAAGCGCAATGCAGATGCCCCCGAGAAGAGCCACAAACGAGACGTCACGCGCACCGAGGCCAAACACCATGATGGCAATGACGGCGACCGTGCTTGCCCCGGACGAGATGCCAATGACATCCGGGCTCGCGAGGGGGTTTCTCAGCGCCGTCTGAAACGTGTTGCCCCCTATGCCAAACGCGATGCCCGCAAGGATGGCCGCAATGATGCGCGGCACTCTCACCTGCCAGATGGCATAGGTCGCACCACGCACGTTATGTCCCGCAAGTACCGAGACCACGGTAGGAACATCGTAGTTCGTCGAACCCAGGCACAGCTCAAGCGCCACCAATACCGCCACAAGAGCGGTAAGGGCAAGGGTGGCCGCACGCACGCGCGCCCTGCTTCGCGCGATCGAGCGGGAGACGAGCTCTTGTGTGGACGCCATGCAAACTCACCCTTCCCTTAGACGGCTACCGAGCCAAAGTAAATTAAACAAACACCTGTACCCATGCCCTCGCGCATGCGCAGGAGCGCCCACCCCGAGCATCAATCATGGCTGGATCCCCGTAACGCCCCCGCGCGTGTCGGGGACGTTGCCAGGATGGCCACAGCGATGAAGATGGGGGCACCCACTGCGGCCGTCACGATACCCACTTCAAGCTCGCTGGGTGCCAGGACGCTCTTGCCAATGGCATCGGACAGCGTGAGCACGAGCGCGCCGGCCAACGCCGAGAGCACGAGCTGCCAACGCATGCTGCCACGCCAGGCAAGCCTCACCACATGAGGAGCCATGAGTCCGACAAAGCCGATGGGACCGGCAAGGGCCGTCGTCGCACCACACAGAAGCACTGCGATAGCAGATGCCGCAAGACGCACCAGACCGGGCTTGGCGCCGAGTCCTACGGCGGCATCATCCCCCAGAGCGAGAACCTCCAGCGCTGAGGAGCAGACGAGAGACATCAGCATGCCCACCACGCACACGGGCCAGAGGACCGCGAGCGATTCCCAACTGGCACCCGAGACGCTGCCCATCTGCCACATGCGAAACGTGTCCATCACATTGGAGCGTGGCATCACTATGATGCTCACAAAGGAGCTAAGGGCCACAGAGACCGCCGTGCCCGCGAGGGCCAACTTGAGTGGAGTCGCCCCTCCCACAGAACCCACACCAAACACAAGAAAAGCCGTAATGGCAGCTCCCAGTATCGCAAGGACCGTATACTGTGGCGCTGTGGTGATGCCCAAAAATGCGATACCCCACACCACGGCCAACGACGCGCCTGAGTTTACCCCTAAAATGGATGGGTCAGCGATGGGGTTGCGTGTGACCGCTTGCATGAGCAGGCCGCTCACACCCAATGCCCCGCCCGCAAGTAGGCAAAACACGAGACGGGGCACACGCTCGAGCACCACTGCCGTGGCAAAGCTATCGGATACAGGCACGCCGCGCAGAATGTCCGCCACCTCGCCGACGGGAACGGGCCGTGCGCCCCGTGACAAGGACAGGGCGCTCACAAGCGCAAGGAGGATCAGCAAAATGATGGCGCCCAAAAGGGGGTGCCTGCGCAAGCCCATCGCCTACAACCTCTCGAGAGCGCTCGACAGCAGCCCAAGGTACTGATCGATTGTCGCGGGAATGGAGAGTGGTCCGGGAGTGCAGGATGCCGCAAGCGGTTCGGTCCCCTTGAGCAGGGCGACCGTACCACGCTGAATGCAGGGGAGTCTACCGAGGAGGGGGTCAGCCTGGAGCTGCGCTAGGAATGCCTCATCGCCATAGGTGACTGCGATATCGACATCATTGAGGCGATCGACCTCCTCCGAGGAGAGCGTCGCCGCAAAGCTGGTCTCGTTCTCGGCAAGGGCCGTTACGCTGTCAGGGGTCTTGAAACCAAGATCAGCCAGGTAGGCACCACGAGGATCGCTGGGCAAGTACACATAGACCGTTCCCATGTCGGTGGATGAGATGTTGAGGAACGCCGCAGCCTGGCCCGAGATCCTGCTCTGGGATGCCTTCTGTCTTATGAGCTCCTCAAGGCCAGCAATGAGCTTCTCCGCATCCTCTTCCTTGCCAAGTGCCTTTGCCTCGATACGCGTCTGCTCGCGCCAGAGGCAGGACCATGCCTTCTGGAGGTAGGGAACGGTAGGGGCAATCTGGCTCAGCTTGTCGTAGTCTGTCTGAGTATAGCCAGAGTAGGGGCACAGGATCACATCAGGCGCCGTATCGTTCACGGCCTCGAAGTCGATACCGTCCGTGTCATCAAACACGGTCGGGGCGTCAACACCCAGCTTCTGGAAGGCGTCTCGCGTCCATGGGAGCATCTTCTCACCACTTGCGACACCAAAGTTCGCTGCAGAGATTCCCACAGGGGCGATGCCCAGAGCAAGCACGGGCTCGTGGTTGTTCCATGCCAGGGTGGTAACACGCGAGGGTGTGGACGGTATCGTAGTGGATCCGAAGGCATGCTCGATTGTCACGGAGGAACCCGCATTGCCGGCAGGACCCGGCGTCGAGCCAGCCTGCTGCGCACCATGAGAGCAGGCAGCCAGCAGGGTGGTGCCCAGCACGCCGGCAAGCGTGAGCGCCGAGCCGCGGACGAACGTTCTGCGAGAGAGCTTCATAGGACAATCCCTTCTTTACATGGCGTATGCCGACCGGGTGCTCCACGCACCATTGTCTATTGAGCTGCCATACTGATCGGGCATTTCAACCGCTCTAGATATGACAGCTCGTATGGGACATATTAGACTATCCACAGAACTCCGGAAACGACGTTCGCGTATGCCCAGGAAAGGCGCTGGCCCGTGGAGGCTCTGCGAACCTACCATCGTTTGCGCAAGTCAGAGCAGGGTTACAACCAGCTGAGCCGGTTTGGTCCGTGTGTCTTTCGCGCTTCGGCAACCCCCGCCGCAGATGGGCTATGACACGATGCGGTAGCCGGCCTCCCTCACAACATCCCCATAGACAGCCACGTCAATGGGGCTTTTGGAGCGCACGTGCGCCGTCCTGCTCGCAAGATCGACCGTCGCCCAGGTGCCCGAGAGTGAGTCCAGCGCCGCCTCAACGTTCTTCACACAATTTTCACAGCTCATTCCCGCAATGGTCAGGTCCGCCCGATAGGGGTAGTGGCTTTCGTCCGTGTCTTGTACCCTAACCCGCCTGAAGCGCTTCGCCGAACTCTTCACGTCCCCCGAGCAACAGCTGCGCCTACCCGAGATGACGCCTATGATCCTCCTGATCCCAAGCACAACCGCAACCGCGACAAGCGAGAGGATGATGATATCGATGGGTTTCATGCTCTACCTCCAAAAAGCCTCGCTCACACCTTCAAGTATGGCTGTGGTACGCGCACCCGCACCCGCAAGGCGACTCAGCCATCAAAGCCCACATCGACCTCCATCGGACCCGCACGCCCGTCTGCCGCATTGGTCGCGAGTTCGTCGCAACGCTCGTTGAGGTCCGTGCCGGCATGGCCCCTAACCCAGAGCCATGTCACGTGATGGGGCCTCACCGCCGCAAGCAGACGTCTCCAGAGGTCGGGGTTCTTGACTGGCTGCTTGCCTGCTGTCTTCCAGCCCCTCTTGATCCAGCCCCAGACCCAGCCCTTGCCCATGGCGTTCACGACATACTGCGAGTCGGAGTGAAGCTCCACCTCACAGGGACGTCTCAGCGACTCGAGCGCCCTGATCGCGGCCATGAGCTCCATACGGTTGTTCGTAGTCCTCGCATAGCCACAGCTGAGCTCCTTTGTGTGCTCGGCACCGGAGGGATCGGTGTAGCGGAGCACCGCCCCATAGCCACCGGGCCCGGGGTTGCCGCGCGAGGAGCCGTCCGTCCAGATGGTCACGTGCGCGCGCCTCGAGCCGTCGCCATCCGAAGGCCCCTGGACCATGGCGTCAGGGTGTTCTCTCGTGAACTCGTCGAAGCTCGTGCCAGCCGCCTGCCCCGCCACTACTTGGCCTCTGCCCAGTTGGCACCATAGCTCACGTCCGCGACAAGCGGCACGCGTAGCTCGACGACGCCCTCCATGGTCTGCCTCACGAGTGCCGAAAGCGTTTCGATCTCATCCTCGGGTACCTCGAAGTCCAGCTCGTCGTGGATCTGCAGCACCATCTTAGAGCGCAGGCCCTCCTGGTGCAGGCGCTGGGCGACCTGGATCATCGCGATCTTGATGATGTCTGCGGCGCTGCCCTGCATGGGGTGGTTCATGGCCGTGCGCTCGGCGAAGCTCCTGAGCTGGAAGTTACGGCTGTGGATGTCCTTGGTGTAGCGCCGACGGCCGTACATGGTGATGGCGTAGCCGAGCTTGCGAGCCTGCTCGACGCTCTCGTCCAGGTAGGCCCGAACACTCGGGTAGGCCTCGAAGTAGCGGTCTATCATCTCCTGCGCCTCACCACGCCCGATCTTGAGCGAGGTCGAGAGGCCATAGGCCTGCTGCCCATAGACGATACCAAAGTTCACGGCCTTGGCACGACTCCTGAGCTGCGGCGTAACCTCCTCGACGGGCACACCGAAGACGCGTGCCGCCGTCGCGCGATGAAAGTCTGCGCCGGAGTTGAAGGCGGCAACCAGGTGCTCGTCGGCAGACAGGTGGGCCAAGAGCCGCAGCTCGATCTGGGAGTAGTCGCAGGCAAGAAACACACACCCCGCAGGGACCGTGAAGGCCGTGCGCACCCTGTGACCCAGCTCGGAGCGGGTGGGGATGTTCTGCAGGTTGGGATCAGAGCTCGAGAGGCGCCCCGTCGCGGCGACGGTCTGGTTGAGTGTGGTGTGAATGCGGCCGTCCTGCCTGATGTCGGCCGGAAGCGCATCCAGGTAGGTGCTCTTGATCTTGGTCCGCTCGCGATAGTCGAGCACCGCCTGCACCCGTGCATCCTTGGCCGCCAGGTCATCGAGGGTCTTGGCGTTCGTGGAGTAGAAGCCCGTCTTAGTCTTCTTGAGGCCAAAGGTGGGAAGCCCCCACACGTCAAAGAGGATATGCGAGAGCTGCTGCGGTGAGTCGAGATTAAAGTTCTCCCCCGCCTCGGCCTTGATCCGAGCGGCCATGGACTCTATCTCCCTGCCCAAGTCGACGGCCTGCTCATGCAGGACGTCAGGGGCTATCGAAAGGCCCGTGCGCTCCATCTGCATAAGCACCGGCAGAAGCGACATCTCGAGCCCGTGGAAGAGCTCCGCGCAGCCCTCAGCCTCGAGCGCCTCATCAAGAGGCCCGCGCAGCTCGCGCGCAAGCCAGCAGTCGAGCGCCGCCTGGGGCAGCTCGGCCGTCGGCTTAAGAACGACCCCCATACCCACAAGCTCAGCAGCGAGAGCTGCGGGCTCGTAGAAACTTCGGTCGCTCTCACGCAGGTAATCGGCCACACTCGTGTCAAAGATACGGGTGGGGTCAACGTCTTGGGGCTCGATCGCCATGGCCTGCGCCGAGTCGACCGGACAGGCGACGTGCAAAAGTGCCTTCACGTTGGCCGATACCACCCTACCCTCACGCACGAGCGACGTCACGGCCTCCACCGCAGGGACGCCCTCAAGGTGCAGGAGTGCCTCTGGCGTCGCCAGCCAGACACAAGCCGGGAGCGGCTCGGCAAAGAGCGAGACCTGTCCCTTGCGCTCGGACGGCCCCTCGACAGCAGCCCCCACCCACTCCCCCTCCGAGATTGCCTTCGCAAGCGCGGCTTTCGCTTCCTCGCCAGAGAGCGCCTCGGGCAGCTTGGACCCCGCCTCAGACCCCTGCGTCCTTCCAACCTCGCCCACACCTCCCGCCAGCTTGGCCAGTCGCCTTGTGATGCCCGTGAAGCCCAAGGCACCAAAGGCCCTCGTGACCTCGGCGGCGTCGAAGGTCGGGAACCTCGCGTCCTCCAGGCGTACGTCGATCGGCGCATCCGTGCGGATGGTGGCCACCTTGCGCGAGAGCAGGGCATCCTCGACGTGGGCACGAAGGTTCTCGCCCATCTTGCCCTTGACCTCGTCGGCATGGGCAATGACCTCGTCGAGGCTACCGTAGCGCACGATGAGCGCCGACGCCTTCTTGGGGCCGATCCCCGGGACGCCGGGGATATTGTCAGACGAGTCGCCCTTGAGGCCGTAGAAGTCCGGCACGAGCCCGGGCGTAATGCCGTGGTAGAGGTCATCCACGCTCTCGGGCGTCATGACGCTCACCTCCGAGACGCCCTTTTTGGTCGAGACGATCCTCACGCGCTCGGTCGCGAGTTGGTACATGTCGCGATCCCCCGTGAAGAGATACATCTCATAGCCCGCCTCCTCGCCCGTGCGCGCGAGTGTACCCAGGATGTCATCACCCTCCCAGCCCTCGCACTCCACGACGGGCACATCGAGCACGCGCAGCAAATCCTTGACCATGGGGAACTGCTCGCGCAGAGCCGGGTCCATGGGCGGGCGCTGGGCCTTGTACTGTGGCAGCAGGTCTATGCGTACCTGCGGCTTTCCCTTGTCGAAGGCACAGATCACGCCGTCGGGGCCAAACGAGTCCACGAGCTTGATGAACATGTTGAAGAAGCCGAAGAGCGCGTTGGTGGCTCGCCCGTCGGGCGCGCTCATGGGCTGGCGGATGGCGTGAAACGCACGGTGCATGAGCGAGTTGCCATCGATGACGGCAATCGTGCGCCGCGCAGGGTCTTCCGGTGTGCCTGCCTCATCGCTTCCGGCACCAGTTCGCAAAGCCATCTCTGCCAAGGCCCTCTCCCCCTATCGAGTCCGTATTCCTGTCCGTCGCAGAACGTCCCCCAACGTGCAGAGCACGTGCGACCAAAAGATCGAGACGCCCTCATCCTGCGCATCCGCAAGATTGGGCGTTTTATACACATCGGCACGTAGCGCCGCCCCGACTGCGCCATTGTGCCCGAAGGCTTGCAGCCACGTTCTGATTCTATCAACAACCTCATGGTTGAGACGTTTGATCTCCATGTAGGCAGTGCCCAAGAGTTCCTCTTTGGCAGCAATCAGATCCCGAACGTAGTCGACAACTTGGTTCGGGACAAGAGCCCCCATACCAAGCTCACGCTCAGATGCTGTTGCAGCATCACCGAGCGGCGACAGACAGATGTCGGCAACTGCCTCATCGGAGTCAAGATATCTCATGCCGACACCTTTCTGCGGACGTTCGAACACCGTGGGTCGCCACCATTGTAGCGGGTAGACGCCATCGGAGCGCCGGACATCAAGCCGATGGCGGGCAGCGAGTACATACGGCAGCACAAGAGACCGCATCCCAACGTGCGGGCACCCACATTCGGCCAAACCACCATCCACGCTCAATATGAGCAACAAAGGCATAACGCACCGTTTTACCAGCGGAACGAAACGTGCATGACCTTTGGAGCGGTTGATAGCAACCTCATGGTATTGTATAGGCGCACGACACCCATGAGCCGACAGGCAAGATCCCAGGCCCACAGAACAGGTTCGTCACAGACGGAGAGGAAGCTCACATGGCAACGGACAAGGTATCGGAGGAGTACGGCAGCCTGGTCTTCACCGATGCGGAGATGCAGGATCGTCTCCCCAAGCCCACGTACAAGGAGCTACGCCAGACCATCGACGAGGGCAAACCCATCAACCTCAAGATAGCCAATGAGGTCGCCCACGCCATGAAGGACTGGGCGCTCGAGAGAGGCGCCACCCACTTCACCCACTGGTTCCAGCCGCTCACAGGCATCACATCCGAAAAGCATGATGGGTTTATCACCCCTAAGGGCGACGGTACGGTACTCATGACCTTCTCGGGAAAGGAGCTCGTCCAAGGAGAGCCAGATGCGTCAAGCTTCCCCTCAGGGGGGCTTCGCGCCACCTTTGAGGCTCGTGGATACACCGTATGGGACCCCATGAGTCCCGTCTTCATCAAGGATGAGGTGCTCTGCATTCCCACAGCCTTCATCTCCTACACCGGAGAGGCGCTCGACAAGAAGACGCCGCTCTTGCGCTCCGAGGTCGCCATCGAGAAGCAGGCCAAGCGCGCGCTCGCCCTCTTCGGTAAGAGGCCCAGGCGCGTGGTCACCACCTGCGGTCCCGAGCAGGAGTACTTTCTTATCAAGGAAGAGGACTTCGAGGCGCGCCCCGACCTCGTCCTCTGCGGCCGAACCCTCTTTGGCTGCGAGCCTGCCAAGGGCCAAGAGCTCGAGGAACACTACTTTGGTGCGATACGCCCCACTGTCAACGCCTTCATGAAGGAGGTGGATGACGAGCTCTGGAAACTCGGCGTACCCGTGCGCACCAAGCACAACGAGGTCGCGCCCTGTCAACACGAGATCGCGCCTATTTTCGAGGAGGGTTCTCTCGCCATCGACGACAACCTGCTCACCATGGAGAAGCTCAAGCTTCTGGCCACGCACCACGGCCTTGCCTGCCTGGAGCACGAGCAGCCCTTCAAGTATGTAAACGGCTCAGGTAAGCATGACAATTGGTCACTCAACGCAGACGGCGAGAACCTCCTTGAGCCTGGTGACGATCCCGAGGATAACCTGCAGTTCCTGGTATTTCTTGCCTGCCTCATCTCTGCCGTGGACGAGCATGCCGACCTGCTGCGCGCAAGCGTCGCCTCTGCCGGAAACGACCATCGCCTTGGCGCCAACGAGGCACCGCCAGCCATCATCTCGGTCTTTTTGGGCGATGCGCTCTCGCCCGTGGTGGACGCGCTCATCAAGAAAGAGCATGCCGAGAGCCCTGACCGTGAGCAGATTGACCTCGGCGTTCCAGCATTACCGGATGTTCTGCGTGACAACACTGACCGCAATCGCACGTCCCCCTTCGCCTTCACGGGCAACAAGTTCGAGTTTCGCATGTGCGGCAGTCAGCAAAACCTCTCGGATCCCAACGTCGTGCTCAACACCGCCGTCGCCGAGCAGCTCGATCGCTTCTGCGCCTACGTGTCCAAGTGTCCGGATGAGCCTTTCAGGGCCACTGCCTTACGCTTCGTGCGCCATAGCTTTAGAGACCACCAGCGCATCATCTTTGATGGCAACGGCTACGCAGACGAGTGGGAACAGGAAGCCGTCAGACGTGGTCTTCCCAACCTCAAGAGCACGGCTGACGCCCTACCCTGCATCATCGAGCCTAAGAACATCGCAATGTTCGAAAGATACGACGTCCTCTCCGAAAACGAGATTCGCGCCCGCTACGCCGCCGCCTCAGAACAATATGCCAAGCTCCTCAACATCGAGGCCAATACCATGAGCTACATGGTTCGCCACCTCTACCTGCCTGCGCTCATCGACTATTCGGGAAACCTTGCAACCTCCATCGCAACCAAGAGGGAGATCGGCGTTGTGGGCAGAGCGGAGCAGGCACTCGCGCAGCAGATCACCGATGGCATCGACAAGATCTGCGAGAACGTGAGCAGGCTCGAGTCCAAGAACGCCGAGGCGCGCAGGGTCAAGGACTGCGGCGAGCAGGACCGCCTCTACCACGACGAGGTCATCCCCGTCATGGATGCGCTGCGTGAGGTCGTGGACGGCATGGAGCGCATCTGCGGTCGCGACTTCTGGCCCGTGCCAAGCTACAACAAAATGCTCTTCTGGGTATAGGCTGCAGGTAGCCAGCCCGGTACAAGATAGGTACGCGAAACGAGGTCCACGATGCCCGCGCTCATAACACACCATCTCTTTGGCGAAGAGGCTGCAAGACGCTTGCCCGACACGCTGCTCTCGAACGAGGAGGAAAAGATTGCCTTCCTGCTCGGCAACCAGGGTCCCGATCCCTTTCTCTTCCGTTTCAGAACACTTCCCAAGGCAGCAACAAACTGTCACAGGCTCGGAAATCGCATGCACGAGGAGAAGGTGCACCAGGCCTTCTACTCCCTGCGCGGAGCCGTGGTCCATCTGCGCGAGAGTGACAAGACCATCGGTCGTGCCTTCGTGCTCGGACTGCTCGCGCACTACCTGCTTGACAGCTCCGTCCACCCCTTCATCTACGCACAGGAAGATGCCATCTGCTCTGCGGGCGTCGGCCTTGAAAATGCCCACAGCGAGGTGCATGCCATCATCGAGAGCGACCTAGACAGCTGGATGCTCTGGTCCCTGTGCGGACGCACTATCGAGGACACAGCACCTGCAAGCATGCTCGTACGCACCGAAAGGATCGGTCTTATTGCGAGCGCACTCCTCTCCCAGACAGCACTACAGGTTTTTTCTATTAAATTAAATGCCAATGAGTACGCCAACTGCGTGACCGACTATGAGCTCGTGTGTCGCATAATCGAACCCGCAGGCTCGCACGTCTCCCAAGCGATCTCGTCCATCAAACGTATCGAAAGGAGCTACTCCATTCTGAGCGCCCTTGCGCACAGAGTTACAACGAGCGACGAGTGCGCAGCCGCGAACCTCGAACATAAGCCGTGGGCAGACCCGGCAACGGGTGAGTGGTCGGACGCGAGCTTTGCTGACATCTTTCAAAATACACTCGACAGCTGGCCGGCATTCGCAGAGGACTTCGTGCGGGCGGACAAAGACGGACTCGCACACCTACTCGGACAGCGCGACTACCGGGGCAAACCCATCGAGGAATGAGTGGGGGTAGGCATGCTACACCCGTGTCATGCCCGCCTGGGATGCCCCCTGATGACTCGCTACCTCTAAAATCGTCCACAACATGTGCCGTCACCCTGCCCTAACAGCTATAATGTGCCTCGCACGCAAAAGGAAGTTTCTGGTACGGCAGCAAGAGGCTGCACACATGACGAATTGGAGCGATCTTGTCTGAACACTCGACATGTGCCACCTCGGGCCACCAATCCGTCCCGTCGACAGGTGCGCCTGTGGCTTCCATCGTCGTACCCTGTTACAACGCCGAGAGGTACCTTCGCCGCACCCTTGAGAGCGCCTTAGCGCAGACCATGAAAGACTTCGAGCTCATCTGCGTGAATAACAACTCGACCGACAAGACGCCTGACCTGCTCGAGGAATATGCAGCCGCAGACTCACGCGTCAAAATACTGTCAGAGCCAGAGCCAGGCGAAGGACCCGCTCGCGACGCGGGACTCAAGCGTGCGAGGGGACGCTGGGCCTACTTTCTGGACTCAGACGACCTGATGGAGCCCACGCTGCTCGAGAAGTCCATCTCCCTTGCCGAAGACAGCCAAGCGGACATCGTCGTATTCCAGACCAATGGGCTCAACGACCAGACGGGGGAGGTGGCCCCCATCCTCGGCTGCATAGACATCTCATGGTTACCTCCGGGCACGAGGGTCTTCGACCCGCACGAGTATCCCCAGAGGATATTCAACTCGTTCAAGAACTGGGTGCACAACAAGCTCTTCTCCATGCCCTTCGTCCATACGCATGACCTGCACTTCCAGCACGTGCATCGCTCGGCGGACATACTCTTCACCTGCAGCGCACTGGCCCACGCAGAGCGGATCGCCCCGCTGGAGGAGTATCTCAACCAATATCGCGTCCTCAACAGAGAGAGCGCCATGCAGACGAGCAGCGCCTATCCGCTTGACTTTCTCGACGGCTTCCTCGAGCTGTCACGCCACCTCAAGGCAGAGGGCATCTGGACGCTATACCGCACGAGCTACACGAACTGGCTGCTGGAGGGTGTCGCCGCCAACATCAGGGTGTCAGGCTCCATAGCCGCAACTCGCATGATCGTCGACGCGGTCCGGAGTGCCGCGAACGACGAGCTCGAGCTCACATCGTTTCCCATCACCTCTGTTGAGAGCGCCTGGCTGGAGGAGCTCCTAGGCCTCCTGCTTAGGGGGGACGTGGACGAGATTCTCTCGTTCCTCATCGGAGAATACAGAAAGAGCGAGTTTGACAAGGAAGTCTACCTATCCAACCTGCGCCTGGATAGTTGTCGCCTCAAGCGGGACATCGAGGGGCGCGATCGTGAGATCAATCTGCTCAGATCAGAGGCAGACGCGCTGAGAAAACGTACTACGGTACTCGAGGATGATCTTGCAAACGTCCGCAGCTCGGCATCGTTTAAGATCGGACGCGGGTTTACCGCACCTTTGCGCTGCGTACGCGACATCATAAGGCGCCATTCGTAGTGGAAGCTTCGCGCCCGCACGCTTATATGGACGAGCGAAATGGGCTGCCCTACAATCGGGAGTGGAAAGATAACAACAACACGCAGCGAGGGGCATGGCCACAGCCCAGTGCCGCCTAATCGCTAGAATCTCAGGTCCTACGCATGCACAATAACCATACAGCCCCCAGAAGCGACGGGAAGGGCGGAAGGCCATTGGCCCTATGCCGAGGCGAGGGAGTGGGCTACATTGCCCTCTCGCTGGGTGACGCTGGCAGGACGCTCGAGGGGCTGCGCGCCCGCGTGCGCATAGCGACGCTCGGTAAAAGCTTCCCCGCCTATCTCAGGCCATTTCGTGCCCCGTGGCAGCTCACGGCCTGGGGGCTGGATGCGAGCACGGCTGAGGAGCGGGGTCTGTGCGTTGCGGTGCTTCCCCTGCTCGCCAAAGATATGACGCTCGAGGTCGAGGATGCCACGGGGCGAGGCCTCGCACATGCCACCTTCGGTAGCCTGAGCTCAAAGCTCCACTCACGTCTGCTTACAAGATGTCGGCCGAAACAGGCAGATGCGCTCAGAAGGATTCGTATCGATGTCCCGGGTGCACCTCGCCTCTGGGTGAGCGACATCTTCTGCGGCATGCCAGGCACTCGCGTATGGCGCTTGCAAGCGACACTCCCTACGGCCGACGGACGCTCTAGGCCTGAGCTTAAGCTCTATGGCCTCGACGGACAGCCAATGGATGCGCGGACCATCATGCTCGAGGACCATGTTGTCCCCTCAAAAGAGGATCATGTGCTCAGCGAGCGGGTCATCAGCCTCTCTGCGGTGCTGCCACAGGACGTGGAACAGTTACTCTTTGTGATCTCGCTGAGCGAGGGGCCAACGACTGGCATGGGTGTGGCAGAGGACCACCATCCGATCGAGGCCTTCTGCTGCATGCTGCCGTTCATGACGCAACGCATATATGACGCGAGCTGCGGGCGCATGCTCGATGCGGGCAAGGACCCTGCCTACGAGGACTGGTTCTTCGCGCAGAGGGTCTCTACCGAAATGCTTGCTCGTCAGAGGCGGTGCTTCACGAAACTTGTTCGCGATGGCGAGGTGTCCCTGGTCTCTGTGTTGGCAACGCACCCCGATGACGTGCTTCCCTCGCTCAAGCAGCAGAGCTACGCTCTTTGGGAGCTTGTGCGCGGGAGAGGAGGCGACGGGGCGGGATCTTTCGACAAGACGGGTGCCCTCGCACTCGCGCGAGCCGCCAAAGGTGAGCTCTGCCTCGTAATCGAGGGTCCCTACCGGCTTGAGCCCGACGCCCTCTGGCGGCTCGTGTCCGCCATAAGGCGTGACCCATCGCTCGACCTCACCTACGCCGACGAGGACGAGTCCCATGAGGGTAGGCTGTGTCACCCGCACCTCAAGTGCTTTCCCAACCTTGGTCGCCTTCGTGCCATCAGTTATATTGGCAGTGTGCTCCTTGTGAGGACGAGCGTGCTTAAGAGGCTCCTGCAGACAGACCCGCCAGAAGACGGCAAATACGACCACAGTTGCAGATTTGATGACGGGGCGCTGGGCTATAGCCTCGCGCTCAGAGCGTTCGAGATCAAGGCTAGCGTCGGCCAGGTTACAAAGCTTCTGAGCCACAGGATCGGTGCCTCATGCTCTCATCAAGACGAGAAGAGGCGGGCCCTTCGGTCACACCTCTCACGCTGCTGTGTGGCCGCAGACATCGAGCCCGGCCCCGTACCAGGCAGCTTTCGCCTACGCTACCGCATGCCGCAGGACCCACCCCCCGTCTCGATCATCATCCCGAGCAAGGACAAGGCCGACCTGCTCAGGACCTGTGTGGAGTCCATACTCCAGCATACGACCTACCCCACGCTCGAGATCGTCGTCGTCGAGAACAACAGCAGCGAGGCGGCCACCTTTGAGCTGTATGACGAGCTTCATGAGAGAGACCCACGTGTCAACATCGTCACCTGGACGCCCAGCATGCTGAAGGTAGGCCGGGCAAGTAGTGCGGATGTTGGCGATGGAGGCTTCAACTATTCCTCACTCGTAAACTTTGGCGCCTCGCAGGCCACAGGGCAGTACCTCATCATGCTCAACAACGACACCCAGGTCATCGAGGGACGCTGGATCGAGGAGATGCTCGGCGTCGCCCTCTACCGTTCCGAGGTCGCCGTCGTTGGCGCGAAGCTCCTCTTTGGCGATGAGCTCATCCAGCACGCAGGGATGATCGCAAACCCCGCCCATGACAATGCCCACATAAATCAGAGTCTTTACAGGGACGATCCAGGCTATGATGGAACGGCGGTGCTGCCTTCTGACATGAACATGGTCACAGGAGCCTGTCAACTCATCCCCAGGCGCATCTTTGACAGCCTCGGCGGCTATGACGAGAACCTCGCGGTTGGGTTCAACGACTCCGAGTTCTGCCTACGTGCCCGTGCGCACGACCTCATTGTGAGCTATACGCCCTATGCCCTGCTCTATCACCGAGAATTCTCCACGCGCGGGCGCGAGGCCCTCGATGAGCGCCTGCAGCAGAGGCTGCTCGTTGAGAAGTCCTACATCCTGAGCAAATACCCCGAGTACTACGCCCACGGGGATGACCTGGTCAACGCAAACCTCGATCGCTTCTCTAACTACTACCACCTGAGGTGGTGAGTTCGGACCTTAAAGGACAGGTCAGAGGGACAGCTCAGGGGTCTATGGATAATGTGTCCGCTCAAGGTAGCCAAGGCAATGTCATGTTAGTATCAGAGTTTATGTTAATCTTGACCCCCTCCGTTCGTCAGGAGGAGATTGGACTGGGCAGATCATGAGATGTACCAAACGGCACGCTCCCATCTACGTCCTCTGCGGCCTGGGTGTTATCACCGCCTTGGCAGGCTTTCCATGCGTCGCCCACGCAGGCGAACAAACCGAGGCGGCCTCGGCCACCGTCGTGGCAGCTACCCAGGCCACGTCATCGGTCAAAGAAGGAGTCGCGACTGGTGTAGAGGGCACTGCCACCCACAGCACGATCGAGGAGAAGGCAAGCTCCAGTTCTGCCGCCGTACAGGACAAAGCGTCCAGCAACACACGAGGCAGCACGACGACCACCACGAACACAGCAGCTACAAAGGCAGAAAACGCCCCCGCAGACAAGCCCGCATCCAACAGCACGGCCGGGAGCAGCCACAGCTCAGCGGATAACGCCTCGGCCACATCGCCGACAGGCAACCGCAGCCACACGTCTGCCACGGCAGCGAAAACGGAACCTGACGATTCAACAAGCTCAACGGCTTCGAGCACTGCATCCGCTACGGCACAGCCGGCCACGCCAGCTGCCGCTGGAAGGGAAGCGACTCCCAATACTGCATCGACGCCTGCAGCCACCGCAGAGGGCAAGGCAACGAGCGAGGGCAAGGTAGCCAGTGAGCCCTCGTCCAGTCCGAAGGTTGTCGACACACCCTCGCAGACGGAGCTCACGGCGCAGAGCTCCACCACGTACTCCAACGTGTATCGCCTCTACAATTCCTGGACAGGCGAGCACCTCTACACCAAGGACCTCGAAGAGGCGAAGGCGAACGCGAATCGCGGTTGGACCTGGGAGGGCGTTGCCTGGGTAGGCGCATCGTCGGGCAGGGCGGTCTACCGTCTCTACAACAGGTACAGCGGAGATCACCTCTACACCACGAGTAAGTCGGAGTACGACAGGCTCAAGGGGTATGGCTGGACCCAGGAGGGAACGAGCTTCTTCGCACAGAACACCGACAGCGGCATTGCGGTGTTGCGTCTCTACAACCCCTACGAGAAGGTCGGCACGCACCACTACACCACAGACGCGGGCGAGTACGACAAGCTCGTGAGAGAGCATGGTTGGAGGGGCGAGAATAAGGCCTGGTACGTGTCAACCAACCCAGCCAACCCCATCAGCGGCTTTTGGATCACCCATTCGAATGGCCGCAGGTACTGGGTGGATGCCAGTGCGATAGCTCACTACCACCTCAGCGGCATCGATATCGCCTCGTGGCAAAGGGGCATCGACGTCAGAAGGCTTAACACAACGGACTTCGTCGTTGTCAAGGCTACCGAGGGTACCGACTACGTCAACCCGTACTACAGGACCTGGGCTGACCAGACCCTTGACAGCAAGAAGAAGCTTGGCTTCTACCACTTCCTGAGAGCCGACGCCTCTCCGAGCGATCAGGCACGCTACTTTGTGAACGCCGTGAAGCCCTACCTGGGACGAGCCGCCCTCTTCCTCGACTTTGAGAACACGACCGGCTCTGACGTCATCGAAAGGGGTGCGGACTTTGCTAAGGAGTTCCTGGACAGCACGTATCAGCTGACGGGCATACGGCCGCTTGTCTACATGAGCCGCAACGTCACCAGAGAACTCGACTGGTCCTCCGTCGCAGAGAGTGGGTACAAACTCTGGGTGGCTCAATACCTCTATAGGTACGACAATGTCCGAGGCCACGTGCAGGATCCCAAGCTCCCGTCTGGAAGCTTCGGTGCCTGGTCGAGTCCCACGATGTACCAGTACACCTCGACGGGAAGGGTCAGCGGTTACGGTAGGGATCTTGACCTTGACCACTTCTATGGCAGCGACCTCGACTGGAATGCCATGGCACGAAAGGCGTAAGGACCTTGGGCGGCATCGTCGCCTTGCGTGACAATACTGCCTGGTAGGATAGGCCCCATGACATACGGAGCGCAACAAGGCGCCGGGTGGCAGATCGCAGACGCTGCCGCCCGGCGCCTTGTCTTGTGCTGCGAGCACTACACGTCGAGGTGCCAGTAGGGGTTGATCGCCCACATACAGGGATGCATGAACGGATCGGCAAACTCGTGGTAGCGCGGCCAGCGATCGGCGAGGATGCCCTTCTCGTGCCTGAAGCGCAGCGCCCTCTCGCGCGTCTCGTTCTTGCCCCGAGACACCGACTCGAGGTGATAGAGTTCGCACTGGGGCTCATAGACGTTCCAGTAGCCGGCCTTGTACACCCTCAGACAGAAGTCTACGTCGTTGTAGTCCGCTGCAAAGGCCTCGTCCAAGCCCCCCACCCTATCAAAGGTCGCCTTCCTGACCATGAGGCATGCGCCCGTCACGCCAAGAAAGTTACGGCACACCTGCGCCGAGTGAAAGTAGTTCTGCGAGTCACGGGGCAGGAAGATGCCCGTATGGTTGGGACCTCCCCTGTGTATGATGACACCTGCGTGCTGGATCGTGTCATCGGGGTACAGTAGCTTGGCGCCGACGCAGCCCACGTCATCCTGCCGCGCATGGCCGAGGAGAAACTCGATCCATTCCGACGTGATGACCCTCGTGTCGTTGTTGAGCATGAGGACGTACTCCCCTCTCGCCTGCGCGATGCCATAGTTCATGATGGCCGCAAAGTTGAAGCTCGACGTATCCGGCAAGTAGGTCACGACGCGTACGTTGTCATGCGCAGCCTGCAGCTCGTGATAGTAGTCGAAGGTCTCATGGCTCGAGCTCTCGTTCTCGACCACCACGATCTCGAAGTTCGTATAGCTGCTCCTCTCGAAGATGGAGTCAATGCAGGCGGCAAGGAGAGTGACGCTATCCTTGTTGGGAATCACGATGGAGACGAGAGGAGGCTGTGCCAAACTGTGCCCACCCGTCGCTGAGCTGGCAGACATGATGTCAAAGCGCAAGTGATAGAGGTTGGGGACATCCGCATCCTCCACTGCCTTAGCGGCAATACCCACGCGATCGAGGTGCTCTTGCAGCGCGTGCAGACCGGCCGCCCTGGCATAGGACTTCGCACTGGCATCATGTGCGGTCGATTCCGCACTAGCGCGCCAGTGGTAGAGCACGCGGCGGGCGTGGTAGACATTGCGTGCCCGCTCACCTACCTGCAGCGTGAGATCATAATCTTGGGCTCCCTCGAAACGCTCGCGCAAGCCTCCCAGCTCGCGAACGAGTGACGTTCGCACACAAAGCAGGTGGCACACGTAGTTCAGCGAGCGCAGCAGGTCTGGGCTCCAGTCGGGCTTCAGATACACCTGCTCATAGCGACCATCCACGAGCTTGTCCTCGTCGCAGTAGAAGAGGTCTGTCTGAGGGTGCGTGGCAAGGCCTTCCACATAGCACATGAGCAGGTCGGGCTCTATGACGTCATCATGGTCAAGGAAGCCCACGAAGTCACCCTCTGCCCGCTCGATCCCCGCGTTGGTGTTGCCGACGATGCCCCTGTTCGCATCGAGCGCCACCACGTGGACGCGCTCATCGCGCCTAGCATAGCGCTCGGCAAGTTGGACGAGTTCTCCGTTGTCGGGAGATCCGATCACCAAGATGAGCTCGAGCCTCCCGTAGGTCTGCGCCAAAACGGATTCGACCATCTGTCTCAGATAGTCGAGAGGCGTGTCATAGAGGGGCACGACTATCGAGAAGAGGGGACTCACACCGAGCCGTCCGGCCGCAAAGGCCCGACGCTGTCCCTCGAGCTGCCATGCCTTGGCCCGATGGCGCTCGCGATACCACTGGTCATAAATAGGATCTCGGTCAGCAGAGAGGGTCAGGTAGAACCAATCCTCCCTCAGCTGCTTGAGTTGGCTTTCGTCGAGGGTGACCACCAGGTCATCGCGAGCCTCGACATCAAATCGCACCCAGAGGCGAACGAACGAGGCGCCCGTGCGAATTTCGAGCGAGAACGTTATGCGACGGAAGAAGGTTGCGGGCACCTCCTGCTCGGGAAGCACGGTGTCACCCAAGCAGATCTGCGGCGCGACGGCAAGCGGCACGCCCTCCTTGTCCTGCGCTATGACCCAAACATCACCCGCGAGGTCGCTGGCCCTCTCGTAGGCGCGCAGCGTAAGCTCGAGGCGGATGACTTCCGTCTTGCCACGGTCAATGAGGTTAGTGACCCTGCACTCGGTGAGTTCGGAAAGGGGAAGCCCCTCGTCGCAGTTGCGCATGGCACACGCCGTCTGATTGCGCAGGATCGTGTTCATCTGAGAGCGACGCTTTGCCCAGTCGTGGGCAATGGTCTCATGCAGCTCGCAAAGGAGCTGCCCCGTAAGATCATACGCCCTCACGACGAGCCGTTGCGTGGCCTGCGTAAGGGGCAGGACCAGCACCCAACCATCAACGCCCGCAGGCGCAGGGATGACACGTACGGGCAGCTCGTTTGTGCCGACAAAGGATGACGCACGGACACGTGCCACGTCCTCGCCCACATCCGCGACTAGATGTAGGAAGATCTTGCCCACGCCTCGTATCGTATCGGATAGTCGCAGTTGCATGAGATAGCCCCCATCGTGTGCGCAGAACTGTCCGTAGATCAAAATGCCGCGCTCGCTAGGATGGCTGTAGCATCTGGGATAGTGCCCCAGAATCTGCGGGGCACTATCCCAGTGACGTTTGCCCAGTTGAGACGATTTCTTAGTGCCCCAAAAACCTGCGGGGCACTATCGTTGGCGCGTCTCGGCTAGCCGAGCAGCGCCCTGAACTCGGCCGTCGTGTAGGTGCGCTCTCCGGACGGCAGGGAGAGGGTGAAGACCTCGCCCTCAGACTCACTCCACTTCCCCGAATCGATCTTGCTGTACGCCGCGCCCATAGCAGCACAGTGAGGGTCAATGATGTTGAGATAGTGACCTACTGTATGGGCGATATCGGGGTTCGCATGCGACCAGTTCCAGTGGCTATTGGCGTTCTCCCATACGATCTTCCTGTCGGGATGCTCCGCCACGTACTTGTTGTAGGTGGACTCCTCGCTCATCCAAGCGTCAACGGCCTCGTCATAGGCGCAACCCCACGCGAGGTTCTCGCCAATATCAAATATATTGGAGTGATGCACCAGCTTGGTCGAGACGTTGGTCTGTATGGCGGACTGGGCCATCAGGGTCGGCGTGAGCTTGAGCTCGGAAAGCCCGCGCGCCGCGCGGGCGGCGTTGGTCTGGTCCACTATCGTGAGCGCCTTGCGTATGTTGTCGAGGTGGAACGCGCTCTTGGGGTTGTCGGCGTCGACGAGCGTGTAGCCGGCCGCGGCGGTGTAGCCCTTCGCCTCGGCCTGGCTGGCGAGGGCCCCCACGTTGACGCCCAGGGACTCGAAGAGCCTCTGGCCGTTGGCGGGCTTTGAGGGCTTGCCGGGGTTCGAGCCGCCCGACGAGGAGGCGGCGTAGAGCTTGACGCCCTCCCCCGACCAGCCGATCTTAACCAGCCTGTCGTACTCGGCCTTGTCCGTGGTGTAGAGGTGCGTCCCCGCCGTGAGCCACCTGTTGTAGAGGCGGTACACGGGGACCTTCCCGCCGCTGTGGAGCGAGACGCCCTCCCGGCTCCAGCCACGGCTGGCGAGGTTGTCGTACTCGGCCTTGTCGGTGGTGTAGAGGTGCTCCCCCGACCAGCGGTTGAAGAGCCTCCAGACGCTGCTGCCGGAGGCCGGGGCCTCCCAGGCGGTGCCCTCGTCGCTCCAGCCCCTGCCCATGAGGTCCGTGCGCTCGCCGGAGTCCCTCGTGAAGAGGTGGTCGCCGTTCCACTGGTTGTAGAGGCGATAGATCCGCTGGGTGGTCGACGCCCATGCTGCCGTGGGCAGCACGGTCAGGACAAGAAGTGCTGTCAGCACTGCAGTGACGAGGGTTAACGGTCGCTTTCTCATGAGGTCCTCCTTTGAGACAAATACCCTACCTTGTGTCGATGCCCATAGCCTCCTCTAAGCTACGGCCACACGAACGCCCTTTTTGCCACTCCAGGCCCTCGCTACTCCCAGCCGTAGAGACCCTGGAGCTTTGCGCCCTCCTGACGCCAGCCTACCCCAGCCAGGCTGTCGTACTCTGAGCGCTCGATAGTGAAGATGTGCGTTCCTACCTGCGCATAGGGGTTGAACAGGCGGTAAATGGGCATGCCGCCCGCGCTGTAGAGCTTGACTCCCTCACTCGTCCACTTCTTGGCGACGAGAATGTCATGCTCCCTCCTGCTCGTGGTGTAGAGGTGCTCACCATTGAATTTGTTGTACAAGCGATAGACGGGGGTATCGGAGGGATCTGGCGCGTCCCACGCCACGCCCTCCTGCGTCCAGCCCTGGCGACCACAGTCCTCGTACTCCTTCGCCTCGGTCGTGAAGAGGTGCTCACCAGACCACTTGTTGTAGAGGCGGTACACAAGTTGATGCCTGTATCGTATCTGGAAGCTCCTGTCAAAGCTGTTGACATAGTTGCCCCTGCCCGTGACGGTCACCTCCGCCATCCCGACTTTCTTATTCTTGGAGAACTTGAGCGTATAGTCAACGTCCTCCCGAAGCTTGAGCTGGCCGTACGTGAGCGTGAGGGTAGGCTTAACCTCCTGGCCCGTGTAGTGGACGTCATCCAGGCCCGAGATCGTAGCCTTGGTGACATCGGCCGGGGCAATGGTGTAGTGCTTCAGGAGTGTGCCCTCGTAGTAGCCTATTCCCGTTATGACGGCAACGTGCGTACCGGCGTTGACGGCATCCTCAAACTTGACCGAATAGTCTGTGCCCTCCTTGAGAGAGTCCGCCTTACACGTAACCTGTTCACTCCCGTCATAGGTGCCGCCCACGACCGTGAAGGCAGACGCCTTCGAGTTGATGTCCTCCTTCGCGAGTGCCCAAGACGGGGCAACAAGAAGCGCAGGAAGAACAAACGCGAGTATCACCCACAGAAGGTTTCCTCGCAGCTGTCTCACAGTCACCCGATCTTTCATCACGCTCTCCCTTCCAAACAGACAATGGAATCCTACACAAAGAGGCTATGAGGCTTTGACATCACTTTAAACGCTCGACCCGAGAACGGCAAGCATTTTCTTTCACATCGCACCCCGAGAAGGCCCCATAAGATCGTAAGCCATGGCCTCGCCAGCTGAATTCCCGCTTCCCCATGACATGTCATGGGGTCACCCTTAGGCAAGCCACCCGACCGTGCAGAAACCGACTGTCCAGGACACCAGTGTCACCGTGCCGCACGCGAGAGGTCACGTAGCGTCCACAAGGAGCTGTGGAGTGCCCATCTCTAGCCGCAGGCGAGCTGCCACAAGCTATGACAACATGCTACCCTGTACACGTGCCTCGGATATACTTGACGCCTACGATCGAGCTCGATGCGAAACGGAGACCAGCATGGGTAACTATAGGGAGCAAGAGTGGTGGGGAAAGCGGGAGGACAAGGACATCTACGGCAAGCTCTTCCTGCCTGAGGGCCTTGAGGACGGACGCCCGCGCGCGACGGCCGTCTTCTCGCACGGGCTTTCCACCAACCGTGGTGACATGGAGCCCTATGCGCGCACCGCCGCAGCGAATGGCATGGTGACCTACGTGTTCGATTTCTGTGGCTCGGGACAGTACAGCAGCTCGAGCGAGCAACCGGGAGGTATGTCCCTCTTCACCGAGCAGCATGACCTTGAGTCTGTGGCCTGGGAGCTCTCTCGCGAGCCCTATGTGGACGAGAACAACCTCTTTCTCATGGGGTCGAGCTTGGGAGCGTCGATCACCCTCATGGCGGCGCGCGCCAATGCCGACCTCGTGCGTGGCGTCGTGCTCCTCTACCCCGCGTTCAATCTCTACGACGCCGTGCACGCTGCCTGTCCCAGCCGCGAGCTCTTGCCGGACAGCTTCAAAGTCATGTCGACGATGGTGAGCAAGGCCTTCCTGTGCAGCTGCTGGGACTACAATTTCTACGATCACATCGGCGCCTTCCCGCGCGACGTGCTCCTGTTCCATGGCGACGCTGACGATAACGTGCCCCTCTCCTACTCGCAGCGCGCAGCCGAGATCTTCCCCAACGCGGAGCTGCATGTCATAGAGGGTGGCAAGCACGGTTTCAAGGAGCCAGCCTACAGCGAGGTCGTGAACATATCCACAGACTGGCTCCTTGCCCACATCAACAAGTAACGTCCCGCTTTCGCCCTATGCGGGAGCTCACTCTATGTCGAGGGGAACCTTGCGGGTGGGCGCGGGAAACTCGCCATCAAGGCGCGTAAGGTCCTCGTCGGTAAGCTCGACCTTGCGCGCCTCGAAGTTCTCGAGCACATGTTGGGCACTCGAGCTTCTCGGAATAGCGATGATGTCCTCATGGCGCAGCACGAAGGCGAGAAGCACCTGCATGTGCGTGCAACCGTGCGCGGCGGCCGTCTGTCGCACCGCGTCGCTCCCAACCAGATCGCCCCTCAATCTCCCTGCCTGCGCCAGTGGGCAGTAGGCCATGAGTGGGATCTGGCGCCTGCGCATCAAAGGGAGAAGGTCGAACTCCACCCCACGAGAACCCAGGTGGTACAGGTCTTGGTTCACAACACAGTGCTCGCCGCCAGCCACGGACGCGAGCTCCTCCATATCGTCTGTATCGAAGTTCGACACACCCCACGCTAAGATCTTGCCACCCTCGACCAGCTCCTCCATGCACTCGACGGTCTCCTCGAGGGGAATTGCGCCACGCCAATGTAGGAGGTATAGGTCGAGGTGGTCGGTGGCAAGACGCCCGAGCGTGGCATCAAGGCTCCGCTCGATGTCGTGCCTCTTGGCATTCTGTGGGCAGACCTTCGACACAAGAAAGAGATCCTCGCGCTCAACGCCCCGTATGGCGTCGCCCACAAGCTCCTCGGTAGCCCCATCGCCGTACATCTCGGCAGTGTCGATAAGACGGATTCCAGCGTCAATACCTGTCCTCAGGGCAGCGAGCTCCTGGGCGCGAGGATGAAGCCCCTCACCCAAACGCCAGGTACCCATACCAAGCCGAGGCATCTGCCTGCCATCACGCAACATGAGATTTGGCTTGAACGTCATCTGTGCACCTTCCCTTTCTGTAGCCGAATAGGCGAACCCACGCGTCTCGATGAGCGCGGTCACGCGCACGGACGTTGTCGGCTCATAGGCCATCCTAGCAGACTGGGGAGACCGAATCTGCCGCGCCCCTCTCGCCCACTGCGGCAAGCAGCTCGTCGAGACTCACTCCCTTGAGGGGCAGCACCTCACGAGCCGCCCGCTCGTTGACGTCGAGCACCACCGCGTAGACAAAGAAGTCGTCCCAGAGCACGAGTGCCCTTCGGTCCGCATCGGAAAGACAGGTGAAGTCGCTCAGATAGTTCTTGAGTCCAAAGGCGCACTCGGCCAAGACATCGCCTGCCGCCGTGCGACGGATGTCATTGGTGCGGACGCTGCTGCGCACGGCCGTCACAATCGCGTTCACGAACAGGTACAGGGTCCCATAGACGCCCATGAGCAGTGAGAGGGACAGGAGGATGAAGGGAACGAGCACACCAGGGTCATGCTCGACGAGGGCAACCAGCTCGCGCGTCCTCCCCGGTCCCGCGATGAAGGAGGAGAACGCCTCGAACGCAGGTCCCAACCCACCCGTGAGCGCGAGGGCGCCCACCATGAGCGCCACAATAACGCACAGCATCGGAATGGCGCAACCCTCCAGGCAGCCGCTCGCACAGCCACTGACCCTCATGGCTCCTCCAAAGCCATAGCGAAGGAGGTAGCTCGTGGAGAGGGCCTCCCTTTCGGCCAACCTAGACCACTCCCCAAAGTCTGCAGCTGATATGCCGCCCTGACGCAGACGTGAAACGAGAAATGCATCTGATGGAACAAGTGAGGCGACATCGTCGGCCATAGCGTCCGTGACCTCGATTCCTCGAGGCCCAAACGAGACGATATGCCTCATCTGGAGGCTCAAAAGACTGGCAGCTATGTCCTTGCGCGGCTCCACCCGCAGGTCACTGACCATAGAGAGGAGTGCGGGGCTCACGCCCTTGAGCGTCTCGCGGTAGTAGGTGATGTCTCGCGTCGCGACAAACCTCGCCTCCGCACGCGTGCGACTCACCATGGAGGAGCACAGGGTAAAGCAGACGGCAAGGACTGGCATTCCCGTGAAGGCGCCAACTGCCAAACTTATCACCACGACCGCAAGCACGCCGATGACACTGGTCACCCCACTTCCCGGGAGAATGGCAAGGAACACGGGAAGTGCGATGGCGAGCGGAATGAGCCCGCAGAGATCGCGCAGACGAGACCAGCGTGCAAGCCTGCCGGTGCGCAGATACTTCTCGGTAGCCACCAGCCTCACCTCGCCATATACAGCGTCACGGTTGTCCACACGATAACGCCGACGAGGGGAGCCACGAAGGCGAACACCCTCCACTTCTTATGAGGGTCGTAAGCGTTGCCCTCGACCCAGCCGTGTGCCGTGCCGGGCTCATACCAAAGATTAGCCTCGGGCGTCGGCTCAAGGCTGCTCTCCCACCGAAGCCTGCGCCTTGACCCATCTATCGAGGCCTCGTAGTACGCCACCCACCTACCATCCTGCCGTCTGCGAGAGTCTCCCAGCGTTGCCATGGTCCTCTCGTAGCGCTCCGCATGGGCTATATAGCGCCCCTGCTCGTTCATTCCGATGATGCCACGCGCGACGAGGATCAGAAGCACGAGCCAGTAGGACATCAGGGCGGTGGTGACGAAGCCAAGGGACTCAAGCCCTGTCCCTCTGGAGCCTCCGCTGGTGGCACCGAGCGACCCCACATCCTTCCAGAAGTCGAGGCACCGTGATGCCCATTCGCGCAAACCGTCCCAGAACTGCATTTCGAGGTTCATCGATCCCGCCATTCCATTAGACACGACAAGCACGCCCACGTCCCCATCATAGCGAATAAGCCTGTTACCGGGAACATGGCAGGAGCCTTCCCCCCTGGCCGCCCCTCTCGATCCTGGCGCCTATCACATAGCGTACGCCGAAGGCCGATGAGGTTGAGGCTACACGTCGCAGGGCGAGCGCCTTGCCATCCTATCCTGCCATCCCTCCAAGCGCTGCAAGGCATCGTTGAGCACGCCATCGCTCTTGGCAAAGTGAAAGCGAATGAAGCGGTTCTCGGGAACATTGAAGAAGCATGACCCAGGCACGCCGCCCACACCCATACGACGCGCCAGTTCGACGGCGAACTCCTCATCGTTCTCGTAGCCCGCCTCCGAGATGTCGCACATCACGAAGTACGCGCCCTGTGGCTCCACAAAAGGCATGCCCAATCGACGCAATCCCTCGCAAAAGAGCTGACGCTTTCGGGTATAGGTCGCCAACAGCTCGTCGTAGTAGCCCTGTGGCAACCCGAGACCCACCGTTGCCGCCTCCATGAGCGGCGCCGCCGCACCCACGGTCAAAAAGTCGTGCACCTTCTTGATGCGCTCGCTTATCCCTGCGGGTGCTATGGTGTAGCCAAGACGCCAACCGGTGATGGAGTAGGTCTTTGAAAGCGAGCTGCACGAGATCGTGCGCTCGGCCATATCGGGCAGGCCAGCAAAGTACACATGCCTATAGGGGGCATAGACGATGTGCTCATAGACCTCGTCCGTGATCACATAGAGGTCGTACCTCTCGGCGAGGTCCGCTATAGACGAAAGCTCCTGCGGGGTGAAGACATGTCCCGTGGGGTTCGAGGGGTTGCAGAGGATGAGGGCCTTCGTGTGCGGCAGGGCACAGGCATGCTCGAGCTCGGACTCGTCGAAGCTGAATTCGGGCGCGTACAGCTCGACGTAACTGGGAACTGAGTCGCAAAGGATGGTGTCCGCACCATAGTTCTCATAGAACGGAGAGAATACCACCACACGATCCCCTGGGTCGCACACGGTCATGATCGCGCACATCATGGCCTCAGTCGATCCGCAGGTTACGACGACCTGGGAGTCGGGATCGATCTCACCGATGCCCATGAGCGGCGTCTGCTTGCGGGCCAACGCCTCGCGAAAGCCCTGGGCACCCCAGGTGATGGCGTACTGGTGCGGCCCCTTGTGGGCAACCTCGGCCAGACAGTCTGTTATCTCCCTGGGAGGGTCAAAATCGGGAAAGCCCTGCGAGAGGTTGATGGCACCGTACCGATTCGACACGCGCGTCATGCGCCGTATGACGGAATCGGAGAATTGCGAGGTCTTGGTGCTGAGCGTTTGCATTGTCATCCCCCTATGACCCGTAGGACACGTTCGTCTTTTCCACCAGCAGGACTGTGTGATCGCGACAATCATGGTATCCCTTTGGAAGCATTGGTCCCACCTGACAGGGATCGCGGCTGTATAGAAACACGTCGCCTCGACAGACCAAAGACAGCTTTCCGAAGGACCACCGAGGCCTGTATGAGCAGCCGTGATAGATGCGCGCCGCACATGAGGGCTTGTGATTTGCTTCAGTTTATCGATGATGCCATGTGTTCGCATCTTCGCTTATGCACATCGTCTATATGTGTAGGGGCGAACCTAGGTGCTACGGAGCGTTTGGCGGTATCATGACTCAGTGGGCCGTCGAGGGGGAGTCTGTTTTTGATGGAAAGGATCTACGTATATAGCAACATCAGCAAGCGCTTCGAAGACCAGACGAGCAGCCTCCTAGAACGGCCTCGGTTGATGCCCGACGATACGTATAAGCTGGTATATCGCGCCAATCCAGGACGGCAGTATAGCTATGGAAGCGACATGGTCGCCCTCGTCAGGGAGAAGGAGGCCCCTATCGAGGATCGCTTCTGCTACTGGGTGGGCAATGACCGCTACCTGAATCCACGACGCATCGCACGTCAGGTGTCTACCAGCAACCCGGACTATTCGCTACAGACGCTTGTCATAGATGAGCGGGGTAAGCGGCATACCTATCAAAAAGACGCGACTGTCGCGAGGGAATCCCTCGTCAGGGGTTCATCACTCTTTAGGTATCTCCTTGACGTCTCGATCGCCACCCGCCCTACCGATGGAGACGAACCAGCCAGAAATCACCTGTTCAATCAGTTGAAGTCTCTTGCCAATGACTCCGTTCGAAGCCTCGCCTCCTCCTTTCTTGTGAAGCCCAGCCCACCTCGAGCGCCCCGTGCTGACGCGGGACCGGTCATCCTACCATTTGGTTCGAGCCTCAGTCAGATGGACGCCATAGATGCCGCACTTGACAACAGGATCTCAGTAATCCAAGGCCCACCTGGCACAGGCAAGACCCAGACGATCCTCAACATCATCGCAAACCTCATCGTGAGAGACAAGACGGTCTTGGTCGTCTCTCCAAACGACTCCGCCACAAACAATGTCGTGGAGAAGCTCAGGCATGAGGGCATGGGCTTTCTGGTAGCAGAGATGGGACGACGCGACCAGCAGATGGACTTCGTAAGGAAGCAGGACAGGCTAAAGCCATATCCCGTAAGCATTCTGAGATGGAAGCGGACACGCAGCGAGCAGAAACAGCTGGCAGACGAGGTGAATGCGGGCAGCAAGCTACTACGTGAGGTGTATGGGAGGCAACGCAAGGTGGCGAGCTTGCGCGAGCGCCTGCGCGATCTCGAGCTTGAGTACTCACACTTTGGTGAGGGAAGCACCGTAGACACACTCACCTGCAAAGGGCAGCTGAGTCCCTCGCGATTACGCGAGCTGCACGACGAGGTTGTTGCCTGCGCCAACGCAGGCCGCCGTATACCCCTCCTAAGCAGAATACGCTATGCCCTCATGTGGGGCATCGGCAGGTGGAGAGATTACGGCTCCGCAGGCGTGGATCTAGAGATCAAGGTAGACAGTACCCTTTACCAGCACGACTTGAGTCTCATGAGGGACGCCGTCGAATCGGACGAGGGCTTTCTCGCCACACACAACGCGGGTCTCGCAATCCAAGCCGTCACTGCGCGCTCAAGAGAACTCTTCCAGGCTGCGCTCTACGACCGCTTTGGTCGAGGCATGGGAAGGACGCGTCGCCACTTCGAAGATCCCATGAAAGAGCCCGAGGAGTTTCGAGGGGAGTACCCCGTAATCAGCTCCACGACCCATGACGCGCGCAAGCAGCTCGGAAAGGGTGGCCTCCCCTTTGACTACGTGATAATCGACGAGGCATCACAGGTCGATCTGCTCACGGGCTTTCTTGCGCTGTCCTCGGCAAGGCGCGCCGTCGTGGTAGGCGATAGAAACCAGCTCCCCTGCGTGCTGTCTGCTGAGCACGCCAAAAACGCTCAGACATGCTCGCTGGGAGACCTACCGAACTCCTATGAATATTCCACGCATAGTCTCTTGGACTGCTTGGACGAGATCTCTCGTTCGAACAAGGAGCATAGAATGCCATGTACCTTGCTCAGAGAGCATTATCGCTGCGCTCCTGACATCATCGGCTTCTGCAACCGTCAGTTCTATGGTGGACAGCTCATGGTGATGAGCGAGACAGGCGCCCAGGGAGACGCTCCCGCACTCGGATGCTCGCTCGGTACCGAGCTCGGGGAGGGGCCAGGTGACTACGGCAAAGCCCAGGCCAGAATCCTTAAGGAAGACGTCCTTCCGCAGCTCCTGGCACGTTTCAGCGCAAGCGACATCGGGGTGGCGACCCCGTATCGCAAGGAGGCGGACGGGATACGAGAGTGCCTGTCAGACCTGCCCGATACAGCTTCGACGCAACTCGAGGTAGGTGCTGTGCGCGAGTACCAGGGTCGCGAGAAGGCCGCGATGGTGCTCGTCACAACCGCCAGTCAGCCAACGGACCTCCTCAACAACCCGAACCTGGTAAATGTGGCGGTGTCTAGGGCGCAGAGCTGCCTGTGGCTCATAGCGACACGGGGCGCGACCAACGGGGAGGGCAGCATCGCTGACCTGAGACGCTACATCGAATACCATAGCGGCCCAATCGAGCGATCGAGGGTACGGCCGGTGTTCCCCTACCTATACTCGGACTCATCTGGGGAGCGAGATGCCTTTCTGCAACAGATGCAGGAGAACACGTCTGATCAGTATTTTGAGGTACAGGTCGAGGTTCTGCTCAAGAAGACGATCGAGTCCACAGGGATGCTCGGGCATATTGGGTGGTGTAGAAACTACCCCTTGAAGCTGCTCGTCCCAAAAGACGGCGGGATGGTAGGTTCGGGCTGGCTGGCCGAGGAGGAGCGGTTCGTCAGCACCTCGGCACACGTGGACTTCATGCTGTTCCGTCACATAGACAACAGCCCACTCGCGGCGTTCGAGTTGGACGAGGCCCAAAACGACCGGGGACGACAGGCACAGCGTGATCGCATGAAGGACGGGATATTCGACAAGATCGGTCTTCCGTTCAGGCGTATCAGGGCCAATGAGGGGCGAGACGTGATCGTCGCGACCCTTCGTGACGGCCTCAGGCAGGCACTAGGTCCAGACGGCTTCTCGAGTTGCAAGACAAGCTCTATCGTGATCGACACGGATGGTTCGTGGACGCTATGACTCGTGGACACCTGCGCTATCGTTCCATCAGATGACCGCTCATGCGAAAACAGACGCTCTGACAGGCAGGAGATGCCTTCATACTTAGATCGTCTCAGTGTCGTCAGTCCCAGACGAAAGGAAAGCCCATGGCAGCCCTCAAGCAACCACCCTACGCCTATGACATCGTCGGCAGCTTTTTGCGCCCTGCCCGTCTTAGAAAGGCTCGTGCCGCCTTTGTCACAGATGACATCTCGCACGACGAGCTTACCGCCGTTGAGGATGAGTGCATAGCCGAGCTCGTCGAGAAGGAGAAGGCCGCTGGCCTTCGCGCCGTCACCGACGGGGAGTTCCGCCGCGCCATGTGGCATCTCGACTTTCTCGAGGAGCTCGAAGGCGTCGAGCGCATCGACACGACAGACTGGTCCGTCGAGTTCAAAGGTCCCAAGCCCAAGGGTGCCCAGCTGCGCTTCACGGGCAGGATCGGTCTTGGCGACCACCCCTTCCTTGCACACTATGCCAAGCTGCGCAAGATAGCGGACAACTACCCCACGAAGATGACGATTCCCTCCCCCTCGATGCTGCATCTCATTCCCTGCGTGCGTGGAAAGGCAAGCTTCGATCCCATCGAGCGCTACCGAGACGAGCAGGTGCTCTTTGACGATATTGTCGCCACCTACCAGGACGCTGTGAGGGCCTTCTACGACCTCGGCTGTCGCTACCTGCAGTTTGATGACACGAGCTGGGGCGAGTTCTGCGACGTCCGGAAGCGCAGGGCCTACGAGGAGGCAGGTATCGATCTCGACGGAGTCACAAGGAGGTACGTGGCGACCATCAACGCAATCCTCGAGGCGAGGCCTGCCGACATGGCCATCACCACCCACGTCTGCCGCGGCAACTTCCGCTCCACCTGGTTCTCATCGGGCGGCTATGACCCCGTGGCAGAGGTGCTCCTGGGTGGTGCCAACTATGACGCCTTCTTCTTGGAGTATGACACGGATCGCGCCGGAGACTTCGCTCCCCTCGCCCACGTCAAGGACCAGATCGTCGTCTTGGGTCTCGTGACCTCAAAGTTCCCCAAGCTCGAGGACGAGGACAGCGTCATCGCGCGCATCCGCGAGGCTGAAAGCTACGTACCCCTGGAGCGCCTGCGTCTCTCGCCGCAGTGCGGCTTCTCGTCCACCGAAGAGGGAAACGAGCTGAGCGAGGACGAGCAGTGGGCCAAGATCGCGCTCGTCAGGCGCATCGCCGAGCGCGTCTGGGAGACGTAGGGAGGCGCTGAACAAACCAGACCAACCTACCGTAGAGTCATCCCGACCTGCCAAACGCAACTCTACGATTCCTCTCGTTCGATTTGTTCAGTGCCTCCTTAGGGGACGGCAGGGATGACGTTCGGCGTGGCGTAGCCTGTTTTGGGCGTGCCTCGCCCCTCTGCGAGGCTGTATTCGTAGAGGGGCGAGAGCGCCTGGGCGCGACGAGATTCCAGGCGCAGTGGGTATCCGCGATGGGAACTTCTCTTGAGCGGGACGGGACAGCAAGCGACGGGACCTGTCTCATGGACGCTCGCCTGTCTGCCACCAGTCCTTGTCATGGGCAAACCCCTCGAGCCAGTCGAGGAGTCTGCCCTCATTGCCGTCGAGCGCCTGACGCGCTTGTGAGAAGAGCAGGTCCTCCCACTCCGAAAGCGGCAGGCCATACAGCACGCCACCAAACCCTCGTCGATTGACCGAGACGATGGCCTTCTCGACGTCGGCGGTGCGCAACCTCCAGGACCCGCCCTCCACGCCCAGTGCGTCCTCGACGGCGCGCAGGGAGGGCTCGAAATAGAAGAGGCCCTTGATGAGGGCCGTGTAGCCCGCCACCCCCTGCTCGGGCAGGGCGTCTGCCGGGCGGATCTCCACAAAGCGCTTGAGGCGCGCATCTGGCCAGAACATCGACACCAGATGCTCGATGTCCTGCGTGCCCATGGGAGCATCGGCATACATGAGTGATGACGGCAGATCGAATGCCTCCCGCACGCGGGAAGGGGAGGTGCCCCTCGCAGAGGATCGCGCCACAAAGATGGGCGGAGTCCCAAGCAGCCAGTCCGCGTAGTCGCCAAAGCCAAAGCCGTCGCTGAAGACGCTGGGTATGGTTCCGCAGCGCGCATTGTCCACGTCACGCCAGAGCCGCAGGCGGGCGAGGGGGACATGGTTGGCCTCTGCCTCGAACACGCGCGTGTTGTCCGCAATGGCTGTGAGCACGGGGGCCAACGCCGACGCAACGCGCAGCTTGCGGACGGCGTCCCGCTCGCTCGAGAAGTCCACCGAAACCTGCGTTGAGGCAGATGCCCGCATCATGCGCTCGCCGTGCAGACCTATGTGGGCGAAGTAACGGTCCATGAAGTCATAGCGAGACTTGGGGATAAGAGCGAGCTCGCGAGCCCTGCGCGTTGGATGGTAGCCCACGCTCAGGAGACGGGCACCATGCTTAGCAAGGTAGGGGTCCACACGCTCGCGAAACAGGCGATAGCCCGCCATGACGTCAGCCACCACCACATGCGGCGCGACGCTGACCTCGATCTGCGCCGCAGGCTCCAGGGTGACCGTGCCCTCAGAACCGCCCAGACCCAGCAGGTCACCCTGCTCGTTGCGGGTGTGTTCGGGATAGAGCCGTTCGATGTGCTCCAGCACGTCTCGTATGCCAATGAGGCCATCTTCGGGCTCATAGGTGATGGGCCTTCCGTCATCCGCGATCACGAAGTGCTCAACCTCGGTGCCAAGGGTCCCGGGACCCTGCAGCTCGCGCGCGCCACTCTCAAAGTACCTGATGATGCGGCGGCGATTCTCCTCCAGAATGGCCTCGTCGAATGCTGCCATCACAACCTCCCTCATCCATACCGATCGTGCCAGCTGTAACGTCTCGCAGTTGCTGCAAGTAAGACATGCATGCAGTCGGATTGCTACATACCGTACCAGCCATAACTTAGCCGTCGTGCCACTACCCCAACGAGAGATCGGACACCCTATGGGAAGCGGCACATAACATGCATAGAATGCAGAGTGCGGTTTTTCCGTGAGGCGCGAAGTGGGGGCGCGGCCCAAAGTGCGCCTTTTCGTAAACCGTCGGCACAGAGTGCGCTTTTCCGTGAGGCGCCGTCACGTTTACCCAGGTGAGGAAAAGCGCATTCTACGGAAAACCGCACTCTGTGCGTTGGACCTCACGGAAAAGCACATTCTGTGTGAGTGCCCGCATACAGAGTGCGCTTTTCCGTGAGGCGGCTCGACGGCGAAGTGCGCTGCGACATCCTCAGACAACAAGGAACTCATCGCCTATCCCACGCTATCAGGTAGTCGACCACTAGACCGTATGACTTGACGCCTTCCCTTTCGCCAAAACTCCGAAGGTAGCCATCATTGACGGCACTGCCGATCCTTCCGAACCACCCCTCATAGGCATCGTAGTGCCTGCCCGTCGCCACGAGGTCAGCAAGCACGAGACCGACACCAGCATCGAGGCCAGATGTGCGCACCTCGTCGAGCAGGCGGGCTGCACGGTCGGGATCGCTCCGGCGCAGGGCGCCATAGCAAAAGGAGAAGGCGCTATAGTAGCCCGAGTAGGAAAACCTCACGTCGTCGCTCGTGGTGCAGGCGAGAAAGGCGGCGAAGTTCGCCTGCTGCTCGCGCGCGATGGCCAGGCGATGCGCGGCCTCGTGGCACATCGTGAACGGCAGGTCCGCTACCGCACAGTTGACCGGCACACTCGACTCCCCCGTAGGAGAGAAGAAGATTCCCACGTGCCCACTGAGAAGCAGCGGCTCCCCCAGCAACAAGAGGGCCTTCACAGGCACCTGAGATCCCTCGAAGATGCCATAGCTTTCCGACAGCTCACGGTACGAGCCACCTGCGATACGCGCCAACTCATAGAAGTCTTGCCTCAGAAGCTCGCCATCCTCACCCCTGGGGACCGAGGGGGCCAGCGCTGCGGCCCGCTCGAGGTAGTGTCTGGTCGCCGCCGTAAGCTCATCGTCTGTGTACACCCCCACCTCAAGACCGATCTCGTTGGCAAGCGAGGGTGCGTAGTGGTTGAGCGCCCAACCCGACACAAAGAGGAAGAGCGTCGCGGAGCTGACCAAAAGGACAACAGAAAGCCACGGCAGCAAGGGACGCCTTCGTACGACATGACGAACGAGGGTGAAAAGTGCGGCCAAGGTAAAGCCCACGACGAGGAAGTCCCACAGCGCGAAGGGCGCGACGCTCGCGACGGTCGCCTGAAGGGAGAGGAGTCCCTTTGAGAACGGGCGATAGCCACCAGACAGCGCCTCGCCAAAACGTTCAAAGAGGAGCACGAGCAGGGGACAGGCAGTCAGGAGCACCCCCGACGCGATGAGTCGCCAGCGCGTCGGTGTGCAACGAATCCCTCTCCCCTCCTGATCTGCCATCACGAGTACCTCCCACGACTCCTGAACACCGCTTTTCCATGACCATAGCACACAAGATGGTACGGGGACTTCCCTGCGCATGCGCGCTCACACGGGATCCGCTAGGCCCCATGCGTCGCCTTCGCCATTTCTCGCACGTAGTCCTCGACATACGGCACGGCATCTGTTCCATGCTGCGCCAAGAGCCTGACGATGGCCGAGCCCACGATGGCGCCGTCGGACTCGCCAGCCAAGGTGGCGGCCTGCTCGGGCGTGGAGATACCAAAGCCCACGGCTGTCGGGATGGTGGGGTTCGCCTCGCGAACGAGCCTTACCATCGCGGGGATGTCGGTGACGATCTTGGAGCGTACGCCCGTGACGCCCAGCGAACTCACGACGTACACGAAGCCCTGGGCGTCGGAGGCAATCTCCTTGATGCGATCGTGTGAAGTCGGAGCGACCAGGGACACCAGATCGAGACCCTCCGCCCCAAGCGGACCCATAAATTCCTGCTTCTCCTCGTGGGGGACGTCGGGCAGCACGACACCGTTGACGCCAGCCTCTGCGGCGCGCTTGGCAAAGCGCTTAAGCCCATAGGAGAAGAGCATATTGGCATAGGTCATGAAGACCAGAGGGACCCCGAGGCCCCCCGAGCGAAGTCGCGCCACCATATCGATGACCTCGTCGGTGGTGACATGGTTTTTGAGGGCGCGAACGTTGGCCTCCCGGATCGTCGGCCCCTCGGCCATGGGATCCGAGAACGGTATGCCCAGCTCAATGAGGTCCGCCCCGGCCCTCTCCATGGCCCTCACGACCTGTTCGGTAAGACCAATGGACGGGTCCCCACAGGTGATGAACGGGATGAAGGCCTTCTTTCGACTACCGTCGGCGGCGGTGAAGGCTGATGCCACTCCACCCATGCGAACGCCCTCCTCTCGTCTTGCCGCAACGTCCCTACTCATGAAGGTCCTCCCCCCTGTAGCGGGCGATGGCCGCCACGTCCTTGTCGCCACGGCCCGAGAGCGTGACGATGATGATCTGGTCCGCACGCATGGTGGGTGCGAGACTCATGGCATAGGCAAGTGCATGCGCGCTCTCGATGGCAGGGATGATGCCCTCCGTGCGCGAGAGGTACTCGAAGGCACCGACGGCCTCATCGTCCGTTACGGCCACGTAGCGGGCGCGACCCGAGTCACGCAGCATCGCATGCTCGGGGCCGACACCCGGGTAGTCAAGACCCGCGCTGATGGAGTACACAGGTGCGATCTGGCCATACTCGTCCTGGCAGAAGTAGCTCTTCATCCCGTGGAAGATGCCGAGCGAGCCCGTGGCCATGGTCGCGGCGGTCTTCGTGGTGTCCACGCCCCGCCCGGCGGCCTCGCAGCCGATGAGCTCGACTCCCTCGTCCCCTATGAAGTGGTAGAAGCTGCCTATGGCGTTTGACCCTCCACCCACGCAGGCCAGGACCGCGTCGGGGAGCCTCCCCTCGGCGTCGAGGCACTGTTGGCGCGCCTCGCGCGAGATGACGGCCTGGAAGTCGCGGACGATCGTGGGAAAGGGATGCGGCCCCATGACGGAGCCAAGGCAGTAGTGGGTGTCGTCCATACGGCTGGCCCACTCGCGGAAGGTCTCGGACACCGCGTCCTTGAGGGTACCGGTGCCTGATGAGACGCCTCGGACCTCGGCGCCCAGAAGGCGCATGCGATAGACGTTGAGTGCCTGACGCTCCATGTCCCTCACGCCCATGTAGATCACGCACTCCATGCCCATGAGGGCCGCTGCGGTCGCGGTCGCCACGCCGTGCTGTCCTGCCCCGGTCTCGGCGATGAGACGTCTCTTGCCCATCCTCTTGGCGAGGAGCGCCTGACCGAGCACGTTGTTGATCTTATGCGCACCCGTGTGGTTGAGGTCCTCGCGCTTGAGGTAGATCTTAGCGCCTCCCAGGTCCTCGGTCATGTTGTGCGCGAGATAGAGCAAAGACGGCCTGCCCGCGTAGTTGTCGAGCAGACCCGTAAGCTCTGCGGTAAAGGTCGGGTCAGCGTGGTAGCGGCCATACGCCTCCTCAAGCTCGATGACCGCACCCATTAGCGTCTCGGGGATGTACTGACCCCCATGGATGCCAAAGCGTCCTCTCGAATGCGTTGAGTTACTCATCGCAAAGCTCCTCTCGCCGCCTGGGTCGCGGCCTTGATCTTCTGTGGGTCCTTACGTCCATCTGTCTCGATGCCCGAGCTCATGTCGACCCCCCAGGGCGAGAGGGACCTAATCGCTCCCGCCACGTTGTCCGCCGTGAGACCGCCCGCAAGCATGAAGGGGCGCCTGATACCCCCGATGAGCGACCAGTTGAAGGACCTCCCCGTCCCCCATCCGTTGTCGAGCAGCACGAGGTCTGCAAAAGATGTGTTCGCACGCATGACGTCAGCGTTCGTGCGGACGCGAAAAGCCTGGATGATGGGGGCATCTGTCAGGGTGCGCAGGCGGGTGATGTAGCTGTTTCGCTCCGATCCGTGCAACTGCACCACATCCACAAGATCGTGGGCGACCTGAGCCACGAGTGCAGTCGGCTGGTCCACGAAGACGCCAACCGCAAGGATCGTCTCGTCAAGCTCACCCACCAGCCGTCCGAGCGACTCGGGAGAGACGCTGCGGGGCGAGCGAGGGAAGTTGATGACAAAGCCGCAAAGGTCGGGTCCCGCATCGTTGACCGCCGCGATGTCCTCGTCTCGAGACATGCCACAGAGCTTGACGCGCAAGGCGCCTCCCGACATCGCGAGCAGCTCATGGGCACGTGCGCCCGTCACTTCCCTGTCCCTCATGAGAGGCCTCCTCTCAGCTCGTCGAGTGCCGCGCACCTGTCTGTCCGACGCATGAGTGCCTCTCCGACGAGCACGGCATCCACACCGGCCTCAGCGAGGCGTCTCAGGTCACGGGCGTCGCGTATCCCTGATTCCGAGACAAAGACCCGATCAGACCCGACCATGGACTTAAGCTCGATGCTGCGGCCAAAGTCAAGCTCGAAGCTGTGCAGATCGCGGTTGTTCACGCCGACCACCCTCGCTCCCGCCTCGAGCGCACGCGACAGCTCCTCGGGCTCGTAGGCCTCCACCAGCGCCGTGAGGCCAAGCCTCTCGCAGAGCCCTATGTATGCCTTGAGCTGGGCGTCACCCAGAATCGCGCAGATGAGGAGCACCGCGTCGGCACCGATGGCCTTTGCCTGGTAGATCATGTACTCGTCCACCACGAAATCCTTACGAAGGACGGGGATCGAGACGGCCTGGGCGACCCTCTCGAGGTGCTCGTCTGCCCCCTGGAACCAGAAGGGCTCAGTGAGGCAGCTGATGGCATCGGCGCCCGCATCCTCGTACTCTCGCGCGATACCCACCGGATCGAAGTCGGCGGCGATGAGTCCCCTTGAGGGGCTTGCCCTCTTGCATTCGCAGATGAGGCTCAGATCAGGCGCGCGAAGCGCCCTCTCGAACGGGAGGGAAAAGCTGGGGGCGAGATGTGCCGCTCGCTCCTTGGCGGCCCGCTCCTCAGCGGCGGCAGCCAGCGTTGCCAGCGGGTGGGCCGCCTTCTCGACAGCGACGCGCTCACAGGTCCTCGCCGCAATTCTCTTGAGGATGCTCTCCTCTCCGTTCGTCATGTGCGCTCCCATGGCAGCCCTGCCCCTCACGCGTTGCTCTGCCTGACAAAGGCATCGAGCGTCCGTATCGCGTTTCCGCTTGCGATCTGCTCCCGTGCGACCTCGATGCCCTCTGCCACGGAGTCGGCCACGCCGCAGACATGAAGCGCCGCGCCGGCGTTGAGGAGTGCCACGTCGCGCTTGGGCCCATCGAGCCTACCTGTAAGGATGTCACGCACGACCTGGGCATTCTTAGCAGGCGTCCCGCCCAGGAGATCCTCCTTCTTGCAGCGTTTGAGGCCAAAGTCCTCAGGCCGCAGGGTGAAGCTGCGGTAATAGCCCTCCTTGAGCTCGCAGACGGCGGTGGGCGCTGACAGGGAGATCTCGTCCATGCGGTCCGTGCCATAGACGACGTAGGCGCGTCTCACCCCGAGATTCGCGAGGACCTTAGCCACCGGCTCAACAAGATACTCGTCGTAGACGCCGAGCAGGAAGTATGTGGGGCGTGCGGGGTTCGTGAGCGGGCCTAAGATGTTGAAGACGGTGCGAAAGCCCAGCTCCCTGCGGATGGGGCCGACGTAGCCCATGGCCGCGTGGTAGCTCTGGGCAAAGAGGAACGCGATGCCGCAACCCCCAAGCTCCGCCAGGACCCTCTCGGGGTCTTGGCAAAGGTTCACACCGAGCGCCTCGAGGCAGTCTGCGGTGCCACACTGCGAGCTGGCGGCCCTGTTGCCATGCTTGGTGACCTTCGCGCCTGCCGCCGCGCACAACAGCGCCGCAGTCGTCGAGATGTTGAAGGTACCGGAGCGATCCCCTCCCGTCCCCACGATCTCGAGCGTCTCGATGCCGGGGTGCGGCACGGGCGTGGCCAACTCGCGCATCGCGGCGGCACAACCGGATATCTCGTCTATGGTCTCGGCCTTGGTGGACTTCGTCGAGAGGGCGGCAAGAAACGCCGCGTTCTGGGTGGGCGAGGTCTTCCCACCCATGATCTCTCGCATCGTGGTATAGGCCTCGTCGTAGCTGAGGTCCCCGTGCTGGACTATCTTGTCTATGGCTTCCTTGATCATGGTCGCTTCCTCCTGTTGATGGGTCGTGTCATCGCCCGACCCCCGCGTGACGAGCATGGGGCGGGCTTGTGGGGCGGGGACGAGCCCGTGGGGTAAGGCCGGGCGTCCTCGCGTGGTGCCGAAAGCGCAGCGCCCTCACTCGATGAGGCTCATGAAGTTGCGCACGATCTTCTCCCCCGACGGCGTGAGAATGGACTCGGGGTGAAATTGCAGGCCAAAGGTAGGATGGCTCAGGTGCTCCACAGCCATGACCTCGCCCGTCTCGGTCGAGGCGCTCACGCGCAGACAGGCGGGCAGGCTCTTGGGGTCGACCTCAAGCGAGTGGTAGCGTCCGACCCGTGCGGTCGGTCCGATGCCACCAAAGAGCCGTGAGCCCTCGTCGAGCGCAGCGAGCGACGACTTACCGTGCGTGATCTGCTCGGCATGGACGATGGTGGCACCAAGGGCCTCGCAGATGGCCTGGTGTCCAAGGCACACCCCAAGGATGGGAACTGCGCCCGAGAGGGCAAGCACAGCCGCCTCACAGACGCCCGCCTCATCGGGGCGTCCCGGACCGGGAGAGAGGACGAGCGCATCCGGCTCGAGGCCCTTGAGCTCGGCGACGCCCATCGCGTCGTTGCGGATGACCCTGACATCAGGACGAACGCTTCCCAAGAGTTGGTAGAGGTTATAGGTGAAGCTATCGTAGTTGTCAATGAGGATGATCATCAGTCGATGCCTCCTTGCGCCTTGCAAAGCGCGTCCAGGACAGCCCGTGCCTTGTTCTGGCACTCCTGGAACTCGCGCCCGGGCACGCTGTCGGACACGATGCCGGCTCCTGACTGGACGCAGATTCGACCGTCCTTCTTGTATGCGAGCCGTATGCCGATGCAGGTGTCGAGATTGCCCGAGAGGTCCATGTAGCCGATGGCGCCACCGTAGATGCCACGCTTTGCGCCCTCGAGCTCCTGGATGATCTGGCAGGCGCGGAGCTTGGGAGCACCCGAGAGCGTGCCTGCCGGAAGGACCGCGTCGATCACGTCCACGGCATCGTAGCCGTCGGCGATGGTAGCCGAGACGGACGATGCGATGTGCATGACGTGGCTAAAGCGCAGGACCTCAAGGTAGCTTTCGACCCTCACGCTACCGAGCCTGGCGAGCCGACCAAGGTCGTTGCGGCCGAGGTCGACGAGCATGTTATGCTCGGCGAGCTCCTTCTCGTCCAAGAGGAGCTCCCGGGCGAGAGCCTCGTCCTCATCCTTGGTGGCGCCGCGCGGGCGGGTACCCGCAAGCGGATAGGTGTAAAGCGTGCCATCCTCGAGCCTGGCTAAGGTCTCGGGACTCGCGCCTGCGATCTCCACGTCATCCGAGCTGAGGTAGAACATGTAGGGAGAGGGGTTCTCGGAGCGCAGAAGCCGGTAGCAGTCGAGGAGGCTCCCCTCTGCCGGGGCAGAGATGGGGTTCGAGAGCACTACCTGGAAGATGTCGCCCTCGTAGATGTGGCCCTTCGCGACCTCGACCATGTGCCTCCACTGCGCCTCGCTAAGCTGCGGTGTGAGCTCACCTTTAAGGCGCAGTGGCTCGAAGTCCCTGCGCCTGCCTGTGCGAATGAGGCGCTCCATGGCATCGAGACGTGCGCCGGCGTGGGCAAAGGACGCGTCGACGTCATCCGTGCGGACGCCCGTCATGAGTATGACGCGCTGTCGATAGCTGTCAAAGGCAATGACATCGTCAAAGAGCATGAGGTCCATGTCGAGGAAGTCCTCCTGCCCCAGGCCCTTGCGTCGCAGCGTGGGCTCAGAGTACTTGAGGTAGTCATAGGAGAAATAGCCCACAAGACCGCCCGTGAACGTAGGGAAGCCCTCGAGTCGCGGCGTGCGGTTCTCGTCGATGAGTCGGCGGAGATAGTCTTTGGGATGATCCACCTGGTGGACCTCAACTGCGGGATCTGCCCCGGCAAGCTCGACGCCACGACGAACCCTCAGCGTGCCGTCAAGGCAGCTCAGCTCCATGCTGGGCGCAAAGCCCAGAAAGGAGTATCGACCCGCATGCTGGCCAGGCTCCGCGCTCTCGAGCAAAAACACATGGGCGCTCGTCGCGCGCAACGCCCTCAATACCCCTATTGTGGTGAAGTTATCTGCCAGTAGCTCCCGCTTCACGGGAACGCGTCGGTAGTCACCAGACGCAGCGATGCGCCGGACTTCCTCCAAGGACGGATACATTCCTCGACCTCCCCTGTGCGGGAACAAAAAAGCCCATCCCCGACAATCCACTGTAACCGGACGTCAAGGACGGACCCATGAGGTGCAGCAGTCCGCGGTGCCACCTTGATTCGCGAGCATAGCTGCCCGCGCACTTTTGGGATGCCATCACATCCCCGGCAGCTAACGCGTGCCTTACGTCGCAGCCTAGTAAGACCTCACAGGTCCGTTCGGTGCGCCCTCAGCGGTCCACTCAACGCCTCGCATCTCGTCCCGAATCTCAGCACCTCGGAATCTCTGTACGCGCGTGCTGCGTCTACCTTCCGCCTCACAGGTTTGGTCTCGCTCTTCGATTGAAGATAGACTATAGCCACTAAGGCCTGACAAGACCAGCTGATTTTCGCGTCATGAATAATCCACGCCTCCTCGACGGCAAAGCCCGTCCATTTGAAGGTCATGGGACGGATGTCGTTCGAGTGAGATCCTCGGCGACTCCGATCGACAACAAGGCCTCGTCCGGACCTCCATGCAGGCCCATACCGCCAAGGGAGATTTGCGAGGCGTGACCCACAGAACGGGCTCATATCGCTGACCGGCGTAGCTATGTGACGTGTTGTCCAGCTGACACGTACCTCCGCGCCCGGCCGTTGCCCACCGGCGTGATAACACCTTCGTCGACGAGCTTCCTATTTGCGCCAACATATCCCATGTGGCGCGTTTTGGCGCAATTTGGCGCGATTGGGCGCGATTTGGCGCGATTTGGCGCGGATGGAGCCTGAGAGTCGAAGCACTGTGCCTGCCATGCTTACACGAGTCGGAAGACCGCCTGCGCGAGAAGGCGCGTGACAAAGAGTGGCTGCACGTGGCAAAGCCCCACCCGTTTGAAGGTCATGGGACGGATGTCGTTCGAGTCTCATCGCCCGATCCTCCCCACTCGAACGATCCTATAAATGAGCTCGTTACCCTAGCATTCGAGGCTAAGACCGGTGAGTGGTTTGGCTGTTCGGAGGTGGGCACAAATAAGGTGAGCGGCGGTATGGGGCTCGCCTTTGCCGCTCGCCTGGCGAAGGTCACAGAGGGCCACGTATGGACTGTTACCAGAGGGTCTGCCATCCATGTGTCCTCTAACGGGACCGAGACCATGGACGGCCTATACTACCCGGGCACCCTGATAGTCATGCGCATACCAGAGACAGAGAGGGAGATTTTTGCCCTTCGGGGGTTAGTGTGGGTTGACGCCTCGGCGAATCGCGTCGCAACAGTGTACACAAGTGCCCCAAACCGGCTCCGAGGGCCCATTTTCGCCGATCTGTGTACACTCCTGCATACCCACGGCCACTCGCGCGACCGGGCGGGGGCCACGGGTCCCACGGCGTCGACGGCCCCATGGCCCCCGTGATGCTCAGGTGCCCGGACCTAAGGTCCATGCCACCGGGGCGGTGACGCAACCACCCACACGAACTCACGAAGCCTCATTTTTGATTCCGATATGCATGATGGAGGCGAGAGCAAACCAGCCCGATGGGATCCCACAAATGGTCAATATGTCGAACCCAACCCACTGTGGTAAGTTATTAGGAATGACGATGGTTGCGACTGGGGTACGTAATACGTTAGGTATGACAGAAGAGAGATAGGAGGGTCAGATGGTCATCTCAATGGCAGATTTTGGTCAGGCATTGATTACGCGCGTAGCGGGCAGGATGGCCTATGACCAGATCTTTCCAAAGGTCATCTCCGCAGCAGAGGTCGTCACGTTTGATTTCTCGGGCGTGGACAGTATCACGAATTCGTTTGCAGACGAGGTGTTTGGGCGCATGGCACTTACCATGGGCATGGATGCGATGCGGGCACGCACAACGTTCAAGAACATCTCACCGATGTGGGCTCGTGTCATACGTGGCGCAATAGATGCCCGTCTCGCCCAGAATACCGCCATGGCTCGTTAGGTGGCCCACCCACACCAACGGACAAGCAGCCATACACCTATGCATGACAGTGAGCGCACTGAGAGGTACCTGATTAGGTACGACAGAAATGTGGGCACGAGCGATCTCCATCAAGCCAATGCGACACTGTACACTGCAAAGGGCAGCTGCGAGTGGCAAAGCCCCGCCCGCCTGGAGATCATGGGACGGATGTCGCTCGAGTCTCATCGCCCGATCCTCCCCACTCGAACGATCCTATAATCTACCATAGCGCTATCATTTACCCATCCTACGTGATGGACCCCAACGACGTGAGCGGGAGGCGGCATGGACATCAGACGACGGCTCGAGCGCGGGCTCGCGCGATGGCAGGGCAAGAGGCGTGGGGCCGCCGTACTCGTGTCGCTCGTCGATGCCAGTGGGAAAGACGGTAGCTATGACGTGCTCTTCGAGAGACGGGCGCGCTCGCTTACCACCCAACCCGGGGAGGTCTGCCTGCCGGGAGGCTCCATCGAGGCTGGGGAGCAGCCACAGGAGGCTGCCCTGCGCGAGGCAGCCGAGGAGCTTCTTGTCGCTCCCTCGCAGATACAGCTTCTCTCAGGCCTCGGTGGCATCGAGGGGCCCGGTGGCTCGACGCTCCATGCCTTCGTGGGCACGATAGCAAACTATGGGGGTAGCTTCAGCCCCGACGAGGTCGAGCACACGTTCAGGATCCCGCTCGCATGGTTCCTCTCGCACGAGCCACGTCGCTACGAGGTCTCCCTGCTTCGCGAGTTTCCCGACGACTTCCCCTGGGAGCTGGTCCCGCAAGGGCGCGACTACGCCTGGCGCAACAAGGTGGACCACATCCCCTTCTATGACACCGACCCACCCGTCTGGGGCGCCACGGCGCGGGTCATCGACCGTTTCGTCCAGCTCATGAGACTGGGAGGTGAGGCGGCAGGCCCCTCACCGAGAGGAAACGGTAACCCTCACGCCCACACGGCGAGTCGGAGCTGATCTGCGAGTCAGGGCTGGTCCTCAGGCAGACCGAGGCTGCGCTTGGATCTGGTCTTGGACTTGGTCCGGATGGCGTCGAGCAACACCTCGCGCTCGTTGGGAAGCCGCCCGTCGACCACCTGGGCGAGGAGGTCGGCCAGCACGGCACCGACCAGAGGGCCCGGCGCCGCTCCCAACTCGCGCATGACGTCTGCACCACCCACGGCAAGATCACTAACCCGGCAGCAGACACCACGTGCGACCCTGCGCCGCAGCAGCTCGCTCATTCGGTCGAGCTCGATGGCATACGAGGCAGCGGTGACGGTCTTTGACACCGCGTCAGCGCGCTTAAGGTCGATGAGCGAGAAGGCAAGCTCCCGCGCATGTCCCGGGCACGCGCGCTCAAGCGCAAGGAGCATCCGCGAGACGGAGCGCTCCGTCGGGCTCAGGGGATGGTCGTGCAGGCGGATGAGCGCCACCACGGATGCCACGAGCTCTTTTGGCAGCGCCAGCCTCCTGAGCACGCCTTGCGTGACGTCCGCCCCGCGTCTGGGATGGCCAAAGAAGTGACCGCGCCCGGCCTCGTCCCTCGTGAAGGTCTGGGGCTTGGCGATGTCATGCATCATCGCCGCCCAGCGCAGCTCCACGGCGGCGAGGCCACCCGTGAACTCCTCGACGGCCCTGCAGACGCGCGCCGTGTGCTCGAACACGTCGTAGGCGTGGTAGGGGCTGTGCTGCTCGAAGCCCACGCAAGCTCTAAGCTCGGGGATGGCCTCGCACATGACCTCGGTCTGGGCCATGAGCGCCCATGCGAGCCGCCCGCTCATGACGATGCCCGAGAGCTCCTGGCCAATGCGCTCGCTCGCGATGCTGCGAAGCCCTGAGGCGTGCGTGCGAAGCGCCTTTTGGGTCCTCCCCTCGATCGCAAAGCCAAGGCGCGCGGCGAAGCGCAGGGCCCTGAGCATCCTCAGCGCGTCCTCCCCAAAGCGCCCGCCTGGGTCGCCCACCGCCCGGATCACCCCCCGCACAAGGTCATCGCGGCCGCCAAAGGGGTCAAGCAGGCCGCGCGCGGGATGAAAGGCCATGGCATTGATGGTGAAGTCGCGACGGGCGAGGTCCTCTCTCACGTCGCGAACGAAGCGCACCTCGTCGGGATGGCGATGGTCGCTGTAGGCGCCCTCGATCCGATAGGTCGTAACCTCTATGGGCTTGCCTTCGATGGCGGCGGTCAGCGTCCCGTGGGCGGTGCCCGTCTCGTGCACCTCGATGTCGCAGGCGTGCAGGATGCGCTCTACCTCCTGCCAGCGCGCAGAGGTCGTGATGTCCACATCGTGGGCAGGGCAGCCGCGCAGGGCGTCTCTCACCCAGCCCCCGACGATCCAGGCCTCGGCGCCCGCGCGCTCGAGCGCCTCGAGCACGCGCAGCGCGTGGACGGGAACGAGGCTGGAAAGGTCACAGGAAAGATCATACGGCTGGGAGCTCATCGACATCCTTTGCGGAGAAAGGCGGGCACGTCGGGGCCGGGACGGCACCTAAAGCCAGTATAGCGGGATGCGGTGCGCAGCAAGGCAAGATGCGCTGGGATCTGAGGACAGGACGTGACGCCTCGGGCGGCTGGACACCCACACCCACAACCGCACCATCGTGCTATGCTCGACAGGTTGGATAGTGAACCTATAGCTGTGAAAGGACTTTCATGGACGATAAGAGAAGCATCACCGCCGAGGACCTCGCGACTTCGAGGGAGGCGTTTTCCTCTGAGCGGGCGAACGTCATCGCGAAGAACGCCGTGAGCTCGGTGGGCCTGCGCAAGGCCGCCCGCGTCCCCGAGGGCGTCGCGCAAAACACGCTGCAGTTTGACATCGAGGTCACGCAGGGAGAGCGCACCAACCAGGAACGCTCCGGCCGCTGCTGGATGTTCGCAAGCCTGAACACCATGCGCTTTCGCACGATCAAGCGCTATAAGCTCAAGACCTTCGAGCTCTCGCAGACCTACCCCCTCTTCTTCGACAAGCTCGAGAAGAGCAACTGGTTCTTCGAGAACATCCTCGACACCCTCGACGAGCCCCTCTCCGGTCGTCTGGTGGCGCACCTGCTCGCCGATCCCATTGGCGACGGCGGCCAGTGGGACATGTTCAAGAGCCTCGTCAAGAAGTATGGCGTCGTCCCCAAGGAGTCGATGCCCGAGACGGCCTGCTCCAAGAACACCCGCGAGATGGACTCCTACCTCACGCGCTACCTGCGTGCGGCGGCCAAGCGCCTGCGCGAGACGGCGGCTGCGGGCGCTGACGAGGACGACCTCCTCTCCATGAAAAAGGAGATGATGAGAGACGTCTATACGCTGCTCACCACCTGCCTGGGCGAGCCGCCAAAGAGCTTCGACGTGAGGCTTCGCGACAAGGACGACAAGGTCGCGCTCTCTGGCCACTTCACGCCCCGGGAGTTCTTCGACAAGGCCGTGGGCATGGAGCTCGACGACTACGTGTCGCTGATCAGCGCGCCCACGTCCGACAAGCCCTTTGGCAGGAGCTTCACGGTGAGTCGCCTCGGAAACGTCGTCGAGGACGGTGGCGTCCGCTACCTTAACCTCACGCCCGCACGGCTCAAGGAGCTTGCCGTGTCCCAGCTCAAGGACGGGCTTCCCGTGTGGTTTGGCTGCGACGTGGCCCAGAGCTACCTTCGAGACGAGGGCATCATGGACACGGCGGCGCTCGACGTGGACGGCCTCCTGGGCTTTCCCGTGGAGGGCGCGCTCGACAAGGCGGAGCGCCTGGACTTTGGCGAGTCGCTCATGACCCACGCCATGGTGCTGGAGGGCGTGCGCCTGGACGACGCCGGGCGCCCCGCGCTCTGGAAGGTCGAGAACTCCTGGGGCAAGGACCACGGGCGGGACGGCTTCGACACGCTCAGCGACGCCTGGTTCGACGAGTACGTGTACCAGGTGGTCGTTGACAAGAAGTACCTCACGGACGAGGAGCGCGCGGCATACGGGGCCGAGCCCGTCGTGCTTGAGCCCTGGGACCCGATGGGTTCGCTGGCACGCTGAGACGGGCCAGCCCACCCGTTCCCTGGCCCTTTGCACTTGGGCAGTCGCCGCAGCTCAAGCAGCGCTCGCGCGGGGGCCGGGGAGCCCGGGAGCCCACCTGCGCGCCTCAGGCTGGCGGGGTCTCACCGCGCGAGACGTCGTCCAGCGAGATGACCCCGTCGAAGTACTTCAGTTCGTCTCTTCTGTGCACGCTGCAGATGACCGTCGTCGTGGGAAGAAACTCGCGAACCAGTCCGTAGAAGCTCTCTGACGCCGCAGGGTCCAGCCCGCTCGTGATCTCATCGCAGAGCAGCAGCTGCGGCGCAGAGGCTATCGCCCTCATTATCAGAACCTTCTGCCGCTCTCCCCCAGAGATGCTGTCCTCAAGCTCCCCCGGCGTCAGGCGGGCCAGGTCAGCCTCTGAGCGTATCACCTCGCCCAGCTCGAGCCTCCTTGCCAACCCCATCACAAGGGCCATGTCAACGTCCCTGTCTGGGTAGCGCACGTTCTCGAGTATCGACCTGTTGAAGAGCGTCGCGTCCTGCGTCAGAAGCATCACCTCGTGTTGGTCCGAGCAAGGAAGCTCGATCCGCCCGGTGTCAGGTGGGATCAGCCCCGCGATGATCCTCAGCAGGGTCGACTTGCCTGAGCCATTGGGACCTGTGATCGCAAAGACGCCGCCACGGCGAAAGTCGCAGCTGACCTTCGCCAGGACCGGCCTGCCCTTAGCATACGCGTAGCCAAGCTCCCGCACGCGAAGCCCCGGCGCACCGGGACTGAACTTGCGGACCCCTGGCGAGGCCACCATCTGCCCCATCCTGCCATACTCAAGAAGCGAGAGGGACGCCCTCAGACGATCTGCCATCTCTCGAACCTGCAGGTACTCCGAGCTAAACCCTGTGAGATTCAAGACGGAGTACACGAGCATGAGCAGCGAGGTCTGCGACAGGGTCGAGGAGGTGACGCCGGAGTTCCCCAAGGCCACAAGTCCCATCGCCAAGGCAGCGGCAAGCGTCTGCTGGGCAAAGCTCATGCCATCCGTCCTGCGTTGCACCTTCACGTAGGTGGATCGCTCTTGTTGCAGTGCCTCCGTGACGCGAGCTCGCTCGAACTCGCGAGAGCTCGAGGTCAAAATGGTCTCAAAGTTTCGTATGTCATCCAGCAGGACAGCGTTCACGTGGGCGGTGGATGAGAGCGCGTCGCTCACCCCCTCACCGTTGTCAGCCGCCAAAAGCGCCGAGGCGAGGCACGCGACAAGCAAGAGGACGAGGTACCCGACACCAAGCTTGGGATCAGCAGGAAGAATGCCGTGGTGTAGAGCCCGGACATGGCGAGCAACCGTAGCGCCACGTGCACGGCGCTATGCTCCAGGACGCGACACGCGGCCGATGCCTCGTCAATGCCTGTCTGCACGTCACTCGAGGTATGCCGGAGCACATAGTCATGGGACTTTGACAACACGTCTTCGAACAGCACCGCCTTGGACTGGCAGCGCACATCCTGCATGAGGGCATTGTTAAGCACGTCAACCACGGCAGGCATGATGAGCGATAGCCCAAACAGCACACCCCACAGCAGGTTGACATCCCTGCCGACAAGCTCGCGTAAGAGAAACGGCTGGGCAAAATACAGCACGTAGCAGGCAAGCTGCAGGATCATGCGTCCACAGAACCTCCCCCAGCCGATGCCTCCCAATACCCGACGCAGAAAGCTACCCATGGAATTCCCCCAGAGTCTCGCCGACCCTCTTACAATAACCCTAAACTCATCCAGATTTGCTGCAAGGCTCGACAGCGTGCCTTAGAATGAGACGCCACGATTCAAAACCAGCAACGTTCCACCCACCGAGAGGATCCGCATGACCGCAGAGCTTAATACGACCTGGACACGCAAGCGCAGCTGCGCCTTTTCAGGCGAGCGCGCCAATCGCATCGCACGCAACTCCGTGACCTCCATGGATGTCATGGCAGCCGCGCGCGACATCTCTCGCATGCGCAGCTACACCGATACCTACGGCATCGCCATCGCCAAGACGGGCGAGATCACAAATCAGCGCCAGAGCGGTCGCTGCTGGATGTTCTCGGCCTTCAACGTGCTGCGTCAGGAGACCATGCGCTTCCTCGATGTGGACACGTTCGAGTTTTCCCAGTCCTTTGGCATGTTCTACGACAAGCTCGAGAAGGCCAACGCCACGCTCGAGCGCATCATCGACACCGCCGATTTGCCCACCGACTCCCGGGAGGTCGAGGACCTGCTCGAGGACGGTCTGGACGATGGGGGCTACTACCCCTTTGCCATGAACATCGTTAGGAAGTGGGGGCTTGTCCCCAAGGACGCGATGGGCGAGACCGCCTGCTCCAAGAACTCCGCACAGATGGATGGCCAGCTGAACCGTGCGCTGCGCAGGGCCGCAGGAATCCTGCGCAGTGAGGCACGGAAAGGCGCGGGCACGGACGACCTGCGTGCCAGGAAGCAGGAGCTTCTGGCCGACGTTCACCAGATCCTCTGCGTCTGCCTGGGTGAGCCACCCGCCCGCTTCGACCTCGAGCTCAAGGTTGGCAAGGATTGCAAGGCAGACCCTAAGAAGCTCTTTCCCATCGAGCCCGCACCACAGGCGGAGGGACAAGGGCAAGGCGGGGGCACGGGGAGCGATGCCGCCACAGGCACGAAGGACAAGGACGAGAAACCCTCGCAGATTTTGCGCGACCTTGGTCTCACGCCGCTCGAGTTCGTCGAGCGCTACGTGCCGACAGACCCCACGGCCTACGTCAGCCTCGTCTCCATTCCCAGCGAGCGCTTCCCCTACGGCAGGGTCTATAGGCTGCTCAGGACGGACTCCTTCATCACCGGCATGAGGACGCGCTTCTTGAACGTCGAGCCCGAGCTGCTCGACCAGGCTGCCATAGCCAGCCTCAAGGACGGCAGACCCCTGGCTATGGCCTGCGACGTCATGCAGAACTTCCCCCGCCACATAGAGGACTTCAAGTACGTGCTCTCGACCGATGCCGTGGATGTGGACGGCCTCTTTGGCATTGACCTTTCTATGAGTCGCACTGACATGCTGGACCTGCACGAGACCTCGCTCACGCACGCCATGACCTTCCAGGGCGTCGAGCTCGATGGGAACGGAAGTCCCAAGGCCTGGCGCGTCGAGAACAGCTGGGGCAAGGATGCCGGCAAGGACGGCTACCTCATCATGAGCGCCGACTGGTTCCACCTCTATGGCGGCGAGATCGACGTCCGGCGTGAGTACGTGTCCACGGAGCTGCTGGACAGCTGGGATGATGAGAGTAAGGACATCGAGGTCGAGCCCTGGAGCAGCATGGGCAGGGCACTCGGCGCCGGCAGGCGTGACTGAGTAGGTCTACCCAGGCAGGATCGGCAGGCAGGGCAGACAGGCTACTCGGGCAGGATCTCGATGCGCTGGCCGTCAGGATCGAGGATGAAGTAGAGTCCCATCTCCTCGTTCTCATACTGGATGCAGCCCATCCTCTTATGGAGGGCGTGAGCGGCCTCAAAGTCATCCACGACAAAGGCGATGTGGGTATCCAGGCCACCGTTGTCATAGGGCTCGGTGCGCCCGCGATTCCACGTGAGCTCAAGCTCGAAGCCCGAGTTGTCATCCACCAGAAAGGTGTTGGTCCATGAGCCGTCATCGGGACCGTGCTCCCTGTCTACGCGCAGCCCCAACGCCTCCCTGTAGAAGTCGATGGTCTTCTCCTTATCGAGCACGTGCGTGCAGCGATGGACGAATCTTGTCTTCATGAGACCCCCTTGGTCAGTGCGATAGGCCTATCATTGTAGCAGTGGACGCCCCACGCGCAGGGACGCACAGACAAGGGGGCAGGTCGAGGAGGTCCAATGGGCATCGAGAACGTTATCTTTGACATGGGAAACGTGCTGCTGCGCTTTGACGGGATGCTGTTCTCGCGCATCTTCACGAAGGATGAGGATGACGCGCGGCTGCTCAACGAGGCGCTCTTTGCCCACCCGTCCTGGTCCCTGCTTGATGCCGGCGTGATCGACGAAGACACGATGGAGAGGATCGCCCAAACGAGACTGCCCAAACGCCTGCACGCGGCGCTCCACGGCGCCCTCACCGAATGGGACCTCCACCAGCCCCCCATTCCTGGGACCAACGAGCTCGCGAGGCGTCTGCACGAGGCGGGCCGTGGCATCTACCTGCTCTCAAATGCAGGACTGCGCTTTGAGCGGGCATGCACGCGCATCCCCTGTTGGTCTCTCATGGATGGTTGGGTGGTCTCCGCCTTCGAGAGACTCATGAAACCTGACCCGAGCATCTACCTGCTACTCTGTGATCGCTACGGGCTGGAGCCTTCGAGCTGTCTCTTTGTGGACGACAATGAGGACAACGTGATTGGCGCCCGTGCGGCAGGGCTTGCGGCCTACCTCTTCGATGACGCCAGAGGCTTGGAGGCCGAGCTTAGGCGCCGAGGCACCGTGCTATAGGAGGGCGCGTGCGCATCCGCTCTCGGGTAACTCTCTGTGTGCACGAGCGGGTGGCGCCTGTGTGCGGGCAAGTGGCGCCACGTGAGTGCGGGCAAGCGGCGCCACGTGAGTGCGGGCAAGCGGCGCCCTACGCGCGCGAGCAAAGAGTGTACACAAATGGCCTCAAACACGCGCAAACGATGGATTTTCTCAATTTGTGTACACTAATGGTTTCCCCGCTCGTTCAATAGTGTATACAAATTAAGATATTTCGCGTCAAATGGCGGTTTAGGGCGATCTGTGTACACTATTGCACGGCGGGACTATGCGGCGGGCTAGCATCGGGTTATGCGACGGGCTGGCATCGGGCTATGCGGCGGGCTAGCATCGGGCTGTGCGGCGGGCTGCCCAGCAGGGCTGTTCACCCAGCGCGTGGCCAACCGCATCCCCTTGGCTTATGTCCCGCTGGCGCGCCTCTCTCGCCTTACAGTCGAGCGAATGTGGCGCGGCACGGCATAGAGAAGGTTCGATCCGATGACCTTCGCCGCAGCCCGCTTGGCATCGGCAATCGCCCCCGAGGGCGCGTACGAGTGCTCGAAGCGCGAGAGCATCGTGAGGTCGTTGCCGCCATCCCCATAGACGGCGACCTCACCCTCGGAAAGTCCAAGCTGCCTGGCCAGCCACGCGACGGCATCGCCCTTGGTCGCTCGGGGGTCGGTTATCTCGAACAGGCGGACACTGAATGGCGCATTGATGGCCCTGTCGGCATGAGCCGCCACAAAGTCGAGGACACCTTGTGTGAGCGCTGGGTCGTCACTGACGCGACAGTTCACCTTCACGATCTCGTGGCTGAGAATGCGTGCGTCTGTCTGGTCGAAGACGCACTCCCCCTCCCGCATCCTCATGCCACGCATCGCGACACGCGCAAGCAGGCCCATCCTGCGCCGCCAGCCCTCCTCCCACTGCTCCTTGGAGATGCGCAGATAGGTATGGTCAAGCGATATGCACTCGAAGGAGACCTGGGGAAAGCTCTCCAAAAGCTCCCCCACGAAGTCCGCATCGAGGGGCACATGGTACATGACTTCGCTGTCACGCCCTAAGACGATGGCACCGTTGGCACATATTGCCTCGATGGGTAGCTTCGAGAAGCCGAGGTCGTCGGTCGAGCGAAGGGTTCGTCCCGTTGCCACGGCAAAATGCCTGTCGGAGTCACAGGCTGCTTTGGCCGCAGAGAGGACCTGCCTGCCCACGCGATGGGTCGCACCGAGGAGCGTACCGTCGAGGTCACTTGCGAAAAGGCCGATCATCAAAGCTCCCCAAACATGGGCTCACCCACGATGCAGAGCTCCTCCCCACCAGAAAGCTCACGCAGAGCCTCGACGAAGGCTCCCTCGCTCCCACTTGGAAAGACGCAGTTCATCTGCACGTCCTTTGCAAAGATGCTGTCCTTGACCCTTCCCTGCATGTCCATCACCATCCTTTTGACCCGCTCGTAGGCCCCGTAGGAGATGACGCAGGTCACGCGACGCACGAGCGCCATACGCACGATGTCGCCAGCGTCCTGCGCCGCCGCCACCGCCGCCTGTGTCGCTGCGGCATAGGCGCGCACGAGCCCACCCGTCCCCAAGAGCGTGCCGCCAAAGTAGCGCGTGACCACACAGCAAACATTGGCGAGCCCCGCACCCCGCAGAACCTCGAGCGTCGGCATGCCAGCGCTGCGTTGTGGCTCGCCATCATCCGAGCAGCGCTCGCGCCCGTCGGAGAGAAGCCACGCGGGCACGTTATGGCGGGCATCGCGATGACGGGAGCGAACCTTCTCGATGAAAGAACCCGCCTCGGCCTCGCTCGACACAGGGGCGATCTGGGCGATGAAGCGACTGCGGCGATCCACGACCTCGCCCGTGACCTCAGCACCCTTCCTAAGGGTGAGAAACTCAGCTTGACCCACGCCCACCTCCCGCCAAACGTTTCCGCCTTCTCCCCCTATGGTACATGCAAAAAACGGCTAGATTAGGTCAACTCTTACACCTGTGCTACAATCGGTCGCGCGAAGTGGGCCAGGCGACTGCGGGGCCCGTCATCTGTAGACCGGAGGGCGGGCCATGAGGAAAGTCCGGGCTCCACAGGGCAGGAAGCTGGCTAACGGCCAGGCGGGGTGACCCGACGGAAAGCGCCGCAGAAAAGAAGACTCCCGCTGCCCGCTCAGGCGGGTGAGAGAAAAGCTGAAACGGTGGTGTAAGAGACCACCAGCGCCTGGGCAACCAGGCGGCTTGGCAAGCCCCTTCCGGAGCAAGCGCAAATAGGAGCGCCATGGTGTGGCCCGCACTGCGCTCGGGTTGCGTGCTAGAGAGCGTCGGTAACGGTGCCCGTAGATAAATGGCCGTCCACGACAGAACCCGGCTTATCGGCCCACTTCGCTCATGCGCCCCAAGGACGGGGCAGAGGGCCCGACTGCGAACGAGGCGGAGGATCGAACGAGGTGAAAGGCCCGACTACGGACCGCACAGCTCGACGGCGGATGATAGGGCTCTACGTTCCACCTACGCGATGCGCCCATCCCCCTTGTAGCCGACGTCTCTGGACAAGAGCCTGGCAAGCTCGGCTCTTGAGTGGACGCCGAGGCGGCGATACGCACCAAAGCTGTATGAGCTCACCGTACCCAAGGCCACGTGAAGCCTCTGGCCTATGTCCCTTCGGCTCTGGCCCCGGGCAAGCTCCAAGGCAACCTTCGCCTGCAGCTCGTTGAGCCCCCGGCCGATGAGGTAGTGCAGGCAGGCCTCCTCTCCCTGGGGACCCATGGGTATATCACAGGAAGGTCCCCTGGACAAGAGCGAATGTGCCACAGCAAGTAGGACGGCGCAACAGAGGAGCAGTAAGAGGAAGTTGCTTGTGCTGAGGTTGAATTGCAGGAAGCCGAAGAGAGAGACGCCCTGCTCGGTCGCTGCCGTCGGACCAAGCAGCAGCCCCAAGCAACAGGCCGACGCCACAGCGAGAGCCCTTGTTCCCATCATCGTGTCGAGGCTCAGCTCCGTAGGTACCCAAAGACGAACCGCCAGCCAAAGCATGACTACCCACGACAGGGCGAGGCGCACCCCCACATGGCCTGCGTCCCAACCCTGGGAGAGACTCAGGCCCTCCAGGAGCGCCCCCAAAAGGACGCACGCCAAAGGAAGCAGAAAGCCCCCGAGAGGAGCCACCCGGGACACACGGACGGCAGGATGCACGACGGGCGCCGCGTCCTTTGTCCCGAGGTGGCGCAGATCGCAGTCGGCAGGAAGTCCAAGCTTCCTGAGTGCCCGAGCACGATAGGTGGAGACTGTGGAGGGGCTAATGCCGAGCTGGACTGCGACCTGTACCTGAGCTTTGCCCTCTGAGAGCAGGCCAAGGACCGACCTCTCACGTCCCGTCAGCCTCTCGGCCCCGTCAAGCCTCTCGATTGCACGGGCCTGGCCCCACGCCTCGGCATCGCCCTGCGCGCCATCTTGAGGGACACCAGGGGCAAGGCGCATGTGTGAGAGCAACCTCGAGAGACACCGCCAGGACATCACCAACGCAAAGGCGGCTACCGCAAAGCCAAGACGGCCACTTTGATCAAGCATACCCTCAGCCACGACCCCAGCCATGCGCACATGTGCGGCCACCCCAAGCGTGAAGAGAATGAGCAGGCCCACCATCTCCATGAAGGCCAGCCGGGAGGCCCTGAGGCCCTCGGCACCGCCGCCTGCAGGAAACACCCAGAGCGGCCCGAGTGCTGCGAGGCTCATCCATGCGACCAGGCGCGACACCCACCCCAAGGCATCGCCCGCGATCGATGTGGTCACGTCCAGCCTGAGCGCATAGACGAGGGAGGACGCGACGAACGAGGCCAGCAAAGCCGGCGCGAGGGCTGCGGGCGGCGCGATATCTCGCTGTGCAAGATACGTTGCGCCCGCAACGGCGACCAGCGCGCATGCGACAGCGGAAGATGCGGTATGGGAGAGCGTAGCTGTGAGGGTGGGATCCGCAGACACAAGTATGGGAATGGAGATGAGAGTGGCCGCTCCTATGGACCAACCCAGCTGGGGTACTGCAGCTCTTGCCCTCATGCAAGCTCCCGTTCTTGCAAGGTCCAACATCAATCGCAGCTGTCTCATGCGCTCTCTCCCTCAGACTCTTGCATGCAGGGCTTCTTTCTCACCCTGTCTGCGATCCGATGTATCAAGTCGATCCGATGTATCAAGTGTATGCTCCTCCCCTAAGGCGTCTGTCGTTGGACGGTATGCAACTGGCAGCTACAACGCAGATGGATGTGTGGCAGGGCACGATGCACGCTTAGCCTGCACTCAACTCATCATAAAAGAAACATTTGTACTTGTTACTATCGTTTGCTAACATATTAGAACATAAGTTTTTTACCAGTGTGTCCAAAAACACGAGGAGGAGCATGGATACCTTGGACAAGCTCGAGCTTCTGGCCGATGCGGCCAAGTACGATGCGGCCTGCACCTCCTCCGGTGTCGGACGCAGACCACGCAAGGGTGCGCTCGGTTGCACTACCGCTGCAGGCTGCTGTCACAGCTTCACCCCCGACGGACGCTGCATCACCCTACTCAAGGTGCTCATGTCAAATGCCTGTAGCTACGACTGCGCCTACTGCGTGAGCCGTGCGTCGGCATGCTGCAGACGGGCGACCTTCTCCCCACGCGAGCTGGCGGAGCTCACGGTGGACTTCTACAGGCGCAACTACGTCGAGGGGCTCTTCCTCTCATCGGGCGTCATGGGAACGCCTGACGCCACGACGGAGCGTATGATCGAATGCCTGCGGATACTGCGCGAGGAGCTTCGCTTCAATGGCTACGTGCACGCAAAGGTTATTCCCGGAACCTCACCCGAGCTCCTCGACCGCCTGGGCAGGCTCGCGGATCGTTTGAGTTCTAACCTGGAGCTTCCAAGCTCTGCCTCGCTCAGTCGCCTCTGCCCTAACAAGAGCGCGCGATCCGTGCTTGCGCCCATGGGGCAGATCGCGTGCACGCGCAGGGAGGAAGAACGGTCCCTGCCCGCCTGTACGACACCTGAACAGCGGCGTACGCTCACCTTGCGCCAGAGACGCACCGCCGCACAGGAGGGGCTATCCCTTCGCTCGAACGGCAACGCCCTCCTCTTGGGCAGGCCCAAAAGCCGAGTGCCTGCCACCAGGCGCAGCTTTGTTCCTGCTGGCCAGTCAACGCAGCTCATCGTCGGTGCCACACCAGAGAGCGACAATCACATCCTGCAGCTTTCCCAGTCGCTGTACCGGCGCTATGACATCCGTCGCGTGTTCTTCTCGGCCTATATGCCCATCATGGAGGACGAGCGCCTGCCCGAGCGAGACACTCCCGTACCCCTCAGGCGGGAGCATCGCCTCTACCAGGCTGACTGGCTCATGCGCTACTACGCTTTTTCGCCAGACGAGCTCGCGACGCCAGAGGAGCCTTGGCTCGATCTTGACCTCGACCCAAAGCTCGCCTGGGCGCTCAAGCACATGGACCGCTTTCCCGTTGAGGTCATGGACGCCCCGCTCGAGCTTCTGCTGCGCGTTCCTGGCGTTGGACCCGTGGGGGCGAGGCGCATCATCGCCGCACGCGGGCACACGCGCCTTAGCTTTAGCGATCTCAAACGCCTTAACGTCACGCTCAAGCGGGCGAGGCACTTCCTCACCTGCTCGGGGATACGTGACAAGGACTGTCCCCTCGACGAGGGGCTCATACGTCAGAGGATGGTGAGCGATGTCACAACAACACGATACAATCAACGTCGTCGTGAGACGGAAGGGCAGCTCTCACTCTTCTGAAGAGCTGACGCCCACCGTGCGGCAGGTCGTGGACGAGCTCATTGCCGCGCTCACCCAAGGTGGCCAAGCCGTGCTCGCGGCAGAGACCACGCTCGAGGGTGTGCTCGCGGCGGTGGGTGTGGGCTACCTCGCCCACGCACATCCCACCCGCCTGAGGCTCGCACCCCAAGGGCAGGTCCAACTTCAGCTCGGCGAGACGTGCGTTGTCATGCCCCCTACTGACGACCGAGGCGTCGTACGACTTGCCGCACGCGTCCATGCCGCCTTCGCTCGAGCCTGCGGCGAGGCCTGCGCTACACGGCTCACGCTTGCCTGTGCATGCGACGACCCGGCCCTGCCACAGGTAGCACACGAGTACTTGCGTCTGGGCTTTTCCGTGAGACGTCAGCTGTACGGGAGAGTCACCGATCCTCGCTGCACGCGACTGAACAGCTTGGCTCGCCGCACACTGAGCGAGTGTGAAAAGACCAGGCAGTTTGTGCGCTTCTCACGACTCTCGGACGGGAGTTGGGCCTCCACGTTCGAGCCTCGGGCCAACACCCTCCCCCTCACGGCACAGCACTTTGCACGACGCATGCAGGCTGAGCGCTTCTGTATCGTGGACCCCATCCACCACGTGGCGGCATTCCACCACCCGGGAGAGGCCACGACCAGCCTCCTTCACCTCGACGACACACTCACGCGGACCCTCCTTATGCGACAGCACGACCTCGCCAACGAGGAGCCACTCATCCGCAATCTATGGCGTGGCTTCTATAGGGCGATGGCACTCCCCGGCAGAGATGCGTCCCAACGCGGCTATGACCTGCGCACGAGCTGGATGCCCAAGCGCCTTTGGAAGAACCTCACAGAGCTGGTACCCGAGCTCACCAGTCGTGGGCCCGAGCGCCATCGAGAAGCCTAGATGCCATCCCTCAGACTACCACTGGGCCCCAGGCATGCGCGCCTGGTCCCTCTGCCGCTTGACAGACACGCCAAGCCATACCGCAAGCACAGGAATGCCCACGCCGATCAGCGTCTCAATCGAGAGGTCAAACGTATTGGCAACGATACTCCTCACGATGTTCAGGATCGTATAGGCAAGCGAAAGACCTGATATCACCAGGTACGGTGTCACCTTCTCAGGATCGTTTGCCGCGCGAATACCAAGGATACCCGTCAGCAGTAAGCTAAGACCAAGCGTAACAAATACGATGACAGCAGCAAATACTAGAGAGGTAAGCTCCGACTCACTAGACACAGCGAAGCCTCGCCTACTCATCTCCTGGACTAGCATAGGTGTCAAGCTACCCCCCACCGCAGACTCAGCCTGTGAGAAGAGAGACCACATGTACAGTATCCACAGCAGAATGAAGACACCTCCGATTATATATAGGATCGCAAGGACCTTCAAACCGCGCTGGGCACCGCTGCGCTCCCCATAGCTAGGGTTAGAGCCCCCATAGTTGGAATAGTTGGAACCCCCATAGTTGGAATAGTTAGATCCCCCATAATTGGAATAGTTATCCACAACTGCTCCCCTCATTCGTCTACGCCTCGCACACAAATATAGCAGAAGTTGAAGGAAGACTACTCAAAAGATCAAAGAAGAAAGCCCCTCCACGGAGCAGCGACTCCTCCACACCTTTACCCAAGGAGCTAGCAACAGAACTAGCGGGCGAACTAACGGGCGCCGGGTCCTGTCAACCTCATCATATGAGGAACACGCGAAACACGTCGATAACCCACCGGGATCTCGCCCACGATCGTTGCGAAAAACGCTCGAGAGGTATCTGGCAGCGCGTCGACACTGCCACTCGGTATCGAGCGTGCCGATGCGGTACGCTCAGGGCCGAGTGGCA
>ERZ772874.9-NODE-9-length-118913-cov-20.381809_pt1 | contig 118913 bp, 135 predicted proteins | sample MGYA00580586_ERZ772874 | MGnify/ENA primary metagenome ERZ772874 (study PRJEB29015, sample SAMEA2737952) | human oral metagenome | biome: human oral; feature: human-associated habitat; material: dental | place: China | collected 2154 ... | reverse complement strand
GTATGTCTCGAAAAGGAAACTGTTTGGATAATAGCGTGATGGAAAACTTCTTTGGCTTACTAAAATCAGAGTTGTTATATTTGGAGAAATTTACTTCCTATGAGGATTTTATCAACAAATTAAGAGATTATATTGATTATTACAATACGAAACGTATTAAGCTCAAATTAAAAGGAATGAGTCCGGTAGAATACCGAACTCATTCCCAAAAAGTAGCTTAATTATATCTGTCCAAGAAAATGGGTGCAGATCAAAATGCGAATGCTAATTGTGTTACATCAAAACCTTTTTGTAGTTCTACACCGAAAGCGCCCATTTGAATAAGCCATACACCTGCCATAGCGGACCAGAATAAGCCGTATGCACCGAATACAACGGAACCGAAAGCATTGTTCTTCTTGAAATCAAAATAACTTGCAATTATTTGGCCCAAAGAACCTAATAAAACTGCCCAAGGGATAAAAACGGATGTTGTTGGGCCAGACCAGCCTACGCGGGACGTGGATACCACAAAACATACAACAGCGAGACCAAGTAGACCAAGACCAGTAGGATCCGCTACATTTTCGCTCATTTCAACTTTTCTTACTTCGTTTTCTATTTGTTCCTCATTTCTCCGTCAACTAACTACAACTACACAGCCAAACCTTCACATGATTACAAATATTGTCATCTCATATTAAGTACTGTGTGTACTGAATTGACAGCTAACCATTGTGAAAGTACTGCCTCATAAATATAACATATATCACAGTTTTTAAGGCAATAGAGCGAGTCATAGATGTATGCCTAAAACGCATATAAAGAAATGCGTTAAAAACATATAAAAAGCGTAGAAATAATGAGAAATAATATTTTAATCTTATATATTTCTACGCTTTTATTAGATTTTGTATCTAATGTATATGAATTTGTTATAGATTAAGGAGGACAATGCTATCTAGGATATCATTTAACGCTTGTCGATGTATTTGGAGCATAGGACCTAGGTACTTCCTAGTTGAGTTCAATTATGAAATTATATTCACATAATCATTTATTAGTTTTAGTGATAAATAGTGTGTTGATATATGATGTACGCTGAGAAAATCAAAAGGCTTAGCGCATAATTTTTAACATTTTGACAAGCCCTATGTAATAGGCGTACCCTTTAATTAGAAACGTTTGTTATTATGTGATGTATTTTTTTGTGTTGTTATGTAAAAGGGGTGTAGAACATGGAAAAGAAAATGGCTCAACAGCCAAACAGATATAAAGCTCTCTTGACTGCTGTTTTAGTAACAAGTACGTGTGGTTGTTTATGGGGTAGCCCTGTTTATGGCGAGACTCCTGTTACTGATGGTAATGGCAATGAGTATTTAGCTAGTGATAATACCAATATTACCGGTAAAAAGAATACGGTCACCAGTGGGAAAAATGCTACTATCGTAGGCGATAATAATACGATCAGTAAGACCTTTCCTAATGAGAAAGGGAAACCAGTCAACTCCATGGGCAGCGAAGATGTTCGAATCGTGGGCTCTAATAATACCGTTCAAGGTAGCCGCAGACAGCATGTTATTGGCGACAATAACACATTAATTGCCCGTGATAAGGGAACTGTTACAGATTATAAGCATAAAACAGGGCGGGAGCCGAATACGTCTGATTTGACAATTGGTCGAGGCAATTTCCTTCGTGGTAATGACACCTATCGAAATGAATGGGATTCATTGACCGTTATTGGGAACAATAACAAAGCTGAATATAGTGTAGAGTCTGCTGGAGGTCCTGCTGCAGGTATTGTTATCGGGGATAATCAAAATCTTGATACCATAAGAGATTCTGTTGTTATAGGCAGTATGTCTCCGGCGGAACAGGCCGAAAAATCAGAAAGTGATCCAAGGGATAAAAAGTATACAGTCGGTAGAAGTAGTACTATCATTGGATATCACTCAGCCAATTCTTCAGGAGGCAGTGTAGTCATTGGTAATCACTCAAAGGCAAATAGTATTTTCCAAACCCTAACTGGTCATGGTTCCGTTATAGAAGGCGGAACGGAAATGAGTCGTTCATCGGGATCATTTTCGTCATCCTATGGTAGTTTTAATAGTATTGAAAGCACTGCAACTGAAAATGATGAAGCCGACAGTATCGGTAATACGATAACCGGTAGTTTGAATAGAGCCTCCGGATCAACCGGAACCATGATTGTAGGTTCCGGTAATGAAGTAACGAATTCTAAGGCTTCTGTGATACCTCTTCCAGGACTAGGGACTACTTTAGGGAACTTTCATCTTGAAAGTGCTGAAATAGCTGGCATGGATAAGATAAATGGAAATCATGAGGGAACCGTAGAGGCTGGTCGTAAAAACATGAAGGCCTATATGGCGGACCATGCCGGTGCCGTATCTATTTTAGGCAATAGTAATAGCGTTGATTATACTATGCGTTCCCAAATATCGGGTACTAATAATGCGTTAAAAGGCCAAGAAGGGCACATGAATGTTTATAATACCATGAGTGGATATGGCAATGAAGGTAATAACATCAGCCGAACTACAATAGTTGGTACAGGTAATAGTCTAAAAAATGGCGAAGACAATGTAGTTATCGGCGACTTTCATAAGCTTGAGGGCGGCAAACATAATGTCGTACTAGGCTCTATGGCATCAGAGGTAAAAGAAGTAACAAAGACCCTTAAAAATACTTGGGATGGTAGTGAAACTAAATATACTGTTAAGGAAATTGTTCCTACGAAACGCAATACGGTTAATATTGAAAATGCTGTTATGCTCGGATATAATACGGATGTTAAACATAATGGTGGGGTAGCATTGGGTAGTGATTCGGTAGCCTATAGAGATAAAGGGGTTGCTGGCTATGATCCTTCTAGAAATGCTACCTCTACAGAAGGTTCTCCAACTTGGAAGTCTACTGCTGCAGCCCTTTCCGTAGGGGATTCAACAGGGGCTACTGTTTTGACGCGTCAAATTACAAATGTTGCAGCCGGTACTGAAGATACAGATGCGGTCAATGTGGCTCAATTAAAACGAATTGCCACAGAATCTGCATCTACTATGGAGCATCGATTCAATCAAGTGGATACTCATATTAATCAGGTGGATAGTCGAGTTAAGCGTGTAGGGGCAGGCGCGGCAGCACTAGCTGCATTACATCCACAAGAGTTTGATCCATATGATAAATGGAATATTGCCGCTGGGTATGGCAATTATCGTGGTGCTAATGCCATGGCGCTTGGTGTTTTCTATCGCCCTAATAGTAAAGCTTTATTCTCTGTTGGCGGAAGCTTCGGCGGAGGCGAAGATCTCCTTAATCTAGGTGTTAGTCTGAAATTTGGCAAAGGTAATCCTTATGCGGAGTATTCCAAGGCAGGGCTTATTAAGGTTATTAACGACCAAGATGAAAAGCTTAAACAACAAGACGAAAAAATCAATACCATGCAAGAACAAATTAATAAAATGATGGCTAAATTAGATCTTTAATATAGCTTTCTGTATTTATACACAGCCGACTATGTTACAATAATGTAATGTGGTTGGCTGTTGTATTATGCGAGGTAACTTATGACTGAAATACAAGCTCTTTTATTGATAAAATCTATTCTTGAGTCCGCAGATATTCATGGTATTGAAAATATTTTGGCTGAGGATTGTGAATACATGTCCACAGGTCGAGGTGTTATCGGTCGTAATCGAAATGAAACGATTGAGTTTTTGTCATCTATGGCTGAGTCTATTAAGGCTGATAATGTGCCTGTTACGTGCAAGGTGATGCATATTACCGATGTGTACGAGGAGGATGCGCTATTCCATGAGGGCCGTCATGGTTTGACTGTTTCTTATGAAAGCGGCGATAACTATGTGTACATGATCTTTGTAGATGTAAATGAAGATGGGCTTGTAGACCGCATCGTATCTAGTCAGGAAAATTATAGCATTGAGTATGATGATCTTCATTTTGGAGCTGATGAAAATGCATATGCTTTCACCACTCCACCTACAACTGTGAAAGATTGGATTACAGCACTCAGCATGTGGCTTGAAACTGCAAATGTAGATGTAGACGATTTTTACCAATATATTGATGATGATACGCGTGTAGTATTTCAAAAAGGTGATGCTGAATCGATTACTCTTGAAAGCGGCATTGATGTAGAGGACTACTTTGATCAGTTAATGAATCAGCATTTTGATGCGGTGCCTCATATCATACGTGATGAAGAGGATAATCTGATTTTGACGTATGGACCTATGAGTCTCATTGCGACGCTCAATGAAGATGGTGCGTTGGCTCTTATTAGTATCTATATTGATACACGCGATGAAGATGAAGGAAACGATGATGTGGGCTATATTGAAGAAGATTTAGCTAGCGCAATTACCACAGAAACAGAAGATGATTTATTTTAACTGATAATATACTGTTCTTGATTATTTCCTGATTCTTTCACGTTAAAACCTTCTTATTACTTATTTACATTATTCTGTGCAGCAGCCACAAATGCTGCAAATAAACATTTAGCGTTTTCATCAGTTTCAGACATCATTTCTGGATGAAATTGGCATGCTACCAACCATGGATAGGAAGAATCCTCTAAGCCCTCAACGGTGCCATCCTTAGCTCTTGCTACAACTTGTAATCCTTTACCAATATGTTTTACTGTTTGATGATGGTGAGAGTTTGTAATCCATGTAGAACGGCCGATAGCACTGGCTAGTTTTGATTCAAACTCAATGTCTACCGTATGAGTTCCGAGAGAGGGCGTTTGGTTTTGTGAATGTTTAATCGTACAGTTTTGGTCATATTTTAAATCTTGGTATAAAGAACCACCACGATATACATTTAAGATTTGTAAGCCTCTGCAAATGCCAAAGATAGGAATTTGTTTTTCTTCCGCTGCTTTTATCAATGCAAAATCAAACTGATCTCGTTCTGGCCATACTTCTCCTAGACCTTGAAGGGGCTCCTCACCATAGTGAAGTGGATATACATCATGACCACCAGATAGTAATAAGCCATCTAATCTAGCAACAGTTTCACGTGCTAATTCAAGGTTTTTAGTGAACGGAATAATAACGGGAATACCGCCAGCTTCCTCAATAGAATGTGTATAATCGTCGTTTACATAAGATCTTAGTAAATCAACGTATGGTCCACTATTATCTCGAAGGATACTCCCTGATACACCAATACATGGTTTTTTCATAATATCACCTCATGTGTGTAAAAAAGTGTAGAATTATAGCTTTAGTATATCAAATAATTTATGTATAAATAATACTGCTGATTGATATAATTATAAACCTTATGCACTCTAGAATATGTTAAATTTGATACATTTAAGAGTGATGGTTTTATAGAAAGACTTTTTTACTGGTAATATAGTTATTTTATAATTAGCTATATATGTTTCTAGAAAACATGGTATGATAGACTACGAATAAACTGTATGGGAGGTTAACTATGGTTTTTCTAACATCCTTACAGAGTATCATACCCATTGTGTTACTCATTTCGTTAGGATATATATTAAAAGGGCGGGGCATGTTTAATCCCACCTTTAGCGGTAACTTATCGCGATTTATCATGTCGGTTGCATTACCAGCGGGAGTATTTGTATCTGTATTACATCACCTACATACTTCTGATATATGGAATTTACGATATGGCATGTTAGTGGTTGTGCTAACATATGTTATCACATATATCGTAGCGTTTATTATGATGAAAATGTTGAAAGTTCCTAAAGGACGACGTGGTATTTTTATCAATATGGTAGTAAATGATAACTGCTTGTTTATCGGGTTACCAGTGCAAATTGCACTCTTTGGAGAAGAAGCACTACCATATTTCTTGTTATATTACATTGGTAATACCATATCTGTATGGCTAGTGGGGGTATTTTTAATTGAACTTGATCCATTGCCCAATGTAGGTGACAGGTTTAATAGTGAAAGTTTGGACAATATGCAGCAGAGTAGAGTAGCTGATACAACTCAGACGCTACGTGTTAATGTTCCTAATTTAGAAAAGTCTAAGTTTGATTGGAGAAAATTATTACCACCCCCATTATTAGGTTTCTTCGTAGCTTTGCTATTTTTGTTCTTTGAAATTCCATTGGCACCTATATTACATAACACATTAAATTATTTAGGTGATATGGTGACACCATTATCTTTGATTTATATTGGTATTGTCCTTCATGATGCGGGCTTAAAAAGTATGAGCCTCAATAAAGACTCCATTGGTGGTATCGCAGGGCGCTTTGTGATTTCACCGATTATCATGTTCTGTGTGATTATGGCCTTACAATATGGTGCAGGTATCGTATTAGAGCCAATTGCCATCATTACCTTTGTTGTACAATCGGCAGGTCCAGTCATTGCCGTATTGCCAATCGTAGCAAACGAAGCAAAATCTGATCTGCCCTTCGCTACAGGCCTTGTCATGATTAGTACTATACTATTTGTCGTAGTCATACCAATCATTATGGAAATCCTTACCATGATAGGTATAAAGGCATAAAAGCGTAATGACATAAGAAATAAGATATAAAAGAATAACAGTATTAAAAAAATATTAAAGTATAAGCATATAAGATTATAAATGCATAACGATATATATTTTTCATAAAAGAAAGGACTGACTCAATGGAGTCAGTCCTTTTATGTTATCTAAAGAATCTACCCACCAGTGGCATGCTAGCACCGTCGTTTTTATCAAGTCCTTTTAAAAGAACCATAATAATTACATACAGTACTAAGCCTTCGATACCTGTAAGTAAGAAGTTTGCCCACATTGGTAATGAAGTAGATAGAGCTTGGTAGCTCAAGTAGATGAGCACACCCATGATACCGGCGCTGACCACATTTTTCCAAAGAATGGAGAAATCGAGGAAGTAGCCTGTATATTTTTTGATGTAAATCAAGTTAAGTAAGGCTGCAAAGCCGATGTCTGCTACGGTTGCCCAAGCAGCGCCACCGATGCCAAGTTCAGGGATAGCCGTTAAGTTCCAGTTCAAAATTACTTTGATAATGATGGCGATGGCCATATTTACCACTGGAATTCTAGGTTTACCAAGACCTTGCAAGATGCCTGTCGTTACTTGGTGAATTCCGAGGAAGAAGATGGCAAAGGCCACAATTTGTGTTGCCATTTCAGCCTTTGGCGCGTTGTAGATCAATGTAACCGTTGGCGCTGCTAACACATAAAGCATTACCGTAAACGGTACAGTACCCATAAAGGATAGGCGCATAGCACCTGCCGTACGGTTGTAGATACCTTCATGATCGTGTTTAGCAAAAGCATGAGAGATAGAAGGTACGATGCTTGTCGCAAGGGCTGCCGTAATAATAGTAGCCAAATTAATAAGCGGTACAGCCATACCTGTTAAGTAACCGAAAAGCTCTGTTGCCTCATTCAGTGAGAAACCAGCCACCAATAAACGACGTGGCACAATGATTAAATCGAGGTTTGCCGTCAACGGTAACATGATACTTGCTAAGGATATTGGTAAGGCGAGCCAGATAAGGCGAGTTAGGACCTCTTTAGAGGATTCCCGTTGACCTTTGAAACTTTCACCTGTAGCAGGAGCCTTAGGCAATTTGTAGTAATAATATAATAAGACTAGGAAGGCGCCGAATGCACCGATACCAGCACCTAAGCTCGCACCGCCGGCCGCCTCAGGCAAACCGTATGGTAACAAGATGGATGCGGCACCTAGCATCACCACAACCCGCAATAATTGCTCTACAATTTGACTCATCGCCGTTGGCGTCATCAATTCATAACCTTGAATGTAACCGCGGAAGCAGGAAATCCAAGTAACGAAGAAGATGGCTGGCGCTAGCGCAATGAGGGAGTAGTAGGCACGACTTTCCTGAATGATGCCACTTGAGATCAGCCAATCAGCGCCAAAGAACATGGCTAAACTGGCTATGAGCCCCGTAATGGTGAGCATCGTAAAGGAAATGTTAAATACTCGTTTAGCCCCTGTATAGTCGTTGAGAGCTAACCGTTCTGCCGTCAAAATAGAGATGGCGATTGGCACACCTGCGCTTGAAACTTGTAATAGCAATAAATAGATTGGGAAGGCCATCTGATAGATACCGATACCTTCACCGCCTAAGATCCGGGATAAAAGAATCCAGTTAATACTACCGATGGCTTTCACCACAAAGCCGGCTATGGTGAGGATTAATGTTCCTTTTAAAAATCCGCTAGCCATAGATTATAAAGTGTTGGAAGAACCTAACACATTTTTGATTTTGTGAGCTACCATGCCTTTAATAGCATCACGAGCAGGTCCTAAGTATTTACGAGGGTCAAATTCGGATGGGTTTTGAGCCAAGTATTCACGTACAGATGCAGTCATAGCTAGGCGAAGGTCTGTATCGATGTTGATTTTACATACGGACATTTGTGCTGCTTGACGAAGCATTGCTTCAGGAACACCTTGTGCACCAGGGATGTTGCCACCAAATTCGTTACATTTTGCTACGAATTCAGGCAATACGGAAGAAGCACCGTGTAATACGATTGGGAAGTTAGGCAATAATTCGCCCACTTTTTTCAAACGATCGAAGTCGAGGTATGGGTCGCCTTTGAATTTGTAGGCACCATGGCTAGTACCGATAGCGATTGCTAAAGAGTCTACGCCAGTAAGGTGTACGAATTCAGCAGCTTGTTCTGGATCTGTGAAGCGTGCGTCCGCATCAGATACGTTTACATCATCTTCAACGCCAGCCAAACGGCCCAATTCTGCTTCTACTACAACGCCGTGAGCGTGAGCATATTCAACTACTTGTTTTGTAATTTTAACGTTTTCGTCGAAATCATGGTGAGAAGCATCAATCATAACGGATGTGAAACCGCCATCTACACAGTCTTTACAGATTTCGAAGGAATCGCCGTGGTCAAGGTGAAGCGCAATTGGTAGATTGCTGTCTTCAAGAGCTGCTTCCACAAGTTTAACGAGGTAAATATGTTTAGCATATTTACGAGCACCTGCAGATACTTGCAAGATAAGAGGGGATTGTTCCTCTTTAGCGGCATCTACGATCCCTTGTACGATTTCCATGTTGTTTACGTTGAAAGCACCAATAGCATAGCCACCTTCGTAGGCTTTTTTAAACATTTCTGTAGTAGTAACTAATGGCATGTTGTCCTCCTTGGCTCTAGAGCCTGTCATATCATGTTATTAATACTGTGACTGCAGCATTTTTAGTAAATAAAAACTAGATGAATAACTAGTGTTATTGCAATCATATATCAATCAAATTAAGTATATCAAGAAACACTATAAAGGGCCAATATTTTTTGTATAACTTATGCATAAAATTAGCCTCTACTTAATGACCCACGTGGGTAAATTTTGAATTATTTGTTGATTGTTTTATGAATTACTGTATCAGGTCTTTCATATCCTTTGGCATCTCTGCGCCCAGTTCTAACCATTCATTTGTCATGGGATGGTGAAAGCTTACGCGCGCTGCATGTAGCGCTTGACGTTGAATATATTCTAGGTGACCACCGTATAAGTCATCGCCGGCTAGGGGATAGCCTAGTTGAGATAAATGAACTCGAATCTGATGAGTGCGTCCTGTGTGTAATAAGCACCGTACATGGGTAAATTGACTATAAGATGTAAGCGAGCTGTCAGTTAAACATACATTACTATTATTTTTCATTGTAATCGCATCATCAGAATTAATCTTACCACTACTGATTTTGCTTGTATTTTTACTGATTATAGTTATATCTGTGCGAGCCGGCTTTCCTTGGACTGTACAACAACGCTCAATGATACTGCCTGGCTTACGACCTATAGGCCAGTTAATACTTAAAGGCACAGATGGGAGATGTCCTTCTACAATAGCATCATAGCTTTTATAAAAATGAGTGTGCTTTTTATCGAAAGCATGTTGTACTATGGATGTCTTAGCAATGATGACAATACCAGAGGTATCCTTATCTAGTCGATGTACGGGATGGAAGTCATAGTGCTGATCTGTTTCTTGGTAGTAATGAAGTACGCCATTTGCTAGCGTATGATCTCGTACAGTAGAGGTGGGATGCATGAGAATTCCAGCCGCCTTATTAATGACTAAGATATACTCGTCCTCATATATGATATCTAGGTCCATAGGGCTTAGGCTAAACTCTTGCTCAGGTGTTAATTTCATAACGAGATGGTCGCCACCGTGAATGAGCGTATTCCAAGTAGCAAATTTACCATTAACTGTTATGATGCTATCATTTCGTAAACGCCGTCTCATGCGCTGGGAAATATGTTGTTGTTTTATAATATGATTTATAGACTGTGTGTGTACATCAGAGTCTACAATCAAGTCGATTATCGTTGCTGTTTTCATACGTATTATTATAACAAATAAAATATAAATGAAGAATTTCTCATAATTCGTTGTATTTATGAAGGTCGATATAGTATAATTTGAATTGCTGAATTTTATACATTATTTATGTGTGAACTTTTTACTATAATACTGTGTGTTTAGTTTTAACAGTATATTTTATGAACTATATATGTATGTTAATGACTGTATGGTTATAGCTTATTCTATAAAAGGAGAGGTTTATGAATATTAACAAGAAATCTTTATTAGTCGCATGTGTGTTAGCGGCTATGTCTACAACTACTTTCGCGGCATCTAGTATAACATCTACTAGTAGCACAACGGTAACAAACCATGATACACCAACATCTACTAGTACACGTGTTACTCGTGAGCAACATACAACAACTACATCATCCTCCTCCGTTTCAACTATGGAGAGATCCACTGCTAAATCTAGTGGTGTTTCTGTATCTGTTGGGGCTGGACGCGTAGCGGAGTATGTTGCTGTACCAATTCTTTCTGCTCAACATCAACCTCCGGCAGCGCTTAAATCGATACAAGCAGTAATTGATAATGATAACTTTATTAAGCTGGGCCAATTAGCAACAATAAAACAAAAAGGGAAATGGGGCGTAGTAGGTACAGATGGTAAGATCTTACTTGAACCACAGTATTTAGATATTGATCCATCATTATCTGCTGATGGTACATATTATGCGTATACTAAAAAAACATTAGAACATATTAATATTGATGGTTCTGTGATTTCTAGTGGAATTGATACCTATGGTGAGCATGATAAAGATATATTAGCACGCCGCGAAATGGTAAAAAAACTATCTAATGGCGATGTTAAAATAAACTCCGTTTCTTATCCAAGTGATTCTTATACAGCATTTTCTGTAAAAAATAAATGGGGATTTGTAGATGCATCTAACAAGACTGTGATTGAGCCACAATTTAAGGAAGTGTATACAAAGTTTAGTGAGGATCGTGCGTTTGTTAAAAATACCAATGGTAAAACAATAGCTATTGATGGGAGTGGTAATCCCCTTTTTGAAGTACCTTCAAATGATGTTGATGAATATAAGAATGGATTGGCTGAATACCGACGTCATATTAGTAAGTTTAATTTAGGTGGATTTTTAAGTATGGCAGTTGGGATAGGGTTGAGTAGTCAAGGTGGAATTTACTATGGCGATGCCTGGAACCCAGTATATGATGGTGTAAAACGTGGTTATATTGATCGTAGTGGCAATATCGTTATCGATAGCAAGAATGATGCCGTATGGCCAATGACAGCATATGGAACACTCGTTAAAAACCAAGGCAAATTGGGGTTTATGAATCGTAAAGGCAATTATATTATTCAGCCTGGTAATTATGATGCTGGTGAAGTAGACAATATTAATGCGTTGTTAGTACTCATTAATAAAGATAATGGAAATGCTGGTATCTTTAATTTAGAAACAGGAAAGCAAGTTACTCCATTCATATATAATTCAATTAATTTTGTAAGTTCTACTCGTATAGTGGCTACAAAAGGTGAAAATAAATATTTAATTGATATGCAATCTGGCAATGTTGTGTTTACAACAACAAAGGATATGACAATAGATGTATTTGGTGGTTCCTATGCTTGGGTTCATAAAGGATCTAGTGGCTATCAATTAATTGATGATAGTGGCAAAGTTTTATTCCATGATAAGGATAAGATGATTAGTAAAACTACACCATTTAGACACGGGTATAGCGCAGTAAAGTCTAATGGGAAATGGGGTGTAATGAACGTCAATGGTGAATGGGTAGTTCAACCTATGTATGATGAAGTTAATGTGCTATAAATATTAGTGATTTAATATATTTTTTATAAAGTATCGCGTTAATCTCTATAAACTTAAAACTTTTTAGCTTACTATAATAAGAGGTTCATTAAAAATTCATAATGTGCTATACTAAAATTATAATGTATAGTTATATGTTTTTTGTTTGTTTTGGGGGTATATATGAAACCTTCTAAAGCTCTTTTGAAACTTCTTGTTGTAGGCTGTATCGGTATGGGTTGTTTAATGCCTAATGTAGCTAATGGTGAAACAATTGCTACCCAATCGGATAATGCACTTGTGAAAACTGAAATGCCATCTGGTGTTAATCGCATTCAACTCTTGAAAAATGATGATATGTCAACTAATGTGCGTGCTAGTTCTATCATAAATGGTCATGCTTATATTCCTAAGGATACTAAGATTGAATTAGAATTAATTACTCCGATTAGCTCTAAAAGAAGTAAAGAGGGAAATACATTTAGATTAAAAACATTAGAAAATCTCCTAATAAATGATGTTGTAGTAATACCTGTTAATCAGGAAGTATTAGGTACTATTACTAAGTCTAGAAAAAATGGTATGTTTGGCCGTAAAGGACGATTAGAATTTAGTATTAATGAAATTAAGACCATTAATGGGGTGTCTGTTCCTCTTGATGCTCAAGTAAAGGGAAAAGGTCATTCTGATAATGGTGCGGTTGCAGTTGCTGCAGCAGTTAGTTTAGTAGGTGGTCTCTTTATGAAAGGGACTAATATTTACTATGAACCAGGTCAAAAATTTGTTACTGTTGTAGCTGCTGATACAGATCTTAATACAACTGTTGAAGATTTACCAAATGCTATGAATCCAAGCAAACCATCTGGTCAAAATATAGTATTACCAACTAGATAATCTATATACTCTTAATATATTAATAAATACCCAGTACCAATACATTTGATGTGTATTGCTACTGGGTACTTTATTTTTGTTCATATGGTTAAACTATAAAAAATATCAGTGTATTTACACATTACGATATTTTACTAATAATTATTAAAAAAATCGATTTACCTAGAAAATATGCCTGTTATAAGGTATAATTATAGAGATGTATTCCAATTTGGTGTAGTTTATACTTTCACTTGGAATATGAGGATGATGAAAGTAATGCTATGAACCCCATGCCCAACGGGTTCAGGTGTAGGAGGTATAAAATGGCTAAAGATTGTTCCTTTGACGTTGTGTCCGAAGTGGATATGCAGGAAGTAGATAATGCGGTAAACCAAGCGAAAAAAGAGATTGGTACGCGCTATGATTTCCGTGGCTCTAAAGCGGAAATTAGTCTTGAAGGTGACACTATCAAAATCATCGGTGATGATGAATACAAATTGAATGCCATTATCGATGTATTAAAAGGCAAGATGGTTAAACGTAATGTAGCGATTAAAAATCTTGACTACGGCAAAATTGAACCAGCTGCTGGTGCAACAGTTCGCCAAATCATTACTATCAAAAAAGGCATTACAAAAGAAAATGCTAAAGAAGTAGTAAAAGCAATTAAAAACATGAAAATTAAGGTACAAGCATCTATCCAAGAGGATCAAGTGCGCGTATCTGGTAAGGATAAAGATGATTTGCAAGCAGTAATTCAAATGTTAAAACAATTGGATATTCCTGTAGAATTGCAATTCGTAAACTTCCGTTCCTAATAACATATGTCCATAGGATAGGGTTAGTTAGATTCATTTGAGTCGCTAACCCTATCGGTGTAGGAGGCCTTATGAGAGTAGAGGACATGAAGGGTGGCTATACCACAGGTTCATGTGCTACGGCAGGTATGAAGGCAGGTTTATTGGCCCTCTTAGATAAGAACATCGTGGACCAAGTGGTCATCGAAAACCCTCAAGGACAGTACATTGAGGTGCCTATTAAAGCCGTAGAGGTTATATCCGATACAGAGGCTAAGGTGACCGTTATGAAAGACGGCGGTGACGATCCTGATGTAACCCATGGCAATGATGTGGAGACGACTGTGACCCTTGATGATACTGGTGAACTACGATTCCGAGCAGGATTTGGCGTAGGTACGGTAACAAAACCGGGCCTTGCAATGCCTCCTGGAGAACCAGCTATCAATCCTGGACCCCGTACGATGATGAATATCGTCTTTGAAGAACTTTGTGTACATGGTCAAGGTGTGACTGTCACCGTTAGCGTACCTAATGGTATGGTATTGGCTAAAAAGACATTGAATCACACGCTAGGTATCGAAGGTGGTATTTCTATCATCGGTACTACGGGTATCGTTAAGCCCATGAGTGAAGAAGGGTTCAAAAACTCTTTAGTGCCTCAGTTAAAAGTAATGAAAGCCAATGGTTGTGAAACAGCTGTTCTCGTACCGGGACGTATTGGCCAAGATTTAGCGGAGCAAGTACTAGGTATTCATAAGAACCAAATGGCAGAAACTAGTAACTTTATCGGCTTTATGCTAGAACAAGCCGTACAGATTGGCTTTAAGCGCATCTTGATTATCGGTCATATCGGTAAGTTAATAAAACTGGCAAATGGTAGTTTCCACACTCATAACCGCATGAGTGATGGCCGCATGGAAAGTATCGTGGCCTACGCTGCTCTAGAAGGGGCATCCCAAGCGGTGTGTGAAGAGTTATTTAATTGTCAAACCACAGAGTCTACGTTCCCTATTTTGGAGCGAGAAGGTCTTACTGGTGTGTACCAACGGGTAGTAGATCGTGCCTCTCTGCGTAGTGAGCGTTATATTGCTAATGAAGCAGAGGTTGGTATCATCATCACTACCTTAAAAGGTGAAATTTTGGCTATGGATAAGCATGCAAAAGAGATAGGAGAGCTTGAACAATGGCACATACCTTGTATATCGTAGGCATTGGTCCAGGTAATCCTGATTATGTGGTGCCTAGAGGCCTTACTTTAATTAAACATGCCTCAGTATTGGTGGGCAGTGAACGTTCTTTAGAGGACTTTCAAGAGCCTGGCCAAATTACATATCCTGTAACGGGTAAGCTCAGCGTATTGGCGGAGCAAATTGAGCGTGAGCTCAACGACCATGACGTTGTAGTTATGGTTAGTGGTGATACAGGCTATTATAGCTTATTGCCATATTTAAAGAAAAAATTTACTGCTAACCCTATTGAGGTGGTGCCCGGCATTAGCTCTATGACCTTTGCCTTTGCCCGACTCAATGAGGTATGGCATGATGCGGATTTAATGAGCTTTCACGGTCGCCAACCAGCACCGGAGAAACTCGTATATGAAGCAGGTAAAAAGATGGGATTCTTAACGGATCCTGAATATAATCCAGCGCATATTGCGCGTATTTTAATAGATGCAGGTTGGCCAAAAGAAACGAGAGCAGCAGCCCTTGAGCGCTTGAGCTATGATGATGAAAAAATCGTAGACTCTACGTTAGAGGTGTTAACTGAGCTTGAAGGCTTTGGTCATTCTGTAATGGTGGTACTAGGATGAGACATTTTTTCGGAATTCCTGATGAGGAATTTATCCGCGGCGACGTGCCGATGACAAAATGCGAGATTCGCAAAGCTGTTATGAACGAGGCGCGCATCGAGGAGGATAGCATCGTCCTTGACGTAGGTGCTGGTACGGGCTCTATTTCTATTGAAGCAGCCTTGGCAGCTCCTAAAGGGCATGTATATGCGATTGAGCGCTTTGATAAAGGCATCGACCTTATCAATGAGAACATGAAGAAGTTCAATGTAAATAATATGACTGTAATCAAATCCAAAGCTCCGGAAGGCATGGAAGAATTGCCGGAGCTTGATGCGGTTATTATTGGCGGTAGTGCTGGTGGTATGACTGGCATCATGGACGAGGCGCAACGTCTTTTAAAAGTAGGGGGACGTTTAGTTGTAACTGCTGTAACAATGGAAACTGGTTATACAATCCTTAAAGAGTTGAAAGGTCGTCCTTTCACGTATGAAGGTTACCAAATGTCCATCAGCCGTTACCGCAAGGCTGGTCCCTATCATTTGTTAGACCCATTGAGTCCGATTTTCATCGTATCTGCAACGCGTATCGCAGAAGGAGAGTAATATGGTTGACGTACATATCGTAGGCGCAGGCCCTGGAGATCCTGAGTTAATTACTCGTAAAGGGTATCGTTTAGTGCAAGAGGCAGACGTTGTTATTTACGCTGGCTCCTTGGTAAACCCTGCCATTTTAGAGGCTTGTAAACCAAGCTGTGAAATTCATAACAGTGCGACTATGAACCTTGATGAGGTGTTGGCTGTTATGAAAGCTTCTGTTGAGGCTGGTAAAAGCGTAGTTCGCCTTCATACAGGTGACCCTGCTATTTACGGTGCTATTCAAGAGCAAATGGATGCACTGGCTGGCATGGGCATTTCTTATGAAGTCGTACCAGGTGTAAGCTCTTTCCTTGCTACAGCTGCGGCATTGAAACAAGAATATACATTGCCAAATGTATCTCAAACAGTCATTATTACGCGTATGGAAGGTCGTACACCGATGCCTCCAAAGGAAAAATTGCGCATGTTAGCATCTCATGAAGCGACAATGTGTATTTTCCTTAGCGTTCAAATGTTAGATAAGGTTGTAGCTGAACTCATCGAGGGCGGTTATGACAAAACGACTCCAGTGGCTATCGTGGTAAAAGCTTCTTGGCCAGACCAACGCATTATTCGTGGCACATTGGAAACTATTGCGGACATCGTAGCTAAAGAAGGCGTATTGCGCCAAGCTATGATCGTTGTAAGCCATGTATTAGATAGTGAATACGAATTGTCTAAACTCTATGATAAAGGCTTTGCTCACATGTACCGCAGTGCTAAGGATTAGTATGATGAAAGAGCTAGAAACTGTTGTGCCTACGACGGGAGCTAAGAAGAATAGAACGGCTATTCTTTCTGTTTCTGAGCGAGGAGCAAAGCTAGGTCAACGCATCAAGTCTCTGGTGGCACCCCATGCGGATTGCTTTGAAAAGGAAACCCGTCCCTCTGGTGGAGAGGCCATCTATTTTGATTCCCTCAAAAGTCATATTGGACAAATTTTCAAGGATTACGACCAAGTGTTATGCATTATGGCACTTGGTATTGTAGTGCGCATGATTGCACCGTATATTGAACATAAATCCAAGGATCCTGCGGTAGTCGTAATGGACGAAGTAGGACACCATGTTATCAGCTTATTATCTGGTCACCTTGGGGGCGCCAACGAATGGACGCAGTCCATTTCGCTGGCCATTGATGCGGACCCTGTTATCACAACCGCAACGGATGTAAACGGATTGCCAGCGCCTGATGTGTTGGCGCGCCACGAGCATCTGTTGGTAGATGATTTTCAAACCTTAATCAATGTGAACTCTGCCATCGTTGGGGGAGAGCGCGTTGATTATTATATCGATGCAAGCTTAGAGAATGCTGCGCATTTAGCGGAAGTTACAAAAAATCATATTGGTGAACATGGTGTGGTTCACGTTGTTTCTTTGGATCAACTAGATTCTATGCCATGTAAAAATGAAAGCTCTGAAGAGGGTGCTTCTCGGGTGGTTATTACGGACAAAGTAATGACCGAGTATGGTCATCAATTGATTTTACGCCCGCGGACCTATACGATGGGGATTGGTTGTCGTAGAGATACGCCAAAGGAATTGATCCTTGACGCCATTCAACAATCCTTGGCAGAGCATAAGCTTTCACCAAAGAGTATTGTAACGGCGGCATCGGTCATCGTTAAACAAGATGAAGTAGGCCTGTTAGAGGCTATGCAAATTATGGGGTGGCCTATCGTGTTCTATACACAGGACGAGATGGCACCACTCATTGAAGAAGAAAAATTAAAAGAATCTAATTTTGTAAAAGGAACTATAGGAGTAGGAAACGTATGCGAGACAACGGCATTACTAGCGGCCAAGAGCCGAACACTAATACAGCACAAAACAATTTATCCCAAAACAACGGTAGCCATTGCACAGGTAACATCAAAGTAATTGGCATCGGCCCTGGCGATGAAGAGTTTATGACGCCTCAAGCGCGCGAAGCTATTTTAGCTGCTGACCGTGTTGTAGGTTATTTAACTTATCTTGATTTGATTAAAGACCTTATCGAAGGTAAAGAAACTGTAGGTACTGCGATGATGCAAGAAGTAGATCGTTGCCAACAAGCCGTTGATTTGGCTGTAGAAGGTCATCAAGTGGTAGTAGTATCCTCTGGTGACTCCGGCGTATACGGCATGGCAGGTCTTGTGTTGGAACTTGCTAATAAAGTGCCAACAGAAAAACGTCCTTCCGTAGACATCGTACCTGGTCTTAGTGCTGTAAACGTAGCAGCATCTGTATTGGGTGCACCTTTGATGCATGACTTTGCAGTCATTTCCTTGAGCGATTTGATGACTCCATGGGATCTTATTAAAAAACGTGCTGACCTTTGCGCACAAGGCGACATGGTTATCTCCTTGTATAACCCACGCAGTAAAAAACGGGTTACTCACTTAGATGAAGTTCGCGAAATCGTTCTTAAATACCGCGATCCTAAAACACCTGTTGGCATCGTGCAAAAAGCAGGTCGTCCAGGTCAACAAATGGTAATTTCTGACCTTGAAAACTTTACAAAAGAAGAAGTAGATATGCAAACACTTGTTATCATTGGTAATAGCCAAACCTATGTTGAAAATGGTCGTATGATTACACCTCGAGGCTACAAGTTATGATTTGGGTCATCGCTGGTACCTTGGATGGTCGTACCTTAGCGGTAGATATTCAAGAACGGACAGGTGAAGAGGTTCTCGTTACTGTTGTGAGTCAGTATGGGGCAGAGCTTGCTGCCCATAAGGGAATTACTGTTCATACGGGCCGTCTTGACCAAAAGGCTATGCAAAATTTGATTAAGGAACACAACGTACGTTTATTAATCGATGCAAGCCATCCGTATGCTGCTATTGTTACAGCTACGGCTCAAGATGCAGCAAAAGCTGAAGGTATTCCTTTTGTTCGCTTTGAGCGTAAAGAGGTGCCATTGCCAGACTATGATAAATTGCATATTGTAGTTGATGAGGTAGAAGCCGCTAATTTAGCTGGCAAATTGGCAAAGGAAAACAATAAACATGTGTATTTGACCACAGGTAGTAAGACAATGCACATCTTTGCTAAATCTGATGCTTTACAAGATTGTGAAGTATGGACACGTATTTTGCCGACCGCAGAGGTGTTACAAATGATGGAAGACCTCAACGTGAGTCCTAAGCGTATCGTTGCTGTTCAAGGTCCATTCTCTTATGATATGAATCGTATCATGTTCCACGATACAAAGGCTTGTGTTGTAGTTATGAAGAACTCTGGACTTGTAGGTGGTGCTGATACAAAATTACAAGCTGCTATGGATCTTGGTATCCATGTTATAGTTATCGATCGACCCCGTGTTAAACTTGAAAGTCACGTGGTATCAACGAATGATGAATTTTTTAAATTATGGGAGGACACTAATGGATTACGTTAAAAATCCTAAAGCTATTGAAGATAAAAGCATGGAAATTATTTACGATTATGTAAAGGATTTAGGTTTAACAGATGATGAAGTGCGCGTTGTATCTCGTACAGTACATGCGTCTGGTGATGTCGAATATGCTCAACTCGTAAAAATGAGCCCTGATGCTGTTCAAAAAGGTATTGAAGCATTGGATAATGGTGCAGATATTTATACAGATGTAGAAATGGTTCGCACAGGTATCTCCAAACCAGCCCTTAAAATTCGCGGTAACGAAGTACACTGCTTGATCAAAGATGAAAACGTAGCTAAAATGGCTAAAGAATTAGGTGTGACTCGCTCTATCGCAGCTATGCGTACCTTTGGCAAACAATTAGAAGGACAAATCGTTGCTATCGGTAATGCACCCACTGCATTGTATGAAGTATTGCGCCTTGCTCTTGAAGAAGGCATTAAACCAGCTCTTATCATTGGTATCCCTGTAGGCTTCGTAGGTGCTGCAGAATCTAAAGACTATTTGATGGAAGTATCCCCAGTTCCTTACATCACTGTAAAAGGCAACAAAGGTGGTAGCCCAATCGCTGCCTCCGTATGTAATGCATTGCTTTACACAGACGTAAAACGCAATGACATGCTTTTTGTAGAAGGTAAAGAATCTAAATAAAACAAAACCCGAATCGTGTTTTAGTAGTTTTGCGATTCGGGTTTTACTGTATATATTTTTCACAATAATTAGCTAAACATAGTCAAATATAATGTATTAGATCTCTTATAATGTAGTTAATTTTGAGAGGGGGTTCATATGGCATCAAGTAATGAACGAAAATTATTTCGTGTATCAGTGATTTGTATCTTAATCATCGCCGTTATTACGAGCATGATTATATCTCTTATTTGGGGATCAACACCCGTATCATTAGCTGAGATTTGGCATACATTATGGTCTAGTGAGCTAACTGATACATCTTCACAAATTATTTGGAATATACGATTGCCTCGCAATATTGTAGCTGCGTTAGTGGGGGCTTGTCTAGCTGTATCTGGTGCAATTTTGCAAGCAGTTATGAAAAACCCCCTAGCGGATCCACAAATTGTAGGGGTATCCTCTGGTGCAGGACTAGCTGGTGTTATCATATTTATTTTATTTCCTGGGTATGATCATATAGTTCCTTTAGTGGCCTTTTTAGGTGCTATGGCTGCAGCACTCATGGTGTATGCATTAGCATGGAAAAATGGAGTGCGACCTAGTCGTATTATCTTAGCTGGTGTTGCGGTCGCAGCCTTTTTAGGCTCAGGTATTTCAGCACTACTTGTATTTTTCGGTGATCGTGTACAAGGAGCATTACTTTGGATGGTAGGGGGACTCGCTGCACGCAGTTGGCCTCAAGTAGAAGTGCTGTTTCCATATGCTATAGTTGGCCTTATTTTTGCCTGTTTAGGAGCTAAACGACTTACCATTTTAAGTTTAGGTGATGAAACTGCAAAGGGATTAGGCCTTAAGGTAGAACAAACACGGTTTATTATGACTGCAGTGGCTGCTCTTTTAGCGGCTGGTGCTGTAAGTATAGCTGGACTTATCGGATTTGTAGGTTTGGTTATTCCCCATATGTTACGTCTTATAATCGGTAATGACTATGCATATTTATTGCCTGGATCCGCATTATTAGGCGCCCTAGTTCTTGTTGTCAGTGATACAATAGGACGAGTTATGTGGAGCCCTATAGAGGTACCAGTGGGCATTATTATGGCATTTTTTGGAGCGCCGTTCTTCTTGTATCTATTGAGGAGGGATAACTAATGAATACCGCTATTGATGTAAAACAGTTATCCGTAACTCTTGGGAATCGTCATATTCTATATGACATTAATGTATCGGTTCCTATCGGTAAAATTACGACATTAATAGGGCCTAATGGTTGTGGTAAAAGTACGCTTTTACGATCTATGATCGGATATATTCATAGCCCTCATGAATGTATTACCATTTTTGATAAACCGTTACAATCATATTCTCAAAACAATCTGGCACGGCAAATGGCATTTTTGCCACAAGTACCGAATATGCCAAAGGATATGACTGTAGAAGAATTGGTATATTGTGGGCGGTATCCATACCAAACATGGTGGAAAAACACGGCTAAAGAAGATCGTGAGATTGTTGACTATGCGTTACATATCACGAAAACAAATCATTTGCGAGAACAATTAATCCCATCCCTATCTGGTGGTGAACGGCAACGCGTTTGGATTGCTATGGCGCTAGCACAGCAACCAAAATTATTAGTCTTAGACGAACCAACAACATATTTAGATATTAATCACCAATTAGAAATTATGGAGTTATTGAAACGATTAAATAAGGAACAAGATTTAACCGTTCTCATGGTACTTCACGAACTAACACAGGCGGTTCAATATTCACATTATATGGCTGTTATAAAAGAAGGGCATTTAGTAGCATCAGGAGAGACAAGTAAAATTATATCGGATGAGTTGTTTAGAGATGTATTCTCTGTAGATGTACAACTTGATACATTTGATAATAAAAAATATGTGCGTGTAAAAGGATTAGTTGAGTAGCTTGATATTAATAAAAAAAAGGGCATTCCCTATTTGGGGGATGCCCTCTTTCGCATGATGCAATATGTTAGAATGTAACATTAATACCGTATGCTTCTTTAACTAAACGTGCCATAGCTTCAGGTGTTTGTAGTCCTGGGTTTAATAGGAATAGTTTAGATGGTAAATATATTACGCGGTTATTTTGTACGGCTTTTAAATTAGCCCATGCAGGATTATCTGTCATAGCTTGTTTCATAGCTTTTGTAATTTCTTCTTCTTTACCCATTGTAACAACAAAGATAATATCAGGGTTATCTGCAGTCAATGTTTCAAGAGAGTAAGGGACAGTTTTGTCCTTGGTTGTACCCTCTAGGTGGGAGGCAACAACATTTGTCATGCCTAGCTCTTTTACCATGGATGCAGTAACTGCTTCATCAGTTTCGGCAGTTACACCCTTTCCTGTGGCACGTAATACGGCAACACGTGCAGGCTGTTGATTCTTAACTGCATCTTTTACCTTGGTAATATTGCTTTCATAGGTAGTAATAACAGATTTAGCCTTATCTTGATGATTAGTTAACTCGCCAAGAAATGTTAACATTGGTACATTATCTTTAATACCATCGTAATCAAAAAGTACGGTTGGAATATTATTAGCTTGTAATTGGGATTCATATTTTTTATGTTGATTTACTAAACCCAATACCACATCTGGCTTCAAGCCTAATAGTTGTTCCATGTTGATGTTTGCAGTTTGACCAAGAGCGGGTAGAGCTTCTAATTCTGGGGCTAATTTATCCGTTGTATTGGCACGGCTAATGGCTTTACCATCGACAGCATAAAGCATAGATAAAACAGAATTAGATAATACAGCAATTTTTTGTGGATCCTTTGGTACAGTATAAGTTTGACCATTAAAGGTCAATTCCTTCGTAGTAGCAGAAGAGCTGGATGTGGTTTTACCACACCCAGCTATTGCTAGTACAACCATGACCAAAGCGAGACTACAAAGTAGTAGTTTTTTCATGATGTACTCCTATGTACGTTATATAACGATACTAGTTAAATTATGGATTGATTATTTTTGTAAAGCGCCCCAAGATTCGTTTGCACGTTCAACAAACAAGTTACGGATATTTTGGTTTTCACCTAAACCATGAAGGTAAGTATCTACTTTGAAGCCTTCTTTTTCAAGGATAGATTTATGGGAATCTGGTTCATCACCAGCCATGTCATTGTTAGCATGGTCGCCTGCAACCATCATGAATGGCATCAATGTAACGTGCTTAATACCATGTAATTTTAATTGAGGGATAACTTGTTCAAGATTTGGAGTACCTTCTACAGTGTAGACAAATACATTTTTCAAGCCAAGAGTATGGATGCGGTCTTGAATTACAGAATAGTAAGCATTTGCAGGATCTGGAGTACCATGAGCCATGATAAGAACAGCATCTTCTTTGCCTACTTTAGGGAATTGAGATTGTACAGCCTTAATTGTTTGAATAACTTCATCAGTTTGGTCTTCTTGACCCATCCAGTACATAAGTGGAGTACCTAATGTCATTTTTTTGAAGTTGTTTTTGTAAAGGTTATAAACAGCTACATCATAGTTATATTCCATCCCAGGAATAACATCCAAAGATGTTAAAGCTATACGAGAGTAGCCTTCAGCTTTTAATTGATCTAATGCTTCTTCCGGAGTAGGATATTTAATGCCTTCTTTTTGCTGGATACGGTCACGAATGATATGGCTTGTGAAAGCAGTTACAACTTTAGTGTTTGGATGTGCTGCTTTAATAGCGTCTACAGTTGCATCAATAGTTTTAGCGCGAGTTTCTTTGTAAGTTGTACCAAAGCTCATAACAACGATAGCATCTTTGTTTTGAAGATTTTGAAGCTCTTTAGTTTCATGTGTGCGAACACCAATAGTAGATGCCTCTTTTAATGCAGGTGTAGGATCTTTTACTTCTTCATTTAATTGATATGCAGCATTAGATACAACAGGTGCACCAAAGGATACTGCAAGACCTAGAATAGCGGATGCTAAAGCTAATTGTTTTTTCATTTCTATACTCCTATTTATAACTATAACTACACTAATATGCAATCATTCACATAGTTCTAATATAATGAGAACTATGGATTCATCGCATATATATAACCTTAAATCAATCGTAGCAAAGGGGATAAGGGGTGTCAATAAACCCTATACCCCTAGAAGTATAGAGAAAATAAGAAAGTATTAATAAATTAATGTGATGAATATAGTATGATAGTACATTTTATAATTATATTCTTTTTGGTTATAAGGATATGAATATGTGAATATGTGAGTAATTTTATTTTTCCTTTTTATTTAGGACTATTTTGATAGGGCCCATAACGTTACTACGACTAAATTGATTGTTATAAATGTTAATTTTGATATTTTTTCTCATTGACTTCTATAGATTAATCTTGTACTATTATTACATAGTAGTTGATAACATTTTTCAATTGTGAAAATTGTTTCATGTATGAGTAATATGGAGGTCACATATGAAAGGCATAATTATTGCATCCTTTGGATCAATTTACCAAGATGCTGTGGAGAAATCCATTGGCAGTATAGAGAAAAAAGTACGTTCCATGTATAGTGATATGGAGGTACGCCGCGTATTCTTATCTGATGCATTAGTAGAGAAGTGGAATGAGAAGTACGAAGATAAGATTTCTTCTTTCACAGAGACTATGCAAGATTTCGCTCGTATGGGTATCGATGAGGTGTACATTCAACCTATTACATTGGTGGCAGATCAGTGCTACCAACAAATGCGCAAACAAGCATTAAAGTTTTTACATAGCAATGAATATGGTTTTAGCCAGGTAAATATCGGTAAACCATTGCTTACCTCTTTAGGTGTAAAAAATTATGCCGATGATTATGAAGCAACATTAGAAAGTATTGTTCGTCACGTTAATACAAAAGCACTTAATAAATCTGTTGTGCTCATGGCGAATGGCCAAAATCAATTAGAGTTCAGTACATTGCAATTAAAGGCGATGTATGGCGCAGCACCAAACGTAGTAGTATTTACTACAAATGGTTTTCCTACTTTTAAACAAGCTCTTACTTTCTTGGATCGTATGGGACATAAAGATTTATTAGTTGTACCATTGGCTCTCATAGGTTCTACACATTTAATGGACTATCTTGGCGGTGAACGCTCCGATTCCATTTATGCTTTACTCGCTGAGGAAGGCTATAATGTTGACATCTGGAATGAAGGACTTGGGGAAAATCCACATGTACAAGATTTATTTTTGAAACATTTAGGTCAAGCTATCCGCATGTCTGATCGGAAGCGGCCCATGCCTAGAGAATCCGTAAAACCTGTGATGACAAATTCTCGCTTGGAAGCGCAAGGGTTGATTTCTTGATATTTGCTATTATATAATTAGGCATACATTACTGCACTCCTTCACATTAATAAAAATCCTCCTTGTTGGATATCCAATGAGGAGGATTTTTACTTTTACCATGAAAGATAAGAATAATTTCTATTTTATACGTACCATGGTATGCCCCTAAAGAATGGTCTATGGTATGATTAAGATACATTATTAGTTAATATAAGGAGACATTCATGAAACAAGCTATCTTAGTTGTTGCTTTTGGGTCCACTGTGGACAGTGCTCGTGAACATAATATCGATTCTGTAGTAGAACATATTCGTAAATCGTATCCGGATTATACTGTAGAATTAGCTTTTTCGTCTCGTATCATCGTTAAGCGCTTACGTGAGCGTGGTATTGAGATTCCTACTGAACAAGGGGCGTTAGAAACACTGATTCAAGAAGGTTATACACATGTATATGTGCAGCCACTTCATTTCACCGGTGGTGAAGAGTTCGATAAATTAAAAAATAATATCCTTGCTCATGAAGGTGAAGGACAACTCGAAGTGTTGCGTGTAGGTAGACCTCTCGTATACTACATGGGACAAGAAGAGCATCCAGATGATTACCAAATTTTGATTGACCGTTTCATTAAATCTCTTAATATTTCCAAAGATGATGGTTTGTTATTGGTCGGTCATGGAGGTCTTGGTTCTGGCAATTCTTCATATGGTTATTTACAGTTTAAGCTAATCCGTAATGGACTTACGAATGTGCGTATTGCTGTACTTGAAAACGCACCATATGTGTCAGATGTAGCAATGCCTTGGGAATGGCTTGATGGTAAACGCCCGAAAACAATTTATGTACATCCTTTATTATTGGTACTTGGGGATCATGCACAAAATGATTTATTTGGTGACGAAGAGGATAGCATAGTGAATGAACTCGCTGGAGCAGGATATGAGGTTAAACCAATTCATAGTGCTCTAGGTGAATATGAAGCGATTCATGATATTTTCCGTCAACATGTGCAAGATTGTATCGACGATTTGTATGGCAAACGTAGCCCACATCGTCCTGCAATACCAAATATTAAATAGTATCTTTGTATATATTGTATAAATTGGTTATAATAAAAGATATTGCAATTATAAATAGAGTGTGACTATAAGAATAGGAGATACCCATGAAAGGTAAATTATATGGTATTGGCGTAGGCCCTGGAGATTCTGAATTAATGACTGTGAAAGCTGCTCGCATCGTAGGAGAAGCAGATATTATTATTACACCTAAAACAGAAAAGAAAGATGGTTCCGTAGCCCTTGATATTGCATCCCCATATATCCAAGAACATACAGAAATCGTTCCCGTAGTATTCCCAATGGTGTTGGATGATTCTACGCAAGAGGAAGGCTGGCAAGAGGCTAAACGCGTTATCTTGTCTTACTTGGATGAAGGTAAAAGTGTTGTATTCTTAACATTAGGTGATCCTATGTTCTACAGCACATATATGTATGTATACCGTTTGATTGAAAACACAGGGCATGAAATTGAAACAATTCCTGGCGTTACTGCATTCTGTGCTATCGGATCTCACCTTGGCTATCCAATCGTAGAGAAGGAAGAGGTATTGGCCATCGTTCCAGCTACAGCGCCTAAAGAAAAAATCGATGCTGTATTGGCTGTTGCAGATGATGCAGTTATTATGAAGGTATATAAAAACTTTGATGAAGTACAAGAAACCTTGATTAAACATAATATGGCAGATGATGCGGTTATGATTAGCCGTGTAGGTTTGCCTGATGAGCAAGTATTCGTAGGTTTAGATAATATACCAAAAGATACTAAACTCAACTACTTATCTACAATTCTTGCAAAACGCAAGGATCGTTAACAAACACATCGTATTACGAGGTAATATCTATGAACACAGTACAGATTCCACGTGTTGTTATTGCTGGCACCAATTCTGGTGTTGGTAAAACAACTATCGTAGCGGGCTTATTGGCCGCTTATGCAAATGGTGGACGTACGGTGCAATCTTTTAAAGTGGGCCCGGATTATATTGATCCGGGCTTTCATAAAATTGCATCCGGCCGTGACAGCTATAATTTAGATACGTGGCTCGTGCCACCTCACAAGTTAACTCCTTTCTTTGCTACAATGGCACATGATGTAGACCTTGCCATTATTGAAGGTGTTATGGGCCTTTACGATGGTGGTCGAGAGGGCGTTAGTTCTACGGCTCAAATTGCTAAACAGTTAAATGCACCAGTGGTGCTTGTTATTGATTGTAAAGCTATGGGTGAAAGTGCAGCCGCTATTGCTAAAGGGTTCCGTGACTATGACCCAGAGGTAAACTTTGGTGGTGTCATCTTGAACCGCTTAGGCTCAGCCAATCATGAGCGTATGGTTCGTGAAGGGATGGATAAAATCGGGGTACCTGTTATTGGTGCCATTTATCGTGATGATCGTATGCATTCTCCAGAACGTCATTTAGGACTTACACCGGTTACTGAAATTGATCCAACAGAGGCGATTAATACGATTCGAGAAGCTGTTGAGAAGATGGTAAATCTCGATGCACTATTGGAAATTGCTACTAATGCACCAACTATCGAACTACCAGATGCTATAGATGTTAAAACCATTGAAAAACGTGTGAAAATCGGTGTAGCTTATGATGAGGCGTTCTCTTTTTACTATCCAGCTAGTCTTGCTGCGTTAGAGGAAAAAGGGGCTGAGCTTGTTTATTTTAGTCCGCTTAATGACTCGGTAATTCCTGATGTAGACGGACTTGTATTCGGTGGTGGCTTCCCAGAAATGTTTTTATTTCAGTTATCTAGCAATGAGTCTATGAAGGAATCTATCCGCCAAGCTAATGCACAAGGTATGCCTATTTATGCCGAATGTGGTGGCCTCATGTATCTTTGTGAAAGTATTTATGATTTTGAAGGTTCTGTATATAAAACTGTAGGTATTGTACCTGCCAATTGTGTGATGCAACAAAAGCTTCAAAAGGTGGGTTATGTTACAGCAACTGCAAAGAGAGATACTTTATTAGGCGCTATGAATACAGCTATTCGTGGTCATGAGTTCCATTTCTCTACAATGGAGCCAACTATAGATGACTTTCCATGGGCTTTTCATTTAGAAGGAGGCCGTAAACCTCAATCGTATGACGGCGGCTATGCAACAAAAAATGTATTAGCTTCTTACTTACATTTGAACTTTGCTGGCTCTGATGAAGGGGCACAACATTTTGTTGATACATGTGCTGCTTATAAAGCCCAAAAGTAATAGATGTATAAATGTATTTAATAGGTTTATATTACTATGTATTTTCACAATTACATACATAAGTATTGTAATGTGCTATTGCAATTACATTCATATGTATTGCTGTGATCCCATTAGTAAATATGAGGAGAATGTAATTAATCAGGAATAGTTAGTTCTTAAAGTTTTTGCGGGACAGTTCGTATTAAAGGAGCTATTATGGAAGAACGTGGATTAATTCTAGTTAATACAGGGAATGGCAAAGGTAAAACAACAGCGGCATTAGGCGTTGTTTTACGTGCTGTCGGACAAGGTTTCAAGGTTCTTATATTACAATTTATTAAGAGCGGTAATGGTTATGGTGAATTGGCAGGTCTTGCTAAACTAGGTGATCAAGTTGAAATTCGCTCTATGGGAAAGGGTTTTATTTACTATAAACGTGATGAAGTAGGAGAAGCTGAACTTGCTCGCCATAAAGAAGCAGCTCAAGCCGCTTGGCGGACATTGGTGGAGGAAGTAAACTCCGATAAATGGGATCTAATTGTTATGGATGAAATAAATAATGCCATTAATTATGAGCTTATCGATGTGCATTCTGTAGTGGAAATGCTTAAAAATAAGCCAGAAAGACTTCATGTTGTTTTGACGGGTCGCTATGCTAAACCTGAAATCATTGATATGGCAGATACTGTAACGGAAATGAATGTAGTAAAGCATGCTTATGAAAAGGGCATTAAGGCTGCTAAAGGAATTGAATTCTAACTAAATTCAAAAAAATCGAAAAATATCGAAAAAGAACTTGCTAAAACTATATCGAAAATGTATAATATAGTCATAAGCACAGAGGTGCTCAATATTCTTGACATTAAGTATGTATATAAGACTAACCAGGAGGTTAACTATGGCTGTACATGATTACATTAAATCTGGCGATTTCGCTACTGAAAAACACGTTCCTGTTATCGAAACAGTTGACACTGTAAAAGCAGGTGAAACATTCCACGTTACTTTATCCGTAGGTAAAGACATTGCACATCCAAACACTGTAGAACATCACATTGATTGGATTAAATTGTACTTCGTAGCTGAAGGCACTCAATTACCATTCGAAGTTGGCGCTATCGAGTTCAACGTTCATGGTGACAGTGCAACTGCAAACGAAGGTCCTGTAGCAGCAGTTTCTGAAGGTACTTTAGCAGTAGCTTTGAAAAAATCCGGTAAATTGATCGCTGTTTCCTACTGCAATATCCATGGCTTGTGGGAATCCGAAAAAGATATCGTAGTTGCTTAATTAACTAAAACAACTAATAAAGACCAGCCCGAGGGCTGGTCTTTTTGTATATCTATGTGTTTACATAGCTTAATAATGAGGTAAAGTTAAACTTTCAATAGTAGATATTTAATGGCATTATGGCTAATACATGTTAGGATTATTTAATGCATATTCATAATATTATAAACATATTATTTGTTTTTTAGTGTCCGCATAAAAAGGAGCTTTGTATCACTCCAGTGGATTAATTGCTGTACATCCCTTTACAGTGCTATTTGTTTGTGGTAAAGTATATGCATATTGATATTTAGTAAACATAGTTAAATGAGGGATTATTGTGGCCTTAATCGTTAAAAAATTTGGTGGTAGTTCCGTAGCTACACCAGAAAAAATATTTAATATTGTTGATCGCGTTCTTCGTGAGAAGCAAGCTGACGATAAAATCGTTCTTGTTGTATCCGCTATGGGTGATACAACTGATGACTTGGTGGCCTTAGCTAAACAAGTTACATCCAAGCCGTATGGTCGTGAAATGGATCGTTTGTTATCTACAGGTGAACAAGTAACAATTGCATTGATGGCAATGGCTTTTAACGAACGTGGTCAGGAATCTGTATCCTTAACAGGTGATCAAGCAGGTATTACAAGTAGTGATACGTTTAATAAAGGTCGCATTTTGGGCGTTGATCCTAATCGTGTGTTTGAAGCTTTGGATGAAGGTAAAATAGTAGTAGTTGCTGGTTTCCAAGGTATAACTGAATATGGTGATATGGTGACATTAGGCCGTGGTGGCTCTGATACAACAGCTGTTGCATTGGCAGGTGCTATGAAAGCGGATGTATGTGAAATTTTTACGGATGTAGACGGCGTATATTCTACAGATCCGCGCGTGGCGAAGGAAGCTTTCAAATTAGAAGAAGTAACGTATGGTGAAATGCTTGAAATGGCACGCCTTGGTGCAGGTGTAATGCAACCGCGTGCCGTAGAAATGGGTTTCCGTTATGGTGTACCTATTCATGTACGTTCTACATTTAGTGATAAAACAGGTACTATTATTCGGGAGGATTATACTGTGGAAGCAAATAAACACGTAATTACTGGCGTAGCTGATGATACAAATACAGCAAAAGTAGCCCTTGTAGGCGTTGAAAATAAACCAGGCGTTGCAGCGACTGTATTTAAAGCATTAGCTGCTAGAAACGTTGACGTAGATATGATTGTTCAATCTATCCGTTCTGTGGGAGAGCCAAAAACTGATCTTATCTTCACTGTAGCTATGGATGATGTGGTATTAGCTCGAGAAGTATTAGAAGAATTACAAAAAGCAGTAGATATTGAAGCTGTTAATATCGATGAAAAAATGGCTAAAGTTTCCATTATTGGTGCAGGTATGTTAGGACAGCCTGGTGTAGCTGCGCAAATGTTTGATATTTTGAGCAAAGAAGGTATCAATATTGAAATCATTTCTACTTCTGAAATTAGTATTTCTTGTCTTGTTGCTGAAGATCGCGTAAAAGATGCCGTTCGTGTAATTCATAATGGCTTATTGTTAGATCAACGAGGTTAATTACTTCATGGATAGTCTACGTAGTTTTATGGATGAAATGCTCAATGACCAAGGTCGTAAGGAAGGTTTCATTAGCGATCTACTAGGAAATCTAAAAAATCAGCCTATTCCAACATTGGAACAAGCTCAAACTGGTTATACAACAATGAGTAATTTACATGGTATCTTCTATGATTACGATAAGTCTGAGGTTACTATTACTTACAAGGTTGTACCAGATATGTACCAACCATATACATTGAGCTTTATACAATTTGAAGCCGTGTTAGAAGGCTTATTAACCTTGCGTCGCAATCAAAAGTGGCAGATGCAACATAATAAATAATATGAACCCCATGGGTATACTTGCCTATGGGGTTTTATAATTCGATAATTATTCTTAACATCTATATATAGAGTCATCGATATGATATAATAAATTATTCAGAGAGAAATCATTATATTAGTATAGAAAGAAGGGACAGCATGGAAATAAATAAGGTTTATTCTGGCTTTCGCCTTGACCGCATTGAGCGCATTGATGAGATCAATGGTACCGCTTATGAAATGAAACACGAAAAGTCTGGTGCACGTTTAATTTATATTGATTCACCAGATTCTAATAAAGTATTCAATATCGCTTTTAGAACAACACCACATAATAGTACTGGTGTAGCACATATTATGGAACATTCCGTTTTATGTGGTTCTCGTAAGTTTCCTTTAAAAGAGCCATTTGTTGAGCTTGTTAAGGGGTCTTTAAACACGTTCTTAAACGCTATGACATATCCTGATAAAACGATGTATCCTGTAGCCAGCAAAAATGATAAAGACTTCCACAATTTGATGGACGTATATCTTGATGCTGTATTGTATCCACGCGTTCGCGATGATGCAGAAATCGTGATGCAAGAAGGTTGGCATTATGAACTAGATAACGCGGAAGATGAACTTACCTATAAAGGTGTTGTATTCAATGAGATGAAGGGGGTTTATTCCTCTCCGGATTCCGTTCTAGAACGCCAAATGATGCGTGAACTTTTCCCAGATACCACTTATGGTGTTGATTCTGGTGGAGATCCTGACCATATTACGGACTTAACTTATAAAGAGTTCCAAGAGTTCTATCGAGTTCATTATCATCCGTCCAATAGTTATATTTTCCTTTATGGTGATATGAATATTGAGGAGCAATTGGCATTCTTGAATGATGAGTACTTAAGTCATTTCGATGCTATTGAGGTTAATACAGAGGTTGGCTTACAAGCTCCATTTACGGAAGGTAAGGTGGTGAGCTATCCATACAGCGTAGGTTCTGAAGAACCTACAGATAACCGTACTTTACATTCTTTTGCCTATGTTTTACCTGATGTAACACCTGAGCATAGTTTAGCTTTTGAGGTCTTAACACATGCATTGTTAACATCTCCTGCGGCTCCTCTTAAACAGGCTTTGGTGAAAGCAGGTATCGGCTCTGACGTAAGTGGTTATTATCTTGATAGTATTCGTCAACCAATGTGGACCGTGCAAGCAACTGGTTCCAATCTCGATAAACAAGCTGATTTGCAACGCATTGTTGAGTCTACCTTGCAAGAACTTTGTGATAACGGTTTAGATAAAGAATTATTAGAAGCTTCCTTAAATAGTATTGAGTTTGCTCTTCGTGAAAGCGACTTTGGTGGTCGCCCAATCGGTTTAGCTTATGTTATTCGTATGATGGATAATTGGCTATATGACAATGATCCACTGGAGCTATTACACTACGAAGAAGCATTAGTGAATATTCGTAAAGGCTTATCTGGTACGTACTTTGAAGATTTGATTCGTCAATCTATTTTAAATAACAATCATAAAGTGCTTGTTTCTATTTATCCTGAACGTGGTCTTCAAGAGCGCAAGGATGCAGAGGTTAAAGAGCATTTAACTGCTGTAAAAGCTAAGATGTCTCCAGAAGAAATCGAAGCAATTGTAGAGCAAACAAAACGACTTAAACTTCGTCAAGAAGCTCCAGATAGTGATGAAGCGTTAGCGTCGATTCCATTGCTTGAATTATCTGATTTAAATCCTAATATTGAAGAGGTAGAGCGTCGTGAAAGTAAAATTGGCAACACTACAGTACATTTTGTACCTACTTTCACAAAAGGCATCAACTATGTAGGTCTTTACTTTAATTTAAGTTGTCTTACAGAAGATGAGTTGTTCTATGCCGATATTCTAAGTGATATTATCGGTCGTATCAACACATCTGAACGTGGCTACGAAGCATTGGCTAAAGATATCAATATGAATCTTGGTGGTTTAAGCTCAGATATTACGGCTATTAGCAAAGATGGTAAGCGTGATGAATTTACGCCTCTCATGATTGTTCGAGCTAAAGCTTTGCATTCTAAATTACCTGACTTATGTCGTTTGATTAATGAAGTAGTTCAAAAAGCAGATTATAGTGACGATAGACGCTTGACTGAACTTGTTCAAGAAAGCAAAGCTATTTGGGATAATGAAGCATTTCGTCGTGGTAATTCCATTGTAAGTCAACGTGTTATGGCACAAGTATCTGCAGTTGGTAAATTTAGAGATAATGGTAACTTTGGTTATTATCAAAAGATTAGCGAATTGGCTTCTAATCCTGCGGCATTACCATTATTGCCAGATAAATTAGCTGATGTGGCTCGTAAGATTTTCCGTGTTAATAATGTAGATATCATGTTCGTTGGTGAAGAAGGCGAATTAGAAGCCTTTGAAAATCTCATGAAACCATTGATTGAAACTTGGGATACTACTGAGTTAAGTAATGATACATTAAAGATTATACGTTTGTCTGGTAATGATGGTATCGTTACAGCTGGTAAGGTTCAATACGTAGCTCAAGGTGGTAACTTTATAGACCATGGGTATAAACACGTGGGACCAATGAGTGTATTGGAAACGATTTTACGTTATGAATATCTTTGGATTCGCATTCGTGTACAAGGTGGTGCTTATGGTGCCTTTGCAAACTTCTATGACGATGGTAATATGATTTTCTGTAGCTATCGCGATCCAAACTTGGTAGAAACATTAAATGTATATAAAGAGTTACCTCAATACCTTCGTGAGTTCACATTGACTGATCGTGAGATGCGTAAATATATTATCGGTACTATGAGTTCTTTAGATTTACCAATGACTCCTGCATTGCGTGGTCCACGTGCGATGGGCATGTATTTTAGCGGTGCTAAACTAGAGGATAAAATGAATTTCCGTAAACAAGTTATCGCTTGTAAGCCAGAGGATATCGTTGCTTTAGCAGATGTGGTTGACCCAGTATTGAAGGACAATCATATTTGTACAATGGGGAACGAACAAAAAATTAAAGACGCTGGCAAGGTATTTGATAACATTATTTCTCTAGGATAATCGTTTTATATTATTTATAGTGGCATATTCTGTGTAAGTTTACGGGATATGCCACTTGTTTTGTACTGTAGGAGGGCATCATGAAAGGTCGATTTGCTCCAAGCCCCACAGGATATATCCATCTCGGCAATGTGTGGATAGCCCTCTTATCTTATGTTTCTACGAAGCAACAAAAAGGGCAGTATGTTGTGCGAATGGAGGATATAGACACCCAACGCTCTAAACGTGAGTTAGGGGAAGCTCTATTAGATGATTTAGAGTGGCTAGGATTTGAATGGGATGAAGGGCCTCGTGTGGGTGGACCAGAATCAACGTATTGGCAACGTGAGCGACAAACATATTATAGAGACATATTAGAACATCTTGCATTAGAAAAACTAATTTATCCTTGCTTTTGTAATCGTACAAGGCTCCAGTCTATCGCTTCCGCGCCCCACGTTGGGGAAATAATTCATCGATACGATGGACACTGTCGTCATCTAGAGGATAAATTGATAAAAGAGTTTATGACGTCTAAGGAACCATCTTTGCGTTTAGCCGTTAATTCCTGTGATATAGATTTCGTAGATCGCTGGCAAGGCTTTCAACATATTCATTTGGAAGGTGAATTAGATGATTATGTATTGCGTCGTGGTGACGGTATGTATGCCTATAATTTAGCTGTCGTACTGGATGATATTGCTATGGGGATAACGGAGGTCATTCGTGGAGACGATTTACTAGAGACTACGGGGCAGCAAATATATTTATATAAAACATTACAATCTAGTTTTACATCTAAAAATATACAAATACCTTCTTATGGACATGCTCCATTATTAATTGATTCTGAAGGGCATAGATTATCTAAACGACAAAAAAGTATTACTATTCGTGAATTACGTGAAAGTCAATGGTCTCCTAATAGAATTTTAGGTGAACTAGCTATTGCTGGCGGCTTAGTTGAAGCTCATACATTTAGTCGTAGAGAAATTAGTTTATCTGAATTAATTGAGATTGATTTAAATTTACCTAGTCTTAGTCAGAAAACGATTGAGATACAAATTAAAGAATAGAGTAATAGAATAGTATTGCTTTATGTTATAGGATGATTGCTAAAAGAGAATAATTCTTTAACTATATAATTCGATACAATATATTGACAATATTCGATATTTATTTATAATAGTATATAAGAGGTGGTCGAAATGACAATTCAACAAGCTTTAGATCAAAAAGTATGGGCCGTTATTGGAGCTACCCATAAAACCGAAAAGTTCGGTTATAAGATTTATAAATGTCTTAAAGATCACGGATATGAAGTATATCCAGTTAATCCTAATATTGCAGAAATAGATGGAGACACCTGTTACTCTAGCCTTTCTGCACTTCCCGTTGTGCCTGCTGTGGTAGATTTTGTTGTGCCAGAAGCAGCGGGATTAGCTGCACTTGATGAATGCAAAGAACTTGGTATTTCTATTGTGTGGTTGCAACCGGGGGCGGATAAACCATCTGTTGTTGAAAAAGCACATGCTTTAGACCTGCATGTCATTCAAGATTGTGTATTAGTTCAATTACCGTAGGAGGGTACAATGAGCGAATTAAAAGACTTAAAAACTGCTGAATATCAAGATTTAGTAAACCAAGGTGGTGTTACTGTTGTTGACTTCTGGGCTCCATGGTGCGGTTATTGCGTACGTATGATGCCAATCATTGAAGAAATTGCAGGTGAGCTTGAAGGTAAAGCTAACTTTGTAAAAGTAAACGCTGATGAAGAACCAGAATTAGCACGTAATTTACAAGTTGAAGTATTGCCTACATTCGTTATCTTAAAAGATGGTGAAGTAGTAGACCGTAAAATTGGTTTCTTACCTAAAGGCGATCTTCAAGCGGCTATCGAATCTAAATTCTAATACTATAATCAAAACTATATAAATAGAGGAAAACCTCATCAATGTATATGTTGTACATTGATGAGGTTTTTTTGTGCTTTTTTGAATATAGTCCTAAATATCTTTAACTTTTATGAGTTGCTAATCATAATACATCTAAAGTGGGGATTATGTCCATCTAAGGAGTGGTATTTCACCATTGTGGTGGAGAGTGGTTTAAATTGATTAGTTTTAAATATTTAATCGAACATATGTATTGTAGAAAAGCGGAGAAAAATAGAGATTAAACACGAAAAATATAAAAAAGTGGGATAAAAATGGATTTTTTGTTGTGAAAGGTGGGGAATTGTGGTAGAATTTACCATATAGTGGTGGATAAGAAATAGTGAAAGGCGGTGATACGTATGTTCATGGGCGAATATAATCACACTATTGATACAAAAGGGCGGATGATTATACCTGCGAAAATACGTGAACAACTAGGCGATTTGTGCATCGTTACAAAAGGCTTAGATAACTGCTTGGCTATTTACACCGAAGAGGCGTGGAAAAAAATTTCTACTGCTTTACAATCACAATCCTCCACTAAAGCTAGCGTGCGTGCCTTAAAACGTTTTGTTTTTGGTAGTGCTGCTGAACTTGAATATGATAAACAAGGTCGTGTCCTCATACCTGTACCACTACGTGAATATGCAAGCCTTGATAAACAGGCTGTTATTGTAGGTGCTGGGGACCACGTTGAAATTTGGAGTCGTGAAAAATACGATTTCTATGATGAGCAAGTGGCTGAAAGCATGGAAGAATTAGTTGAAGGGCTTGAAGGGATTATGTTATAGGAGGCTATGATGGAATTTAATCATACTAGCGTACTCTTACGTGAAACGGTGGACTCCGTCGTAACTAATCCAAAAGGCATTTATGTGGACTGTACCCTTGGTGGGGCAGGACATGCTCACGCAGTGGGCGAGATGCTAGACCCAGAAGGCATGATTATAGGTTTAGATCAAGATGAAGATGCTTTGAGTGTAGCTCGACAGCGTTTATCTGATTTGAAATGTCAGGTGTTAACAATACCTACAAACTTTTCTAACTTAAAAGAAGCCCTCCGAAATGCGGGCATTTATGAAGTAGATGGTTTTATATTTGATCTTGGCGTATCAAGCTATCAACTAGATACCCCTGAACGAGGTTTTTCATATATGAATGATGGACCTCTTGATATGCGTATGGATAAAGATGCACCTCTCACGGCAGAGGAAATTATTAATGAATATGACAGTGAACAATTACTGCAAATTATCCGCGACTATGGGGAAGAACGATGGGCTAAACGGATTGTTGAGTTTATTGTTGAAGCACGCCAAGAAAAAAGAATTACTACTACTGGTGAGTTAGTTAGAATTATTAAGAATGCAATACCTGCAAAGGCGCGACAAGATGGACCTCATCCGGCAAAACGGACGTTTCAAGCTATACGTATTGAAGTAAATAGAGAATTAGCAATTTTGCATGATAGTTTTGTAGATGCTGTATCGATGTTAAAACCAAAGGGAAAGATTGGAGTTATTACATTTCACTCCTTGGAAGATCGAATTACAAAGCAAACTTTTAAAGAGTTAAGTACCGCATGTATATGTCCTCCACAATTGCCTATGTGTGTTTGTAATCACAAGGCAGTTGTAAAGGCAAAAAATAAGGCTATAGAGCCAAGTATAGGGGAGATTGAAGTTAATCCGAGGGCTAGAAGCGCTAAATTGCGCGTAGCAGTAAAGTTGTAGAATTGGAAGGGGTTAAGTGTTATGTTAGTAAGAAAGGCTGTTGTGGGCCAAGTAAAAGGTGATATGTTGGTCATTGCACAAGGGAGAAGACGTAGTGCAAACGTAGCTTTAGATTTAAGCCCTATGATGTGGCAAGTTGTATATGGTATTGCTGCATTAGTTGCATGCTTGCTTATCATGATGGTTATGAATGCATATAGTACAAAGTTGGGCTATGAAGTAGTTAAAACACAGCAAGCTGTAGTACAATTAACAAAAGATAACGATGCATTGGACGTTGAAGTGGCTTCTTTGAAGTCTCCTGTACGTATCCAACAAATCGCAGAAGAACAACTAGGAATGGTTTTGCCTGATTCTTTTGTTTATAGCACAAAAAGCGCTGTTACTGAACGTAATGTACAAGAGAAACAGCAAATTATAGACTAGCAGGCGAAGCAGCTCGTATTGGGCTGCTTTCCTTTGCGTGTAAAGGAGATTGTATATGAAACACTTACAAGATATAGTAAAAACCTTATATGCACCGCATGTAGAAGGTAATACAGCTGTTGAAATTTTAGATGTTACTGCTGATTCTCGTGCTGTAAAAGCAGGTAGTTTATTTATTGCTTTAGATGGTGCCACTGTAGATGGTCATAACTATGTAAATAAAGCTATTGAGGCTGGTGCAGTAGCTGTACTAGTATCTAAACCGGTGGAGGTAAGTGGTGATGTTTGTGTTATCACTGTTGAAGATACACGTGCGGCTATGATGTCTTGTGTGCCATACTTTTTTGATTATCCAGCCAATTCCATGCGCATGATTGGTGTTACTGGTACTAATGGTAAAACGACTACAACTCATATGATTCGTCATATTTTGAAAGCTCAAGGTCATAAGGTCGGTGTGATTGGTACGGTTCATATCATAATTGGCGATACATCATATCCGATTCATAACACGACCCCTGATGTAGTAGATTTACAACATATCTTGTATCAAATGGTGCAAGAGGGGGTTACACATTGCGTAATGGAAGTATCTTCTCATGCATTGGCATTAGGTCGTGTATCTGGGGTTGAGTACGATACGGCAGTATTTACAAATCTTACACAAGATCATTTAGACTTTCACAAAACATTTGAGAATTACTTAGCAGCTAAATGTAAACTATTCGAACAAGTTAGCAAACCAAACCAAATAAAATCTGGTAAGGGTGCTGTTATCAATATTGATGATGCCTATGGGCATCGGGTTGTTGAAAAAACCACAGCCCCTATCATTACCTATAGTATTGATGGAAATGGTACGCTGAATGCGCATGATGTAGATATGACTCCTAAATCTAGCCGTTACACTGTATCCTATGACGGACATGACTATTCGGTAGCTATGAATACAACGGGCTTATTTAATGTGTATAATACATTAGCGGCTATTGGGGCGTGCCTTTTGGAAGGTATTTCCATGGAAGATATCGATAAAGCATTAAAAACATTTAGCGCTGTACCTGGGCGCTTTGAGTTGATAGAAGAAGGTCAACCATTTGCTGTTGTTGTAGACTATGCACATACACCGGATGGTTTAGAAAATATTTTACAAACAGCAAAGGCGATTCAAGAGAATCGTATTATCGTAGTCTTTGGCTGTGGCGGGGACCGAGATGCAACCAAACGCCCTATTATGGGGCGTATTGCAGCACAATATGGTGATGTTGTGTACGTTACATCTGATAATCCGCGTACAGAAGATCCTGTACAAATTGTTAAAGATGTGGAAGCAGGCGTTAAAGAAGGGCTTCGTGAAGGCTCTTATTATGAAGTTATCGTTGATCGTCGGGAAGCGATTCAACATGCAATACAAAATGCAAAAACTGGGGATATTGTACTGATTGCAGGTAAGGGGCATGAGGATTACCAAATCTTAAAGGATAAAACGATTCATTTCGATGATCGTGAAGAGGCGCGAGCAGCACTCAAGGAGATTTAATATGGCAGAATTTACATTGTCTCAAGTAGTGGAAGCCACACAGGGGACAAGTGCACATACCGACAATATTAAGTTTTTAGACATATCTACTGATACGAGAACCATTGAATCAGGATTTTTATTTGTAGCATTAAAAGGCGACACTTTTGATGGTCATGATTTTATCAATACGGCTATTGAAAAAGGTGCCACAGGAGCTATCGTTGAAAAAGGACGTGCTGTAGAAGGCATTGCTTGTATCGAGGTAGACAATACTTTGGTAGCATATCAAAATTTGGCACGTTATCATCGTCGCCGTTTTGATATTCCTGTAGTTGCTATTACCGGTTCATCTGGTAAGACTACAACAAAGGAAATGGTGGCAGCCGTACTTGGTACAGAATTTAATGTATTAAAAACTGAGAAAAACTATAATAATGAAATTGGCTTACCAAAAACCTTGTTACGTTTGACCGCTGAGCATGAAGCCTGTGTTGTTGAAATGGGTATGCGTGGTCTCGGCCAAATTGAAGAACTGGCGTTGATTGCGGAACCAACGATGGGGATTATTACCAATGTTGGTACTAGTCACATCGAGCTTTTAGGTTCTCGTGAAGCCATTGCTGAAGCAAAAGGTGAGTTGATTCGTTGCTTACCTGAAAATAGTGTGGCTATCCTTAATGAGGACGATCCATATGTAAAAGCAATGGATAGCTTAGCTAAAGGTAAAACTATTACGTATGGTATTGAACGTAATGCTACCTGTATTGGTAGTCATTTGCGCTATAAAAAAGATGGTATTAAGTTTACCTGTAAGTGTTATGATGAAGTTTTTGATATCTTCTTGCCTATGATTGGTGAACATAATGTATATGATGCATTGGCGGCTATCGTCGCAGGCCGTGTGTTAGGCATAAAATCAAATACAATTCGTAAAGGTTTGAGCGAGTTTACTGGAACTCCAATGCGTCAAGAAATCGTTCCGTTTGAAGATATTGTTATCTTAAATGACGCTTATAATGCAAATCCTTCATCCATGGCTGAAGCGATTAAAGCGCTTGGTCAGTTGGAAGGTAAGCGTAAAATTGCAATGCTCGGCGATATGCTCGAGCTCGGCGACTTCTCTGAAGAAGCACATCGCGAAATTGGTCAATTACTTGCTGAAGAAGGATATAGTGTTGTATTTACCTTTGGTGATGCTGCTGCCTTTATTGCAAAGGAAGCGAAAAAAGCAGGTTTAACTGCATTCCGTTGTAAGAGTCATTTAGAAATGGCAAACGCATACATTGATATTCGTGAAAAAGGAGATGTTATCCTTGTGAAAGGTTCCCGTGGTTTACGAATGGAGCGCGTTGTTGAAGAATTAAAGGATCGAGAATAATAGGTAACGGCTAGTTATATCTAGCCGTCCTATTTATTAATAAGTAGAGGATTCATATGATAAATCACATTCTGTTAGCCTTCGTAGCGACTTTCATCATTACGGTAGTGCTAGGTAAAATTGCTATTCCTATGTTGCGTTCTTTGCACGCACAACAAAGTATTCGTGAAGAAGGCCCTGAAAGTCATCAAGCGAAAGCAGGTACGCCAACAATGGGCGGTGCTTTCATGATGGTAGCCCTTGTTATTGGCGTGGCATTGTTTGCACCATGGAATGTGGGCACAGGTATGTTATTATTTTTAACACTGGGTCATTGTTTATTAGGTTTTTTTGATGATTTTGTAAAAGCAGTAAAGAAACGAAATCTTGGTTTAACAGCGAAGCAAAAATTACTTGGACAATTTATATTGGCTGCCGTATTCTGTTATTGCATTACTGAGATTATGGTTGTTCCTACCACATTATGGATTCCTGTTGTAGATATACAATTACAATTGGGATGGGGGTATTATGTATTGGCATTTTTGATTATTGTAGGAGCTACAAATGCAGTAAATTTAACAGATGGTCTTGATGGTCTTGCTGGTGGTACATCAGCAGTGGCGGCGATAGCATTCTCTGTTATTGGCCTGATGGCTGTATCGATGACAAATTCTATCGGTGCTGAAAGTGTTGCGTACTTCGGTGCTATTATAGCAGCTGTATGTCTTGGCTTTTTGGTATATAATGTGAACCCTGCAAAAGTATTCATGGGGGATACAGGCTCTTTGGCATTAGGCGGTGCCTTTGCAGCAATGGCTATTTTAACTAAAACAGAATTGTTACTTGTGGTGATTGGCGGTATTTTTGTTATGGAAGCATTATCTGTTATTATTCAAGTTATTTCTTTCAAAACACGTGGTGTGCGTGTATTTAAGATGAGTCCTATTCATCACCATTTTGAACTTTCCGGATGGGCAGAACAAACAGTTGTTAATCGTTTCTGGTTTGGTGGAGCTGTTTTAGCCGTTATTGGTGTGCTTTTAGCGACTATAACTTTATAAGATAATACTTAACGGAAGCCACAAATAATGGTATGCTTATTAGATAGGATACATTAATTTTGTAGATATTTTAGGTGATATAGATGGAATACGGAGATAAACATATACTTGTTCTTGGCGCTGGAGCCAGCGGTATAGGTGCATCTTGGGTATTAGCCCAAGTGGGTGCGCATGTTGTGTTAAATGATTATAAGCCCGTGACACTGCCTATAGTTGAGGGGACACGACTCGTTGCAGCAGGGGTAACTATTATTACAGGGCGTCAAGACGAATCCTTGCTAGATGGCGTGGATCGTATCGTCATTTCTCCAGGTATTTCTTTGGATATTCCGATTGTAAAAGCAGCTCAGGCTCGTGGAATTGACGTGGTCAGTGAAGTAGAATTAGCTTATGAAGTATCTAAATCACCTATCGTAGCTGTTACTGGTACAAATGGTAAGACTACGACAACAACCTTATTAACTAAGGTTCTAGAAGGCTCTGGAAAACCAGTTCGTGTGGGAGGGAATATTGGTGATTCCCTTAGCGAAGTGGCGTACGCTATGCCTGCAGACGGTTTTTTGGTAGCCGAATTATCTAGTTATCAATTAGAAACAATCAAGCATTTTAGGCCTGTTGGGGCTATTATGCTCAATATTACTCCAGATCACTTAGCTCGTCATAAGACGATGGAAAACTATATTGCTGCGAAGGAACGCATCTTTGAAAATCAATTGAGTACAGATTTTTTAGTACTTAACATTGATGATTCCGTTGTAGCTGATATGGAACACCGTGCGCCTAGTCATATTTTACAAATTAGTCAAAACCGAGTTGTAGAGAATGGCGCTTATTATGCTGATGGGCAATGTTATATTGCTAAAGATGGTATAGCAAAATCTGTTATTGGAAATGAAGATATTCATATTCCAGGCCGTCATAATATTGAAAATATATTGACCGTTATTGCTTTATCCTATGCGTTGGGCGTACCCGTAGAGACAATTCATCGCATTATTAGTGAGTTCCATGGAGTTGAACATCGTTTAGAGCGCGTTAAGACGATTGGTGGTATCACATTCTATAATGATTCCAAAGCCACTAATGTAGATTCTGTGATTAAAGCATTAGAATCCTTTGATCAACAAGTTATTCTATTAGCTGGTGGCCATGATAAAATGACGCCTTTAGAAGATTTCATGGAGTTAGTTAAAGAGAAGACTAAAGCTGTTATTTTCATGGGGGAAGCGGCAGATCGTTTCGAGACGGCTGCAAAAAAGGCTGGTGTGAAGCCGATTTATCGTGCTTTATCCATGAAGGATGCAGTAGAGGAAGGCTATAAATTGGCAGAGACGGGCGATATTGTGCTATTATCTCCGGCTTGCTCAAGTTTTGATTGGTACAGCTGTTTTGAAGAACGTGGGGATGACTTTAAACGTTGTGTTCATATGTTGCAAGAGGGAGGACACCATTAATGAAACGTATTATTATTTCAGGTGGTGGTACTGGTGGACATATATATCCAGCAATAACTATATATAAAGAAATCATGAAACAAAACCCTGATGCAAAGGTGTTATACGTTGGCACCAAACAAGGCCTTGAGGCTACATTAGTTCCTAAAGAAGGAATTGATTTTAGTACAATTCCTGTGCAAGGCTTGCAGCGTCAATTATCATTAGGTACCATGGTCACGCTAGGTAAAACTGCTTTAGGTATTGTGAAAGCTAATGCCATAATTTGTAAGTTTAAACCTGATGTAGTTATTGGTACTGGAGGTTATGTATGTGGTCCTGTTCTCATGGCTGCAGCATTACACAATATTCCTACTTTGATTCAAGAACAGAATGTCATAGCAGGCATTACTAATAAAATCCTGAGTCGTTTTGTTGATGTGGTAGCCTTAGGCTATAAGGATGCGGAAACATCATTTTCTAAAGCAAAGCGCGTAGTCTACACTGGTAATCCTGTTCGTCCAGATGTGTTAGTTGATTCAAGAACAGTGGGACGTAACTATTTCAACTTAAGTGATGATACCTTCACAGTACTCATAGCTGGAGGTTCTCGAGGGGCAAGAACTATTAACAATGCTATGATAGATGTACATAAACACTTCCAAGGTGTGGATGGTATTAAATTAATTCATATTACGGGAAACGGAGAATATGAATCTGTTTTATCTCAATTAGGTATTACCGCTGGGGATGGTTTAGGTAGTTCATCTTTAATTTTGCCGTATTTACATGATATGCCAAAAGCACTAGCAGCAGCCGATTTAGCAGTCTTTAGAGCTGGTGCTATAGGTCTTGCGGAATTAGCAGTTCGCGGTATTCCATCCGTATTGATACCGTATCCATATGCAGCGGAAGATCATCAAACCTATAATGCACGTATCTTTGTACAAGAAGGGGCGGCGCATATGATTGTAGATAAAATGTTGAGTGCTCACGATTTAATAGGGGAAATAGAGATATTTATGGCCAACCGTGATTTGTTGGCACAAATGGGAGATCGAGCATTGCAATTGGGAAAACCGAATGCGGCTCATGATATTGCAAAATTAGCTTTATCTATTGCAAAGTAATAAGGAGAGGTTTTATGTTAGACGGTATTCACAAGATTCACCTTATCGGTATTGGTGGATCTGGTATGCGTGCGATAGCGAATATTTTGATTCAAAAAGGTTATGATGTATCTGGTTCAGATGTAGCTGAATCTGCAGTGATTTCTAAATTTAGAGATATGGGTGCCACAGTGCATATCGGTCATAATAAAGAATATGTAAATGGTGTTGATGCCGTAGTTCGTTCTACAGCGATTCGTGAAGATAATCCTGAAATTGTTGCCGCTAAAGAACAAGGTATTGCAATTTTACATCGCTCTGATATTGTAAAAGCTGTGTTAGATGTGACAGATGGTATTGCAGTAGCAGGTGCACACGGTAAAACTTCTACAACCTCTATGATTGGACAAATTTTGGTGGAAGCCAATGCTGATCCTACTGTTATAATCGGTGGTGAAGTGGATTATCTTAAAGGCAGTAGCTGCCTTGGAAAAGGTCATTTCTCTGTTGTAGAAGCGGATGAGAGTGATGGCTCATTTTTGAAATTGCGTCCACATACTATCGTTATAACTAATATTGAAGATGATCATATGGATCATTATAAAACTATGGATAACTTATTAAACGCTTTCTGTAAGTTCGTCGAAACGTTACCAGAAACGGGTAAGGCTATCGTATGTGGTGATAATGAAAATATTCGTTATGTTATGAGCCACGTAAAGCATACTTTTATTACGTATGGGTTAGAGAATAATAATGATTATGTAGCAAAAAATATTCATTATGTCGACTCTTCCTTGGTATATGATGTATATCATAAAGGCATTAATATAAGCCGTATCAGCTTGCGCGTGCCAGGAGTGCATAATGTATTAAATTCCTTGGCAGCCTTTATTGTGGCTCATGAATGTTGCGGTGTAGAGAATCGCTTTATTACAAAAGCGTTAGGTAAATTTATCGGTGCAAAACGACGCTTTGAAACAAAAGGTCATGTTGGTGGAGTCTGGGTTGTCGATGATTATGCACATCATCCAACAGAAATTAAAGCGACCTTAAGAGCGGCAAAAGAACTTGAAAAACATCGCGTTATTTGTGTGTTTCAACCGCATCGGTATACACGTACAAGCTTGTTGAAAGATGAATTTGCCACTGCTTTTACCAGTGCTGATGAAATATATATGACAGATATTTACAGTTCTGGTGAAGATCCGATTGCAGGTATCGATGGACGTACTATTCCTGACGCTGTTGAAGCCGCTACACATAAGGTTGTACATTATGTACCATCTGTTGACGACATACCGGCTGTATTGGCAAAAATTGTGCGACCTAATGATCTGGTTATCACAATGGGGGCCGGTTCTATTAATCAATATGGACCCAAATTATTAGCTATATTGGAGGAAGGATTACAATGAAAGATAGAAAAATAATCGTATTGATGGGTGGCCCTTCCAAAGAGGCTGAAGTATCTCGCCGTACTGGCGCTGCTATTGCGGAAGCACTCGAAAGCAAAGGGTATAATGCGCAAACATTAGAACTTAATCCTCGTACTGTTTTAAAAGATATTGAATCCTTAGGCGGAGAGATTGTATTTAATGCAATTCACGGCCGTTATGGTGAAGATGGCGCATTACAAGGCTTGCTTGAAATGGCAGAAATTCCATATACTGGATCGGGCATCATGGCTCATGCGGTAGGAATGAATAAAAAAGTAAGCAAAGATGTTTTCAAAGGAGCTAATATTCCAACAGCTACTTCTGAATCCTTTAATGGTAATTTAGAATCTGCAGAAGATATTATAGGACATATTCGTAAACAGTTTACAATTCCTGTAGTGGTAAAATCTGCTACTCAAGGATCTAGTATTGGCGTTACCATTGTTCGTGATGAGGCGCAATTGGAGGATGCTGTTACAGAGGCACTAAAATATGATCCGATTCTTGTAGTAGAGCAATTTCTTGATGGTCGCGAATTTACAGTATCCGTTCTTGACGGCAAGGCCTTGTCAGTAATCGAAATCCGTCCACATTCTGGGGAGTATGATTATACCAGCAAATATACTGTAGGTGCTACAGAATATTTAGTGCCTGCGCCTATTAGTGAAGAAATGACTGCTGAGATGCAACGCATAGGGGAACTTGTGTATCGCGAAGTACAAGGCAGTGGGGTTATTCGTGTTGATATTATGATAGATCATGCAGATGATATGTATGTTCTAGAATACAATACTGTGCCAGGTATGACGGCAACGTCTTTAGTACCAAAGGCAGCTAAAGAAATGGGAATTGACTTTCCAACATTATGTGAAAAGATTCTATTAACAGCTAGTATAGGGAAATTTTAAGGGCTGAATAGAACATAAGGAGTTATCTATGGATGATAAGCAATACCATCCATCCAACTCTGGGGAGATGCAGTCTTCTACACCTGTTCAAGATGAACGGGCTGTATTTAGAAAACGAGTGTTAAAAATCGGTGGTGCAGTTACTCTCGTGTTGGTGGGATTGTTTACACTACCTATTCCTTTTGGATCCTTAAAAATTATAGGGTCGGATAAGGTAACTGTACAAGATGTAATGGTAGCAGGGGATATTCATGAACCTGTAAATATATTGCAAATTAGTACAGAGAAATTAAAAACTAGATTGGCGAAAGACTTACGGGTTGAAGAGGCCCAAATTAGTTATCAATTGCCATTTACAATGGTCGTACGTGTCATAGAGCGCAAAGCTGTTGCAGTTGTACCAGCTCAGTTTGGTTATTTAACACTTGACAGTAAAGGTCAAGTGATTGCATCAGAGCCTGCAATACAAGATACGTCGGTACCAATGATATCAGGTGTTAAGGCGGGAAATATTTTGTTAGGCGATACCGTTGTTGATAAACCCATTTTAGCGGCTCTTGAATACTTAAACTCTCTTGATGAGAGCACCTTCAAGACTATTGCAGAAGTCAATATAGGAGATCCTGATGCAATAATGGCTTATACCGTATCGGGGGTGCAAATTAGATTAGGGGATAGTAAAGACTTACCTAAAAAAGCCGAGTTAACTCAGTCTATGTTACAAGATATTAAGACAACACATAGCAATGTACAATATATAGATGTTAATGTTTCATCACCATATATAAAAACTGATGTAATACCGGAAGTTAAAAAGCATCAGACTGGAACAAAGACAACAGAAAATTCATCTACTAAGAAGGATGATAAAAAACAAGATAAACAAGGTCATGTTGAAGATAAAAGGTAGATGATTGTCGTGAGACACGAACGGTGGGCAATAGCCTTAGTCAGTTGTATATTGGGTTTTATGGTTGTTACTCAATATAAGATGACTCAAGATAATATAGAAGAAAATATCCGTTTACAACGGGCTGGTGATTTAGCCGTACAATTACGAGAGGCTCAAAGTGAACGTGATGCATTGTTAAAACAAATAGAAGAACTTAAACAGTCTGGTGCTAGTAGCAATGTTAAAGCAGATGAACAGTTGATGATGAAAGCAGCTTTAACTAATGTTAAAGGTACGGGTGTTAGTGTATTAATTGAGGATAGCCTAAAGCCTATTCAAAGTGGTGAAAATCCTAATTTATATGTGATTCATGATGAAGATATTTTACGTATTGTTAATGAATTGCGAGCTGGTGGGGCTGAGGCGATAGCTATTAATGATCAACGTCTCATAGGGACTTCTGAAATACGATGCTCTGGTCCGACTATTACTGTGAATGGTAAGGTTTTTGGGGCGCCTTTTACAGTTAAAGCGATTGGTGACCCAAAAACATTAAATTCTGCGCTCACCATGCGAGGCGGTGTGGTGGATTCCTTGAAACACTGGGGCATAAAGGTAACCATAAAGGAAGAAAATGAAATAGCTATTCCAGCTTTTACAGGAACCTTCAGAGAAGAGCATATAAAGCCTAATGAAACAGGAGGTAAAGAATGAATATTTATATCTTTGCCATTGTTGGTTTAATTGTAGGTACTACATTAGGGTGGCTTTCACCATTTCATATACCTATAAGTTATGCAAATTACACATCAGTCGCTGTTCTGGCTGCACTAGATGCTGTATTTGGTGGTAGCCGGGCTGCATTGGAACGAACCTTTGATCTTAGTAATTTTGTGCTTGGGTTCTTTTCAAATGTTGTGTTAGCTGTTATTCTTGTATATGTAGGTGACCTCATAGGAATTAACCTATATTACGTAGCTCTTATTGGCTTTGGATTGCATGTATTTATTAATGTAGGCGCTATACGAAAGATTATTATGACTAAGCGATTCTAATAAATCACATTCTATATAGTGGAAAGTTTTTAAATTTTAGTGTAAAATAAATGTAATTGTTATAAGATTGTCAGTATATAAATCGATACATTGGGACGTATATTGATACGATAGATAACGATAAGAGGAGGAAGTTCAATGTCTGATTTTGCAAATATTAAAGTTATCGGTGTTGGTGGCGGCGGTAATAACGCTGTTAATCGCATGGTAGATAGCGATCTTAAAGGTGTTCAATTTTTATCCGCTAATACTGAAAGCCAAGTGCTTGAATTATCTAAAGCGGATGTAACGATTCAAATTGGCGAGAAGGTTACAAAAGGTCTTGGTGCAGGCGCAAATCCACAAATCGGTGAAGAGGCTGCTCAAGAAAGCCGCGAAGAAATTATTAAAGCTCTTGAAGGTGCTGATATGGTATTCGTAACTGCCGGTATGGGTGGTGGTACTGGTACAGGTGCTGCTCCTATCGTTGCAGAATGTGCTAAAGAAATCGGTGCATTGACAGTAGGTGTCGTTACTAAACCGTTCGCTTTTGAAGGTAAACGCCGTCGTGCACAAGCGGAAAAAGGCATTGAATTCTTGACTCAAAAAGTAGATACTATTATCGTTATTCCTAATGATAAATTGTTGCAAGTTGTAGATAAAAAATGTTCCTTAAGCGATGCATTCCGTACAGCTGATGATGTACTTCGCCAAGGTATCAAAGGCATTTCAGACTTGATTCAAGTTCCTGGCTTGATTAATCTTGACTTTGCAGATGTTAAAACTATCATGACTGAACAAGGCGAAGCATTGATGGGGATTGGCATTGGCGAAGGTGAAAACCGCGCTGCTGACGCAGCTAAAATGGCTATTAATAGCCCATTGTTGGAAACATCTATCGATGGTGCAAAAGGTATCTTACTTAATATTTCCGGTAGTGCTAACTTAAGCTTGTTTGAAATTAATGAAGCTGCGGAAATTATTTCTGAAGCGGCGGATCCTGATGCAAATATCATTTTTGGTTCTGTTATCGATGAAAGCTTAGGCGATACAGTTCAAATTACTGTTGTGGCAACTGGTTTTAATTCAAATACTAAGAATGTACCTGAATTCGGTAAAACAACAACTACATCCCGTCCGGCATCCACTACAAATACTAACAGTGGTATCCCTGATATTCCTGTATTCATGAAACGCTAATTTATAGATTGTATAATTATTATACCTATCAATTAGTAACTTATTAAGACATACCATTGGTATGTGTATAGGAGGTAAAAATGAAGAAATTAGTATTATTAACTTTAGCAGCTACAGTTGTAGCCGGCAGTGCATTTGCTGCAGCTCCTGTAACAAAAATTAGTGATGGATCCACTAAAGTACAAGCTGATTATGCTTTTAAACAACACGTATCTAACGGTGGTGGCAATAGCAATGATGGTTTCGGTGTTTCTTTACAACACGACCTTTCCAATAAAGCTGCATTACAATACTCTTACGATAAATTAAATGCAAAAAATGGCGATATTAAAGATCATCAATTAGCATTGGTTTATAAGGTACATCCAAATGTAAATCTATATGGTGCAGGTACTGCGATTCGTACAAATGATACTGAACTTGGTTTCCAAGCCGGTGTTATCGGTCATGTACCTTTGACTAATAAAGTAAACGGCTTTGCTAAGGCTGGTTGGGGTAATGATATTAAGCAAACTTATCAAGTAGGTGCTCAATATGAAGTACGCCCTGATGTAGATTTGAATGTATACTATGGCTATGATAAATATAGCGTAGATAGCAATGATAAAACTGCAAAAGGTTTACACGCTGGTGTAGGCTACTCCTTCTAAGGATGATTAGGACCACTCTTATGAGTGGTCCTTTTTTTATATATTTACAGTCTTACAGTATATTATTGATAAATTACTTTATTTGAGATGCTTGATATACTTTACATATGATTTTGTCAAAGACTAAATTATGAATAATTGGTACAAACTGCTATGTATACAATATATTTACTGAATATACGTTGTATATTTAAATAAGTTTAGGTATGATAAACATGTAATATTCGTTACAGATAGGATGGTGTAAGTTATGACAAGTGTTGCAGCAAAGCATGCAAAAGGAAAAAAATTAAAAGACGTGATCTTTGTAACTGCTGGTCAAGCTCAAGCAGATGCAAAAGAAAATGGCCGTGAGAACGTTGTAAATGGTACTTTGGGTGCTATTCATGATGAAGAGGGTAAATTAGTTTTTCTTAAAACTGTTAAAGAGGAATACTTGAGTCTTTCTGATTCTGAACACATTGGTTATGCACCAATTGCGGGTATTCCAGAGTTTTTATCTGCTGCTGAGAAAGAATGTTTTGGTAATTCTCGTCCAGAAGGCCATATCCGTAGTATTGCCACTGCTGGTGGAACTGGTGGCATTCATCATTTGATTCATAACTATACAGAACCTGGTGATGAAGTATTAACTGCAGATTGGTACTGGGGTGCATACCGTGTCATTTGTAGCGATACTGGTCGTACATTAGTTACGTACTCTTTATTTGATGAACATAATAACTTTAACCATGAAGCATTCCAAAATCGTGTAAATGAATTGGCGGCTAAACAAACAAATGTAGTCATTGTATTTAATACACCTGGCAATAATCCAACAGGTTACTCTATTGAAGATAAAGACTGGGATTCTATTCTTAACTTCTTGAAAGAGTTAGTTGCTATTGGTCGCAATAATGTGATTATTGGTGTTGATGTGGCGTACCTTGATTATTCTGGTGAAAAAGAAGAAGTACGTGCATTCTTTAGTAAATTTGGTCACTTACCTAAAGAGATTCTTACTTGTGTATGCTATAGCTTATCTAAAGGATTTACTATGTATGGTCAACGCGTTGGTGCTATGATTGGCATTTCTGATGATGAAGAAATTGCTGATGAATTCTTGGAAATCAACAAATCTACAAGTCGTGCTACATGGTCTAATATTTGTCGTCCTGCAATGCGTACAATGGCAAATATTGTGGCGGATCCTGTTAAATTTAAAGCTTATGAAGATGAGCGTAATTGTTACTATCAATTAATCCGTGATCGCGCTGATATCTTTAAACAAGAAGCTGCACAAGTAGGCCTTCCTATGTTACCTTATCGAGGTGGCTTCTTTATTACAATTCCTACAGACTCAGCGAATGCTATCTGTGAAGAATTGAAAAAAGAGCACATTTATGTGATTGCATTAGCAAATGGTATTCGTATAGCAGCATGCGGTATTCCTAAATGTCAAATGACAGGTCTAGCTGAAAAAATTTATAATGCCATGAAACGTCTTGGTAAATTATAATACATAAGTAAATTATACTAAAAACCACTTGATACATGTATCAAGTGGTTTTTAGTATGTAGATATAAATTTGATTGAATAAATATAAAAGGATATTAGTAATGTAATCAATTTTGTTTATTTGTTACATTAGTGAATATCTTTATGCTCTTTAATGTCTTTATCAGCTTCTTTTGCCAAGTTTTCAAGAGCTCGTTTAGGAGCGGTTCTTGCACCTGTTTCTGGGTCTACAAATTCAACACGATCCAAGGTGCTTGTGATTTGTCCTCGAATGAAGCTTAAGTAGATTTCATATAGTTCTTTTTTTTCTGCTAATTCTTCTGGTGTTAATTCTTGACCAGATTTTTTCTTTGCAGCCAGTTCGTTTATTCGATTTATTGTATCGTTAATATTACTCATATGCGCCTCCTGTATTCTATATTAGAATAGCATGTTTTATTATAACATAGAACTTAATGAATACGTATGGTAAGATATAAGTTGTACGCGTCTGTACTTTCACAGGTGAGAAAGGAGAACTGTATGCGTGTAACAAAAGCGATAAAGGCAGAGCAGTTGAAATTGTTACAAGAGCATTATTTTGATGCAAAACCTGCCCTTGAGTATACAAATGAATTTGAATTATTAGTTGCTGTAGTTTTATCTGCACAATGCACGGATGAACGGGTCAATATTGTTACTAAACGATTATTTCCTGAACTTAATCATCCTGCAAAGATGCTTGAAATTGGAGTTGCTAAGTTAGAGACTCTTATTAAAGATTGCGGCCTTTATAAGTCCAAGGCAAAAAACTTAATAGCTACTTGTCAGATTTTAGTTGACCGATATCATGGAGAGGTACCTCGTAAATTTGATCAACTCGTTGAATTGCCTGGTGTAGGGCGTAAAACAGCAAATGTAGTTGTATCTGTTTTATTTGGTACACCAGCCATTGCGGTAGATACACATGTATTCCGTGTGTCTAACCGATTAAAATTAGGTATTGCTAAGACGCCAGAAGAGATGGAACAAAAGTTACAAAAGGCAATTCCAAAAAAGGACTGGGCTGCTGCACACCACTGGTTAATCTATCATGGCCGTAGATTGTGTAAGGCTCGTAAGCCTTTGTGTAATGAATGTTTTTTAAATCATCTATGTCCTTCAGCTGGAAAGGTTTAATATGAAAGTAAATAACGAAGAATTTATTGCCCTTTGTGCTAATCATGGTATTGAGGGAATTGATATTGTAAATGAGTTAATGCGTTTTAAAGTGCTAGATCAATTGATTTCTAGTAATGCTAGCTCCCGTGAGTGGGGTGTAACGGCAGATGATTTATATGCGTTAGCAGAAAAATCCACAGTAGAATCCTTTGGTCCTGTACCATATGATTTGAATACATTCCAAGCTCTTTATGGACCATCCTTTAGAGTGGAATTGTTTGATTTTATTAGTGACACAGGCATTTTAGAAGGTCTAGATGTAGGCACTATTTGGGAAACTCCTGTTCGTGAAAGTATCGAAGCTCATAGTAAAACGGGAGAATTGGTTCTGTATGCTTATGTAGAAGAATATGCAGGCATGGTTGAAGAGATTCTTCAATCTTATGAAGATAAAAAAGTCGTTCTGTATACGGCATCTCCCGTGTGTTATAGCATTTTGACACGTTTATATCCGATGGCTCAAATCATTAATCAATGGCCTCATCGTAGCTATTTTGACCATATCTTTACAGGCACAGTTGGTATGTTCCAATCCTCTGAAGATATTGTAGAAGAGGTCGCTAACGGATTACATAACTTGCTTCCAGAAGGGACTGCTCAATTATTCTTACCTGCTACAATGGCACAAAATCAATTGGGCTTAAATAATATGGCGTTGCAATTTTTCTTGAACCAAAAACGAGTAGAAGCTATACGGGAATGGACTCCATTAGGGGCTTATGAAATCGTATATGGTAAATACGATGTAAAAAAAATGCGTGTTGGTCTTCGTGAACGTGTAGGGGATGAGTGGAAAACAATTAATTATATTCCATTACCTCATGGCGTATTTGCGCAATTGCCAGTATTTACGGTATTAAATTATGGCTTGTCCTTGCGTTCTATTTTGTTGCCCGGCAGTCAAACGGACGTAGCCTTAGGTCAAGATGGTATTTATTGCATTGATAGCCGTGTATCTGAATTAGGTCGCACTGCTCTTATTGAAAGTGGAGCTTATTTTCTTACTTTTAAACGTCATACTGATCATATTGATGTAGATATTACGACAGAAGCGCCTGTAGATAATATGTACTGGATGTTCCCAGATGCTGAATTAGCATATATGTGGTATGCCTATTTCTGCAGCACTACGGGTCAAACATTGATTCAAGAAATCTCCATGCTCGTTCAAACAGATGAATCCTTTGGCTATATGCTTAGTAGCGTACGTCGTCGCGTATTAGATGTAAAGGATGAGACCCAACTAATTGAATCTGTACAGGCTGCTGACGAGGCATATATTAAGGCTGTTACGGAGGCTACAACGAGTTGGAAAGAGACCGTAGATTCATTAGGTGCACAAGTTATGCCACCTACAGCTTCTATTGATATTGAAGATTATAGTGACTATAAAAAAGAATTGTAAATCATATAATTTTGGTTTAAAATATATCGTATCCTAAAAAATATAAACTACTAAATATAGTAGATACGAAACATAGCATATGAATATGTAAGAAAGGAGGACCTATGGCAGTTATTAATTTTGAAATCTTCAAGGTTATTGGTACTTTATCTGAAGATAAAGATGGTTGGAAAAAACAATTAACATGTACTAGTTGGGGAAAATACAATCCTAAGTTTGATCTTCGTGCTTGGGATAGTGAATATACAAGCATGAAAAAAGGTATTACCCTTTCTTTAGAGGAGCTTATTGCATTGCGTGACATCCTCAATGAAAGCGACTTGGAAGCTATTTTAGCTGAGGCTATTGAAGAAAAGCAAGCATCCAAGGAATAGTATTGGTTACTTGCATTTGTGCAGGTGTCATGCTATAATCTATAAGAATAATATTGATTGCTGGAAAGAGGTGTATAGAATGAAACAAGGTATTCATCCAGACTATAAAGAAGCTACAGTAACTTGCGGTTGTGGCAACACATTCAAAACTGGCTCTGTAAAAGAAGACCTTCGTGTAGACGTTTGCTCCAAATGCCATCCGTTCTTCACTGGTCAACAACGTGCGGCTCAAGCTCGTGGTCGTATTGAACAATTTAACAAACGTTACGGCAAATAATTTGTTTTGTAATGTAACATGTATTGGCAGGGCTGTTGGCTCTGCCTATATTTGTTTATGAGAGGAGATCTTGTGAACAGAGAACGTATAAAAAAGTTTGTCGGAGGACAGGCTGTAATCGAAGGTGTCATGATGAGAGGCCCTGGCTATACGGCAACTGCCGTTCGTGAGCCTGCAGGAACTATTGTAGTTCAAAAAGAGGCTACAAAGTCCATTGCTGACACATATCCAATCTTGAAAAAACCATTTCTTCGTGGCTGTGTAGCTCTCTATGAATCTCTAGTGATAGGCATGAAGGCTTTATCCTTCTCAGCTAAGGCCGCTGGTGATGAAGAGGAAGAAATGTCTAATAGTGAAATTGCCATTACCATGGTTATTTCTACACTATTTGCGATAGCTGTATTTTTGGCATTGCCTACATTTATCGTAAAGTTCATTCCTGGTGTACAGGATAATCATATAGTATTAAATCTCATTGAAGGTGTCATTCGTTTAGTACTTTTCTTACTTTATATTTGGGGGATTGGTCTTACGAAGGATATCCAACGAGTTTTCCAATATCATGGGGCAGAGCATAAAACGATTCATACCTATGAATTAGATTTGCCGCTTACTGTAGAAAATGTTCGTCAACAAAGTCGATTGCATGCACGATGTGGTACAAACTTCTTACTTATCGTTATGGTTGTTAGTATCTTTGTATTTGCCTTCTTAGGCTGGCCTAATTTGTTAGAACGTATCGTAAGTCGCGTACTTCTCATGCCAGTAGTGGCAGGTATTGCGTATGAGGTTATTCGTCTTGCTGGTCGTAGTGAGCATTCCTTTGTGAAAGCTCTTATCAAACCAGGTCTTGCATTACAGTACATGACCACACGTGAACCAGAAGATGATCAAATTGAAGTCGCTATACGAGCTCTTGAAGAGGTTCGTCCGCCTGAGAGTGATGCATATGAAGAGGAATAAATATGTTAGTAGATAAATTACAAGTTATTGAAGATAAATTTATGGATCTGGAGCAGCGCATCAGTGACCCTGAAGTGATTGCGCGCCAAGATGAATGGCGTAAATTAACACGTCAACATGCTCAATTATCTGAAACAGTTGAAACATTCCGTACTTATAAAAAAGTTTTAGCTGGTATTAATGAAGCTATGGAAGTTATTGAAGATAAATCCATGGATGACGAATTCCGCGAAATGGCACAAGAGGAATTGAAAGACTTAAAACCTCAAAAAGAGGAATTAGAAGAGAAATTACAAATCCTTTTATTGCCTAAGGACCCTAATGATGATAAGAATATTATCATTGAAATTCGTGGTGGTGCCGGTGGTGATGAAGCGGCATTGTTTGCAGGCGATTTGTTTCGTATGTATACAAAATATGCGGAGAGCCAAGGCTGGCGTTGTGAAATTATCGATGCTAATGAACCTGAACTAGGTGGTTTTAAAGAGGTTATTTTCTCTGTGGATGGTGAAAATGTATACTCTAAAATGAAATTTGAGTCTGGTGTACACCGTGTACAACGTGTACCTGCTACAGAAACACAAGGCCGTGTACATACGTCTACCGTTACAGTAGCGGTATTACCAGAAATGGAAGATGTTGATATTGAAGTTAATGAAAAAGACTTAAAAATCGACACGTATCGTGCGAGTGGTGCAGGTGGTCAGCATATCAATAAAACTGAGTCTGCTGTTCGTATTACACACTTACCATCTGGTATCGTTGTAGCGTGTCAAGATCAACGATCTCAATTACAAAACCGTGAAAAAGCTATGCGTGTATTACGTGCTAAGTTACAGGATCAAGCTGAACAAGAGGCCATTTCTAGTATGGCTGCAGATCGTAAGAGTCAAGTCGGTACAGGTGATCGTAGTGAACGTATTCGCACCTATAATTACCCACAAGGACGCGTCACAGATCATCGTATTAATTTAACATTATATAAATTAGATGCTATTTTAAATGGCGATCTTGATGAAATTATTCAAGCCTTAAATGCTGCAGACCAAGCGGCAAAAATGCAGGAGGCCAATACAAATGCATAAGGAGATTTGGACAATCGGTCGTATTCTCCAGTGGACAGAGCAGTACTTTCAAAGCAAGGAGATGGATACACCTCGACTTGATGGGGAAGTACTGCTTTCTCACGTTTTAGGTAAAGATCGGATTTATCTATATACCCATTATGACCAACCGCTTATTCAAGAGGAACTTGATGCTTTTAGACCTCTCGTTCAAGAACGAGCTAAGGGTCACTGTGTAGCGGCGATTATTGGGGAAAAGGACTTTATGGGATTGACCTTTAAGGTTAATGATAAAGTATTGATTCCTCGACCTGATACAGAAACTTTGATTGAGTATGTACTAGGCACATATCCAAAAGATAGCGATATGCGTGTACTCGATGTATGTACGGGTCCTGGTACGATATTGTTAAGTCTATTACACTACTTGCCGAATGCGTGTGGAGTAGGACTTGAAATATCTACCGATGCTTTGTCAGTGGCTGAGGAAAACTGTGAAAGGTTTAATTTAAATGATCGTGTTCAATTTATAGAATCCGATATGTTTTCTGGTTTGGTAGGTAAAACTGAGAAGTTTGACCTCATCGTATCGAATCCACCATATATCTGTACAGGGGATGCTAAATTATTGTCTCAGGACGTGTTAAATGAGCCTCATATTGCCTTATTTGGTGGTGAAGATGGACTTGATTTTTATGGTATTTTGACTAAATCATGTGGTAAATATTTAAAATCGCAAGGCTGTATAGCTTTTGAAATAGGTTTTGATCAAGCTGAGGCTGTAAAGTCTTTATTAGAGGAAACAGGGCAGTATTCTAATATTCGATGTATTACTGACCTTGGTGGAAATGATCGCGTTATAACAGCTGTGTATGAGGGATAATATGGATACTCAAATTATTACAAATCCATCAGATCAAGAACTAGATATGCTTGCTCGCGCTTTGCGTAATGGCGAATTAGTGTCCATTCCTACAGAAACTGTATATGGATTAGGTGCTAATGGGTTGGATCCGGAGGCGATGGATAAAATCTACACCGCTAAAGGTCGCCCTTCCGATAATCCACTTATTTTACATGTTCCTAATAGTGAAAGCATAAAACCTTTAGTAACAGAGGTTTCAAATACGGCACAATTATTAATGGATACGTTCTGGCCTGGTCCGTTGACAATCACATTGCCTAAATCAGATTTAGTGCCAAATCGTGCTACAGGCGGGTTACCTCGTGTTGCTTTACGTTGCCCTGATCATGAGCTTTGTCGAGCTTTATTAGAGCGTGCTGGTGTACCTATAGCGGCTCCTAGTGCTAATATATCTGGACGGCCAAGTCCCACAACGGCACAAGATGTTTACCATGATATGAAGGACCGTATTTCCTATATTTTAGATGCGGGTTCATGTACGATTGGTGTAGAGTCTACTGTGGTGGAAGTTCATGATGATAAGGTCATTATATTGAGACCTGGTGGAATTACAAAAGCACAGCTAGAAGATGTTGTGTCTACGGTTGAGTATGATACTGCTCTCGTTAATGCAACAACTAAGCCTAAAGCGCCTGGTATGAAGTATACCCATTATGCTCCTGATGCACCTATGACAGTTGTTGTAGGCAGTCCAGAAGATGTAGCAAGTACTTTCAAAGAGCTTTCTGCAGAGGTAGAAGGTCTCATAGGTTGTTTGGTAAGTCATGAAACGTATAATTTGATTAAAGGGGATACACGCTTTATATGCCATTGTTTTGGCCATCATAGTGATGCTTTATCATTAGGTCATGACTTTTACAAAAGTCTATTACATTTTAATGAAAATCATGTTACCCTAATCTTGGCAGAAGGTGTTGATGATGACGGTTTTGGTGTTGCTATTATGAATCGTATGGAGAAGGCATCGAGCCATCATATCATTTATAAGTAAATTTACTAGCATAAAAATGTCCACTGATAATAGAAATATGTCTTTACATATTGGATGAATTTGCTATAATGTATAAAGTAATCACAAAATGTGATTAAGTAAGGATGTTATTATGAATATTTTATTTGTGTGTACCGGTAACACTTGCCGTAGCCCTATGGCTGAAGGTATTACACGGGTACTTGCAGCGGAGCAACATAAGGATGTTACCACTGTATCGGCTGGGTTATTTGCCGCTTATGGCGCAAAACCAACTGAACAAGCCGTGGAAGCCGTCCGTTCCATTGCAGATATTTCTGATCATGAATCGAGACCATTGACGATGGAACTCGTGAATGCAGCAGATCTTATCATTGGTATGACGAAAGATCATAAATCTGTACTACTTCGCCAATTCCCATTTGAGGAAAGTAAAATCAAAACGATTTCCGAGTGGGGTGGTCAAGATGGTGATGTTACGGACCCATATGGATCTGATCAAACCGTATATAATCAATGTGCGGAACAAATTTATCACTTAGTAGAGGCTGGTCTTACATCAGTGCCTCAGAAGGCGTAGGAGATGAAATTATGAAAGTTGCAATCGGTTGTGATCATGGCGGATTAAATTTAAAGGCATCCGTTAAGGAATTGTTAAATGCATTGGGACATGAAGTAGAGGACTTTGGCTGTCATACAGCTGATTCTTGCGACTATCCTGATATTGCTGTACCTGTAGCAAATGCAGTTGTATCTGGTCAAGTAGACAGAGGTATTTTGATTTGTGGTACTGGTATTGGTATCGGTATTGCAGCAAATAAGATTGCAGGTATTCGCGCTGCTCTTTGTCATGATACATTCTCTGCGCATGCATGTCGTGAACATAATGACGCTAATATTCTCACAATGGGGGAACGCGTTATCGGCCCCGGCCTTGCAAAGGATATCGTTACTATTTGGATGGCAACGGATTTTGAAGGTGGCCGTCATGAACGCCGTGTGGAAAAGATTAAAGCCTTAGAGAAGTAATACATCGTTACCTTATACGCATATATTTACATGAGGAGGATACTTATGAGTTTCTTAGAAAAACAAGACCCTAATATTCAAGCTGTTATCAATCAGGAGTTGGCACGTCAACGTGACAAATTGGAAATGATTGCTTCTGAAAACTTCGTTTCTCAAGCAGTAATGGAAGCTCAAGGTAGCGTATTGACTAACAAATATGCAGAAGGGTATCCTGGTAAACGTTATTATGGTGGTTGTGAAAATGTTGATGTTATTGAAACATTAGCTATTGAACGTGCAAAACGCTTGTTCGGTGCAGAACATGCTAACGTGCAACCTCACTCTGGTTCTCAAGCAAACTTTGGCGTGTATTTCGCATTATTACAACCAGGTGATACTATTGTGGGCATGAACTTGTCCCATGGCGGTCACTTAACTCATGGTTCCCCTGTTAACGTATCTGGTACATATTTCAACGTAGTACCTTACGGTGTAGATGCAGAAACACAACAAATCGATTATGATGAGTTCCGCAAGATTGTCTTGGAAGCAAAACCTAAATTGATTATTGCCGGTGGTAGTGCTTATAGCCGTCAAATCGACTTCAAAAAAATGGCTGATGTAGCTCATGAAGTTGATGCTATCTTCATGGTAGATATGGCTCACTTCGCAGGCCTTGTAGCAGCAGGTTTACATCCAAATCCTGTAGAATATGCTGATATCGTTACTACAACAACTCATAAAACATTGCGTGGTCCTCGTGGTGGTATGATTCTTTGCAAAGAAAAGTATGCTAAAGCAATCGATAAAGCCATCTTCCCTGGCATCCAAGGTGGTCCTTTGATGCATGTTATCGCTGCTAAAGCCGTAGCATTTGGTGAAGCTTTACAACCTGAGTTCAAAGTATATGCACAACAAGTCATCGACAATGCAAAAGCGTTGGCTGCAGCATTGCAAGAAAAGGGCTTAACAATTGTTTCTGGTGGTACAGATACTCATGTTATGCTTGTAGATGTTCGTAATACTGGTTTAACTGGTAAAGAAGCTGAACACTTACTCGATGAAGTAGGTATTACATGTAACAAAAATACAATTCCATTTGATCCAGCTAGCCCATTTGTAACAAGCGGCATTCGACTTGGCACGCCAGCTCTTACGACACGTGGTTTGCAAGTGAAAGATATGGAAGAAATTGCCGATATTATTGCAGTGGTTCTTAAAAATCCTGAAGATAAATCGGTCCATGAAGAAGCTAGTAAACGTGTCGCTACACTTTGTGAAGCGTATCCATTGTACTAATCGATTACATTAAAATTACATTATATATTTATAGTCCTATAAGTTTATAGGTAGTATAAAAGGGGTGTGCCCTCAGCACATCCCTTTTAATATTTTTATGGCATGATTTTCTAATCTGTGATAGAGTAAATATGATAGTTAATAGCTAAAATGGGATATGTATATTGTTTTATAGGAGGACAGTCATGAAAGTTAATGTTATGACACATCCATTGATTCAACACAAAGTTACATTGATGCGTGACGTACAAACAGGCTCTAAAGATTTCAGAGAACTACTTGATGAAATTACTATGTTGATGGGGTATGAAATTACACGCAATTTACCACTTGAGGATGTGGAGGTAGAAACACCATTAACTAAAATGATTGGCAAACGAATTGCAGGTAAAAAATTGGGTATTATTCCAATTCTTCGCGCTGGTCTAGGTATGGTAAATGGTATGCTTAGTTTAATTCCAACTGCAAAAGTTGGTCATATCGGTTTGTACCGTGATCCTGAAACTTTGAAACCAGTAGAATACTACTGTAAACTACCATCTGACGTAGGCGAACGTGACTTTATCGTAACTGATCCAATGCTTGCTACTGGAGGAAGTGCAGCAGCAGCTATTACATTGTTAAAAGAAAAAGGAGCTAAGCATATTAAGTTAATGTGCTTAGTGGCTGCTCCTGAAGGTGTAGAGGCTGTAAATAAAAAACATCCTGATGTACCTATTTATGTAGCAGCACTTGATGAAAAGCTTAATGATCATGGTTACATCTTGCCTGGCTTAGGTGATGCAGGTGACCGTATCTTCGGTACAAAATAAAATACAATAAAGTAAAACGTCATATTAAAATATAATAAGAGGAGATGACGACATATTATTAGATTTGAAATAATAACAAATCATCTAAGGCGTATGTCGTTTTCTCTTATCTTATTTAGGGTTGAATAAAATTTACATAAGGTATACAATACAAGTGTAAAAGTATTTTTTTATTTTAGGTGGGACGGATTTTGTTCACATGGGACGAAAAACGATTCATGCAATCCAAACGGGTAAAGGAGGGACCCGATGAACGAATTTCTAATGATATGTGAACGTATTGTTCCTGAAATTGTTAGCGTATTGAAGGAGCGATACAAAATACTAAACCACCTTGTTTATGAAGAGCCTATAGGCCGTAGGACATTAGCTGCTGCAACGGACCTTCCTGAGCGAACCGTACGAAGTCATATTGAGTTAATGCGTGCTAATGGTCTTGTAGACATTTATAAACCAGGGATTTTTCTCACTGATGAGGGATATGCAATTGTTCCAAAGTTGCGAAATTTTTTAAATGAATTAGATCGTATTAACGAGCTAGAACATCGATTGACTGAAGCACTTTATATCGATAGGGTTATCATCACTCCTACTGAAGGAACCTTGATGGTTAAAAAGTTAGGTTTTGCAGCAGCAAAGCTATTACAGGAATTATTAGAGCCTGACTCTGTAGTTGCCATCAGTGGTGGCAGTACAATGGCTGCAGTAGCTGAAGAGATGCCAGTATTACCATTTAATCCTATTGTTGTACCTGCCCGGGGTGGCGTTGGTGAGGTAGTGGAGTACCAAGCTAATGTAATCGCTTCTGTGTTAGCTGAAAGACTTCGCGGGTCCTATAAGATGCTCCATTTACCTGATGGACTTTCACAAGACTCATTGCATATGCTCATGACTTGTGAACCGCAAATCAAGGAAATTGGGGACCTCATAAGTAGAACTGACGTATTGTTGTTTGGTATTGGTACGGCCATGCGCATGGCAGATCAGCGTCATATTGCTGATGATGTTCGTAAGAAATTGGTAGATAATCATGCTGTAGGTGAGGCACTTGGTCAATATTGTGATATGGATGGCAAGTTGATTTATTCCACTAATAATATTGGTTTATCCTTGCCTGATGTAGCAAAGGTGCCTAATGTCATTGCCGTAGCAGGTGGACAAGAGAAGGCGAGCGCCATTATAGGCGTGATGCGAGCTTGCCAGAAAGGTATACTCATCATTGATGAACAAGCCGCTGAAGGCATGCGTCAATTGTTACAAATTTCTGCCTTATAGGCGAATGAGTAGTTATAAATTTTAGTTTGAATTTGGTTAGAATTTTTGTTATTAGGAGGATCTAACAATGGCAGTAAAAGTTGGTATTAACGGTTTTGGGCGTATTGGTAAATGTGTAGTTCGCGCAGCGATTAATAATCCTGACGTTGAGGTTGTAGCAATTAATGCAACTGGTGATAATGAAGGTACTGCATTATTGTTAAAATACGACTCCGTACACGGTACAATTCCTAACGAAGTAACATTCGACGAAGAAAATATCTACGTTGATGGCAAAAAAATCCGCGTATTCCATGATCGCGATGCTTCCAAATTACCTTGGTCTGAAGAAGGCGTAGAAATCGTAATTGAATGTACAGGTAAATACCGCGATGCAGAAGAAGCAAAAGTTCATTTAGAACAACCTACAGTTAAAAAGGTATTGATTTCTGCACCTGGTAAAAATGAAGACTTAACTATGGTTATGGGTGTTAACCAAGATATGTATGATCCTGCAAAACATCACATTATCTCCAATGCATCTTGTACAACAAACTGCTTGGCTCCATTCGCTAAAGTATTATGCGATGAATTCGGCATTAAACGCGGCATGATGACAACAATTCATTCCTATACTAATGACCAAAAAATTCTTGATGCACGTCATAAAGACCCTCGCCGTGCTCGTGCAGCAGCTATGTCTATCATTCCTACAACTACTGGTGCAGCAAAAGCTGTTGCTAAAGTATTGCCTCAATTAAAAGGTAAATTAGATGGCTTCGCATTGCGCGTTCCAACTCCAGACGTATCTGCTACAGATCTTGTTTGCGAACTTGAAAAAACTGCAACTAAAGAAGAAATCAATGAAGCATTCCGTAAAGCAGCTGCTGGCGAATTAAAAGGTATCCTAGGTGTATCTGATGTGCCATTAGTATCTTGTGACTTCAGCTCCGATCCACGTAGCTCCATTGTTGACGCTGATTTAACAATGGTTATGGATGGCAATATGGTAAAAGTTGTTTCTTGGTATGATAACGAATGGGGTTACTCCGAACGTCTTATCGACATGGCAGCATTCGTAGCAAGCAAAGGCTTATAATCAGGAGGCTTTGATGAAACAAACAATCGAAGGTTTACAAGTAGATAATAAAACAGTATTTGTTCGTGTTGATTTTAATGTTCCTATGAAAGACGGTGTCATCACTGATGACACTCGTATTCGTAGTGCATTACCTACTATCAATTACTTAATCGAAAAAGGGGCAAAGGTTATCCTTGCTTCTCACTTTGGTCGTCCAAAAGGAGAACGCAAACCTGAAATGTCTTTGGCACCATGTGCTAAGCATTTATCTGACCTTATCAACAAGCCTGTAGCATTCGTAGATGACTGCATTGGTCCTAAGGTTGAAGAAGCCGTAAATGCATTACAACCTGGCGATGTATTGATGCTTGAAAATTTGCGTTATCACAACGAAGAAACTAAAAACGACCCTGAGTTTGCTAAGCAATTGGCAGCTCTTGCAGATGTTGCTATCAATGATGCGTTTGGTGTTTCTCACCGTAATGCAGCATCCGTAGTTGGTATTGCTGACTATATTCCTATGGTAGCAGGTTTCTTGCTCAAAAAAGAAATTGAAGCATTAAGTGCAGCTGTAGTACATCCTAAAACACCTATGGCGGCAATCATTGGTGGTGCAAAAGTAACAGATAAAATTTCTGTTATTTCTAACCTTTTGCCTAAAGTTGATGTAATGATCATCGGCGGTGGAATGGCTAATGCGTTCATTAAAGCACAAGGATGCAACATTGGTAGCTCTTTATTTGAAGAAGGCCAAGAAGCTATCGCTACAGACCTTGTTATGGAAGCTCGCGTAGCAGGTGCTAAATTATTAACACCTATCGATGCTGTAGTAGCAGATGCTTTCAGCAACGATGCTAATACTAAAATTGTAGACGTTGATCAAATCGAAGACGGCTGGATGGTATTAGATATTGGGCCTAAAACACGCGAACTTTATATAGAGGCATTGGCGCCAATGAAGACTATTATTTGGAATGGTCCTATGGGCGTATTTGAAATGGAAAACTTTGCAGCTGGTACGAATGCAGTAGCGAAAGCTGTAGCTGAATCTGATGCGATGACTATCGTTGGCGGTGGCGACTCTGTGGCAGCCATTGAAAAAAGTGGCTTAGCAGATAAAATTAGCCACATCTCCACAGGTGGCGGTGCATCTTTAGAGTTCTTAGAAGGCAAAATCCTACCAGGTATTGCTGCATTGTCTGAGGCATAATATGAGAAAACCCATTATTGCAGGGAATTGGAAAATGAATGGCACCATTGCGTCTGGATCAATTCTGATCGAAGCGTTTAACAGCGTGTTACAAGATATGGAATTGTTCTGTGATGTAGTTGTATGTCCGCCTTTCACAGCTATCGAACGTGCGGTAGCATTGACGAAAAATACAGCTATTGAAGTAGGCGCACAAACTATGGATTATCATGATGCTGGTGCGTTCACTGGTGAAATTTCACCACTTATGCTTACAGAGGTAGGCGTTAATTATGTAATCATCGGTCATTCTGAGCGCCGTGAATATTATGGCGAAACAGATGAGACGGTAAATGCAAAAATTAAAAGTGCATTTCATCATAATTTGAATCCTATTGTCTGTGTTGGTGAAAGTTTAGAACAACGTGAGACTGGTCATACAATTGACTGGATTACGTTACAACTTAAAGGGGCTTTGGCGGATATTCCGAAAGAGCAAGTCAGCCAATTGATTATTGCGTACGAACCAATTTGGGCTATCGGTACTGGCAAAACAGCAACGGCTGATCAAGCCGAAGAGGTATGTAAAGAAATTCGAAGTTACATTCGATCTTTATACGATAGTGAAACTGCTGAGGCAATACGCATCCAATATGGTGGTAGCGTTAAATCAGAAAATGCATTAGAAATTCTTGGAGAGCCTAATATTGATGGTGCTCTTGTAGGTGGTGCATCCCTTGTGGTTGACGAATTTATTGATATTATTAAAGCAGCGAATCAAGTAAGCGCTTAATATGAGGTTAGAAATGGCTAAATTAGAGGCTCCCGTAATGCTAGTCATCTTAGATGGCTTTGGCTTGGGAGATCAAACAGATACAACCAATGCTGTAGTACAGGCGAAGCCGCTCTGTTTTAATCAATTATGGGATACGTATCCACATACAACATTAGAAGCATCAGGGCTTGCGGTAGGCCTTCCAGAAGGTCAAATGGGGAACTCTGAAGTAGGCCATTTAAACCTTGGCTCTGGTCGTATCGTGTATCAAGATTTGACACGTATTACAAAAGATGTTGAGTCCGGTGAGTTTTATAATCGTCCTGTTATGAAGGAACTATACAAAGTAGCTAAAAAACAAAGCTTACATCTTATTGGGTTAGTTTCAGACGGCAATGTGCATTGCTCCTTAGATCACATTAAGGCAGTCATTAAAGGGGCTCATGATAATGGGATCGAGCATGTGTATGTACATGCTTTGCTCGATGGTCGTGATGTAGCTCCGCAATGTGCACAAGGTTATTTAAAAGACTTAGAAGCCTATATGGCTGAGTTAAACTGTGGTAAGATTGCTACTGTGAGTGGTCGCTACTATGCGATGGATCGCGATAATCGTTGGGATCGTGTTGAGTTGGCATACAATGCTATTGTGCATGGTCAAGGCGAAACAGCAGGTTCTGCTTGTGAAGCCGTACAACAGTCCTATAATAAAGATGCAGCAGATGAGTTTGTTCTTCCTACGGTAATTGATTCTGAAGGGACCATCAAAAATGGTGATGCTGTCATCTTCTGTAACTTCCGTCCAGACCGAGGCCGAGAACTTACAAAAGCTTTAGTACTACCTGAATTTGATGGTTTTAAACGGAAACAACTATCTCTGTATATGGCAACTATGACTAAATACGAAGATGGTTTGCCGGTACACATCGTTTACGAAAAGGATACATTATCTGAAACATTAGGCGAAGTGCTAAGTGCCGGCGGTTATCGTCAATTGCGCATCGCAGAAACAGAAAAGTATGCTCATGTTACATATTTTTTCAATGGCGGTGAAGAGGAACCTTTTGAAGGTGAGGACCGAATTCTCGTAAAATCCCCTCAAGTGGCAACCTATGACTTACAACCAGAAATGAGCGCTTATGAAGTGACCGATAAGGTTGTACAAGCAATTCAAGATGAAACGTATGATATGATCATTTTGAACTTTGCTAATCCAGATATGGTCGGTCATACGGGTAGTTTTGAAGCCGCTGTTAAAGCAGTTCAAGCTGTAGATACTTGTTTGGATCGTATTGTAGAGGCTATTCGCAGCAAAAATGGTCATCTGTTGATTACAGCAGACCATGGCAATGCTGAGCTTATGGTCAACCATGAAACCGGTAAGGTGCATACGGCACATACTACGAATTTAGTTCCTTTAATTTTAATGAGCGACACACTTAAAACAGCAACATTAGAAGCTGGTAAACTATGTGATATTGCTCCTACATTATTAGACTTGGCTGGTATAGAGCAACCAACAGCCATGACAGGACATAGTTTAATACATAGAGTGTAAGATAGAGTCCTAACTTTTAATAAAGTTAAATTGAATGTACATATAATAAAAGGCTGTCTTACGACAACCTATTCATTAGATTTTAAGAGGTGAAAAAATGGCAGTAATTGAACAAGTCATTGCAAGAGAGATTTTAGATTCCCGCGGTAACCCAACTGTTGAAGTTGAAGTATGTTTAGAAGATGGTACTATTGCTACAGCAGCTGTTCCATCTGGTGCTTCCACAGGTATGTTTGAAGCCGTAGAATTACGCGATGGTGACAAATCCCGTTACTTAGGTAAAGGCGTTTTAAAAGCTATTGATAATGTAAATGCTAAAATCGGTCCTGCTCTTATCGGTTATGACGCTACAGAACAAGTGGCAATCGATAATTTGATGTTGCAACTTGACGGTACAGATAATAAATCTAACCTTGGTGCAAATGCAATTCTTGGCGTATCTATGGCAGTTGCTCGTGCAGCAGCTGAATCTTTGGATCTGCCATTATTCGTATACCTTGGTGGCTTTAATGCAAAAGAGTTACCAGTTCCTATGATGAATATCTTGAACGGTGGCGCTCATGCAGACAATAACGTAGATATCCAAGAATTCATGATCATGCCTGTTGGCGCTGAATCCTTTGCAGAAGCTCTCCGTAGTTGTGCAGAAGTATACCACACCTTGAAATCCGTACTTCATAGCAAAGGTCTTAGCACTGCCGTAGGTGATGAAGGTGGTTTCGCTCCAAACTTGGCATCTAATGAAGAAGCATTAGAGGTAATTTGTGAAGCAATCAAAACTGCTGGTTATGAACCTGGTAAAGACTTCAAATTGGCTCTTGATTCCGCATCTTCTGAATTCTACAAAGATGGGGTATACAATCTTGCTGGTGAAGGTAAAGTTAAAACAGCAGCTGAAATGGTTGACTTCTATGAGTACTTAGTAGATAAATACCCAATTGTATCCATCGAAGATGGTCTTGCTGAAGAAGATTGGGAAGGCTGGAAATTGTTGACAGATCGTCTTGGCGACCGCATACAACTTGTTGGTGACGATTTATTTGTAACTAACACAAAACGTTTGGCTCGTGGTATTGAACTTGGTGTAGGTAACTCCATTCTTGTAAAAGTTAATCAAATTGGTACCCTCACTGAAGCTTTCGATGCTATGGAACTTGCTAAACGCGCTGGTTATACTTGCGTAGTATCTCATCGCTCTGGCGAAACAGAAGATACATTCATCGCTGATATTGCTGTAGCTGTAAATGCTGGTCAAATTAAGACTGGAGCACCGGCTCGTTCTGAACGTGTAGCGAAATATAACCAATTGCTTCGAATTGAAGAAATGTTATACGAAACAGCACAATATAAAGGTAATGATGTTTTTTATAACTTAAAATAAGATACGTTTTATCTAACAGTTTAATAAGGGCGCCCTTCGGGGCGCCTTTTTTGTATGTCTAAAAATAGAAAAGTTTTCGCTTCGTGGATTTTTAAAAATAAAAGAGGGATTTAAAAACTGATGTCGAAACCTATAACGCCATACGCTAGTGTGAGGTAAAAACATACCGCAAGGTATTGGAGGTGACCATGTATGTAGACGTAACATTAGACGATATTATCTTGTATGCCTTAGAACACCATGTAAGCGATATCCACTTTGATCCCGTTAAAAGTGGTGCTCATGTTCGGTTACGACAAGATGGACTGCTGCAACATTATATGACTGTATCATTTGAGGAGGCTGAACTCATTATCAACCGCATCAAGGTGTGTAGTTCTCTAGATATTAGCGAAAAGCGTTTACCCCAAGATGGTCGTTGGGCTTGGAGTCATAAAGATAAGTCTGTAACAATGCGTGTGTCTACATTGCCTAGCCTATACGGAGAAACCTTAGTATGTCGCCTTATGGGGAATGAAGGGAGTCATAAAGATTTAAAAGCACTAGGGATGCGAACAGATATTTTTGAGCATATTGCACAATTATTGAAACGACCTTATGGCTTGTTGCTTATTTGTGGGCCAACTGGCAGTGGTAAGACAGCCACCTTATACGCCATGTTACGCATGCTTAATCTAGAGGAAACAAAGTTAATCTGTCTCGAAGATCCTGTAGAGGCTGAAATAAAAGGGGCTATCCAAATTGGTATCAATGAAAAGATTGGTTTTACCTTTGCCAAAGGTCTTCGGTCTGTATTACGGCAAGATCCAGATACGATTATGATTGGTGAAATTAGGGATAAGGAAACCGCAGAGTTAGCCGTTAAGTCTGCTTTAACGGGGCATCGCGTATTATCTACTATACATACCAATACAGCTATAGGCGTTGTAACGCGACTCATGGATATGGGCGTAGAACCATATTTAATACGGGCTACATTAATGGGAGCTATTGCACAACGGCTAGTACGAAAATTCGATGGTACAGTATATCAAGGACGGACTGCTTTATTTGAATACTTAGAAATACCAGCTAATTTGGCTCATTGGGACCAATTAGAAACACATGTATTATTGTCATTAGAAGAGTCTGCTCGTGAGGCCGTATCTCAGCATGTTACATCTATAGAGGAGGTGCATCGTTGTGGACTTATGTTGTAAAAGTGAAAGTTTAGAAACTATTGTAGAAAAGGCAATACAATTATCATCAACAGATATTCATCTACAATGTGGGCAGCCTATCTATTTGCGACATGGTGATGGATTAAAGGCTACTTCGATTATGTGTACTACAGAATTAATCGAGGATATCTTGCGCCGTTGTGGTGTAGCCTCCTATGAGTGGCAGTCGCTTGATGAGGCTTGTTCCTGTTGTGGTGTGCGGATCCGTATTCATCTATATCGAGCTAATCAGACTATATGTGGTACATTGCGATTACTCTGTCATCAACAACTAAAGTTAGATGACAATAGTGAGGGGCAACTACTACAAAAATTATGTGAAGCACATGATGGTCTATTGCTTGTTTGTGGACCTACAGGCAGTGGTAAAAGTTTTACATTAGCTTGTTGTATTGATTATATTAATCAGACTATGGAGCGTCACATTATTACCTTAGAGGACCCCATAGAATTTGAGTTTGCACCTAAGAAGTCTTTAATACATCAACGACAATTAGGTGCTGATATCAATACTATGTCAGATGGTATTCGAGATGCCTTACGAGAGGATCCGGATGTTATTATGGTAGGCGAACTTCGAGATCGTGAAACCCTTGAAGCGGCACTTCATGCGGCAGAGACTGGTCACCTTGTAATGGCGACCATGCATACACAGCGTGCAGTGATGGCTGTTCATCGCATGATTTCTCTGTTTCCTGGGGAGCAACAAGAAGAGGTACGCAATCAAATATCTCAAGTGTTACGGGCCGTTATATGTCAGCGTTTACTTCGATGGAATAAAAAGTTCATTACTATTCGTGATATTTTGCTAAATACCCATGCAGTAGCAAATTTGATACGGACCCGTAAGGAACCACAAATTATTTCTATCCAAGAAACACAACTACCAATGAAAACATTAGAAATGGCTGTGCGAGATGTAAAGGCACAATATGGAGCTCAACAACAATTACATACCTTGCTTGATCAACAATTATCGTAGGTGGATATATGGAGGCTTATGAATATGTCGTAAAAAAAAATCAAGATAAAACAGAAAAAGGTTTGATGTGGGGTGACTCAGAACAGGAAATTGCAATACGGTTAAAACGAGATGGCTATAAAATTTATAGGATATCGTTACAGGATGAAAAAAAGAAACATAAATGGAATCATACTATGGTGGTAGATGTGACGTATCAATTAGGTCTACTCATTGAATCTGGTGTTCCATTACGGCGTGCCTTACAGTTACTCTGTCAGGGGAAACGAGGACTACTCTATACAGCTTTATATGAATCTATAGAGCGTGGTCAGACTTTATCACAAGCTTTACGAAGTGAAGGATGTCCTCCTATTGCTTTGGCTTTACTAGAAAGTGGTGAAGCAGCGGGCACCTTGGGTGAAAGTTTACAATATATATCCCGTCACTATGATTGGGAGAGGCAGCTGAAACAAAAGGTTATAAGTGCTATTTCTTACCCTTTATTTCTTCTTTTAATGATGAATATATTTTTTCTAGTCACCATTTTGTTTATTATTCCTTCATTTGAAAATGTATTTACCACTATGCATATTACATTACCTCTGATGACGCGAGCTCTTTTTGTATTAGGACAAGGGTTAAAATCGCATCCTCTAATGGTAATAGCTATACATTGTGTTGTAATAGGTTCATTAGCATTTGCTTATAAACAACATAGTATAAAGTGTAAAGTACATCGTTGGCTTTGGCTATTGGCTCACCGATACCAATGGAGTACTTGTGTGTACTATACGAGCATGTTAAAAGTTTGGGCTCTCTTACTAGATTCTGGTATCTCTATTATTCACACCATGAATATCACTCGCCCTTTGTGGGGAAATATATATGGTGCTGAATGTAGTGAACAGGTGGAAGCAAAGTTATTATCAGGACACTCATTTGAAGAAAGTTTGCGTAGTGGTCAAATAGGCAATCCTTTTATATGGCAAATGATCTCCATTGGAGAAGAGAGTGGAGAATTAGTAAAAATGTTAAACCACTGTGGGTACTACTATGAATCTATACTTTCAAAATATATTGCTCGTTTAGAACGATTGTTGGAACCGATTCTACTAACCATAATGGGAATTGGTGTAGCCGTATTAGTTATATCTGTTATGTACCCCTTATTTACGTCCATTGCCAATTTAGGAGGGCAATAGACAATGTTACTACTTAACTATTAAAAAGGAGGATATTATGAATTCTGTTATGCATATGATTCATGAAGCAAATTATCGATTAGAAATGTGCGGTCAATGGATAGTAGATCGATTACATATTTCTCGTATTCGAGAAGGGTTTAAGAAATCGAGAAAAGGCGGATTTACTCTTGTTGAATTAATGGTTGTAGTGGCGGTTATCGCTATACTAGCAGCTATTGCGATGCCACAATTCTTATCTGCTGCGGATAAGGCTCGAAACGCTAAGGAAACAGCAGATATACAAATAATTAAGAATGCTACTCAGTTGTATATGATTGTTAAGAATGTAATCATAAAGAAGTGCTTATTTACTGTATCTTTTTGGTGTAGTGTTTTCAATTCGTCAAAAATCGTCAAAAAAATTATTCAAAAATTTTAGCAACTGCATTTGATGCTGCTGCTTTCATTTCATCGTTATAATGCACATAGGTTTTCATCACCATTTGTGGTGTATCACCAAGTAGTGATGATACAGTTTTTACATCTAAGCCATTTGCTAATAGCTTTGTAGCATAGGTATGTCTAAGGTTATGTGCTGATAGGTTATCTCCAAAGCGTTTTAGATATGTGTTTATTTGCCATTTAACACCATTCTTTTTGTATGGGTTCAAAACTAAACCATATTCAAATTCTAATTCATGTGATTTGTACTCTATAAGTATATTCTCCAGTATAGGCGGAATTGGCAAAATTCGCACCGAATTGGCGGTTTTAGTTTTCTCAAAGGTGATAACACCTTTTCTGAAAGAAAGTTGCTTGTTGATGTGAATTTGGTGATTTTCTAGGGATATATCATTCCAAGTTAGTCCATACACTTCACTAAACCTCATGCCAGTATATCGTGCTATTTGTAAAAAGTAATATGCTTGTGGATATTTTTCCCTCATGTACTTGGCGAACTGGTTTAAATCATCATCAGAGATTGTATGGATCATACTCTTTCGTTCAACACGTGGCAACCTAACACCATCACATGGGTTATCACTAATTATCTTGTATGGGTTGATAGCTATATAGAATATCCTTTCCACTACCTTATAATATGAATTAATGGTAGTAGGTGAGTTAGCCATTTTATTTACCACATTTTGAATGTGTAACGGCTTAACATCTGATAACTTCATATTGTGAATTGACTTGAAAGCACACACCGCATGGCGATACATAACTAATGTATTGTGCGTAACGTGTGCCTTTTTTATTTCAAGGAACATATCCGCAAATTCATTGAAAGTTAATTCTTTTAATTCTGTATCTTTGGTGAGTAGTGCGGTTTTGTCTAATTCTTTCACTATAACGTGTCCGTATTCCTTAGCCTCACGTTTGGTTTTAAAGCCTTGCTTAGACTTTTGTTTCCATTTATAGCCGTCTTTATAGGCTACAATGATTTGAAATCCTTTGTCTTTTTTTCTTATGGTGAAGTTATATTGCATAATGTACCTCACAATATATGTGTGTAGAAGTTTATTCCCTCAAACTCTATTTCCCTTGCGTGTGCCATGCGTTCTAATAAATCAATATTAGCGTGGCTGAACATATCATCATTTAATATATGACCTATCTCATGAAGTATACCTTTACGTTGTACATCAATAGGCTTATCACTATTAACGAGAATGGTGTAACTGCCATCATCGTTTAAAGTAAGTACTGCATTTTGAGATGGTCTTAACTTGGTATAAATCAAAACTATATTCATAATACTTAACCCCCTTATGGGAGTATTGTATCTCATGAAATGGGAATGAAATTACACATGCTTGTCATTTTCCCAATAAATTTTATTTAACCCTTGTAATTCAGAAAATAGTTGCCACATATTACGTTTAATGTAACTACCGAAATAAAAGATTAGCGCAACTGCAATAGATGAACCAATAAAAACTGCCATTAACCAATCTTTTAATAATACAAATAAAGTTACTGAAATAGAGATAGATACAACAGAAACAATTAAACAAGGTACTTGCATTGAATTAACACAGTATTCTGTGATTTTTTGTTTATCATATTCACTCATTGAGTCATCCTCTTATCTTTTAGTTTCCGATATTTTTAATTGTATGAAACAACCATACTAAAACAGAAGTTATCCATATAGACATTGAAGAAACAATACCTACGCTTAATATAAAGTTAGGTTTGTAATTAATAAATAATACATTTAGTAGAATTGAAATGATTAACCACGGAACAAAAACGCTATAAGGTTTATTTTGCTTAGAATAGAATAATATAAATAATATAGTGGCAACGATACCTACAATACCTGCAACAGTAGGATAACCAAAGAAATAAGCAACTATAGATATAACAGAGAATAGTAATTCCATATTATTTGCCCTCACGTTTCTTTAACATTTCAATAGTGTTGATTACAAAATCAATGTCATCCTTTGACATATTTTTACTGGCATCAAACAGTAATTTCAAATTTGGGTTATCTTTTACCGCTTGTGCATATTCAGTTACAGATGGATCATTATAATATGGTTGATTATCAGAGTATTTGTTTTCGATTAAGTCCGCTTTATTTACTCTAAAGTAATTAGCTAGTCTTTCAATCTTATCAATGCGTGGATAGTTATCACCATTCAACCAACTTGCTAGAGTTGTATAAGAAATATTATTATCGTTAGCTACTTCATTTCTTGTCTTTTTATATAAATTCATATAATATCTTAGGTTTTTAGCGAATATTTCTTTATTTCCTAAATCACTCATTGTTTTTACCTCACTGTGATTTTTAAAATTTTTATTTACTATCTATATCATATATTTAAACTGTAAAAAAATCAATATTTTTTTAGTTATTTTACAGAAAAACTGTTGACATTACAGTTTAACTGTAATACAATACAATCAACAAATGAATAAAGCGAGGTGATAAATTGACACAAGAAACATTTGTTCAAGATGGAATGACACTAAAAGCTGCTAGAGTGAACGCAGGTTTAACGCAAAAAGAAGCAGCAAATAAGCTTGGTGTTAGCGTTTATTCCCTAATCAATTATGAAAGGGGAACATCTTCTCCAAGCGTCAATGTATTAAAAAAAATCGAAGAACTGTATGGTATTCCATACCATCGAATTATTTTTTTGTAATAAAATTACAGTTTAACTGTAATTTTGAAAGAGGTGATTGGGTGTTAGTACAAAATCAAAAAGATTTGAAGCTAGCCATCAAAAGATATGACCAAAAATCAACAAGGTTTGGATGGGCTGGCAGAAACGATGAGTACGCACAATACTGGCGAAAACTCATCAAGGCTAAATGGTCTGAACGCCATCAATCAAGATGGAACAAGAAAGTTATCCTATCTTGGGTAAAGCTAGCTAGAACGGCTGATTTACACGCAAGGAATGAAATGAAATGGAAAGCCTAGTATATACAGCTAGCCAAGTAGCAGAACTATTTCAAATTTCAATAACTGCAGTATATGACCTAAGAAATAAAGGCAAGCTAAAACAACTACCGAATGTAAGTGGTGTTAGGTTTAGTAAAAAAGAGGTCGAAGCACTAGCAGGAGTTGAAAGTGAATACTCTGCTATTGGTTACAGAAAGTTGAAAAACGAGGTAGAACGATTAGAAAAAGAAAACAAAAGGTTAAAGAGTGAAATAAAAAAAATCACCAGCCAAATGCTAGTGATCGTAGGAGAAGATTTAAATGATTAAGTTGTGTTACGCACTACGAACAATAACAGGGTTACTTGCTATTGGTGCGGTAGGAAGTATAGAACTAGACCAAATCAGTTTATGGACTGGTTTTTTACAAATGATGTTAGGTATAACCACATGGCTATTAACCAGTTATTGGCTAGATGAATGTAAGATTTATGAAAATAAAAAAGTCCGCTAGTGAAAAGTGTAGAAGAAGTTTAGCGGACTTTGTGTAGAGATATTGGAAAATACTCTACTTGTATTTTAACACAAGGAGATTTTGAATGCCAAGTTTATATGAACTAAATAAAGACTATAAAGAGTTGCAAGCGATGTTAGAGGTGGCTGAAACCGAAGAGGATATGCAAGCCATTCAAGATACTTTGGATATGTTAGATTGCAGTATCGATGAGAAAATCGAAAATACTGCAATGTTTATCCGAAACCTAAAAGGTGATATTCAAGCGTTTAAGGATGAGGCCAAAAGGCTAAGTGCTAAAGCTAAGACTTTGGAAAATATGACAGAACGATTGAAAAATAACATTGATCATGTCATGAAAGAAAACCAATTAACAGAAAAGAAAGTTGGACAATTCAAATGCTACTACAAAGCAAGCGAAACAGTAGAAATTGATGATTTGTATGCATTGCCTGATGAGTTTAGAAAAACAACGATTACCGCTGATAAGGTGGCAATCAAGAAAGCAATCAAAGCTGAACAAGAAGTAGCTGGTGCAAGAATTGAAACACATATGAATTTACAGATTGGTTAGGTGAAACATGGAAAACATAGAAAAAATAACTGATAGCCAAGTAGTTTTAAATCAAAGGGTTGGTGATATTCAACATAAGTTGAAAGCACCTAAAGTGCAATACAACTCATTTGGTAAATACAACTACCGCAGTTGTGAGGATATTTTAGAGGGTGTTAAACCATTGTTAAAAGAACATAACTTAGCACTTCTCATTGATGATGAAATTGTACAAATTGGTGAGCGATACTATGTGAAAGCTACCGCAAAAATTACGGATGGTAGAGAAATTGTAAGTGCGACTGCATATGCAAGAGAACCTGACACAAAGAAAGGTATGGATGAAAGCCAAATTACAGGTGCTACATCATCTTACGCTAGAAAGTACGCAATCAATGCGTTGTTATGTATCGATGATACCAAAGATGCTGACACTATGGACAATAGTAAAAAGCCATCACAACAAACGCAAGAAACTGTTTACAACTGGTCAACTCTAAAAGCCAGAGCCACACAAGGCGGTATTAGCGAAGATGATTTGAAACACTACCTAAAAGAAACGCTAAAAGTTAATGAGTCAAAAGACATGACACAAGAACTTTATCAACAAGCGTTCAACTGGGTGAATGCCCAAAGGTACGCTAAACGATGAAGTGGAGCGTGAAAGGTATCGAACTGTTACGTTCGCCACTTGGTGTAATGGTAGTAATACCAGCACCACATGACAATGATCTAAACAAGCTAGATAAAGACAAAGAATACGTGATTGAGATTAAAAAGAAATCAAAATCACGTAGCATGAACGCTAATGCATACTGCTGGGTTCTTTGTCAGAAGATAGCGGAAGAGTTAAGTAAGACTGGGTACACCTCAAAAGAGGATGTGTACCGCAAGGCAATAAAAGACTGTGGACATTTCACATATGTTCCAGTCCGAGAGGATGCAGTTGAACGCTACGTTCAAATATGGCAAGGACACGGACTGGGCTGGCTAGCGGAAGATGCTGGCGAATGCCAAAGTCTAAAAGGGTATCACAATATCATGTGTTACCACGGCTCATCGGTATATACAACTACAGAAATGCAACGGCTTATTGACTGCTTGGTTGATGAGTGCAACCAGCTTGGAATAAAACTTGATGATAGCGATTATATCCAATCATTGGTTAAGGGGTGGGAGAGTGAACAAAAGAAAACGTGAGGATGAAAAACTATATGCAGTAACACGAAAACAAGCCTATGAACGTGATAACGGACAATGCGTTATATGTGGCTACAGGGCGGAACAATGCCACCACATAGTATTTCGTTCACAAGGCGGTTTAAGTGAATTAAGAAATCTAGCTTGCTTGTGTATGCAATGCCACAATCAAGCACATGGAGTGTTCGCAAAAGAGATACGTAAACACCTGTTAGAGGTGGTAGGTGAAAGGACTGACGAATATGAAGGAATTAATAATGCTTAGTGCTTATCTAAATAAAAGAATTATGTATTACCGCAAAAAACAAGGCGAAAATACATATTATCAAGACACGATTGAAGAACTTGAAACAGTATTTACGATGGTTGATAGCATATTAGATGCAGAAGAAAATGAAGCCGATGAAATTGATAGTGTGTTAGCACGAATTTTATCACTAGGCAAGCCGTTAAGTGCAGATGAGTTTATCGAAAAGCTAAACAAGGACTAGCCTATGAGCGATAACAAAAAATATTACTATCTACGGCTGAAAGATAATTTCTTTGATAGCGATGAGTTGAAGATATTAGAAAGCATGAAAGACGGATACTTGTACAGTAATATTCTTTTAAAACTCTACTTACGAAGTCTAAAGAATGACGGAAAGTTAGTTGTTAATGATCGCATTCCTTACAACGCTGAAATGCTGGCAAGTGTAACAGGGCATCAAGTAGGAACAGTTAAACAAGCATTATCTATGTTTAAAGAACTAGGACTTATAGAAATACTAGAAAATGGTGCTATCTATATGTTGGATATTCAGAACTTCATAGGTAAAGGCAGTACAGAAGCTGATAGGCAAAGGCTTTATGACCGAAGAATATCAGATGAAAGAAAACAAAAGAAACTAACTCAATCAAGAAATCTTGAAGAAATCTTGGAGAAATCTACACCAGAGATAGAGATAGAGTTAGAGAAAGAGATAAAGATAGAGAAAGAGATAGATAGTAGTGCAAAAAGCACTACAACAAAACGCAAGCGTTTTGAAAAACCTACTCTATCTGAAATCAAACAATACTGTACTGAAAGAAACAACAATGTAAACGCTGAACAATTTTATGACTACTACGAAAGCAATGGTTGGAAAGTAGGAAAAAACTCCATGAAAGATTGGAAAGCAGCGGTTAGGACTTGGGAACGTAGCGAATACAGAAAATCTACTGTTAAAAAGAATAGTAAGGAAGATGCAATCAACGTAGTAAAGGAGTTGATGAATGAGTATGCAAACGAACAATTTGAGGACAACAACGGCACTATCGATGTTACAGATAGCGTGGTCTACTGATATTCCAAAAGAACGTATGAAGTTGTATGTATCTATGCTTGCTGATATTAACCCTGTTACATTGGAGCAGGCGGTGGCTAATTTAATAAAACGCAGTAAGTTCTTACCTAGCATTGCAGAAATCAGAGAGGAGTGTTCCGCATTAAGTGCCTTTGTAAATGCATATGAAGAAATTCCTACTGCACAAGAAGCATGGGAAAAAGTGATTAAAGTAGTAGGCACTTATGGAAATGAAAACGGAAAGGAGCATTTAGAGGGAATAACCTTAACGGCTGCAAGGACGATATGGTCATCCTTTAACCCTAGAATGGGTCATGAATACAACGAGGCAAGTTGTAGATCACAATTCATCCGTTGCTACGAGCAACTGGTAGAACGTGAGCAACACCGCCAACGTATGGCAAATTCAATTAAGGATAATCACTTGTTATTAAAAGCAAGAGAAAAAGCAGAACGTGAACGAGCGTTGATTGGTGCTGGGCAAAAGCAAATAGAAATGACCTCTACAGGAAACTTGGTAGAGGTAGCAAAAGAACCAGTAGATGTGGCGAAAGCAATTGAACAAAGTAACTTGTCAGATAGTGGTAAGACACTTTTAAAACAAGCAATAGGTGGATAAATGAAAGAAAGAGTGAAAGAGTTTGATGTAAGTGTAAATATTAGCTTTAACGTTAGTTTTCAAGTCATGGCAACTAGCGAGGTACAGGCAAGAGTGAAGATTGAAAACTTGCTTGAAATTATGAGGAACGAGGCAACAGTCGATTGCCATATCCATCCTAACTACGATGTGTTTGTTGATGAAGTTGAAGCTGAACTAAACCAGCTTAGTTATTGGTAAGGGGTGATAGATTATGTTAGTTAAAGATGAAACAAAGTATTGTTGGGTTGATGATGAAGTGGCTGGCGAACCACAAGATAGCATTAAAGAGGCTATCGAAGATTACTTAGAATACAATAAATATTTGTTTGATGCGTGTGATAGTGATTATGGTTATTTAGGTGAAAATGATATTGTGTCAGTAAGAATTGGTCATCCTTATCATTATGTGCCAGAGGTAGACGGCGAGCGTGTTATTTGGAATGTATGTGATTATAACTTAGATTATGAAATCGCTGAATGGTCAGATGATTACATGAAAAATGTTAAAAATGAACACATCGACGAACTAAGTGAAGAACTAACAAAAGTATTTCAAGCATGGGAAAAAAGGCACAAATACGAAAATACAGGATATGTGGTATTAAAAACAAAAGAGTATCTCATTGGAGATTATGTTAAGGATGATAAATGTTGAATAAAAAAAAGAAAGATGGTACTCACCATAGAGATACCTTTGAATGTTGCCACGCAAGAAGAGGCAACTCAACAGATGCAAATGATTATGAAAGCGGATGCACGAACCTTTGAAAGCCTAGAGGAGATTATCAAGGTATATAAAGGTAAGATGTGCATCGAGTAGAAGATATAGGAGGAATGAATGAATACAGTACAAATTCTAGGTAATTTAGCACGTGATCCAGAAGTGCGTTATACCCAAAGTGGTCGAGCGGTGGCCACATTTACAGTAGCAGCAACGAACACATACATTGATAGTGCTACAAATGAAACGAAAGAACAAACTGCTTTTATCAACTGTGTGGCTTGGGGCAAGTTAGGCGAGAGCGTAGGTAACTTGCGTAAAGGCAATAGAGCGTTTGTAGAGGGCAGACTTCAAACACGTTCATACGAAACACAAGATGGACAAAAGCGGTATGTAACGGAAGTAGTTACTAACTTTGTAGGTACATCACTAACAAACGATGATGCAAGCACATCTAACTTTGATAGTTTTGAAAACAATGGTGGCGATGAAAATGTTCCGTTTTAATGAGGAAGAATTAAGAAAGGATAAATATGCTACAAATCACAGTATTCCTAAATGGAGCGACTAGACGATATTTTACAAAAACCTATAAACCTAAATATGATAACGAACGTGAAATTGATGTATATAATAGTAGATTGAGTAATGTGAATGAGGGCTATGAAAAGGTCATAATGTTTACAGATGAAGTTACAAATGCCTTTGTTTCTGTATCACCAATTACGTGCTTGGTTGAAGTTGAGGAAGTGCTAGAGTAATGGAGTTAAAACAAAGAAAACGAAAGCAACAATATATAAAAGCCTATTGTCTAATGTATCCATGGTATATATACGAAGCGGATTGTGAGTTTGCTGAAGCGGTAATCGGTGCAGGTATAGGAGCTAGAAATAAGCCTGATAAATTTAAACACGGGCGGCATTGTTTGAAGTGGCTGCTTGAATACGATGCACAATCAATGAGCGGCGAAACATCGGTTTGGTGTATTTTAAACGGTTAGTTATAAAGGAGAAATAAACATGAATAAGCTTGTATCAGCTTTATTGGCAGTAGTTATGATTGGTGCGGTTGTATGGAGTTTTGCATTTGGGGTTCCTATGTATATGGTGTGGCAACAACAAAAGGCAGGCGAGGCAGAACTTGCAAGGGCAGAACAGAACAGACAAGTTGCAGTATTAGAAGCTAAGGCAAAACTAGATAGTGCGGAAAGCCTAGCACAAGCAGAAGTGAAACGTGCAGAGGGTACTGCAAAAGCAAATCAAATTATCGGTCAATCATTGAAAGGTAATGAGGCATACATTCATTGGTTATGGGTTGATACTTTGAAAGATAGTAAAGACCAAATCATTTACATTCCAACAGAGGCTGGTGTGCCAATTACTGAAAGTTTCAGATTGAAAGAAAGCAAATAGCCTATGCATATATGGGGGTTATTTGATGATGGCAACGGCTGCTATCGTCAAGCTGTAGATGAATATAACGTGAATATGGGGGGGGCAACACACGATCACATCAATAGGCATTGGTGATGCGTGTATCAACCAAGACCTTGCGATTAATACGCTACATAAACCAAACGCACTATGGGAACAGTTGGATAAGCTAGATAGACCAGATGTTATTCTAGCTAGTCCACCTTGCGAAAGTTGGAGCGTGGCAAGTGCCATGAAAGGTGGCAATGCGTGTTGGAAACAAGAAAAGGATATGACTATCAACTTGTTTGGTGAGTACGAACAAGGAAGTAAATTCACAATCAGAAATTACATCGATTATGAAAACTACCAATTCAAATATGATAAGTCATTCCTAACACGTATCAATGGTGAAATGTGTATCTACAACACATTGAAAATCATTGAGCGATACAAGCCTAGGGTGTTCGTAATTGAAAACCCTGCATATGGGCGGATATGGGAATATATAGCAAATGTAATAGGGTTTGAAATTCCTTATGAAAACCTAACCTATTACAACAACTATGATTACCCAGTTAAGAAACCTACAAAATTTGGTAGCAATATCGATTTGAAGTTGTTAAAAGATAATGTTAGAAACAACATTAAATTTGAAAGCATGAATATCAAAGGTGTTAATCGATATAACACAAGGTCGCATATTCCGTTGATGTTAGTGCAAGATATTTTAAAACGATGTGAGGTATACATAAATAAATGTTAGAAAGGGAAAATATTAGAAAATTTTTATCCATAGTTGATGGAGCTTTAATAATACTCTTTTTTGTCATCATTTTCTCCTTTGTATTAGCACTTGTGCTATGGCTGGTTGGAATTTTAGGTGTGAGTATATGGTCGGTGGCTAAAATATTCTTAGTTATGGTGATTGTTTTGGTATTGGAGAGTTTACTTGTAAGGTTGATAAATATGTTAGAGGAGTAAGGAGCGATGATCATTGCCAATAAACAGTAAACAGAAAGGTGCTAGAGGCGAACGAATGTGGCGTGATGTATGTAGAGCCAATGGGTTTGATAAAGTACGGCGAACTGCACAATATTGTGGTAACACAGGTGATGCTAGCGACTGTGTAGGACTACCTAACATACATCAAGAAGTAAAATTTGTTGAAAATCTCAATGTACGCAAGGCTTATGAACAAGAAGAACATGATGCAAAACAAGCAAACAATGGCGATATACCTATTGTGGCTTGGAAGAAAAGCAATAAACCTTGGTTAGTGGTGTTAAGTGCGGATGATTTCTTCCGTATCTATAAGGAAAGTGAGTGGAGTGAGTGATGGGAATTAACATGAGCGAGTTTGTTCCAGATAATAACCTTAACTGGTTAGCACTAGCAGCGTGTGTATATGGAAACATAACTGCTGGCAAGGCTTTATGTTGCTTAGGGTTAGTAGGAACTAAACCGCAGAAAAAATATACACGTGTAAGTGAATTAGATAAAAATTCACTATTAAAAATGCATCAATCTGGAATGTCATTAAATCAAATTAGTTTACGAGTTGGTGCAAATTACAAAACAATCAAACGTGCATTGATTAATAGTGGGGTGGAATTTTGAGAGAAAGCATGAAAGTAAAGTTAGTAAGTGAGTATGCACAACTACCAACAAGAGGTAGTGAAGATGCAGCTGGGTTAGATTTGTATTGTCCGTTTCATATCAAAGTACCTGCTGATAGTCAGAAGAAAATACCACTAGGGATAGCAGTTGAAATTCCCAAAGGTCATATGGGGTTATTAGTGCCTAGAAGTAGCATGAGTAAAACACCTCTAAGATGTGCAAATAGTGTAGGTGTTATTGATGCTGATTATCGAGGTGAACTAAGCATTGCATATGAAAACATATCTTGTAGCGATTACATGATATTTAGAGGTGATCGCATCGCACAATTAATTATCGTTCCAGTAGCAATGGTCGATGTAGTAGAAGTAGATGAATTAAGCGAAACAGAAAGAGGTGCTGGTGGATATGGCAGCACAGGCAAATAAATAATGGATAAATTGACTAGAGAACCATTGACTAAAGAACGAGAGTTAGAGTTAAAACTAGCGATTTTACGAATTAATTATGAAAGCGAGATTATAGCTAATAAATTAGAATTTGAAAGGAGCATTAGGGAAACAAACCGAAAGATGAATAATATGATTGGTTATATGGCTATCGGTGGCTTGATAGTATCGATATGTTTCTTTATATGGATGTTAGGGGTGGTGAATAGATAGTGTGTAGTCCTAGAAGAATTGATGTGCCACAACGAAAAGGTTATATACTATGGGTACTAGAAGCTGAACGGCAACGAAAAGAAAAAGAATTGAGACAACTTGAATATATTGCCATAGGTGTATTGATAGTGTCTTTGGCATCTATAGTGGTAGCATTACTGTATGTTTTGATTAAGTAAAGGTATGGGCGGTGAAATATCCGGCCTATCATAAGAGGTGAGTATGAGTGCTTTTTACAGAAAAACTAGGCAATATATACTTTCAGCTTATAGTTTTGAAAGTTTAGATGAGATTAGTAGCCGTGTATATGATGCTTATAATGTAGGGAAACTTACAGATAAAGAGTATGACAAGCTAGTAAAACTTATGGACTATATAGTTGAAAAGGGTGTTAAGTGTATAAAGATAGGGCTATAAGATATGAGAAAAATTAATTTAGAATTGCTATCTAGTGCGCTAACAATAGTTATAGCTGATAAGATAATCAAACCTAAAATTGAAGTTAATGATGGTAGTGTAAAAATCATATATGAGTTTTCTGGTTTTACTATTACAGAGTTATCAACAATATTTGAGATTGAACAATGTTTTAGATTAGATTTCTTTGTTGAAAAGGTTACTCTTAAAATAAAACACCAAATCTACAACTCTATGTCAGAGAGGTATATTGTTAAATGACAAGCTATAGCGGTTACGTTGAACACTCCGACTTTTACATAAGACCTCAAAGTTATCAAGATGCATTTGATTTCTTGTGCCAACTTGCGGTAGAGAGTGAAGAAGATGTGTTCTATATAGGCAAGGTAAGTGAAAATATTGATGATTTTGATTTATACGATGTAGTTAAATTCAAATGGAATGAGGATAGAGGAGCGTGGGTGCAATATGATCACAGATAAACAGGGTGTGGAGTGGCTATTCAAAAAGCTATATGATGCTGGGTGGCGATATTATGCTAAAAATATTGGTGGTACTGCATTTTTAACAACGAAAAAGCCAATTATGAACCAAGGTATATTAGAAATAACAAGTGGTGGTACTACAATGTGTATTAATAACATAAGCGAAATAATGCCAGAAATAAAGCGGAATGAAGTGTTAAACATTGCAGAAGAATTAGGAATTGTCGACTGGTCAAAAGTAGCAGTTGATACACCTGTATTAGTTAGCAATGATGGGAAAAACTGGTGCAATAGATATTTTTCGTCATTTGATGGTGTCAATGTAATAGCGTGGGAATATGGAGCAACATCGTGGTCTGTTGATGATGCTGATAGTGAAGTGTATCGATGGGAATACGCAAAACTAGCAGAGGTATAAATACATGATATGGTTTATGTTATTTTGTTTGATAGTTGCTATGGGTAATGTGGACAATGGCTATGCAAATGCAATTATATTTATAGCTTGGTGCGTGTTGGTTTACTTGATGCTTATAAATGGTGGCTTTAACTAGTGAGGTGAAGTGTTTGGGAGAATTAGACGAAAAGAAACTAATAGAAATGGCGGTTGAGTACCTACAACCTGTTAAGTTAATTGATGTACAGATTGCATCAATTAAGGAAGAAATCAATCAATTAAGAGCGAACCTTACATCCATAGGTGCTATTGATTACTCAAAAGACCGAGTAACAGGCGGTGGCACTCCGCAAGGGTTAGAGGGTAGCGTAGCTAGATTTCTTGATACAGTCGCAGAACGTGATAAGCGTATTGATGAACTATCAAAGCTGAAATGTGATGCGATCACTAAGATAGATAGCTTAGACGAAAAGCTAGGGGCAATCATCTTGCGTTATGAGTTTATACTCAACAATACAACAGAAGATGCTTATAAGATGATTGGGTGTTACTCAACAAAACAAGCGAAAAGATATAAGCAAAAGGCGTTATTGGAGTTTGGGCAAAAACTTGTCCAGTAATGTCCGCAAATGTCCGTGAATGTCCATATACCTATAGTTTGCTATTAGGTATAATATATATGTAGAAGTTGCCACTAAGCGACTACTACTCACTCTTTCCTTAGGACAAATCAAACACAACAACAAGCACGCCCATAAAAGAGCGTGCCTTTGTTGTATATGGGCGAAATGGAACGTATAGCGCTAACGGTCGCAGAGTAGCAGCGCAACCATATTTGATTAGTAAGGAAACAACACTATACTTTTTTCTAATTTCAATCTGGAGTAAGTGTTAAGACAAAAACTTTATATGTAGAACTACTGCAAAAACTGATATAGGGTAAGTCGAATATCTTCACTTAGAGCTTATACATTATCACTTTCATAGATACGAACTTACCCTACATTGGTTACACATTGAATACTGACAACTAGCAGCCTCCAAAAGAAACTTATTCATATTCTTGTTGTTACTTAACCTAACACGATTACGATCCATCAAATTGTTAGTTGTTGGTATTGAGTGTGTAATGATTGTTGAAAAGTGTGTACCACGCTTGCGTTTTAACAAAGGTTAGAACGTGCTTAGGCTTTAATTGTGCGGTATACAATTTTGAGTAATCATTGAAAACTAGGTGTGTTTTTCTTTTCCAACTTTGTTTTTTTCTTATTCATAGTTGAACCTCAGAAAGTATAAATTGTCATATCATCAACGCACCTAGTTTTGAGTGATTATTGAAAACTGGAGTTATATTTGTTTCCTAGGTACTTAACACACGATATAGAGTTTTAGAAGAAATGCTAATTCCTATGTGTTACATCGACAAGAGAGCGATGGTATAACTTCGGTTTTGAGTAATCAATACAAACAAAATGAATAAAACTATCATAAAATGAGGTATATCTACGTGGATATATCTCATTTTTTGCATAAATCTATCAGAGGGCGCAAGAATGACACAAATACATTGCGATAGAAAACATTGTCTAAATAATGACAAATATGGCATATGTACTGCCAACGCAATCGAATACAATGGCAGATGCCAAACATATATTGCGCATAGCGGCGCAAGCAAAAATAAATGTGGCTTATGTGTTAGATCACATGGCAAGTTAAAAAGGAAAGGTGGCGAAGTGCTTAAATGATTAAAGCGATTAAACAATTTATTGAAGATAGAAAACTATTCAAACAAGCAGCCAAGAACTTAAACGATAAAGAACTACAGGCTAAAGCTAAATACGCATACGAGCATCGTGGTGATAACATGATTACACTCATCGATGGTTTAGCTATCGTATGTGCAGTACTAATCTTAATTGGTATTGTGTGGTGTTGGATGTGAATTATCAACCAACGATAAAGAAACTATTAACCGCATTACGGATGAATGGTAGACGATATACACTTGATGTAAGGCAATCATGGAGCAAATATGATAAGCCTTGCAAGATATATATTGTCAGTCGAATATACACAGAGGAAGAGTACAAACTAACATTCCCTGAAAAGTACAAAAAGGGTAAGACCTTTAAACAAGGACAACTTTATAAAAAAGAAAGTGAGTACAGTAGCACCAAGCAACACGAGGTGTTACTTTTTTTAGTTAAAGCATATAAAGGTGGTGATTGATGTATGAATGACACAAATTTAACTGACAAACAATTACTATTTGCTACTGAATACATCAAGACTGCTAATGCTACACAAGCTGCATTAAAGGCTGGATATTCAGAAAATAGTGCAAGGCAACAGGGAAGTAGATTGTTGTCAAATGCTAACGTGAGCCAATATATACAAACGCACATGGAAAGCAAGAATAAAACAACCATTGCGACTGCTGATGAGGTGTTGGAATACCTAACTAGGGTTATGAATGGCGAAGAGAAAGATGCATTTGGCTTGGATGTATCTGTGAACGATAGAACCAAGGCAGCAGAATTGTTAGGTAAAAGGCATATGCTATTTACCGATAAGGTGAAACTTGATGCAGAAATAGAGATTGATATATCAGACCGAATGAAACAAGCAAGGGTGAAGTCAGATGAAGTACAACAAGGCACAACTGATTGATGCGTTGGGTTCGTTCACTCATGATCCATTAGGCTTTGTATATTTCGCATTCCCTTGGGGAGAAAAAGGAACACCACTTGAAAACTTTGATGGTCCTGACGAATGGCAAATTAAGACTTTCAAGAAAATAGGCGAAGAACTACGTAAGGGTAAGTCATTAGCTAAAGCAATACAAATAGCCGTTGCATCAGGTCATGGTATTGGAAAGTCCGCTTTTTCTTCATTGTTAATTCTGTTTGCTATTGCTACACACGAGAATACACGAGGGGTAGTTACTGCTAATACTGATACACAGTTAAAGTCTAAGACTTGGGCGGAACTCAACAAATGGTACAACCTGTTTATAGGTAAAGAGTTATTCACCTATACCGCTACTGCTTTGTTTAGTGCTGATAAACAGTACGAGAAAACATGGCGTATTGATGCTATTCCATGGAGCGAAAGTAACCCAGAAGCATTCGCAGGCTTGCACAATCAAGGTAACCGAATACTAATCATATTCGATGAGGCATCTGCAATATCAGATAAGATATGGGAAGTAACAGAGGGTGCTTTAACGGATAAGGAAACCGAAATCATCTGGTGTGTGTTTGGTAACCCTACACGTAATAGTGGCAGGTTTAGAGAATGTTTTAGAAAGCATCGTAACTATTGGACTACATATCAAATTGATAGCCGTACTGTTAAAATCTCAAACAAAGCTAAGTTGCAAGAATGGGTTGATATTCATGGTGAGGATAGCGACTTTGTAAAGGTTCGTGTTAGAGGGTTATTCCCTAGTGCATCTGATACGCAATTTATATCCGCATCAATCGTAGACGAGGCACAAAAGCGAGTATATAAGCCTACTGATTTTAGTAACTTACCGACAATTATCGGTGTTGACCCAGCGTGGACTGGTGGCGATACATTAGAAATCGTAATGCGACAAGGTTATTCGATGAAGTGTTTAGCAACGATTGAAAAGAATGACGATGATATGCGTATGGCTAACCTCATTGCACAATTTGAGGATGAGTACAAAGCAGATGCGGTGTTCATTGACCAAGGCTACGGAACTGGTATTTATAGTATCGGTAAATCAATGGGTAGACGATGGCGGTTAGTTGCCTTTGGTGGTGCTAGTCCTAATAATATGTACCTTAATATGCGTGCATATATGTGGGGAGAAATGAAAGACTGGCTAAAAGAGGGCGGTTCTATTCCGCCTAATGACCAAGGGTTATATGATGATTTAACAAGTCCAGAGGCTATTATAGATAAGAATGGGCGCATCCAACTTGAAAGCAAAAAAGATATGAAAGAACGAGGGTTACCATCTCCGAATAAAGGTGATGCATTAGGTTTGACGTTTGCATTCCCCGTCACTAAAAAACGGAATGTAGGGAGTAGGGTTCATGCGAACACAGAGTATGATCCATTTAAAAGATAAGGGGTGATTTAATGTGTATGAAAAATAAGATGCCTAACACACCAATGCCAGCACCAGCACCAACTGTACAAACAGATGATGCTACTACAACAACTGGTGAAGATTGGTATATGAAGAAAAAGAAAGGTAAGAAAGGCTTTGAAAGTACTATCTTATCTACGGCAACTGGCACTAAAAACACATTAGGGGGTTAGATATGCAAGGAACTATCCTATCAACGCTTGCTAGACAACCGACTAATACAGAACCTAAAAAACGTGATTACACGAAAATTAAGGCGAAGTTTAAGGCAATGTTTGATAATCGTCAAAAGTACATATCTAGGTGGAAAGATATTCGAGATTATCAACTACCTTTCCTTGGTGTGTTTGACGATGAACAAGACCAATCGAAAGTTTACACCGACAAAATTAATAATGGTGTAGCTTGGGAAAGTTGCCAGATATTTGCTAGTGGTGTAATGAGTGGCATGACACCGCCAAGCCGTAAATGGTTTAAACTCACATTAGAGAATGTTGAACTAGCTGCTAATAGTAAAGTGGCGAAAGTGTTAGACGATAGGGAACAAATAATGTACGCAGTATTTGCTAAGTCTAATTTCTACAATACAGTACATCAAACCTATATGGAGTTACCATTTGGACAAGCACCTATGTCAGTAATGCCTGATGCAAAAGTAGGTGTGCGATTTACATCTTATCCAATCGGTACATACGCATTAGAGTGTGGCAGTATTGGTGATGTAAATACATTTGGTCGCAAATATCGAATGACGGCTGACCAATTAGTAGAAGAGTTTGGTTATGATGCTTGCCCTGATAAAGTCAAACGTGCATATGACGATGGCAAAGGTAATGCGAGTACTTTTGTTGTGTGTTGGTTAGTAATGCCTAACAAAGACCGCAATGGAAAACTAGGTAATAAGAACATGCCTTATTCCTCAATCTATTGGGTTGAAGAAAGTAATACAGATGAAATACTAAGACATAGTGGCTTTGAGGAGTGGGCAATACCTATTGCAAGACATACCACTCATGATCTAAGCGGTTATGGTAAAGGGTGTGCATGGTTTGCACAATCAGATGCACAGATGTTACAACTGCTTGAAAAAGACTTAGTAACCGCTATTGAACTTGGTATTAAACCACCTATGAGTGCTACATCCGATGTTATCGGTAGCGTGAATTTATTCCCCGGCGGTGTAACAGAAGTTGACACAGGCGGTAAAGTTGAACCGATATTCAATGTAGGTATTGATGTTGCAAATGTACAAGCGAAGATACAGTTTGTATCTGAAAGCATTAAACGTGCTTATAGTGCAGATTTATTCTTGATGTTAGATAACCTTGATGCAGGTCAAATGACTGCACGTGAGGTTATGGAACGTACACAAGAAAAGATGCAACAGTTAGGTCCTGTAGTTGAACGCTTACAAAGTGAGTTTTTAAACCCAATCATTGAACGTACTTATGGCATCTTGGATAGAGCTGGAATATTCCCACCGATTGATGATGATGTAGCGGAAATGCTTAATGGGTTAGATGTGAAGATTGAATACATATCACCATTAGCACAAGCACAGAAAATGTCATCCTTGGTGAATATTGAACAGTACTATGCATTCATTATGTCATTAGCACAGGGTAATGCTAACATCGTTCAGAAATTCAACTTTGAAGAGGCAGCGGACATTTATGGTGTAAATCTTGGTGTACCAGCTAGGGTTATTCGTTCTAATGATGAATACAAAGAAATCATGGAGCAACAACAACAAGCACGACAAGAGCAAGAGGAACAAGCACAAGCATTACAAATGGCACAATTAGCACCTCAAATGGCTGGAGCAGCAAAACAAGCAACAGATGCAGCCAATGACGGAAACCCAGTAATGCAACAGTTAATGGGTATGGGGGTGTAGATGAGTAAAACAAAACAAGATTATATTCGTGATCGTGATATTGATGCACTTAACCACGTACTAAGTACTGAACTTGGTAGGTGGTTTTTTTGTAGGCTTTTAGACCGCACCGACATACTTAAACAATCGTTTACTGGCAATTCTGAAACATTCTTCAACGAGGGGAAACGGAAAGTAGGCTTAACCTACATGAACGAATTAGGGCGCATCGGTGATGGTGTAGAGGGCGTTAAGAAATATCATCAAGCACAACTTGAATATATCAACCAACAGAAATTGTTTAACGATTTAGAAAAGAAAGGTGAATAAACCACATGGCAGAAGAATTAGAACAAGGCACGAATATTGACACAGGTAGTGCGGAAAGTGGTACACCGCAAGATACGAATACACAAGGCCAACAACAAGACACAATCTTAGGTGGCGGTACTGACACAAGCAGCAACCAAGAACCACCTACAGAACCAATTGTGTATGATTTCACGAAAGCGTTTGATAGCGGTCAAGTAGACCAATCAATCGCAGATGAGTTTTCTAAAATGCTTAATGGTGTAGGTGCTACGCAAGAGCAAGCAGTAGAGTTAGCTAAATTTGGTAACAAATATGCTACAGACCTTGTAACTGCTTACGAAACACAAAAGCAACAAGCGTTAATTGAACAATACGAAAGCTACAAAGAAAACGCAATTAAAGAATTAGGAAATAAATTTGATGAAACTGTAGCTAAAGCAGGTGCAGGTATTGAGTTGATTGAAAAAACAATTCCTAATATTCGTGAAATTCTAGCTGAAAATGGCTTAGGTAATCGTATCGAAGTTATCCGTGTGTTTGAAAAAATCGCTGATATGGCTGCAGAAGATAGTAACGCAGGTGGTGGTCAACCAACTGGTGGCACGCAGTCAGAAGAGGCAATCAGACGCAATCTTTATCCGAGTATGTTCAAAAAATAAAAGGAGAAAATAATTTATGGCTACAATCGGAACACAAAACCCTACTTTAATTGATTTGCAAAAGCGTATGGATCCTAACGGAAAAATCGCACAAATCATTGAACAATTAAACCAATCTAATGAAATCATTCAAGACATGACAATGATTGAATGTAATGATGGTACATCTAATAAAACAACAGTACGTACTGGTTTACCAGATGCTACATGGCGTATGCTTTATGGCGGTGTTCAACCATCTAAATCTACTACAAAACAAATCACAGATACTTGTGGTATGTTAGAGGCTTACTCCGAAGTAGATAAAGATTTGGTTAAACTTTCCAATGACCCTGTAGCGTTCCGTGCTACAGAAGATAGTGCATTTGTAGAGGCTATGGGTCAAGAAATCGCACGTACACTTTTCTATGGTGATGAAACAACTCCTGAAAAGTTTGTTGGTTTGTCCGCACGTTTCAATACATTAGACCCTAAGAAAGCTGATAGCGCTAAAAATATTATTGATGCAGGCGGTACTGCTAATCTTGCATCCATGTGGCTTGTAGGTTGGAGTCCACTTACAGTACATGGTATCTATCCACGTGGTAGTGAGGCAGGTTTACAACAAGAAGATTTGGGCGAAGTAACAATCACTAAACCTGATGGTTCTATGTTCCAAGGTTACCGCACTCACTTCAAACAAAACATTGGTTTAGCGGTTCGTGATTGGCGCTATGTAGTACGTATCGCTAACATCGATATGAAAGCTATTAAAGAAGATATTTCCGCAGGTCCTAACTTGATTAACTTAATGATCCGTGCAGAAGAAAGAATGCAATCTCTTACTAGCTGCCGTCCTGTATGGTACATGAACCAAGAATTGCGTACATTCTTACGTTTGCAAAAGAACAAAGTACATGGTTCTACAATTACAGAAGATATGGAAATGGGTAAAATGGTTACACGTGCTAATGGTATTCCAGTACGTAAAATCGATGCATTGCTTTCCACAGAAGCACGAGTTACTGCTTAATTAATAGGGGGATAAACATATATGATTATTGATACTCAAAATACTTTCTTTTGGAAAAAAGATATTACAACAAACACAAACTCCGATGTAATTATGAATGGTAATGGTGGCGATGCTGACCCTAACTTGTTCCTTGTAATTCGCATCGACAAAACAGTAACTGGTACACCTTTGTTCAATGTTTATACATCTGATACTGATAACATGGCTAATGCGGTATTGTTGCATGGCATTACAATGGTAGCTAATGCACCAGCTGGTACAGAATACAAAGTGCGTTTGGCTAATGGCGGTAAGAAATATATCCGCATCAACGCCAATAATATGACTGCTGGTACTATCTCCGCATTCTTAACAAGTGGTATTAACATTAAATAAGGTGGATAATATGGAATACGTTGCAAAAGTAACCCTTTATCACAATACAAAGGGTTTAATTGAAGAGGGAACAACAGTTGAATTTACAAAAGAAGAAGTAGCCGAATATGATAAGGACTACTTCAAAGATTTGTTTGAAACTGTTGGTGCAGAAGAAGTCGCAGAAGTAGAACCTACAGAAGAAACTGTAGAACCTACAGAAGAAAAGCCAAAGGCGAAAACCAAAGGTAAGAAAGCGGAAGAAACTGCTGAATAATTGAACGAGGGGTGCATATTGCATCCCTCTTTTTTTATAGAAAGGTGGAGCAAATGACACCTACTGATATTTGTAATCAAGCGTTATCGCTCATCAATGCAGGTCGAATACGTTCCATGACGGAAGAAACAGAACCTGCTAGACAATGCAGATTACATTATGATCTAACACGTAAAGTATTGTTAGAACAGTTTGAATGGAACTTTGCACGTAAGCGTGAACGAGCGGTATTGTCAGAACACAAGATTGATGGTTGGGGTTATGTGTATGCATATCCTGAAAAGTGTGTTCGTATACTTGCGGTCATTCCACAAGGGGAACGATACCGAGCAGAAAAGCAACGAGAATATGATGTATATCTGACTGATAACAATACAAAATACATCGTATCTGATGTACCACTCATGCACATTGATTATGTATACGATGTAACCGATGCAGATGTAATGAACCCTATATTCGTTAAAGCGTTGGTGTGTAAGATGGCATCTGACTTAGCTATGCCACTAACTGGCAATAGCGGTTTATTTGACCAAGCGTACAAGTTGTATCAAGCAGCATTACAAGAGGCAAAATCTATGAGTGCGAAAGAGCGTAGACTAGATATGCCTTATGTGTCTAATTATCTGAAAGCAAGGAGTTGGTGATATGCAACCTATGTATATAGGGCAAGTAGCATTTACTACTGGTGAAGTATCGCCAGATGTATCTAGTCGATTTGACCTTGAACAATATAAAAGCGCATTATTACTTGCTGAAAATGCGGTGATTAGACCTTATGGAGCGGTGGCACGTAGGCAAGGTTCACAGTTTATCGGTTACGCTAAACACCATGATAAGCCTGTTAGACTGTTTGAATTTACCACGAATAAAAATCAATCATTCATGCTTGAATTTGGTGAAAGATACGTTAGGGTATGGCGAAATGGTGTATATACAAACGTTGAAATAGAAACACCATTTGAGGCAGACATTGTAGGTGAATTAAACTGCATCCAAAGTGGCGATGTAATGTTCATTTGTAGTGGTAAGTACCCTATTCAAACGCTATCACGATATAGTGATACTGACTGGCGAATGAGTGCGTACAAGCTAACTGAACAACCTTACGAGGATATTAATACCGATAATGGGCATACCTTGACTGTTAGCGGTGATACAATCACATCTACTAAAGATCTATTTACATCTGATATGGTAGGTAGTGTTATTCAGATTGCTTATTATGTTGAGGCGGTTCACACTAAATCAGCTGGCGAAGTTGTAGAGAAAAAAGTCAGACGATATATGCAAGGTCAATCTATAGAAAAGACCTACAACAACATCAATTACAATGTTGGAGCGTTTAGCACCGATACCGAGTTATCATGGAAATTCACAACGCATGGTACATGGGAAGGTACAGTCAAGTTACAGATTTCTAACAATGACGGACAAACTTGGAAAGACTACAGAACATACACATCTAAGAATGACTACAATGTTACTGATACAGGTAAGATAGAGGCTGGAGCAAGGCTTAAATATGTATCGGATATTAAGAGCGGTTCTGTGAATTGCGACTTATCCATTATGCCATTCACTCAATATGGTATCGTTGAAATTAAAAGTGTAACCGATGCTAAGAATGCAAAAGTTAATATTCTTAACGGCATCAAAGAGGGTGAGCCTAGTTACCAATGGAAACTTGGTAGTTGGAATAAAGGTAGAGGTTATCCAAAGCTATGTACATTTTATCAAGACCGCTTTGTAGTGGCTGCTACAGATAGCAAGCCTAACTTCATATGGTTTAGCCGTACTGGTGATTATCCTAACTTTGGGGTAGAAAAAGTAGGCGGTACTATCACAGATGATAGTGCAATCACATTACCAGTAATCAACCGCAAGATGTATGAGATTAGGCATCTAGTACCAGCTAATGACTTAATTGTGCTTACTAGCGGTAACGAATGGATAGTAGATGGTAGTAAGACTATCACACCTACTAACTGTTATCTTAAAACACAAACACAACGTGGTGCATTGAAATGTGAACCACAATTTATCGGTAATAGATGCGTATTCGTTCAAGAGCGTGGCGGAACTGTTCGTGATATGGGTTATAGCTATGAAAGTGATAACTACACAGGGCAAGACCTTACATTGTTTGTTAAAACATTGGTTAAAGGTCATGTAGCAATTACAAGTGCATATGCACAAGACCCAGACTCTATCATCTACTATGTAAGAGATGATGGACAACTTAACTGTTTAACCTATATACCAGAACAAAAGGTGTATGGGTGGTCGCACTTTGTTACGAATGGTAAATACAGATATGTAGAAAACGTGGCAGAGGGCGAACAAGACACAATCTATTTTGTAGTAGATCGTGTTATCAACAATAAAAATGTTAAATGTATTGAACGTAGTATTCCGTTGTACACAGAGGATAACTCCGATGTATTCCTAGATTGCTATGTTAAAGTGTCCAATTCTATTAAGACTGATTACATCAACGCACCTCATCTAGTAGGACAAATGGTAGACATAGTAGTTGATGGACAACAAATGCCATCTAGGGAAGTACCACCTACAGGTGTTATTAAATTAGATGGTAAAGCAAATGTAATTACTGTTGGTTTGCCTTATACTACTAAAATAAAAATACCTAGCGTAGAGCAACAAATAAACGATGGCACATTGCAATGCAGATTAGTAACTATATCACGAGTTGCGTTGCGGTTATATCGTTCATATGGTGGTAGCGTAGGTAGAACATTTGATGATGTTGATGATTTAATCTTAAAACCTAAAACGCTATTTACTGGCGATACTGTGATTATGTTACCTAAGATAGCAACTAGCGTTAATACAAATACAGAAATCTGTATAAAACACTCAAAACCTTTCCCATTTAACCTGTTAGCGGTTACAAGAGAGGTAGAAATTGGCGGTGGTTTCCCAAATGTTCATGGAATGTAAAATTAGCCGTTCTAAGCACGTTTCGTTAATTCGTGAGTTATATATCAACTTACGTTCGATAGATGCCTTAGAGGTTAAATATATCAATCGAAAAAATTCAAACTACGGAGAAAATGACTTTGTGAATGATATTCTTGGGGAAGATTATCAAAGTCGCATTGTTATTGATAATGACAAGCCGTTATGCGTGTACGGTGTATCAAACACATCATTAAATGGGATGCATTGCATTTACTTTTTGGGGAGTAAAGATTTTGAAAGTAGCTTAACACTACAAAAACAATTTTTGAGAGTTAGTAGAAATATCATTGGGGAATGGCTACAAACTAGGGAAGTACTTTTTAATTACATACACAAAGAAAATTACCGCACCATTAGATGGCTAAAGTCATTAGGTGCGGTTATTCATTACGATATTAACGATGGGGATATGGTTTTATTCACATTGAGAAAGGGGGATGCGAATGTGTAACCCTATTGCATTAACGGCAGCGAGTATGGTTGGTACGTTGTTTACGCAACACCAACAGGGAAAGGCACAAGCTGCAATGTACAATCAGCAGGCAAGGGTGGCAGAGGCTAACGCACGTATAAGCGATCGCAAGCAAGAACAAATAGCTGACCAAGCCTTGCAAGAACGAGATAAAATGTCCGATAAGATGCGACTCATTCAAGGGCAGAACGTAGCAGAAACTGGTGCAAGTGGCTTGACTATGAGCGGTACACCGTTACAGTTGATGGCTAGTAGCTATGACGAGTACAACAAGGATATTCAGAATTGGGAAACTAACAAGAATAACAGTATCTACAATGAATATCTTAACGGCATGAACTACCGCAACGAGGCAAGCACAGCACGAGCAGCAGCAAGTAACGCTAAAACACAAGCTAGAATGGCAATGCTAGGAACGATATTGAGTGGTGCATCTAGTATCTATGGTTTAAAAAGTCAGTATGCAAGCAAGAATGTAGGTAGTAGTAATAACTACTACACACCAGCTAGTGATGCATTAGAGGCTGCTGGTATGCCTAAGATGAAATTCGTAACCAAAGGTGCTATTAGAAATAATAGGTGGGGTATCTAATGAAGTTAATAGGCTATGATAGTAACCAACGCTTAAACACAATTAATGGTAGTGTACAAGCTAACGTAAATGAAATGGCTTATGGTGGTAACACAAGTGGCTTAAATGCTATGACCAAAGCATTGCAAGATGCGACTAACACATGGATAGAAATCGACAAGCGAAAAGATTATATCGATGTAACCAATGCCATCAACGAATTTAATAATAGCACTAACAAATTACTTAACGATGATAAAGATGGGTTGATGATTCGTAAAGGTATGAATGCTCAATCTATATTGCCTGACTATAACGCTGGTGTGGAAAAAATACAAAAGGATATATTAGATAAATATAAATTCAGAACCAATGATGCAATCAATGCATTTAATAAAGCCGTTGAAACATCCAAAACAACTGATTACAATAACATATCCAAATATTCGAGAGGTCAGTATGAAACCGCATTGAGTATAGCCACACAAAATCAAATTACAAATCTAAGAGATTCAGCTATTCGTTCAGATAACATGGCTGACCAAATGAAAACTATTTCTCTAATGGGTGATTTATATCGGTCTACAGGGAAAGAGTTAGGGTTAGATGATGAACAAATTAACGAAAAAATTCGTGCTAATACAGACCAAACTGGGAAAAGTTTACTTGATAGATCTATTGCGGAAAACGATTCAACCAAAGTTGAAAACCTAATAACTTCATTAAGTGGCGTTGTTAGTGAAGATGTATTGACACCATACAAAAAAATGTCCAGTCAAATGAATATTAACAAATTAGTCAATGATGATAATACATATGCTAAGTTATATCAGATGTATGGACACGATTTGAATACAGGCATGAGTAGTGCTGCCATGTATGTTAGAGCAAAGATGGAAACGCAAAACGAGGAAGCGGTAAAAAGCGGTGTTGGTGCTGATACTCATTTATGGGGAATCGCACAATATATCTCTAAAAAATATGGTTATAACGCTGAAATGGTATACCGCCAGCTTTATCATGAAACAGGTGGTAGTGCTAACTTTGGTAAGCTACAAACAGAAAACAGAAATTATGCTGGACTAACACAAGCTGAACCAAATGGCGAAGAAAACCGACAACAAGATGGTGGCACTAATTATTACAAAGTATATAAGACCGATGAAGATTTTGCAGATGATTATGTTCAAAGTTTTTTAAAATATTATGATGGTCTAAAAGATGTTAATGATGTAGACACATGGGCGCATATTTTAAAAGCTAATTCTTATTACACAGATTCGGAAGCTAATTATTCAGCAGGGATGAGAAATGCACCTATGTCTAGCGGTGGCAGTCCTAAATATTCAGAAGACCAAATCAAAAAAGCTGAAGATGAGGCTAAGGCAGCATATAAGAATTACTATACACTACAAGAGCAAACTAGAAAGATTGCTATTAATGATCGCTTGCAAGCAGGACAAACAATCTTAAATCAAAAGATAGCTAATGGTGATGTAAGTGGTGCGTTCCAATATGCACAAGTCCAATTGGCAGGAGCGACAACTCCTGAAGAGCAAGAATATTGGAGTGGCAAAATGGCTAGCGAAAGACCAAAGCTAGATAGAATTTATGAAAAAAGTTTGAAAATGACGGCGCAAGAAAAGTGGGGAATTAAGCAGTATGCTAAATCTCACACTTACGAACAAACACGAGCATATGCGGAACGTGTACTGCCTAATAAAATCATGGATGATGAACTTGATGCATCACTACTTGAAATAGATGATAACAACAAAAAAGCTAGCAACATTGATTTAACACCATATGAATATAAACTTGCTACAGTTATGCCAGAAGATAAAACATTGGCTGGTAGTTTTAAATATGGTGTTAAACAAGAAATGGCTGGTCGCATTGAGGAGTTTAAAATCAAACACCATAGACCACCTACAGATGCTGAAAAAGATGAAATCTTTGATGCTGCAGTAGCGACAAGCACATTGCGTAGCACAAGCAAACCATATTTTGGTGATGGAGATGATTATTCATCTACAATAAGTGGCGCAAGTAATCAAGCATTAGGTATTGTACACGCTGAACCCGTAGGAAATCACTATATTCGAGTAACATATAGAGATGGCTCAACTAAAGACATTTACGAATCAGAATACAATGCATTACAACGGAGATACACAAATGGCTGATATTAATCAAAAAGAGCGTGAGGAGTTTCAAGCGTTAATACGTGGTCATGGGGATAGTCCACGTTCCTTTACTGCTAGCGCTGGTGTACAGTCTAGTCCTGTAGGTGGTTTAACACCTATAGGGCAGGCTATTGGCACAGGAATAGATACTGTATCAAATATTGCTAAAAACACGGCGGATGCATTATCTACAATAGCTAACACGCCTATCAATGTTAAAAATGCAGATGGAAGTGAAACAGTTTCACCATTTGGACAACAAGCTAATCTGTTTCAAGCGATAGGTCAGTTAGGTCAATCATTGCCTAACGCTTTACCTGCTGGTTTTGTTAGTAATACAGACCGATTGTTTTTATATAATAACGAACAATTACGTGCTAATGAAGCCTTGCGTATTGCTAAAACTTTAAATATTGGTGCGGATACTGTTATGTTTGGTGATGATAGAGCATTTGAACGTGCTGATTATCTATCAAGACGAGTAGAACGAGGTCAAGTTTTACAAGATATTTATGATGAGTTTCCTGAACTTTACAAGGTGAAATATAGCTCACAAGCAGAGGGCATTCAAGCGTTAAATAATCTTGAATCGATAAGAAATACAAAAGGTGTATTCGATGCGATGCAACAAAGTATTTGGGCGATAAATGACCAAATGAAGTTGGGCGATGTTGGTTATGCGTTAGCACGTGAAACTGATCCACAAAAGATTAGCGAATTAACAGATGAAGTCAATCGATTACAAAACAACTTACAAAGTTATAGAAGACCAGATGGCGGAAGTCCATTAGAAGAGGTACTTGGTGCAACATCTGGTCAAGGCTACATGATGGCTAAACAAGGTGGCGTAGGTGCAGTTGCAGGTGCAGCCGTTGGTGCATTAGTTGGTGGCTTGACTACAGAGGGTGTAGGTGTAGGTGCTGGTGCTGCTACTGGTGCTAAATGGGGTGGCGGTGCTGACATGGCATACAATATGTATAAAATGTCATTCGGCAACAAGTACATCGAACTCATTCAAAAGAAAGATGCAAATGGTAATCGTGTATACACAGACCAAGAGGCTAATCAATACGCTATGTCTTATGCTGCTATTGATGCTGGTATTGAGTTTGCAGCAACCGCAGCTATGGGGAAAGCGTTTAAAGCGGTAGCACCTAAAGGTATGATTGCAAAAGCTATTAGTACTGGTGTAGGTGATACTGTTAAAACCTTTGATAGAGGTATTGGAACAACTGTTGCACAAATGGCTAAAAACTCTATTAAAGCTGGTGTACCAGAACTTTTTGAAGAGGGCTTACAAGATGTAAACGAAAAGGTACAACACAACCTAACACGCAAGGATAATGACCCAGAGGGATATTATAGCGTAGGTGATATTGCTATAGGTTCATTAGATGCAATGAAACAAGCGTTGCCAGCTGTAATAGGGTTTGGTGCTATCGGTGGTGCAGTAGGTGGTGTACGTACTGCAAAGGCTTTTCGTGATTTTCAGAAGTTGACACCAGAGCAACAACAAGCAGCTATTATAGCAGAGCAAAACCGAAATGGTGCAGTCATTATGGATAATGTTCGTAAGGATAGCACTACCAATAAAATCGCAAAAGAAAACCCTGAACTATACGGAAAAATCGTACAAGCACAGGGCGATAAGGTTGGAGTATCCACTCAATATGTAGATGTAGCGGAATTAGTACAATCTGAAAACGGACAACTTGCTATCCGTGATATGGTTGATAATGGCTTAGTAACACAAGAAGAAGTAAAAGCAGCTATCGAGGCAGATGCACCTGTTGAAATTCCTATTGGTAGTTATGCACAAGTATCAATGAACCTATCAGATGAAACAGTAGAGGCTTTAAAACAAACCTCTTACTTTACACGTGGCGGTATGTCATTGGCTACTCTAGAACGTGCGAAACAAGAAGTAGATGTAGCTAAATCTGTATTGAAAGATGATACATCTAAACGTGCGGAACGTATCAAGGATGATATTATTCGTAATGAATTTGAGGGTGCATCTGATATAGATCGTGAAGTACTTAATGAGGTACTATCTGACCCTACGAATATTAAACGTAATTTTAATAACTTGTTGCACACGTTAAAAGAGCAGTATAGAGAAACCTATGCAAGCGACTTTGACAATGCAGATAAATCTATCAATGATGCGGTAAGTACTGGTATTGAACCACAATGGCTAATGGATTACAAAGCTAACAATGGCGGTAAAGCACCACGTACTAATGCAGAACGTAGACGAGCAGCATATGAGTATAGCAGAGCGACTACAACTGCAAGCCTTGATGGTAACGCTGATGCACTAGTACAATCTGATGCACATTATGCAGATATGGAACATATGTTGATGCAAATCGAAAGTTTAGAGGCAATGAAAGATAAAGTCTTTGAATTGGCGAACAATGACATAGCGTTACGAATGCAGTTGTCAAAAAGTGGATATGATGTGTACAACGAAGTAGTTAAAGCTATTAGTGAAAGCACAAATAGAAAACAACGTGAAACTGCAAAAGCAAATGCATTATTGATGGCACAACACGCTGATATAATGGCACAATATATGCGACAAATGGGTAAAGGCGGTTATACCGCTATGGACTATTTGCGTGATAGCGTGCGTATCAACATGAATGCGGTTTTAGATAATCAAAATGGATATGCGCAATCTGTAATAATGCAGCAAAAATTAGAGGCTGATATAAAAGCGTGGCAAAAGATTGTTGATCAACAGTTAGCAGGAGTAACATTAAACAATTCCGTTCGTTTAATGGATACACCATTAGTCTTTACTATGCTTGGCTATCAAAGCGGTAGCATATACATTGACCCAAGTATTATCGCTAAAATAACAACTGGAAAGCACAAAAACGAAATAGCTATTGATGATGTTAAACAGTTACCAAAAAAAATAGCTAATCCTGTTGCAATTTTTTATAACTACGATACAAAAAACAAATCGGTAAATAAAAACGAAGTTGTTGTTGTACTTGATTTGTATTCAACTAATAATGGTAGTGCTAATACTAAAGGTGAAAGTATACAAGCTGTATTGACTTTTTCGAAAACAAATACTGGACTAAATCTAACGAAAGTAAAAACTGTTACACCTAGAAGCAGTGATAGTTGGTATAATAAACAGATAGTTAACAACTTATTATATGTTAATACAAAAAAAATAAACCGAATAGTGACGAGCAACAGGCAACAAATCGCCCAACCAATCACTAATCGGTTTATATCTACTAATAGTATACCAACAGAAGTAGATTTAGACAAGCTCCGAAAACAACATAATTATCAATATTATCAATCCGCATGGCATGGTTCACCACATGATTTTGACACATTTGATTTAGGTGCTATCGGTACTGGTGAGGGTAATCAAGCACATGGTTGGGGTTTATATTTTGCTAAAGATAAAAAAGTGTCCAAACTGTATAAAGAGGTATTGAGTAAAGAACAAGGATCTAACAAAAGCAGTTTATTTAAAGTAGAAATACCAAATGAAACAGAGTTATTACCAGAGCAATATCCTATTTCTGGATATAGTCGATATGTAAGAGATAGCTTGAAAAACGGATTACGTAAAATGACAGAAGAACAACTGGAACGTTTTACAAGTCTATTAATTAAATATCACAAAGGGTCTATTATTGGTGATGAATGGACAAATAAATACACACGCTTTATGGATGTAGGGTACATAATATCTGAACTACATAACAAAAATAAAACAATAAATGACATCAATAAAATTCAAAAAAGAAATGTTGATAGATTTTTAAAAACAGTAGGCATCGAAGAAGATATTGACACAATAGCTAGTAATGATGAACTATTAAAAAATGTATATGAAAAGTTTAGAAATGAGTTATATCCAAAATATGAAAAAGAAAAACAAGTCGAACGAGAACGTGAAGAAAAAGCTATCTCGAATGTTAAGACTGATGTATATGGTGCATTAGAGAAAACAAATATTGATGGTAAACAGCTGTATTCATTCTTATCTCATGCACTTGACAATGATGAACATTTTAATCTTCACAATGTGAAAAATGCTAAAAAGGCTAGTGAATTTTTAAATAGCATCGGTATAAAAGGCATATACTACGATGGCGAACAAGATGGACGATGCTATGTAGTGTTCGATGATAAGGCAATCAACATCATTGAAAAGTACAATCAATCCGTTAATGGTATGACCGAAATCATGAAAGATGGTAAACGCATCATCAGCATTTTCAAAACTGCTGATAGAAGTACATTCTTACATGAGATGGGTCATGTATTCTTTGATGATCTACAAAAATTAGCATCTATGGAAAACGCACCTGAGCAACTTGTAACAGATTGGAACAAGTTGAAAGAGTGGAGCGGTTGGGTTGATGGTGAAAACGTAGACAATACGAAAGCACATGAGAAATTTGCACGAGGTTGGGAAAGCTACTTGCGAAGTGGTGAAGCACCAACAAGTGCATTGCAAAGAGTATTCCGTCAATTCTCAAAATGGCTAACATACATTTATCGTAGCGTTCAACGATTAGGTGGTGAAGTACCATCTGATATTAAAGATGTAATGGCACGTATGATTGCAACCCAAGAGGATATTGAGGCATACGCAGAGCAACAACAACTAGAACAGTTTGAAAAAACTGAACTCTATAAGCAGTTATCCGAACAAGACCAAGCACGTATGCAGTCTTACATTGCAGATGTAAAAGAAAAAGCAAAAGAACGTGTGATGCGAAAACTCATGAAAGAACTTGATAATAGACCTATCAAGGAATGGGATGAAGAAAAGGATGCTATACAAATTGAAATCGAAAAACGATTGATTGAGCAATATCCTATCTACAAAGAACATCAACGCTATAACGTGTTTGGTGAAAGTGCTTTAAAAGATACACAGTACAAATCTGTTGAAGAGTTAGAGAAAGCGGAAGTAGAACAAACTGGTGCTACATTTAACGATGCTATCAATCAAGAAATGGACAATGCGAAAGCAGAGTTTATGAAAGATAACAATGTAGGTAAAACTAATGAACAGATAGCAGAGGAAATCTTACTTAGTACACAAGGTCAAATGAAACTCACCGAAGAAGAAAGTAAGATTATCCAACAATCTACTAATCGTGAGTTAGCTAAGAACTGGGAATTGCTAGAACGTATTCGTAAGCTAGATGCTAACGCAGAAACTATCGATACAGAATTAGACGAAATCGAAAAAGAGGTCAAACCTACTAAGTACGATGAGTTGAAATCTGACAAGAAAAAAGTAGATGCTGCATTGACTGATACTACTAAACAACTAGAAAAAGCAGAAGAACGTATCAAACGCTTACAAGCTATGTTGAATAACCGCATCAATAATGTACGTTCTATTCGTGGTGCTGGACTTGGTACAATTTCAGACTACATGGAACGAGCAAAAAAAGAGTTGGGTGCATTGCCTATCTCTAATGCTATACAGTTTAAAACATATCAAAACAAAGCAGTTACTGCTGGCAAGAAAGCAGATAGAGCATTGGCAGTAGGTGATGTTGATAAGGCACTAGGCTTTAAGCGTGAACAGATGCTACAACAAGCAAGGGCAAGAGTAGCGTTTGAAAACTTTGAAAAGTCCAAGAAGTTGCGATTGAAATTGAAACAACAATTACAACGTATGACTAGACCTAAGAACCCTATTGCTATTGAACCTAATATGCGTTATTTCTATAATCACATGGCATATCAAATGGGTTTGACTAAGTATGATGGGTTATTGCCTGTTGATGGTTTTGATATGAATAGTGTGTTAGCTGCATTAGATCCTGATGTTGGTATTCTAAACCAACAATCTATGGTTCAGTTAGAACCTTGGATAGTTGAGATGTTCTACTCTAAAACACCTAAACCATTCCGTTCTATCACCATGAACGAACTAGAAACGCTAGAAGAACTCATGACTGGTATGTATAAGAACGGCAGAAATGAGTATGAGGGTACAACAATCTTAAATGATGCTGGCGATAGCGTATCGTTTGAAAATGCAGTACAAGAAATCATTGGCGAGGCTACAGAAACATTTGGTGGTGCAGAGGGTGATGTATTCAACAAACTCAACAACCAAACCAAAATGGATGCAGTAAGCGGTAAGCTATATGGTTTCCACTTAGCATTACTTAAAGTTGAAACATTCTTACGTAGAATGGGTGGCGGTAAAAATGGGTTCGCAGTTAAATATATCTATGACCCAATCAGTAGAGCAACGCAAGCATTCAACGAGCGTAAAGAAGTATCAATGCGTAGATTGGCAAAGGATGTAGGAATATATTCCAAGCGTGAATTATTTGATATGCGTAATGACCATCTATACACAGTTGGTGAACTGCATGGATTAACCAAAGAGCAACTTATCATGATTGCCCTTAACTGGGGTACAGAAAGCAACAGACAACGTGTAATGGAAACCACAAAAGCAAATGAGGTTGAAATTGAACGTGCTTTCCAAGAACACATGACTGATAAGGACTGGGAGTTTGTAATTCGCACATGGGATCATATCAATTCATTCTTTGAAGAACGTAGTAAGGTTCAAGAAGAACTCTATGGTAACCCATTAAAGAAAGTAGATGGTTTAACATTTACCATTGGCGGCAGAAACATTGAGGGGCAATATTTCCCTATTGTTTATAACCCTAAAGTCAATGCATCTGTAAGTGATAACCAAGTTGAAGATATTGCAAAAACTATGGTGAGTAGTAATGCAGTATGGGGAAGTGGCATGAGTGCTACTAAATCACGTTTAGATGTGGTTAAGGATAAATCATTGTTACTTGATTTTGATGTTATTCCTAACGCTATCACAGAGGCTATTAACCATGTAACCATGCGTAAGGCGGTAACCGATGTTAATAAGTTAATCTCTAATCGTGAACTACAAAACTACATTGTAGATAAGTTTGGTGCTGATACCTACCAATTCTTACGCACTTGGGTTCGTGATAATTGGCAAGATGAGGCTGCTAAAACAAACGATATTGACCGCTTAATTCTTACCTTGAAAAAGAATACATCAACCGCAGTTATGGCTGGGCGTGTATCAGTTGCATTACAAAATGCATTGAACTTACCAGTTGCGTTTTATCGTATTGGTATAGGTAATACCATTAGAGCCATCAATCATGCTGGGATAGGGTTCTATGGACACGGAACTACTACTTATAACAACACTAGAGATTTTGTACTAGCACAATCAATCTTCATGAGGGAACGTATTCAAACTTTAGATAAAGACTTGAAACAAGGTTTATCTATTGCAGGTAAGGGCTTACGTTTAGGTGATACAAATGTAGGTGGTTATAAGGTAGAGCAATTAGCTGATGTTAGAGATGATATAAACCAAATGGGGTTTAGATTACTTACAGAAACAGACTTTGCATTGTCTATTCCTGTATGGAAGTTTGCATATGATCAAAAGCAAGCAGAACTCATGAGTAAAGAGGGTGTAAGTGCAGAATGGATAGAACAACAATCAATCGAGGCTGGCGACAGAGCAGTCCGTGATATATTCGGTAGTGGCGATACAAAGGATGCTGCTGCTATTCAACGTTCACGTTCTACATTTACTCAATTATTCGTTCCGTTCTATTCTTACGCTAACACGTTGTATAACATTATCACAGAGGGCAACTATGCACGTAAGGATAATGGCGATTATGCAAGGTTCGTTAAAATGCTATGGTGGACATTGATTTCACAAGCAGTAGGCATGATGGCTTATAAAGCCTTAACTAATGGCGATGATGACAAACCAGAAGATTTGGCTAAGTCATTTATTGAAGAGTTAGTCGCACAAGGTACTATGGGTGTACCAATCATCCGTGATATGTCAAATATGGCTATGAAATACATTCTAGGTGATAGACCATTTAATAAAGGTAATAGCGTTATGGCTTTAAGCATTGTAGAGAAATTTTACGATGTAGGCAATGCTATTATTAACGATAAAAAAGATGGTATTGATTTAGGTAGAAGTTTTAGTCAGTTAGCAAACAGGGCAACTGGTTTTAGTGATACTGTTACAGACGGACTATGGACATTAGCTAAATATGCGTTCACCGATACCGATGCAAAACTAGAGGATGTAATCATGGCTATTGTATTTGACCGCAGACTTAAAACTAAAAAAGACAAAAAGAAACATTGATAAATAAGGACTATCCATAATGGGTAGTCCTATTTATATACAACGAAAGGGGATGTTAAATTGACACCAGAAGTACTAAAACCATCTGTAGTGTATCAATGTGATGGGAGAAATAAGAAGTTTATTTTCCCTTATGATTTTGTACAAATCGAGGATATTAAAATAACTATCGTTGATGCGGATGGAACAGAGGCGGTACAAGTAGGGAATATCGATTATGACGAAAACACCAAATCGGTAATCTATCCAGCTAACGGCGATGCATTGGCGGTAGGGCAAAAGGTTATCTTGGAACGTAGAACACCTATTTCACAAGATATGGACTTGCCTGATGAGTACCCATTCGAGAATATCGAACACGCAACGGATAAGATTATTCTTATCTTGCAAGAAATGAAAGCTGATTTAGATAGATCACTTAAAATTCGAGTGGATAGCGATAAAAACGCAAATGAAGTTGCGAAAGATATTGTAGAGCGTTCTGTAAAGGCTGCTAATGATGCAATTAATGCTATGAGTGTAATTTCTGAAAAGTCCGATAAAATTAATGCTAATGCAGATATAATCAACCGATTGGGCGAAGAAATCAAAACAATAGCATCGACTGTTGACGATAAATTGGCAACGGCTAATACCGCACTTGATACATCCTCAACTAATGTTGCGACCGCAGAACGATTAGTCAGAGATGCGAAAGCGTATGCAGGACAAACTACAGTTGATAAACGAGATATTAATGAGTTAGTCAGTCAAGCACGTAATTTAAAAACAGACATTGATAATAAACAAACATCAATCGCAAGTAATGCTATCAAGGCAACAGATGCTGCTAAACGTGCAGAAGTCGCAGCAAGTAAAGCAGAACAAATTGCATTGCCTAATGGCGGTGGCTTAATCACAAAAACAGAGGCAGATACAAAGTTTATTCCTAAAGATAGCTTGTATGGCATCGTTTCAGTAAAAGACTTTGGGGCGGTAGGCGATGGTGTAGCGGATGATACCGCAGCATTTAAACGTGCTAACGATAATTTGAAAAACAAAATCTTATTGATACCTAATGGTATTTACAAAATCAATGAGCATCTATCGTTTAACACAGTTGATAGCGTAATGGATATGGGTACTTATAGCAATATCAAGCCGTTCTATCCTACTGAAACACCGATGCTTAAAGGTGCAAATAATATTGCGTTTGTAAAAAACATCCAATACGGCGATGAGGTGAACCAATGCCAAGGGTTCACTTACAACGATAAAAAGAATGTATTCGTATTAGCTTGTATTAGCGGTGATGGTACTAACCAAGTATTATATGAACTCAATTCATCTACATTTGAAATTGTAGGTACTTACAAGTTTAATGACCCAGATAAGATGGGGCATTGTAATACTATGTGTTATAACAAAAACACCAATAAGATTTATCTAGCTAACGGCTTGAAAAATGGTAATAACCTAACAGTACTTAATGCTGACACAATGCAATATGAACGTACTATCACATTGAATGAACGTGTATTCAATATTGGCTATGACCCAATCACACGTACTTATGTAAGTATCGTACCTATTAGTGGTCAACAACGCTTGCGTGAAATCAACTTGTACAATGATGATTTTGTGAAAATGAAAACATATCAAGTTGATTACCAATACGATGATTTTAATAACAATGGTGCCTTCATGTTAAATGGATGCATCATGAGTGCCACTTTGGGTAGTTTAGTAGAATGTACACCATTTGGCACAGTCAAACAGATTATTGAAATCAATAGAACTACTGAAATCGAAGATATAGCTTACTACAACGGAAAATTCTATTTTGCAGTTTTAACAGAAAAACCTAATAAGCGACACCAAGTTGATATTTATGTTGGTGATCCAAACAAAGACTATCAAAACTCTATCAATACTGCACGATTAGCAACGCTTGATTACTTGAAACTAACTGGCGGTACATTGAATGGCGCACTTAAAATTGCTAATAACATTTTGATTGAGGGTTATAAACCTGATGGTCATGGTGTTGGTATGGCTAAAGTGTCTACTGCTGGCAACGTAGAACTTGGCGATAACTCCGTTAATACGTTTATTAAAGGTAAGGAATTTAAACACTATGATGGTACAGATAGTTTCACAGTACTTACCACCAAACATTACGGAACGGCTATTTACAAGAAAAAGGATGTAGACGATAACTTTGTTAAGAAAACAGAAGTAGACCAATTAGGTTTTCCATATTCTAAGATTGAGGCAGCGACAGACTGGAACACACTTACAACACAAGGTGCAATTGAAATCAACTTTGATGGCGGTGCTAACAACCCACCACGTAGCCACAAACAAGGTATGTTAATCGTAATGAATTTTGGCAAAGGTAAGATGATTGACCAAACATTCCATGCATTCAATGGTGAAACATATCATCGTATGTTTATGGCTAACACGTGGAAAAGTTGGGGCAGGGTTCAAACATCCTTAAATAGCAGATTGAAATTGTGGAGTGCTAATGGTGGAAACGAGGTGTATGTTGAATAATGCCTAACTTAAAAGTTAAGAAAGTGAACGATACACTAACCTTTGGACTAACTGATAACTTACGTGATGTAGGCGAAAAGCGATTACCAATAGTAATTAATGGTAAAATATACTATGCACGATTGGGGGCGGATAAAACCGCCCTTGTTGTGCAACGTACATCAAATGGTAACAAGAGTTATGTCCAAACAACTCCTGTATCTTTTAAAACATGGGAATGGGGAAAATACCCATACGATATTAGAGGTACAGAAAAGATGTTTGTGTATTTACCAAAAGGAAAGTATAGAGCGACTGTGCATGGTGGGTATGACAAAACTAATGAATTTACTATAGCTACATCGCAAGATATTGAGGTTAATGTCAGTACTTCTGGGCGTGAAGATTATCTTACCGACACTATATTTAATATTAATGGTTGGCGAGATAAGGTTAATTTAACAAGGCATCTATTTACTATAAAAATCGAACGAATTGGGGAGTAAGCATGATTGAAGTTGTTTTAGCACCTTTCTTAGTAGAGGGGTTCAACGTGGTAGAGGCGGTGCGAATATCACTAGCTATATTTACAAGTGTTGTATTGGTGTTTGTTGATACTTTCTTGCGTGTCTTAGTTGAGGCACGCAATTTTAATTTGGCTACAAATAGAGAATGTACTTTAAAAAATACTGTTCTAGCTATCCTTTGGAGAGGTTGGGCGCCAGTCGAAATCAATGGCAAGATACATAGATTTTTAGTAAGCGGAAAACTAAGGGCAGATATGACTAAGAAGTTAGTGAAATCTTATCCATGGCTATTCCTGTTATCGTTCATTCTCTTAACATTGCCAGATGTTGACATTCCGATGTTAGGAAGAATTGATGTATTTCTATCCACCTTGTTATATCTAGTACCTATCATGGTTGAGTTAGCAAGTATAGTTGAAAACATGATTGAACTAGAATTTGTGGAAAGTATATGGTTTCAACGTGCGATGAATTTGTTTAAAGAGTTGATAGCGTTCGTTAAATCAATAAAGGATGCGATTAAATGAAGATTAATTATGAGGACACTATAACCTTAGTGGCACTAGCGGCTGCACTAATCATGACTATTTATCTTGAACAAAAGGACTTGGCAAGTGTAATAGTTGGTGTGCTTGGTGGTTATATCGGTGCTGCTAGTGGTTCTAAACGCTCCCAACATACAAATGGGGGCAGCAATGACAATGAAAAGGAGTGATTAGAATGGCTGAATTAGGACAGTTGAGTGCGGAATATGAAAGTAATGGTGATCCAGCGTGTGTATCTAGTGGCATCAATGATGCTGGCGGTATCTCTTACGGAACGTATCAATTAGCAAGTAATTGTGGTAGTGTTGATGCATTTCTTGGTTGGGGTTTAAAGCAAGGTGGCTTTTACACCGATTATGCAAGAGCCTTGATTGATAGTGGAGAAATCAATTCTGATGGCTTTATTGCTAAGTGGCAAGAATTAGGTACACTTGATGCGGTAGGTTTTGAACAGATGCAACATGACTATATTAAAAGTGCTTACTATGATGTAGCGTGTGAGTACCTAAGACAAAATATGTTTAATGTGGAAAAACATTCTAATGCATTAAAGGATGTAGTATGGAGTCGAGCGGTACAATATGGTACTGGTGAAATCGTTAATATGTTCAATGATGCGTTAAAACTAATGGAAAAAGCATTAGATATTGAATTACCGAACCTATCCTATATCGATGATAAGCGGTTTGATTATGACCTTATCGCTGGTATCTATGATACGTGCATGAGCCTTGAATGGAATAATAGCGTGTTACGTGAAAGTCTAAACAATCGATTTGCAAATGAAAAGTTTAAGGCTTTAAAAATGCTAATGGAAGAGGTAGAGGGGGCATAGGTGAATGTTTTATCTACGTAAGGTACTAACTTATATAAAAACACATAAACGCACCGCACAGGTGCTAATTCCTATGTTGGTATTTATGTTAGTGTGTATGGGATGCTATCATCTGTATAAACAGAAACAGATTGAAAAACCTGTTGTGATAAAGCAACAACAGGCTAAATCACCTACAGAATTATCAAAGGCAATTCATGTAACAGAAAAGCAAGCACAAGAAGTTATTTCCATTAAGGAAAGAACTCAACCAGTAGCGACTTATTACACACAAGCACCTACAGTAGAAAAAGCTGCAGAAAAGGTTAAACAGGATATTGCACATAGTAACCCTAATGTACCTAAAGCAGCTACAGAAAAATCTGATAGAACTGCAGTAGTTGCTAATACAGATGAACAAAAGGTGGATGTATACAAAATTAAGCTAGATAAACCGCATAGTATATTGGCTGGTGTAACAGTAATGACTAATGGTGAAGTATATGAAACTGTAGGGTATGAAGATAAAAAAGTACAAGGGCTAGCACACTTTAAAGGTTCAGAATTTAAAGGTGCATCCGCATTAGTTAAAGTTGTTAGATGGTAGAGGTGATCCAAAATATCTCCGAGTTACACGGCTTGTAACAACTACTTATTCACTAAGAAAGGGAAACATTATGGCACAAGTATTTACATTCGATGGAAAAACACATCAATTCGCAGAAGATATTCAACCAAATAAAGAGGGGTTATATATGGCAACTTTGGTTGACCAAGACAACGTGCGTTGTGAAATGTGGTTTGTTAATGGTGAATTACACCGCTTAGTAGAACTAGATAAATAAAACGAATTGAGGGTAGCGTAATTGCTACCCTCTTTTTTTATTGCCGTCAAAAATTCGTCAAAAAATGAATTTTAAATATTGTGTTTTGTGTAAGTTGTTTTAATAAACCACGATATAAAACTTTGATTATTACAACGTATTTTGAAATTTGAAATAAAATCAAGCAATATAACCTTTTATGATCGACAAGAATGTTGACACACCTCCAACAGTAGAAAATTTATATAAGGAAGGATATCTTACTGAACATGTTAAGACTGCAAAAGGGAAGGAATATACTATTACTTATGAACTTGTCAGTGGTGGGACCTCAAAATCTGTTGTTGTTAAAGCACCTAATGAGCCTTAATTAACTTGTATAGGTTATGAATTACATACGTTAGTTATATGAAAGGACAAGGTATGAAAGGGACCAATTATGTAATAGGCCTTTTTATATATATAGCATCTATAGTTCTGCCTATTATAGTTTCATCAAAAGCAATATCTTATACTCACATTGCTTTGTATGCTGTGTTTTCACTCATCATCATAGCAGGTGCTACCATCGATATGCATTACTATATATTGCCCGATGAAGGAGCGCTAGCTCTTGTAATAGGAGGGATTATGTATAGCTATATAAATGATAAATCTATGTTAGTAACCGTGTTAAGTGTTATGAGCGTAGGGGCTATTACATATGGACTTCGTTTGATCAGCCATAAAGGTTTTGGCATAGGAGATATTAAATGGTTTTCTGCTATTGCAATGTGGCTCTCGCCATGGGAAATTATATGTTTCTTTTACGTAGCATTTTGTGTTGGTTCTCTCTATCTCTTACTAACAGGTTATCGTAATCGATATATCCCATTTGGTCCCTTTTTATGCTTTGGTGGATGGTGTGCCTTACATGGGGGTTCCTATATGGAGGTGCTTTACCAATGGTTAAGGTACAACTTATAAATCGTCAAAGTGGATCTTTACTTGCGGAATGGATTATTACGCTTGGTTTAATTTTATTGCTCATCTCTATTGCTTTACCTATTGTAATAACACCTAGTCGTTATACCTTAAATGGTACTACGCAAGAGGTGGTGTATATGCTCAAGAAAGTTCAACTTTGGTCTATGCTAGGGCATAAATCTAATGGTAAAGGGAGAATGCTTTTTATATTAAATAAGGACAGTTACACTTTAGAGGAAGATGCCAATCATCATACGGTAAACATATCATTACCGCCAAATATTGAGAGCACGCGGTCTATGACCATTATTTCTTTTTCAGCTTTAGGCTTACCTTATGATGGGACAGAAATTATTTTGAAAGATCGTGAAAGTGGTGAGAAAAATCGCATATGGATATCTGTACAAACGGGGCGTATTAGGTGGGAAGAAGTGCACTGAAGGATTTATGTATGGCGATGCTTTAATATCAGCTGCTATAATCATGCTCATTTTACCTATTGTATTATCTATATTTTGGATGGCTACTCTTACGGTATACAAGGCGTATTATTGGGATCATATATTGCAAGATACCATAACGAATTTAGAAAAGGCTAAAGCTTCTTACTATAAAACTGGAACAATAGAAGCAGGTGTATATAACTCTCAATTCACTATGAGTCCTAGTGAAAAAATTACCTATAAAACACATATAAAGCCTGTAGTGATAGAAGGTGTATCTTTACAACGAGTAACAGTAGATGCCATAGATAATCAATCTATTGTTTACTCGCTATCAGTTGATTTGGAGGGGATACATTGAAGGGCGAGGATATAGAAAAGGTAATTGGAAGGGATAAAGAATACAAGCAGAATCCTATAACAGATAAAAATAAAAATATGAATAAGAATAAGAATAAAAATAATATGGGATTTATTTTGTATTCTACGCTCATTAGTATGACGATTTCTGTCATAGTTCTTACCATATTGTTAGGCATCGTATTCTATGCAGTTATGTGGGATGCTAAATTATTGGATAGTGTAGCTATGATGGAGGATGGCCGATATACACGACGTATGGTTGTGGCTCAAATGATATGGAACCCTGTGAAGGTTAGTGTAGAAGACCATAATAAGAGTTTATATATTTACGATACAAAGCGTACAACCTTAACTGTACAGCGTCATGCATTATACAGAAAATTAACAGATGGTAGTTTGCAACCTGTCAGTGGCAGTCGAATTGTAGGAACTACAGATAAACGAAATGTGGGTTACAGTCAGGAATATCCTTTTAGTGTAGATACTAATGGGACCGTGTATTTGCGATGGTATATTAACAATCGTTTTGTTAATGATAGGAAATATACAAGTGGTTATGGAGGACTAACCATATATGAGGTCTCTATTGGACAGAGTGCTATTTATGATTGGTATAAAAGTAAAGAGGAGACAAGTCATGAACATAGGAGCCCATAACGCGGGCTTTATTACATATATAGCGATACTTACGATGTCCTTTTTATTACTATTAGCTTTTATGGGGCTTCGTATAGGACAAATATGTGAAAGTAATGTGGTAGATGAATTGCATTTGGAAGAAGCTCATTATGCGGCACAAAGAGGTGCTCATTGGTTTGTTGGCTATTGTAAATTAGGAAATGTATGGGACTTTCAAAATAAACTAGTTGTGATAGATGATGAAAATGTAGAGATTACTATTGAAGCAGACAGCTCAACAGATAATCCGCGTCATATTATGAGTTATGGAAAACTGAAGAATAGTGAAATCGTGAGTCGTGTACATATGTATGTGACCGTAGATAAAGAAAAACATATGCATGTTATAAAGGTAAAACCTTATTGAGGTGATTCTATGAAACGAAAAAAGAAAATACAGTCTGGAGTATGTATAACTGATGAACATATTGTATGTGTTACCGCCCACATAGAAAATAAAACAATGGTCATTACTGATGCGTTAGAAATGAAGCGTACGGGACCTATTGATGAAGACGTTACAAAATTTATTGAAACTTATGATTTAGACGAAGGTGCTTATAGTATTGTAGCTAATATCGATACACAAATGCATGTGGCACCCTATGATCCTCACGATTTTGATATGAAGGAATTCATAAAGTGGAATGTAGAGGACTACTT